>Ga0070683_100001408_pt1 | contig 18470 bp, 20 predicted proteins | sample KBSC713LmetaG_FD_64662 | JGI IMG/M metagenome (GOLD analysis project Ga0070683, IMG submission 64662) | Corn rhizosphere microbial communities from Kellogg Biological Station, Michigan, USA - KBS C7.1-3L metaG | ecosystem: Host-associated > Plants > Roots > Rhizosphere ... | reverse complement strand
GTTCCTCGAACTCTCGCTCGACGACCCCGTCCGCGCCTGGGAGCGGCTCGAGAGCGTCCTTCGAACCCCGACCTGGGGACGACACGAAGTTCTCGAGGCGACCGCCGACGCATGCGAGGCGCTCGTCGCGCTCGACCGACTCGAGACTGCAGCCGAGCTGCACGGTGCGCTGTCCGATGAGGCGCGTCATGGGCACGTCTGGGCGAGGGGTGCGGAACCGCGCTGCCGGGCACTCCTGCTCACCGCGGAAGGCGATACGGACGCTGGGCTCACGGCAGCCGTTGACGCTGCGGAAGCGTTTGCCGCAGCCGGTTTCGTGTTCGACCGAGCCCGGGCCCTGTTCGTTGCAGGAAACGCATTGCGCCGCTCCGGCGAACGTCGACGCGCGGCCGAGACGCTCGAAGCTGCGCGAGCTCTGTTCGCCGATCTCGGCGCGCGCCTGTGGGTGGCGAAGGTCGATCAGGAGCTTCGGCGCGCCAGGCCAAGGCCGCGACGCGACGACGGGCTCACGAGCGCTGAGGGACGGGTCGCAGCGCTCGTCGTCGCCGGGAGCACGAATCGCGAGGTCGCCGCTCAGCTGTTCGTGACGGTTGCGACGGTCGAGGCGCACCTGACGCGGATCTACCGCAAGGTCGGCGTGCGCTCACGGACCGAGCTCGCGCACAGCGTCGCGGACGGCACGCTCAGCCTCGGCGACTAGGAGCGAGTTGTCGGGTTTCCCGCGATGCCGCACGGCCGCCGGAGCCGTACCGTCGACCTGTGGCGACTTCGAACGAGCGCACGTTCTTCGTCGAGAGCTATGTCTCGAACCTCGACGAGGCGGCCGCGGCGACGTTGTCGGCGCGGCTTCGCACGGCAGTCGACGAGCTGCGACAAGAAGGCTGTGCCCTCGAATGGCTTCGTTCGTTCGCGTTCATCGATGAGGAGACGTTCGTCTGGATGCTCACGGCCGATGATTCCGACAGCGTCGTGCTCGTAAACGAACGCGCAGGCGTCTCGTGCGATCACGTCGTCGAGGCGTTCCCGGGCGGGTGAAGGACGCTAACCGCGCCGGTGCTTCGGCTTCTGCCACCAGAGGCGCTTGCCGGGCTTCTCCGCCTCTTCGAGCTCGGCGAGTGAGGTTCCGCCGTAGTTCTTGAGCGTGAAGTCGGCCTGGGCGACGAAGCCGACCGCAGTCAGCGAGAACGTGAGCGGGCGGCTCGTGATCTGCCAGCCCTCGAGCGGGCCCGGATCGGAGAGCCTCGCCTCCTCGTCCTCGTCTCGCACCTCGAACACGGCAAAGCCACCGTGCGGGGACCCGATGAAGTGGTCGTGCGAGACGATCTGCCCGCGGCCGTTCTCGCCGATGTACTGGTTGAGCAGGTCGTTCGCGTCGCGAGCGGACATGCCCTCGGGTGCGAGCGCGTAGACGAGGAAGCAGCGTGACCGCGGCTCGGGCTCGTTCATGTGGGCTTCTCGGCGAGGAGCGCGAAGTCCCATGGCACCCGTCGGTCACGTTGGATGCCCTTGGAGAACGTCTGGAACTCGGCGAGCCTGGCCACACGCAGGCCGGCTTCGATCACCGCGTTGACGACCTCCTCGAGGCGCCACGTTCGCTCGTCGGAGGTCTCGAAGTAGTTTTCGCGCCAGTGGCCGAGCGGGTCGAGGTGCTCCGTGACCGGATGGCTGTCGTAGAGGAGCAGCGTGCCGCCCGGTTTCAAGGCAGTCGCGATGCCGGCCAGCCACTGGTCGAGGTCGCGGATCGTCGACAGCACGTCTCCGCCCGTGAACACGAGGTCGAAGCGGCCGCGGTGGAGCTCGAGCGGCAGCTCGTGCACGTCGGCGTGGTAGTACGCGACGTCAGGCGCCCGTTCTCGCGCGATCTCGATCGCCTCGGCGGAGATGTCGACCGCCGTCACGAGCGCGCCGCGCTCGACGAGCTGCGCGGTCGCCTCGCCCGTGGCGCACTGCAGGTGGAGGACGTGCTTCCCCTCGACGGCGGGGATCAGGTCGAAGATCGGCTTCGGAATCAGCAGCTGCTCGGCTGCTGCTCGGGTCCGGCCGGCATGGATCTCGTCCCAGGCGCGGCGGTTCTGATCGCTCGGCTGCACGTCTTTCCCTGTAACAGACTGTTACAAAGAACCTTGGGTTACGCCGGGAGCAGGAAGCCGCCGTCGACGACGAGGACGTGGCCGCGGATCATCTCCGCCTCGGGCGAGCAGAGGAACAGGACCGCGTTTGCGATGTCCTCGGGCGTGACGAGGCGCCCTGCAGGCGTCCGCTTCGCGCCCCACTCGAGCATCTGCTCCTTGTTCGGGAAGTACTGGAGCGCCTCGGTGTCGACGACTCCGCCCGAAACGGCGTTCACCCTGATCCCGCGCGCAGCGAGCTCGACGGCGAGGTAGCGGACGAGCGACTCGAGCGCGGCTTTCGACGTTCCCACGAGCACGTAGTCCTCGAGCACGCGCGTCGAACCGAGGCTCGAGATGCCGACGATCGAGCTGCCTTCGGGCATTTGCGGCGCAGCCGCGCGCGTGAGCGAGAGCAGCGCGCGGGCGTTGGCAGCGAGCGTCCAGTCCCAGTGCTTGTCCTCGGTCTCGAGCGCGGGCCGGATGACCCCGGTCGCCGCGTTGTGCACGAGCGCCTGGAGCGGGCCGAGCTCCGTGACCTCGCGAGCGACACGCTCCGACGAGACGTTGCCGCGAACGAGCACCGGCTCGGCGCCTTTCGCCCGTAGCTCCTCCGCGGTCGCCTCGGCAGCTTTGTCGTTCCGCAGGTAGCCGATCGCCACCCGCGCCGCGCCGAGCTCGGCGAACCGCAGAGCGATCTCCTTGCCGATCCCCCGCGAGCCGCCCGTCACGAAGACGGTCCCGCCTGAGATGCTCACTTCAGCGGCTTGTCGGCCGGAGCCGCGCTCGGAATCGTGTCCCAGCCGATCCGCGTCGCCGACTCGCGCGGCCCCTGCTCGGCCTTCGACGACGCATGGCCGAGGCGGTCGAGCAGGTCCGCCTTCTCCTCGGCGTAGCGGCGCACCTCGTGGTTCTCGGGCAGATCCTCGACGAGCTCCAGGACGCGCGCGCGGAGCTGATACGCGAAGTGTGGCGTCGCCGGACCGACGATCGCGTCGACGTCGTCTCTGGTCGGAACGGCCACGGCGTGAAGACTATTGAACTAGGTTCTCGCGGTGCGCCGGGCGTCAGCAGCCGACCTGATGCTGCTGCTGACCGTCACCATCTGGGCGCTCAACTTCACGGTCTCGAAGTACATCCTCGACTCCGGCCTGCGTCCGCTTCCGTACTCGTCGCTCCGCTACACGGCGGCCGCGCTCGTGTTCGTCGGGCTGACATTTCCCCGCGAGGGCTCGCTCAGGATCGGGCGCGCCGATCTGCCGCTCGTCGCACTCGCGGTCGTCCTGCTGCTCGTCAACCAGCTCAGCTTCGTGTTCGCGCTCGATCTGACGACTGCGACCACCGCCGCGCTCCTCTTCGGGACGCTGCCGATCTTCACGGCGCTCATCTCGCGGCTCGTCGGCATCGAACGGCTCGGCCGGCGCTTCTGGATCGCGGCCTCGCTCTCCTTCGCGGGCGTCATCCTCGTCACGGCCGGCTCCGGACAGAGCGTGTCCGCGAACCTCGGCGGCGACCTGCTCGCCGTGCTCGGCGCGGCGACCTGGGGCGGCTACTCGGTCGCGGTCGCGCCGCTCATGCGCCGCTACTCGCCGTTTCGCCTGAGCGCGGTCTTCCTCAGCATCGTCTCGGTCCCGCTACTGCTGCTCGCCGCGCCGCAACTCGGAGACCAGAGCTTCGACGTCGGCGCGCTCGCGTGGGTCGGATTCGCCTTCGCCGTGATCGGCCCGCTCGTGTTGACGAACGTGCTCTGGTTCACGGCGATCGACCGGGTCGGGCCGTCGCGCGCATCGGTCTTCGCCAACCTCCAGCCGTTCCTCGCGGCGATCATCGCGCTGCTCCTCCTCGATGAACGACTGACCGCCGTGCAGGTCGCCGGCGGCCTCGCGATCGCCGCCGGAATCGTCATCTCGCGCGAGCGCCGGCCCCCGCTCGGACCCGCGGAGTGAGGGCAAGGCCAGCGGGTACGGTAGAAAGAGAGTGGCTTCGTTACGTGTTCGCCTCGCCCGGAAGCCGCCCGGATATCGCTTCACGATCGGACGTGTCCTGGCGATCTATGGCGCGATCATGGTCGCGCTGCTGCTCGCAGCGCTCGACCAGACGATCGTCGCGACCGCCCTGCCGCACATCGTCGCCGACATCGGGGGCCTCGAGAGCTATTCGTGGGTGATCACCGCCTACGTGCTCGCGATGGCGGTCACCGTCCCGTTGTACGGGAAGCTCGGCGACATCCACGGACGGCGCCTCCTGTACATCGTCGCGATCTCGATCTTCCTCTTCGGCTCCGTGCTCTGCGGGCTCTCGCAGAGCATGGGCCAGCTCGTTGCGGCTCGCGCCGTGCAAGGCACGGGGGCCGGGGGCCTGTTCGCCCTCGCGATCGCGACCGTCGGTGTCATCGTCCCGCCGCGCGATCGTGGTCGCTACCAGGGCCTGATCGGCGCGACGTTCGCCGCCGGCTCGATCATCGGCCCCGCTCTCGGCGGCCTGATCGTCGATCACACGACCTGGCGCTGGGTGTTCTTCGTCAACCTGCCCGTCGGTGCAGCCGCCCTGGCCGTGATCGCGATCGCGATCCCGAAGCGGACGGAACGCCGCGAGCACTCGCTCGACCTGCTCGGGGCGACCCTGCTCGCGATCGGGACGAGCTCGTTCCTGCTCGGGCTCGTCTGGGGCGGCGAGACCCATCCGTGGGGCTCGACCCAGGTGCTCGGGGCATTCGCGATCGCGCTCGTCTCGACGACGGCGTTCGTGTTCGTCGAGCGGAGGGCGAAGGAGCCGATCCTGCCGTTCGAGTTCCTGCGCAACCCGATCGTCGCCGCGGGCGTGGCTTCGGTCGGCCTGTCAGCCATGGCGATGGTCGGAACGATCGCGTTCGTACCGCTCTTCGTCCAGGGAGTCATCGGCACCTCGGCCACCTCCTCGGGCGTCGTCCTGACTCCGTTCATGCTCGGCGCCGTCACCGCCAGCGCGATCTCCGGCCAGTGGATCTCCCGCAGCGGTCACTACCGACCGAACGCGCTCGTCGGGCCGGTCGTGCTCGCGACCGGGCTCTTCCTGCTCTCTCGGATGGACACGTCGACGACGAATGCCCAGGCGGCCGCGTACATGGTCGTCGCCGGTGTCGGGCTCGGGATGATGATGCAGGTCTTCGTGGTCGCGGTCCAGAACCAGGTCCCGATGCGCGCAATGGGGTCGGCGACGGCATTGACGCAGTCCGCGCGTGCGATCGGTGCGACGCTCGGTGTGACCGCGATGGGCGTGATCGTCAACCACGGCCTGCCCGCCGGATCGCACCTCGACCGCGGATCGGTGCATCGGCTGCCGCCGAACCTGCGGGAGTCGCTCGCGAACGCGCTGCAGCCGGCGTTCCTGGCGGCGTCGCTGCTCTGCCTCGTCACGCTCGTGATCGTGGCGCTCTGGCTGAAGCAGGTCCCGCTCCGCGAGGAGGTCGACACGCCGCAGCCGGAGCCGGCCTCGCCGAGCGTTGCGCCCCAAAGAGCGCGTTAAGATCCGGTAGAGATGAGCTCGACCGACTTCATGCCGATCAAGGGGTGGGACCACCTCGAGCTCTACGTCGGCAACGCGAAGCAGGCTGCGTACTTCTACGAGCGGGCGTTCGGGTTCACGCAGACCGCGTATGCGGGGCCGGAGACGGGCGTCCGCGACCGCGCCTCGTACGTCCTCGATCAGAACGGCATCCGCCTCGTCCTCACGAGCGGCCTCCGTCCCGACAGCGAGATCACCCGCTTCGCCTGCTCACACGGCGACGGCGTCAAGGACGTCGCGCTCACGGTCCCGAACGCGACCGAGGCGTACCGCCAGGCCGTTCAGCGCGGCGCGAGGAGCGTCGTCGAGCCGCACTGGGTCGAGGACGACTTCGGCCGGGTCGAGCTGGCCGCGATCGCGACCTACGGCGAGAACATCCACACGTTCGTCAACCGGGACGACTACGCGGGGCCATACCTCCCCGGTTACACGTCGACGACGGAGAACGGCTCGCCGGCGACTGGAATCGGCCTGCAGGTGATCGACCACGTCGTCGGCAACGTCGAGCTCGGCCGCATGGAGCACTGGGTCGAGTTCTACGAGCGGGCGTTCGGCATGACCGAGCTGATCCACTTCTCGGACGAGGCGATCTCGACCGAGTACTCGGCGCTCATGTCGAAGGTGATGATGGACGGCGAGGGCAAGATCAAGTTCCCGATCAACGAGCCCGCCGAGGGCAAGCGGAAGAGCCAGATCGAGGAGTACCTCGACTTCTACGGCGGGCCGGGAGTGCAGCACGTGGCGCTGGCCACGGAGGACATCGTGGGCACAGTGCAGGAGCTCGAGGAGCGCGGGTTGCGGTTCCTCAAGACCCCGACCGCGTACTACGACGACCTGGAGGACCGCGTCGGCGAGATCGACGTGGAGTACGAAGATCTTCGCCGCCTCGGCATCCTCGCCGATCGCGACGAGGAGGGGTACCTGCTGCAAATCTTCACGAAGACCGCGCAGGACCGGCCGACGCTGTTCTTCGAGATCATCGAGCGGCACGGCTCTCGCGGGTTTGGAGAAGGCAATTTCAAGGCATTGTTCGAAGCAATCGAACGCGAACAGGCCTTGCGGGGCAATCTCTAAGAGAGGAGACGGGTAGTGGGCATAGGCGCAATCCTGATCATCGTCGGGATCATCGTCCTCATCGTCTGGAGCCTCTGGCTCGGGATCATCCTGATCATCCTCGGCCTGCTCTTCGGCGGCTTCCGCCGCGGCCGCTGGTATTGACCTAACCGTTACGCCTTAGCCTTCGCGGGATGAGCCCGCAACGGCGCACGGCACTCGTCTCGGTCGTCGCGGCGTGCGTGCTCATCTCGCTGAAGCTCACGACCGGGCTCGCGAGCGGGAGCCTCGGCCTCGTCTCGGAGGCAGTGCACTCCGGGACCGACCTCGTAGCGGCGCTGCTGACGCTGTTCGCAGTCGGAGTCTCGGGACGTCCGGCGGATCGCGCCCACCCGTACGGGCACGGCAAGGCGGAGCATCTCGCGGCGCTCGCAGAGGCGGGGATCCTCGTGCTCGCGAGCCTCTACATCGCGTACCGGTCGCTTGCCGTTCTGACCGGGCTCAAGGAGCCGAGCGTCGACCCCAAGTGGTACGCGATCCTCGTCGTGCTGATCGTGATCGCGATCGACGCCAGCCGAACGCTCGTGTCACAGCGCGCCTCACGTCGGTACCGGAGCCCTGCGCTCGCCTCGAACGCGCTGCACTTCGGGAGCGACCTCGCCGGGTCGACGGCCGTGCTGTTCGGGCTCCTCCTCGCCCGCGCCGGATGGTTGCAGGGGGATGCAGCGGCGGCGCTCTTTGTCGCCGTGCTGGTGCTGATCGCGGCCGCCAGGCTCATGCGCCGCAACGTCGATGTGCTGATGGATCGTGTGCCGGCGGATGCCGAGCTCGCCGCCCGGGAGGCGATCGCGGGAGTGGAGCCGGGCGTCGAGCTTCGCAGGCTCCGCATGCGCCAGGCAGCAGGACACGTGTTCGCCGATGTCGTCATCGGCGTCTCGCCAGATGCGGGCGTCGGCCAGGGGCATGCCGCCGCGGACGCCGTCGAGGCCGCCGTGCAGAGCGCCCTGCCCGAGAGCGACGTCGTCGTCCACGTCGAGCCTGCGCCCGAAGACGCCGCCCTCCGTGAGCGGATCCTCGCCGCCGCGCTCACCGTGCCGCGCGTCCGGGAGATGCACAACATCCGTGTCGTCTCGGTCGACGACGGGCTCCAGGTGGCCCTCCATCTCAAGCTGCCGCCGGACCTCACGCTGGAGACTGCGCACGAGGTGGCGTCGCAGGTCGAGCAAGCGATCGCCGATGCCGTCCCCGAGGTCGTCTCCGTGCAGACGCACCTCGAGCCGCTCCGTGAGCCGACCGCCGGGCGCGCGCTCGGGGGTGCGAACGTCGAGGCTGACGCGGAGCGCATCAGGAGCATCGTCGCTGGTCGAACCGGGGCTCCTCCTCGCGAGGTGCGTTTCCTTCAGACCGAGGACGGCCTGGTCGCGTTCCTCACCCTCGGGCTCAATCCGAAGGTCATGCTCGCCGACGCACACGCGCTCGCGAGCGAGGTCGAGGAAGAGGTTCGCCGTGCCCTCCCCGAGCTCGCGGACGTTAGCGTGCACACCGAGCCATGAAGTTGTGCATGTTCAGCCCGAAGGGAGCCGACCTCAAGCGAGGCTGGCCAGGCCGCGTCGACGGCGACAAGGTCGTCCAGCTCGCCGCGCAAACGCTCCAGTCGTTCTTCGCCGGCGGCGGCCAAGCGCGTGAGCACGCCGAGTACGCGCTCGACGACGTCGAGCTCCGCCCGCCGGTCCTCTACCCACCCGCGGTCCGCGACTTCTACGCGTTCGAGCAGCACGTCAAGACTGCGCGCGGCCTGCGTGGCCTGGACATGGTTCCCGAGTGGTACGAGGTCCCGGCCTTCTACTTCACGAACCCGGCCGCGATCTACGGCCCGGAGGCAGAGATCCCGTATCCAGAGGGAACGAACGAGCTCGACTACGAGCTCGAGGCGGCGGTCGTGATCGGCAAGGGCGGCCAGATCGGCGGCTTCACGGTCATGAACGACTGGTCGGCACGCGATCTCCAGCGCCCCGAGATGAAGATCGGGCTCGGCCCGTCGAAGGGCAAGGACTTCGCGACGAGCCTCGGGCCGTACGTCGTCACGCCCGACGAGCTCGGCGACCTGCGCCTGGAGATGACGGCGCGTGTGAACGGCGAGGAGCGCTCGCGCGGGAACATGGGGGACATGCACCACTCATGGGACGCGATCGTCGCGCACGCGGCGCGCAACACGCGACTTCGGTCCGGCGACGTCCTCGGCTCGGGCACGGTCGGAACGGGCTGCATCCTCGAGCACGGCGACGGCCGGTGGCTTCAGCCGGGCGATGTCGTCGAGCTCGAGATCCAGGGGATCGGCGTCCTACGCAACCGCGTGGGCCCGAAGGCGGCCTAGGCTTCTTTATCCTTCGCTGACGATGCCGACGTACCAGAGCCGAGGCGAGGTCCCGCGCAAGCGCCACATCCAGTTCCGCGACAACGGAACTCTCCTCACCGAGGAGGTGATGGGCCTCGAGGGCTTCACCGGCAACGAGTCGATCCTGTACCACCTGATCTCGCCCTGCCGAGTGAAGGAGCTGGGCGCGTTCCAGCCGATCGAGCGCAAGGAGTGGGTGCCCGACGCGCACGCGCATCGTCACTTCAAGACCTTCGGCAACGAGCCCGAGGGGGACGAGGTGTCGGGTCGCAAGCTTCTGATGTGGAACAACGACGTCGAGATCTCGCTCGTCCGTCCGAGCGAGACGATGGACTACTTCTTCCGGAACGGCGAGGGCGACGAGGTCTACTTCGTCCACGAGGGCAGCGGCACGCTGCACACGACCTTCGGCGACCTGCCCTACCGCGAGGGCGACTACGTCGTCATCCCACGCGGGACGACCTACCGGTTCGAGCCGTCAGGGCCGCAGCGCTACCTGCTGTTCGAGACGCCCGGCTTGATCGAGATTCCGAAGCGCTATCGGAACGAGTACGGCCAGTTGATGGAGCACGCGCCGTTCTACCACCGCGACATCCATCCACCGACGGAGCTGAAGACCTACCGCGAGCGCGGCGAGTTCAACCTCAAGATCCGCGTCCGCGACGGGTACCAGGACTACGTCATCGACTACCACCCGTTCGACGTTGTGGGCTGGGACGGCTACCTCTACCCGTGGACGTTCAACATCAACGACTTCGAGCCGATCACGGGGCGGATCCACATGCCGCCGCCGTCGCATCAGACCTTCGCCGGCCCGAACTTCGTCATCTGCTCGTTCTGCCCGCGCAAGCTCGACTTCGACCCGCTCGCGATCCCGATCCCGTACCACCACTCGAATCTCCAGAGCGAGGAGATGATCTATTACGTCGACGGGCAGTTCTCCTCGCGAAAGGGGATCGAGATCGGCTCCGTCACGCTGCATCCGTCGGGGATTCCACACGGGCCGCAGCCGGGGCTCGCGGAGAAGTCGATCGGCGCGACGGAGACGCACGAGCTGGCCGTGATGTGCGACACCTTCCACCCGCTCAAGCTTTCGAAGCTCGCGCAGGAGCTCGATGACGGGCAGTACGCCTACTCGTGGTACGAAGAGCCGGGCGAGGAGCACACGTACGACCAGGACCCGGCGGGGGCGACGTCGCACCTCTAGGCGGCGCTTCGGCCGGGGCTCGCCTGCTGTTCTCCGGCTCCTTTTTCAAGGCGCCGTCCACCTCCTCCCCGTCGCAATCGTAAGAAGAAACGAGTCACGCATGGGTCACGGCACAGAGCCAGAAGCGGAACAGCGGCGCTCGATCGTCCTCGACTTCGACGGCACCATCACCGTGACGGACCTCCTCGACCGGGCTGCGCTCGAGTTCGGTGACCCGGCGGTGTACGAGGAGGTCGAGACCGGCCTCGACGGAGGGCGCCTCCCGCTGCGAGAGGTGATCACCCGCGAGTTCGAGCCGGTGACGACTCCACTCGACGACGTGATCGAGTGGGCGCTCCGGGAGGCGCGCATCCGGCGTGGGTTCGCCGACTTCGTCCGGGCCGCGCAGGCCGAGGGCTGGGCGGTGCACGTCGTCTCGAGCGGCTTCGAGGAACTGATCACGCCGATCCTCGAGCGCGAGGGCGTCCAGGTCGAGCTCCACGCCAACCGGGTCGACGCCCGGTCGGACGGCTGGCGGGTCGAGTGGCGCTACCCGGACGACTGCGACGTCTGCGGCGAATCCTGCAAACGGTCGACGCTGCCCCTCGGCGAGGTGGTCTACGTCGGCGACGGCTACTCCGACCGCTGTGCGGCCCTCGCCGCCGACCGGGTCTTCGCGACGCGCGGGCTGGCGTCGTACCTCGACGAGCAGGGAGCGCCGTACACGTACTTCGACGACTTCCGCTCGATCGGCCAGGCGCTCGCCCTCGACCTCGCGGCCTAGGTGCCGCTCCTCCGGCTCCCCGAGCCGTACGCCTTCGAGCTCTCGACCGCCCGCTACCGCGCGTTCGGCACCGACCTCGCCAATCTCTGGCACGAGGACGGCCTGCACCGTGTGGTCGAAGGCCGAGAGGTGCGGATCACGGAGACCCCCGGCGGCGTCGACGTCGAGCCGCTCGATGCCGACATCGAGCCCGTCGTGCGCAAGCTGCTCGGCGCCGAGTTCGACCTCGACGCGTTCTACGCCTTCGCCGCGACCGAGCCCGTGCTCGTCGGCCTCGTCGTCGAGCTCCGCGGGCTTCGGCCGCCGATCGCGGTCGAGCCGTTCGAGAGCATCGTCACGTCGATCACCGCACAACAGGTTTCGCTCCATGCGGCCTTTGCGATCCGCAACCGGCTGATCGAACGCTTCGGAGTCCCGGTCGAGCATGCCTACACGTTCCCGACGCGCGAGCGCCTCGCGGCGGCCGAGCCCGACGAGCTCTTTGCACTCGGCTTCTCACGCCGCAAGGCCGAGTACGTCACTGGCCTCGCTCGCAGCGACCTCGACCTGCACGCCCTCGCGCTCCTGTCGGACGACGAGGTCAAGTCGGCGTTGACCGCGCTGCCCGGAATCGGCGAGTGGACGGCCGACTGGTTCCTCGCCCGCCACCTGGCTCGCCCGCGCGCCTGGCCCGCCGGCGACCTCGGCGTCCGCAAGGCCGCGTCGCGCTACTACGGCGAAGGCCGCGCCCTGACCACCGACGAAGTGCGCGCGCTGGCCGAGCGTTTCGACCCCTTCCAGAACCTGACCGCGCACTACCTCCTCGCCGGACTGCTCGGCGGCACCTAGGATCGGGTACGTGCTCACGCTCTACGACGCCGACCGCTGCCCCTACTGTGCTCGCGTCCGAATCGTTCTCGCCGAGAAAGGGCTCGAGCACGAGACCGTCGTCGTCGACCTGGACGACCGCCCCGCCTGGATCTACGAGAAGAATCCGCTCGGCCGGGTTCCGGTCCTCGAAGAGGACGCCTTCGTGCTGCCCGAGTCGGCCGTGATCATGGAGTACCTCGAGGAGCGCTATCCGGAACCGCCGCTCTGGCCCGCCGACCCCGGCGACCGCGCCCTGGGCCGCCTGCTCGTCGAGCGCTTCGATCAGCTGAGCAGGCCCTACTACGCGCTGCGTCGCGGTGACGAGGACGCGCGGGACCGGCTCGGCAAGGAGCTCGAGAAGCTCGACGCGCTGCTCGCAGCCCGTCCGTTTCTGACCGGCACCGAGTTCGGGATCGCGGACGCTGCGTACCTGCCGTGGATCCTCCGCGCCGACACGATGCTCGGCGTCGACCTCGATCCGTGCCCCGCGGTCGCGGAGTGGGTCGCACGAGCAGGCGAGCGGCCTTCGGTCGCCGCCGAGACCGCGCTTCTGGCCGCCCTGTGAACGTCCGCGAGGCGACCCAGGCCGACTTCCCCCAGCTCGAAGAGCTTGTCGCCGCGTACCTCGACGAGCACTGGGCGCGCCCGTATCCGGCACCGCCGCCCGGCCCGTACCTTCGCGAGGGCCACATCGTGGTCGCGGAGGCCGACGGCGAGATCGTCGGCATGGCGAAGGGTGAGCTGCGGGACGGCCTCGGCCACGTCAGCCTCGTCTATCTGAAGCCGGAGGCGCGCGGGCGCGGCGGAGGCAACGACCTCGTCCGCGACCTTGTTGCGCGCTTCAAGGACGAAGGCTTCGACCATGTCTCGCTGAACGTCGAGCTGCCGAACGACGAGGCGCTCGCGTACTGGCGGCGCCTCGGCTTCACCGAGTACCGCCGCTCGCTCCTGACCGACCTCGAGTCGCTCGAGCGGCGTCTCTCCGGCGGCGAGCTCGCGTCGATGGGCTCGATCCACCTCCAGACCGACGACCTCGGCGCGGTCGAGAAGGCGGTCGCTCGCTGGGTCCCGCGCGTCGTCCGCTCGGAGTCGAGCGTCGTCGGCCCGCCGCGAAACGGCTGGATCGGCGTCTACGACGACGCAGCAGCAGCGCAGCCGGAGCAGCTGCGGCGCCTGGCGTCGGAGCTCTCGTACGTCTCGGGCGGCGTCGTGGTCGCGCTCGGCGTGGAAGGTGAGGTCGTCAGGCTCGTCGCCTACGACCGGGGCCGTGTCGCCGACGAGTACCTGTCCGTGCCCGAGTACTACGGGCCGTTGCCGCCCGGAGACGCGATCGCCCTGCGCGCCAATCCGACGCTGCTCGGCCGCCTCACGGGAGCGAAGCCGGCCGAGATCCGGGCCGCGGCGCGCACCGCGGACTCGGCCGCCGAGCTGCCCCCCGCGGCGGAGCTCCTGGCCGAGATCGCGCAGACCCTGGGCGTCGACGGCGTCGGCCTGTCAGCCGAGGAGGCGCTGGCGATCGACGGCGCCGTCACGGTCGAGCACTCGTGAGCGTCGTCCTCATCCACGCGTTCCCGCTCGACGACCGCATGTGGGAGCCGCAGGTCGAGGCGCTCGACGACGAGGACGTCTATGTCCCGTACCTCTACGGGCTCGGCGGGAACTCGGTCGACGGCTGGGCGGAGCACGTCCTCGAGCGCACCGAGGGCGAGCTGCTCGTGGTCGGCGCGTCGCTCGGCGGCTATGTCGCGCTGGCGATGGCCCGGATCGAGCCCGACCGCGTCAAGAGCCTTCTGCTCGCCGGTGCGCGAGCCGCCGCCGATCCGCCCGAGCGGCGCGCGGCTCGCGAGGAGATGATCCGCGTCGTCCAGGCCGAGGGCATCGAGGGCTGGAACCGCGAGTTCGCGCCGCCCGGCCCCGAGGACCGCACGACGGACGAGCTCGTGCGCGGCATCCAGGCGCTCCGCGACCGCCGCGACGCGACCGACGTCGTCGCCGGGTTCGAGGGGCCGCTCACGGTCGTCGTCGGCGACCGGGACGAGATCCTGCCGGCCGACGAGGCCCGTCAGATCGCCGAGTCGGCGCCCGACGGCCGCTTCGAGGTTGTCGAAGGAGCGGGGCACGTCGTCAGCGCCGACGCGCCCGGGCGCTTCAACGAGATCCTGCGCGAGCTCCTGACTCGGGCCGGCTGACCGCGACTTTCGCGGCCTCGAGCGAGTCGCGGAGCATCTCGGCGTTCGTCGGCGCCTGGGCCGTCTCCCGCCCGCCGACGCGGCTGCGGTTGTTGTTGTTGAACACCACGTAGGCCTGCTCGGCCTGCTGCGACAGCTCCTTCAGTTGCGGCACCCATTCGCCGAGCTCTTCGTCCGAGTACAGGTAGTCGAACCGCTCCGCCGCGCTTCCGCCGCGCACGTTCCACGTGTCTGCGTTTCGCCCGTGCAGCCGTACGTAGAGGAACGGCGTCGTCAGTGCGAGCACCGTCAGCGGCACGTTCTTCCCCTCGCTGCGCGGCGCGTCGACGACGACGTGCGACATCTTGTGCTCCTCGAGAAAGCGCAGCGTCTCGTCGCGCTGATCCTCCTCGTACCAGGCGCGGTGCCGGAACTCGACGAGCATCTCGTCGTCGCCGATCTGGTCCCGCGCCCAGGCCAGGTAGTCGTAGGACGAGTCCCGCGGGACGACGTACGGCGGGAACTGGAAAAGCAGACCGCCGAGCTTGCCGGCAGAGCGCAACGGCTCGAGCGCGTCGAGGAAGCGACGGAAGATCTCCGCGCGAAACTCACGCGAGGGCCGTTCGATGCGCCCGCGCTCGTCCAGGGGCGCCTCGTCCCGGAGGTCGGGTGGAAGCGCCTCGACCTTGACCGGGTGCCGCGTCATCACGCCGAAGGCCTTGACGTGCATCACGAACCCGTCGGGCGTGCGCTCGGCCCAGCGCTGCACCATCTCCTCGGCCGGGAGCCGGTAGTACGTCGAGTCGACCTCGACGGTGTCGAAGTGCTCTGCGTACCAGGCGAGCCTGGCAGCGGCCGGAACGCCCTTCGGGTACCAGAACTTCGTGAGCGCCTCGTCGGCCCATGAGCACGTCCCGACCCGGATCGTCGCCGCCACGCCCTGAGGCTAGCGAAGCCCGTGTCGGCGTCCCCGCCACGTCCCCTAACCTCGTTGGCACGAAATCGCGAGGCGGGGCGCCGACCGGGTGGGCCAGGAGCGCTGAGCCGATGGGCGGCAGCTGCGCGTCGCAGTATCTGACGTTTGACAACGTCGGTCAAGAGCACGGGAGGGCTCCATGAAGAAGCCTCCCGTGCTCGAAACGCGAACTACTTCTTGTGGCGGGCGGTGCCGATCTTGACTGCGAAGAACGAGACCGTCGCCGACTTGCAGCCCTGCGGCACCCCGGGCAAGCCCGGCGCAGGACAGGATGCGAGATCTCCGAGGAAGAGCACCTGCGCGATCACGCGCGTCTTCTTCTTGATCTTGATCCGGATCGTGTAGTTGCCCTTGCCGTTCGTCCTGCCCTTGCCGATGCGCTTGTCGCTCCCCGGCTTGTAGAGCTCGACGAGCCCGCCGGCGAAGGTCTGGCCGTCGACCGCCAGCTTTCCGGAGACGATCACGCGGCCGTGCTTGAGGCTCTTCGTCTTCATGGTCAGGCTGACGCGTCCTGGAATGAGAGCCTGGCCCTCGGTCGTGCCGGCGGGGTTCGGGTGTCCCGCCGCGTCATACGGCGTGAAGACCGCGTGCCAGATGCGGTCGGCTGTGTTCCCCGGGTTCGAGAAGACGCCGTTGACGTCGAAGAACGCGAACAGGAGCTGCGCCCCGTTGGGGGTTCCCACCGGCCCCGCGAGGCAGAGCTGGAGCTTCGCGGCCGCGAAGGTGTTCTCCGGCGCGGTCGTGACGTGGTCGACGTAGATCAGCGGGTGCAGCTGCTGCCCCGCGATCGTGAGATCCATCCGCCAGATGGCCTCGTGCGTCGGCTGCCCCGTGCACTGCATCGACTCGGCCGTGTGGCTCGCAGGGTCGTCGGCGACCATGTGATTCTCCGACGCCTTGAGCTCCACGTGGGTGTTGCCCAGGCCGCGAAGAACCAGGTCGCCACTGACGTCGCCGATCTTCGTGCCGACGGGCTGCGCGAGGTTGACCCCGTAGCCGAGCGGGACGTAGATGGTGTCCTTCGCCGTCGCGTCATCCGCGTCGCTCTGGATGTGGCCGAGCAGAAGGCTGGTCGCCGCGCCGGGCTTGTTCGTGGACGAGGTGACGGTGAGGCTCGGCGAGTACGACGCCCAGGCTGAGCTCGTAAACGCGAGCGAAACGACGGCCGCGCTCGTGAGGAGCGCGAGCCGAATGACCCTTTTCATGCGTGTCCTTTCCTCGGAGTTCGTGTCATGAGACGTCAAATCGCACCCGGAGTTAACCCACCGCTGGCCGGGCGAGTCAACAGATTCAGTGAGATATCGGTTTCGCGAGCACCGGCACGGACAGGCTCGCAGGCCCGACCACGAGCCGTCGCCCAGGCGGGATCCCGGTGAAGTAGAGGAGATTGCCCGAGCTCTGGGCCGTCGACGTGGCGGCGATCGTCAGTCGCAGCCGGGAGCCTTTCGGGATAGCCGTCGCCTGCGAGACGAGGCGAATCGTGACTCGTTTCGGCTTCGCGGAGAGGTGGACGCGCGCCCCGCCACTGCTGACCACGAGCTCCTTGTGCTGCGGCGTGAGCGCAGAGAGGACGGTGACCACCTGCGGCCACCCGTTCGGGCTCGCGAGTGAGACGCGCAGCACGGGAGCGCCGAAGGTCTCGGTTCGCGCGCCGAGCCGAGGCCGGGTGCGCGCAACCTTGCCGGTGGAGCCGATCGCCGCGCGGCCGGAGAACGCGACCCGTACCGTCTTCCGCTTCGGCAGGGCCCTGTAGTGGAACGTGCGGCCGCTCCACGGGTCGGGCGCGACCTCGATCGGAGGGCTCCGATCGATCCCATTCGGGAGCCCTTTCAGGTACCGATCGAACCAGGCGCGAGCCTCGGGCAGAACGTGCGCGGCTTCGGCAGGCGGGTTCGGCGCCGGCGGGTGGCCGAAGTCGGCGACATAGAGCCGCTTCGGTCCCTCGAGGCGCTTGTAGGCCGTCAGCGCCTGGTCGAGGTCGAACGCGAAGTCGCGCCTCCCTTGCAGCAGGAACGTCGGCGTCCGAATGGAGCTGAGCCGTCGGCGGACCGAGCGCTCGTCGGCGAACGCATGGAGCGCGGCGAAGTTCCGGCCCGCAAGCGCGTCGTCGACGATCGACTGGAGGCCGGGCGCGGCTCGCGACTGGATCGACTGCCAGAAGCCGAGCAGGACTCCCGAGCGCGCCAGGTCCTGGGGCAGGAGCGACGAGTACAGGTCGGTCCACGCGATGGCCGGCGCGATTGCCGCGAACGGGACGCCCTCCTCCGTTGCGCGCCAGGTCGCTCCGCCGCCGTACGAGAAGCCGAACGCGCCGATGTGCCGACCGTCGACGCCGGGCCTCGTCGCCAGCCAGTCGAACAGCTCGCGCACGTCTGCGATCTCCCGCGGCCCGTCGATCGAGACAAGCCCCTGCGACTGGCCGTGCCCGCGCGCGTCGAACGTGAGGGCCGCGTAGCCCTGCGGCACGAGCTGCGTCTCGGCCAGCGCGTTGAGCGACAGCCCGAGCGCCGTTGGGCTCGTCCTGCTCCCGCCGAGGCCGTGGAGGAGCATCACGGCCGGCCAGCCGCCCGTCGGCGGGGGGCCGTCCGGAACGTAATACGTGGTTGCAATCTGGACGCCGTCGCTCATCGTGATCAGGCGATCCTGCTTGCCGAATGCGGACGCGGTTCCAGGTGCCGCGACTGCGAGCAGGGCGAGCGCCGCAACGAGTCGCGACATGCCCTGAGCCTACAATCGCGCCATGGACCCCCGGCCGGTTGGCGTTTTCGACTCAGGCACCGGTGGCCTGACGGTCCTCCACGAGTGCCTGGTGACGATGCCGCACGAAGACTTCATCTACCTCGGCGACCTCGCGCGACTGCCGTACGGGCCTCGCCCGCTGGACGAGATCCGTCGCTTTGCAGGCGAAATCGCCGGCTACCTCGAGGCGCAGGGCGTCAAGCTCGTCGTCGCCGCCTGCAACGCCGCGACGTCGGCGGCGCTGCCCGAGCTCCAGGAACGGCTCGAGGTTCCGATCGTCGGCGTGATCACGCCCGAGGCGCACGCGGCCGTGCAGACGACGCGGAACCGGCGCATCGGCCTGCTCGCGACCCAGGCCACCGTCACCGCAGGGCGCTACGCCGAGCTCGTCCACACGCTGGATGCCGGCGTCCGGTTCTTCCCAGTCGCGTGCCCGCGGCTCGTGCCGCTGATCGAGAGCGACGAGCCCTTCGCCGAGGAGACGATCGAGGCCGTTCGCGAGTACGCGGCGCCGCTCAAGGAGGCGGACGTGGACACGGTCATCCTCGGCTGCACGCACTACCCGCTGATCCGACCGATCTTCCAACGCGTCTTCGGCCGCGGCGTGACGCTCGTCTTCTCGGCGGAGGAGACCGCCCGCGAGGTTACGGAGACGCTCGAGCGCAAGGG
>Ga0070683_100001406_pt1 | contig 18487 bp, 13 predicted proteins | sample KBSC713LmetaG_FD_64662 | JGI IMG/M metagenome (GOLD analysis project Ga0070683, IMG submission 64662) | Corn rhizosphere microbial communities from Kellogg Biological Station, Michigan, USA - KBS C7.1-3L metaG | ecosystem: Host-associated > Plants > Roots > Rhizosphere ... | reverse complement strand
TCGCGCAGGAACAGCTCGACGTACGCGGCGGCGTCGAGGTGGATCCCGACGCCCGCCAGCGTCTCCTGGTTCGCGCGGAAGTAGAGGTGCTCGGTGTCGACGAGCACCCCGTCGTTGTCGAACAGGATCGCGTCGAACACTTACGGAAGGAGCAGGATCTTCCGGAACATCCGGATGTCGCCGATCAGGTCGACGCGGTAGCCGATCAGGCCGTTCACGTAGTTGAACGTCGAGATCGCCTGGTTGTACGCCATCTGATCGCCCGCCGCCGTCGCGGCGTCCAGGTCCGCCTTGGCGCTGTACCAGTTCGGGACGGCGGAGCCGTCGGTGTAGCTGCCGATGCTGAGCGGCACCGTGCCGCGCGTCCCCTGGGCGCCCGTGATCCCGTTCAGCTCGTCGAGCAGCTGCCTGCCGATGTTCGGCGCGGCGCCCGCGCCGTTCGTCGTCGCGCGGAAGATGATTCCTGTCTCCGGGTGGGTGTACTCGACGACGCCTGTCGGCGACCCGATCGTGAAGTCGTCGTCTGCGCCCTTCACGCCGATGGCGAGGAAGTTCTGGAAGTCGAGCGTGAAGTCCCAGCTGCTGCCCAGACGACCCAGCCCGAACAGCAGCGCCCAGTAGCGGATGCTCTTGTTGACCGGGGTCAGGATGTGAACCGCGTTCGGCTGCGCGTAGGGCGGCGTCGGCGGGTTCACCATGCCGAACGTGTCGACGTCGACGACCGGCATCGGCGAGAACGTCGGGTTCGCGACGGTGCCGCCGAAGGTCGCGGCGTACATCGAGGGATCGCTGCGGATGATGCCCGACAGCAGCTTGACCACCTCGTCGCGGAACAGGCGGTAGTAGTTGATCGACGATCGCGCCGCCACGTCCGACAGCTCGTCGACGCGGAAGAAGCGCGACTCGGTGCTGGTCAGCGCGGACAGCGCCTGCAGCTTCTCGAGCAACGATCCGACGCGCGTGAACGTGTAGTAATAGTCGTCGGAGAAGTTGATGTAGAACGGCTTCGCGTCCGGCAGCTCGATGTCCATCTTCGGCTGGTTCGGCAGGCAAAGGGTCGGGTCGAGCGCGCCCTGATCGTTGACGGGGAACGTCGCAATCGTCGGGCTGGCGGCGGTCGGACAGTGAAGACCGGGCTCGGGCGTCTGCAGGATCGAAGCGATCGAGTTCAGCGAGTCGACCGACGCGAGGAACAGATCGACGCCGAGGTCGTAGTTCAGGTAGTCCGACAGGAAGAAGAAGAACTGGAACGCCTCGGAGTAGCGGTTGAAGTACCGCTCCTGCAGCCGGTTCAGGTAGCCGTCGATGCCCCAGCTGGTGCGCCCGCGGCGGTAGGCGTTGAACGCGTAGTAGTTCCGGAACTGCTCGGTGACGTTGTCGACGACCTCCTGCTGGTTCGCGCCGCGGTCCCAGGTCTTGCAGTCGAGGTTGCCCTCGAACATGTCCTCGCAGAACTTGTAAGGACGCTCGGGGAAGATGTGGATGTCGCCCTGGCCGTTCTTCATGAAGGCCCGGAACTCCGTCGTCCACATGTCGATGAACGCCTTGTACGAGGTCACGGTGGTCGCCGCCCGATCGAAGTTCACCGTCCCGCCCGTGTCGAACGGCAGCTTGGTGTAGTCGTCGAGGGTGATCGCGTCTTTCAGTCCATTCCACGCGTGCAGCTTCGATTTCCCGATCAGGTCGATCATCTGCCCGTAGCCGAAACGGATCGCCGCGGTGTCGTACTTGCCGAGGCCGTGGATGTCGCTGTTGAAGCGGGCGCCGTAGTCCATCACCGACGCGTACGCGTACTCGCTCAGCTTGTGGTCCGACTCCCAGGTGTTCTGGTCGGCCGTGGCCCGGATGTTCCAGTACTCGTCGTCGTAGTTCAGCGCGTCGGTCGACGCGGCGAAGTTGTGGCGCAGGCCCATCGTGTGGCCCACCTCGTGGTCGGCCAGCCCGCGGAAGATGCGCGCCCGCAGCTCGGTCACCATCTGCTCGGGCGTCAGGTGCAGCTTGGCCAGCTCCAGCGCCGTCCCGAGGATCGCGTCGTCGGCGAACTCCGCCATGTAGACGCAGCCCTTCTGCGCCAGCGTCTGGAAGCGCGCCCGGCGGTTCTCCCGCGACTGCGACGACAGCCAGGGCTTCGCCATCGCCTGGTCGAACACGTCGTCCGGCACCGCGTCGCCCGGGCGATAGCCGGCGATGACCGCCGGCAGCACGTCGTCGTTCAGCAGCAGCTTCTCGGCCGTGCTGCCCTTGACCAGCTTCATCGGCTGGTCGTCGATCCCCGCCGCGACCTTCCGCAGCCGGTCGTCGCGCGTCGGCCCGAGCGCCTTGAGACGCGCCTGGATCATGCTCTTGGCGGCGTCCGTCATCTTCTCGGCCGCGTGCGCCTTGCTGGCCGCCGCGCTCTCCGCGAGCACGTCGCTGATCGACCGGCCCGACAGCAGGTCGTCGATGCTGAGCTGCTGGTTCGCCAGCTGCACGCTGTCCGTCGCGAACTTCGCGTAGATGTCCAGCGCCGCGCCATAGATGTAGGCGGACGCCGAGATGATCTCACCCGTCTCCGGATCCTGCGACGACGGCCCGTAGCCCAGCGGCCCTGCCGACTGCGGCCGGTCGACCCAGTGCAGGAACGAGTAGCGGAGGTCGCCGTTGCGCTGCCAGGTGAACTTCGGCTGGTTCGGATCGCCGTCCGGGCGCTTCTCGGTCACGACCTCGAGCGCGGTGCAGGCCTTCAGCAGATCGGCCGCCTCCAGGTTGTCGAAGTCGAGGACGTGCTTCGTGTCGCGCGCCTCGACCAGGTTACGAACGTCGGGGTGATCCGTGACGAACGCCGTCACGTTGGCGAGGCTGCAGTCGTTCTCCTTCAGCACGAAGATGTTCGGCACCGACGACGCCGCGTTCTTCAGGTCTGCCATCGACGGCTGCCCGTTCGACGCCATCATCTTCAGGCCGGCGACCGTCTCCTTCATCGCCTGATTCCAGTCGTCGACCGTCTGCCGGGCCATGTCCCTCAGCTTCGGATCGTCGGGGAACTCCGGGTTCAGGTAGTACGTGATCGTCCGCGTCTCGCGGCTCGGGTAGCCGATCCGCGCCGGCTTGCCGTCCTGGCCGATCAAGGGCGCGCCGTCCGCCCCCTTCTGGATGGTCTCCTTCCAGATGTTCCAGCGGTTCGCGTAGTACTGCCGCGCCTCCTGCGTCGAACCGACCGAGCGGTTGTAGGTGGGGAGCGCCGTGCGGAAGTAACCGAACTTGCTGAACTGATCCAGCGCCGCGTCGGTGCAGTCGTCGCCGGTCAGGCCCTCGCGCTTCAGCGCCGCCGGGGTGCACGGAATGATGTCCTGCGAGCCGAACGCCATGCGGATCGGCGTGCCGTCGACGTCGGTGATCCGCTCGCGATCGGGATACGAGAGCGGCTCGTACTCCGAGTCGGGAACCGGCATGAGCGAGTTGCGGTACGTGATCATCGCGTTGCCGCAGCCCCACGGCCCGACCTCGTCGTCGGCGCCGAACAGGTTGTAACAGGCGAGGATGTCGGGCGACCGGTTCTGCTTGTGCGTCCACTCGACGTAGTCGCGGCGCATGATCGGCCGGTCGGGGTTGGTCAGCGGATCGTCCGCCTCGGTGACCGCGAGGCCGGTGCTGAGATCGCCGGCGACGCCCATCAACTGCTGCGACGGATCAGCGCCCGACGGCAGGTCCGCGAAGTTCATCGACCAGTCGACGCGCATGTACTGGCGCTGGCTCCAGGGCCGGTCCTTCTCGTTCTCCGAGATGACGTTCGTCTCTTCGCCCGTGCCCGGGTTGTACTCACGCCGGATGTCGAAGTGCGACATGATCTTGTAGACGAGCACCGGCGTATCCATGTTGTTGTCGCCGCCGGTGGTCGGGTTTTCGGACCCGGGCGCGTAGTCGTACGACCGGAAGCCGATCAGGCTGCCCTCCGTGATCTGGAAGCGCACCTTCATCAGATCGCCCATCATCCCTTCGAAGTTGAAGGCGCTGGTCGGCGGCACGCCGGTGATCGTCTGCCGGTAGTAGAACTTCCGGGGCGTCCCGTCGGCGTTGAAGAAGATCGACTTGTCGAGCGCGTCCGGCTGCACGCGGCTGATGTCGCCCTGACCCGCGCAGGCTGACAGCAACAGCGCCGTCAGCGGCAAGGCGCGGATCGAATATGAGAATGAACGGCGTGCGGTAACGGGGGACATGCGCATCCTCCTAGAGGGTTCCACCAACGCTGAAAAACACTTGGCTGTAGTTGTTCATGTTGCCGCCCGAGAAATCCCAGAACGGGAAGCGCGGGTACCGGTAACGCGAATCGAGGGCAGGCTGCAGGCTGGCGACCCCCGCGCTGAGCGAGAGGTGGGGACGAAGCTCGTACGACAGCGAGATGATCCCCCAGGTGACGTCCGACCGACCGGTCAGCGCGGCGTTGTTGTCCGTCATCACGTCCGCCGGAAACGAGTACTTGAACGTGTTCGCGATGTAGAGCGACACCATCCCCGACCACTTCCCGTGCGCGAGGATGCCGAGGAAGCTGTTCGCGATGGCGAAGTTCGTATTGGCCGGGCCGCCGCAGTGGTCGCCCTCGCCGCCTGACGGTCCGCCGCCCCCGGAACCTCCGCCCGAGCCTCCGCCCGACGGCGCGAGGCAGCCGGTCGTGTCACCGGGGCCGCTGCCGCGGTACGGGCTGGTGTGAAAGTACTTCGCGGCCATCAACGCCCAAATCAGCTTCAGCGACCACTTCCGCTTCTCGTCGTTGATCTGCCCGAACTCGAAGTCGCGGTTCACATTCGGGCCGACGCCCAGGCCGAAGACCATATGTTCGTAGCGGCTCTCGTAGGAGACCGGCAGGATCGTCCGGACCACGCCGCCGATCCGGATCTTCGAGCGCTCGAACTTGTGCAGGTTGTCGGCCGCCAGCCAGACCCACGGATCATAAGGATAGAAGCGTCGTCCGTTGGGCGTGTCGGGCGAGGTGAACTCTTCCTCGAGGTAGATGCGCGCGCGCAGTGCCAGCTTGTAGCGCGTGCCCAGCGCGTAGCTCGGTTTGAGGAACAGCGCGATCGAGGCGTACGGGTTGTGATACCCGCTGCTGTAGAACGATCCGGAGCCGATGTACGTCGACGCTTCCGCCGTCGAACCTTCGAGCTTCTTCAAGTACTCCGGCGTCGGCGACGTCGGCGATCGCGCGATGTCCTGAACCGGGCTGTCCGCCCACGCATACGTCGTATGCGCGACGACGATCAGTCCCACCGCGGCCAAATACGGGCGGGCCATGCGGGGCCGATATTACTCCCAATCGCGCGACGCAAAGCGCCTTTCGCAACTGCGAAAACCGGCTCACGCTCGAGAATAAGCCGGTTTTCCGGCTTCCCGGACGGGGGAGACTACGGCTGGGTTAGCCGGAAGAAGGTGTCCTTGCCGGCGTAGGTGCAGTCGGGCGTGCTGACCGCCCCCGCCGCCGTCCCGTTGTCGGCGATCAGGTGCGCGGCCGCGGAGCCAACCAGCTGGGCCCGCCGCGCGCCGCCCGCTGTCCTGTCGGGCAGCATCTGGAACGTCCACGAGTCGGTGGGTTTGATGACGGCCAACGCGGCGATCGGGTTGCCGGCCGTGTCGGAGAGATTGAATTGATAGAAGCACTCCGGCGGCGCGGGCGTCGTGCTGTCCACGTACGGGTCGGGATTCGGCACGGTCGCGCTGTTCCCGTTGACGTCGTAGCTGAGGAAGTTGCAGATGCCCGCCGTGTCGACCAGGTCGGTCAGCTCGCCGTGCTCGAACTTCAGGCTGTTGAAGATCAGGAACGGCGTCATGTTGGCGGCCGGGAACACGGTGGAGAAGATCGGATCGGTGCAGGTCAACGTGAAGCCGGTCGACCCCAGCACGGTCGGATCGGGCGCCTCGTAGAACCAGCGGCCGATGAACTGATCGGCCGGGCTGCCCCCGTCGCCGCCTCCGCACCCCACCGCGAGTCCACCGGACAGAACCAGCGTCAGCATCGTCACCTTCGCCGCATTCGAACGAGCTTGGCCTTGCATCGACGCCCTCCCTTTCGCGGTTGGCAGACTACCGCAAAACAGTGGTCACTCGAAGCCCGCAACCTTCACTTCCGTTTTGACCGATTGCGAGATGAAGCAGCCGTCGTGCGCCTTGTGGTGCATCTCGGCCTCCTGCTCGGGCGACGGGCGCTTGTCGCCGGCGTAAACGACCTTCGGGTTCAGCGTCACGACGGAGATCCACGGCACGCCGCGTTCGTTCTTGGTCATCTCGCCGACCGCCTCGTCGTCGTAGCTTTCGATCTGGAAGCCGCCGAGGCGCGCCACGTGCAGGAACGTCAGCATGTGGCAGCTGGACAGCGACGCGACGAACGCTTCCTCGGGATCGACGTTGGCGGGATTGGACCAGGGCGCTGGAACGACCGACGGCGAGGCCGACGCGGCGACGGCGAGCCCGCCGTCGAAGGTCCAGGTGTGCTCGCGCGTGTACTTGCCCAGCCGGTAATCGGGCGTGCCGCCCTTCCACTCGATCTTCGCTTTGTGCTGCGACATGCGCCGTTACTACCTCATTTCACGCCGGACAGACAGCAATCGGCGGGGCGCGCGGGCGGGACGGCGTCCTTGAGGTCGCAGCGCGCGTGCGGCCCCTGCGCGCCGGGACGAACGTAGGTGAACGCGCGGCACTGCGCCTCGCCCGAGCAGGCGTCGCGGCACACCTCGGGACGCGGCTCGCGCAGCTCGAAGGTCCGGTAGTCCGCGCCCGGACGATCGGTGTTCGGCTCCCACTTGAACGCGGCCGGAGGCGCGGCGGCGGCCAGGACGACGACGAAGGCAGCCGCGCGCAGGGCGATGGTGACCATCGATGACCTCGCCGCATTATCGTCGATCCACCGGCGCGGACCAGGCGCGATTGCCTTTTGCCGGCGCGCGCGAAACGGCTACTCTCCCGCGCATGCTTCGGTCGACCCTCAAGCTTTGTTTGCTTCTGATCTGCACGGTGGCGGGCGCGGGCTGCATCAAGCGCACCGCGCCGCCCCCCGCCGCGGTCGGCGCGACGGCGACCACCGGGACGACGACGGCGGCCCCGGCGGCGTCCGACTTCAACCAGCCCAACCCGGTGCAGGAGGCGGCGAACGCGCGCATCGCGTCGCTCGCGCGCACCGACCTGCTGGGCGGCGCCGGGATCGCCGCGTTCAAGATCTCGGGCGACAACGCCAAGGCGGCGTCGGCGGCGCCGCTGACCGTGACCGGGCAGCCGTTCACGGACGCGATGCGGTTCACGATGAAGGAAGCGTCCAGCCACGAGTGGGCGGTGCAGCTGCAGGCGCCCACGGCCGCGCCCGTCGCCGCCGGCGACTCGATCCTCGCGACCTTCTGGTTCCGCGCCGAGGTGCCTCAGGAAGGCAGCGTCGGCGAGACAGAGTTCGTGTTCGAGCTGGGCCGCGCGCCGTACACGAAGTCGATCCAGTACCCGATCCAGGCCGGGTCCGACTGGTTCCGCGTGCAGGCGCGCTTCACGGCCGCCGCCGCGTACGCGCCCGGCGAGGCGAACATGATCTTCCGCCTCGGCTACGAGCCGCAGACGCTGGATCTCGGCGGCGTGAAGGTCGAGAACTTCGGCAAGGCGATCGCGATGGGCGGCCTGCCGACGTCGATGACCAGCGACCGGCGGCGCGCGAAGGCGCTGGCGGCCGCGAGCAAGGACGCGCAGGCGAACACGGCGCCGACCGAAGCGGGCGATCTGGCGTTCGAGGTGGACACGGGCAAGGTGATCCGGCCGATCAGCCCGTACGTCTACGGCATCAACTCGCAGAAGGAAGAGGGCACGAACGTGACGGTGCGCCGCATGGGTGGCAACCGGCAGACCGGCTACAACTGGGAGATCAACGCCTCGAACGCGGGCAGCGACTACAACCACCAGAGCGACGACTGGCCGTGCACCGTGCTCGGCTACACCGACTGCGGCGCGCCGGGCGCGCAGTTCGTCGACTTCGCGCGCGAGAACAAGACGATGGGCGCCGAGACGCTGGCGACGATCCCGATCGTCGACTACGTCGCCGCCGACAAGAAGCTGAAGGTGACCGAGGCCGAGAAGGCCCCCAGCCCGCGCTGGGCGAAGTCGATCGCCAAGAAGCCGGGCCCGCTCAGCCTGACGCCCGATCTGAACGACAAGACCGTCTACCAGGACGAGTTCGTGAACTTCCTGGTCAGCAAGCTCGGGAAGGCGAAGGACGGCGGCATCAAGTTCTACTCGCTCGACAACGAGCCGGCGCTGTGGCCCAGCACGCACCCGCGCATTCACCCGGACCGCACGCGCTACGACGAGATGTTGAAGCGGACGGAGGCGATCGCCACCGAGGTCGTGAAGCTGGATCCGTCGGCGATGAACCTGGGCGCGGTCGCCTTCGGCTGGTCCGAGTACAAGTCGCTGTCCGACGCGCCCGACGCGAAGGAGCACAACGAGAAGTACGGGACGTACCTGGACTTCTTCCTCGCGTCGATGAAGGAGCTGGAGGCGAAGCACAAGAAGCGCCTCGTTCACGTGCTGGACGTGCACTGGTATCCGGAGGCGCGCGGCACCAAGCGCATCACCGACAAGGACAACTCGCCGAAGACCGTCGCTGCCCGGCTACAGGCCGCGCGCAGCCTGTGGGATCCGACGTACACGGAGAAGAGCTGGATCGTCGGCGAGACCGGCAAGCCGATCCGCCTCATCCCGTGGCTGAACGACAAGATCGCCGAGCGCTACCCGGGCACGAAGCTGAGCATCACCGAGTACGACTACGGCGGCGCCGACCACATCTCGGGCGGCCTCGCGCAGGCCGACGTGCTGGGCGTGTTCGGGCGCGAGGGTCTGTTCATGGGGAACTACTGGGGCAACGGCCCCGGCAACGGACCGCTGCCGAACTACATCAAGGCCGCCTTCAAGCTGTTCCGGAACTACGACGGGAAGAAGGGGACGTTCGGCGACACCGCGGTGGCGGCCACGCTGGCCGACAACTCGAAGGCGTCGATCTTCGCGGCGACGGACACGAAGCGGAAGGGCCAGCTCACGGTGCTCGTGATCAACAAGGAGCTGCGCTCGATCTTCAACGGCAAGATCGCGATCAAGGGCGGCAAGTACAGCAAGGCGCAGGTCTACACGCTGGACGCCAGCAGCCCTGACATCAAGACCCAGCCCGCGCCCGTCGACGTGAAGGACGGTCTCCTTCAGTACAAGCTGTCGCCGATGTCCGCGGCGCTGTTCGTCGTGAACTGACGGTCAGTCCCAACCGCGGCCGTGTCGCGTGTAGTCCGCCGACAGCTGCGGCGCCGCGACGACGTTGCCGACCGCCTCGTAGAAGTTGCTGGCGCCGCGGTAATCGGGCGCCGAACCGAGGAAGAAGCGCGTCTGGTCGCCGGGGATGCTGCGCACGCCGAAGAACGGACGCAGCGTCCAGGCGGCCTGGCCGCCCACCAGCAGCGACAGCGCCAGCCAGCCGACGACGGTGATCACCCGCCGTGACAGCGCCCAGGGGTGATAGGCGGCGAGCGCGCGCACCTGACGAAACAGCGCCAGCGCGCCGCCCGCCGCGATGAACGCGACGTTCAGGGCGAGGAACATCGGGTACTCGTGCAGCGACCCCGCGTCGGGCGGGATCAGCGTCCGGGCCAGGAACCAGTTGGCCGGCGCGAGCGCGGCGAGCAGCAGCGCGGCGTCCCGGTACAGTCGCATCGCGAGCCGCTGGGTATCGACGAAGCCGAAGCTGCCTCCGCCGACGAGGCGCGCGAAGAGGAAGTACGCGACCGCGCAGGCGGCGCCGGTGATCAGGAACAGCAGCGGGAACTTGATGACGTTGTGAAGGCCGAAGCGCGTGCTGTGCACGCACCCGATCGAGAACCCGTAGACCGCCGACGCCAGCACCAGCGTCGCGACATCTCGCCGCATCGATGGGCCCTACACGAACAGGCCGAGGACGCTCGCGAGCCGGACGGTGATGAACAGGTACAGCACCACCCATGGGATCAGCAGCGCGATCAGCGTCGCGCTGATCCGGCGCAGCGCCGCATCGGCGCGCGGAAGACGAAACAGTTGGCCGACGCCGGCCGCGAACGCGAACACGAGCAGCAGAACCGCCATCGCCTGCGGCGTCACGACCGCGGAGTCGGACATGGTCGCGCGAAAGAACGCGAGGATCGGCGCGAACGCGGACGTGAACAGCGCGGTCACCGCGCTCGCGGCCAGCGAGACGCTCAGCGTCTGCGCCCACGACATCCGGGCGCCGAGGTAGCGGCCGAACGCGTGCAGCGACGGGACGCAGATCGCGACGCCGCCCAGCAGCAGCGCCGCCACGCGCCAGAACAACGGCAGCCCCAGCACGACGCCGAAAGGCAGCGCGAACACCGCCGTCGCCGCCGCCAGCACCAGCAGCAGCGACGGCAGCCGGTGTTCCTGCGCGATGTTCGTCGCGAGGCGCCGGCGTTCGCCCAGGACCAGGTCAACCATTCGCAGCGGCGCGAGCAGCATGCCGCGCAGCTCCTGCCGCGAGAACGGCTGGACCTCTTCGTGTGCGTGTTCGATCTGTGGCGGCGGTTCGTACGGGTTTGTCGTCGTCATGGCCCGACGATGCCACCGCGCCCGCGGGCGCCGGGGCCGACCACCGCGACCGGCGCGATGTCGAACCGGAACGGTCGCGCTGCCGACGCGACTGGCGCGCCGCCGATCTGTTTGGACCTTGACCCTTTCTTGACGACGGCAGCGCGCGATTTGACGCCGTCCTGACCCGGCGGAGCGTAGATCAGCGCGCGTCATGACCATCTGGCGACGTGTTCACCGCTTCGTCCTCGGCGGGCCCAAGGACGTCAACGAGCCGCACGCTTTCCACAAGCTGTCGTTGATTGCGTTTCTGGCCTGGGTCGGCCTCGGCGCGGACGGCCTGTCATCCAGCGCGTACGGCCCCGAGGAGACCTTCCGGCAGCTGGGCGACCACGTCGGCCTGGCGGTCTTCCTGGCAGGCGCGATGATCGCGACCGTCTTCATCATCAGCTACGGCTACAGCCGGATCATCGAGCAGTTCCCGTCGGGTGGCGGCGGCTACGTCGTCGCGAGCAAGGTGCTGGGCGGCCCGGCCGGCGTCGTCGCCGGCAGCGCGCTGCTGGTCGACTACGTCCTCACCATCACGATCTCGATCGCCGCCGGCGCCGACGCGATCTTCAGCTTCCTGCCGAAAGACTGGCTGGGCGTGGAGCTCGTCTGCTCGATCGCCGGGATCGGGCTGCTGACGCTGATGAACCTGCGCGGGATCAAGGAATCCGTCACCAGCATCGCGCCGATCTTCGCCGTGTTCCTGGTGACGCACGCGATCCTTCTTCTCGTCGCGATCGGCACGCACGTCCCCCAGCTTCCCGCCGTCGCCGGCGAGGTCCACACGAACGTGACGGGAACGCTGTCGGCGATCGGGCTCTTCGGCACGCTCAAGCTGCTCATGCGCGCGTACTCCCTGGGCGGCGGTACGTACACGGGCATCGAGGCGGTGTCGAACGGCGTCGGCATCATGCGCGAGCCGCGCGTGCACACCGCCAAGCGGACGATGTGGCTGATGGCGACGTCGCTGGCGATCACCGCGTCCGGCCTGCTCGTGAGCTACCTGCTCTGGCACGCGCGGCCCGTCGACGGCAAGACCATGAACGCCGTGCTGCTCGACAACGTGGCGGGCGGCTGGTCGATCAGCGGCGTCGCCGTTGGACGCGCGTTCGTGGTGGTCGCCCTGATCAGCGAGGGGGCGCTGCTGTTCGTCGCCGCCCAGGCGGGCTTCGTCGATGGTCCGCGCGTCATGGCGAACATGGCGGTCGACTCCTGGCTGCCCCACCGCTTCTCGGCGCTGTCGGAGCGACTGACGATGCGCAACGGTATCCTGCTGATGGGCGGCACCGCGCTCGCGGCGCTGATCTACACGCGCGGCCAGGTGTCGAAGCTGGTCGTCATGTACGCGATCAACGTGTTCGTCACCTTCTCGCTGTCGAACATCGCGATGACGGTGTTCTGGATCCGGCGGCGCAAGGCCGATCGTGCCTGGCTTCGCCATCTACCCGCTCACGTCGCCGCCGCCCTGCTCTGCCTGCTGATCCTCGTCGTCACCGTCCTGCAGAAGTTCCTCGAGGGCGGCTGGTTGACGCTGGTGATCACGGCGGCGCTGATCGGCTTCTGCTTCGCGGTGCGCCGCCATTACCGTGTCGTCGTGAGCGCGCTCGGCGGCCTGGACGCCGAAATCCCGTCGCCCGCGGCGCGACCAGAACTTTACCCGTGCCCCGCCAGCGACCCGGGCCGCGAGCTGGATCCATCGCGGCCGATCGCCGTGCTGCTGGTCGGCGGCTACAGCGGCCTCGGGCGGCACGCCCTGTTGACGTTGCTGCGCATGTTCCCGGGACACTTCCAGGGCGTGGTCTTCGTCAGCGTGGCCGTCGTGGACTCGGACGTGTTCAAGGGCGCGGAGGAGATCCCGGCGCTGGAGGCGCGCACGCGCGCCAGCCTGGCGGAGTACGAGCGCTTCGCGGCCGCGCTGGGCCTCCCCGCCACCAGCGCCTACGCGATCGGAACCGAGGTCGCGGTCGAAGCCGAGCAGCTCGCCCTCGGGCTGGTGCAGTGGTACCCGAAGGTCGTCGTGGTCGCGGGTCAGATCATCTTCGCGGAGGACACCGCCTGGAATCGCCTGCTCCACAATCAGACCGCGCTGGTCATCCAGCGCCGCCTGCAGCAGCGCGGCGTCCCGATGATCGTCCTGCCGGTCGAGCTGGACCTCGCGCGTTCGCGGGAGGTTCGGCCCCCGCGTGTATTGCAGGGGACGCGGCTGCTCGCGGACGCGAGGCGGGTCGGGATGACGCCGTCATGACGACAGGCGCTACAATGACGGCCACGGTGAGCGCCCCCGGGCCGCTGGTGCTGGTCGTCGAAGATGAGCCGCAGATGCGGCGGTTTCTGCGCGCGTCGCTCGCGTCGCACGGATATGCCCTCTGCGAGGCGAGCTCGGCCGCCGAGGCGGTCGCGCTGGCGACCAGCCGCGGGCCCGAGATGGTGCTGCTGGATCTCGGCCTGCCCGACGAGGACGGCGTCGACCTGACGCGCCGGCTGCGCGAGTGGTCGCGCGTGCCGATCATCGTGATCTCGGCGCGCGGGCACGAGGCCGACAAGGTCGCCGTGCTGGACGCGGGCGCCGACGACTACCTGACGAAGCCGTTCGGCGTCGGGGAGCTGCTGGCGCGGATGCGCGTCGCGCTTCGCCACGTGCAGCAGGCGGCGGGCACGCCGACGCCGATCATCGAGATCGGGCCGCTGCGCATCGACCTCGGGCGCCGCGAGGTCAAGCTGGATGGCGCCGAGGTCCACCTGACGCCGATCGAATACCGCCTGCTGGCGCTGCTCGCGCAGAACGCCGGACGCGTTCTGACCCACACCCAGATCCTGAAGGAGGTGTGGGGCCCGGGGCACGCCGGCGAGACGCACTACCTGCGCGTCTACATGGCTCAGCTTCGACGGAAGATCGAGGTCGAACCGGCGCGCCCGCGGCTGCTGCAGACGGAGCCGGGCGTCGGCTACCGCATGCGCGAAGCGACGACCTGATCGCCGCGCCGGCGTCGTAAACCGCGTCGATTTTTCCTGCGCCGTGGGCTATCTATCGTCTGGATGAGCGAGCTGCAGGTCTCCGCGCCGGACGCCCTCGTCGTCGCCGCGCCCCCGCCCGCGCCGGCCCCGTCGTTGCGCGACCTGCTCGCGCGCGTGCCCTGGCGCCGGGTGGTCGAGATGCTGGCGCCGGGGATCGCGCTGTTCCTCGGGATCCTGTCGCAGACGTACGCCAAGCACACGATCGCGTTCGCGCCCAAGGCGGTGGCGCTGCTCGCGGTGGCGTGGGCGCTGGCGGCGGGCCTCGGCGAGTGGCTGCCCGAGGCGCTGCCCGACGAGCCGCACGCGCGCTGGCGAAATTTCCTGCGCAAGGCGGCCGACCTGGTCACCATCGGGATGTTTCGCAACGTCCTCTTCTTCCTGGTGCCGATCTGGTTCGCGTCGTCGACGCTGGGCGCGGTCAACATGATCTGGCCGCTGCTGCTGGCGGGCGTCGCACTGTTCTCCTGCTTCCCGAGAATGTTCCGACGGACGATGCTGGAGCACCCGCGCGTCCGGACGGTGTACTGCTCATCGGTCCTGTTCGTTGCGCTGGTGCCGGCGGCGGCGGTGGAGCTCTCGGCGTCGCCCAGGCTGTCGGCGGCGCTCGCCGCGGGGCTCGCCTGGCTCGCGTCCAGCCTCGCGACGTCGCGCACGCCGCTCACGACGCGCATCGGCCGGCTCGAGCTCGGCGCCGGCGCGCTGGTGGCGGCGCTGATCTTCGCGCTGGCCGCGCCGGTGCTGCCGCCCGTGCCGGTCGCCGTGACAGCGTCGGCGACCGGTTCCAGCATCCACAACCGCGAGATCGAGTTCCCCGCCGAGCGGTTCCCGGCCGGCACCAGGCGGGTGTACGCCTGGTTCCAGGTGCGCGTGCCCCATCATTATCGTCAGGGCATCCGGTTCGAGTGGTACCGTGACGGCGAGCGGGTCGGCGACGTGTCCTCCCGCGAGATCATCGGTGGGCGCGAGCAGGGCTACCGGACGTCCTCGTCGACCGCGTCGCCGCAATCGGGATCGTGGCGGGTCGATCTGCTGACCGATGCGTCGCAGCTCATCGCGAGGAGACACTTCGTCGTCGAATAACCTGGCCGTCGTCGTGAACCCCGATCTCATAACCACCGGTCCCATCAACCACTCGATCGCCGCGATCCGTCGCGTGTTCGGGGATCCGCGACCGCTGCCCGCCGACGACGTCTGGCAGAAGCCGTTCGACTACGACGCCGCCCACCTGCACCGGCTGGCGGAGCTGGCGCCCGACGGGGAGGCGGATGCGGCCGACCTGGTCGCCTACGCGCTCGACTTCAAGTACGAGCAGATCCAGAAGGACCTGTTCATGCACGTGCTGCCGTTCTGCCTGCGCGCCTGGCAGGAGGACCTGGCGTCGCCCTTCGGCCGCTACGAGACGTTCGTCGACGAGTTCTACCCAGCGCTGATCCGGGGCAACGTCTTCAAGACCGTCCTGGCGCCGCACGAGGCGGACGCGGTCGGCGCCTTCATGCGCGCCGCGATCCTCGCCCAGATCGACGCGCAGACGGGACTGTCGTTCAAGGGATCGAAGTCGCCGGTGTACGCGTGGTTTCACGCGGTCTCGACCTACGGGCTGCTGCGCCCCGACATCGACACCCTGTGGTCGACGTGGTGGGCCGTCGAGACCGAGGGCCGCGCGCTGGCGGCGGCCCAGTACGCGTCGTGCCTCATCTACGACGAGACGGCGAACCCCGTGTTCGATGCGTGGACGCGCGACCACGGCGGCGGTCCGCCCTGCCTGTGGCACTACCGCGGCCACGTCCTCGAGGAGTGCTGGCGCCCCGAGAACCTCGACATGCTACAGAGCGTGCTGACGCCCGATGGCGTGCGCGACCTGCTGGATCGCAGCGTCGCGCGTCTCCGCGGACCGCTGCGCGACAAGGTCGCGTCGATCCGGTTCCGCCTCGACGCGCGCACGCAGACGCTGACCAAGCGCTGCGCCGACGTCCAGCGCTTCCTCGCCACGCCCAACGAAGCCGAATACAGCTTCCAGTGGAGCCCCTGATCTTCGACGCTCGGATGTTCCGCCGAGCGCCGAACCCCTGAAGCCGTTTGCCCTCGCCCCGCGCCAGCGGGGAGAGGGTCAGGGTGAGGGGCCGGTCAGTCGACCGATCAGTCGACGATGATCGGCGGAATCGAGAAGTCGTCCCACGACGGCGTATGGTTGCCGTCCGTCGCCGGCTGGTTCCAGAGATAGAGCGCCGGGTACGACGTCAGCTTGCCGCTGCCGTCGGCGACCAGAGCCGTGACGTAGAGCTGCGCGTTCGTGGTCCCCATCCGCTTCGACGAGAACGTGAGCCAGTAGTACGTCTTGCCGTTGGCGGTGGTCGCGTGCGGCGACCACTTCGGCCAGTCGTTGGTCAGCCCCGGGCTGGTCAGCGTCGACTCGCACGCGGCCGCGTCGTTCGCCGCCAGGCGGACCGCGGTACCGCCCGCCGACGGGACGACGAACACCTCGGAGGCCGGGTTGCTGTACGAGCTGCCGCTGCCGCTGACGCGCGTGAACGCGATCAGCGAGTCGTCGGGCGAGAATGACGGGTAGAACTCGGTCGCAGCGGGATCCGATGCGCCCGTCAGCGGCGTCGCGGTGCCGCCCGCGCGGTTGGCGTACGGAACCGAATACAGATCGGCCGGCCCGTCGCCGAGACGTCCGTCGATCAGCGAGGTCGCCGAGACATAGACGACCGTGTTGCCGTCGTGGCTCCACGCCGGTTCCGTCGCCTTGTTCGCGTCGCCCGTGCGCGCCACCGTGCCGTGGGCGGTGCCGTCGACCTGCACCCAGTTCAGCGTGCCGGTGTCGCTGAGCAGCACGACGCGATCGCCGGCGCTCCAGTGGCCCTTCGAGTACGCGGGGATGCCGCGCAGCGTGCGAATGGTCGACATCGCGCCCGCGTTCACGTAGCTGGGCAGCGCGCCGGTCGTGCCCTGGCGGATGTCGGCGAGGCTGCCGAAGTAATTGTTCGGCCCCATCGAGAACCCGACGCCGTCGCCGTCGGGCGTCGCGGTGTGGCAGCCGACGCACGTCTCCGACGACGCGCGCGACGCGACCTGGCTGGGGACCAGCACGTCGCGGACGCCTTCCTCGCCGATGCCGAAGCCCTTCAGCGATCCGACCTTCGTCCCCATGTCGTCCGCGAGCGCCCAGTAGACGATCTTGCCGGGCGCGTCGACCGGCGCGACCGAGAACGTGGTCTGCGCAGCGGCGGACGGCGTCAGCTGGACCGCGCCCGCGGCGTCGGTCGTCAGCGCGCGCGCGGTGACGGTGATCGGCTGATCGACGACCGAGTAGCGGAGCCGGTTCCACAGATCGGCGGGCAGCGCCGTGGCCGGATTGCGCGTGAACACGCGCAGCGTGTGCGCAAACCCCGGGACGGCCAGATCGATCTCGAACAGGTTCTCGCCGGCGGTGGGCGTCAGCTCGACGCGCGGGCGCAGCCAGTTGCGCGGCATCAGCGTGCCTGCGATCGGCGAGGCGATGCACGGCGCACCGCCCACCCGCGGCGTCGATCCGTCGAACAGCGCGGGCGCATTCGCGGGCGCCGATGAATCGATGATGGGATCGGCCGGAAAATCGGTGAGCGGCGGCGGCAGCGCGTCCGCGCCGCCGTCCTTGCCGGGGAAGCCGCCGAGGTTCGGTGGGATGCGGCCGCCCGCGCCCGCCCCGCCCCCGGCCCCGCCGGCGCCGACTCCCCCGACGCCGCCCGATCCGGAGCCCCGGGCCTCCGGCTTGGCGAACGTACATCCAATGACGAGCGCGCCCATCGCCACGGCCAGGCTCGTCCAGAACGATCGAAATTCCACGCTTCGCATGTGGTGAGGCCTTCTGACCCTTTACGGAGCGCGGCCTTCGCTGGACGTGCGGCGCGCGTGACGGCACGGAGACGGATGCCCGTTGCGATCGGGCGGATGTTGCCGGCACAATCGATTGTCGCGCCGATGACCGCCACGAACTCCGCGTCGCGCCCGTCGCTGCTCACGTGGCTGGACATGATCCAGGCGCGGCCCGGAATGTACCTGGGCGCGCACCCGCCCCACTACGGCGCCATGCTGGATCGCCTGGAATCGTGGATCGTCGGCTACAGCGAAGCGATCCGCACGCATCAGATTCGCGACCCGGGGATCGAGCTCTACTGGTCGTTCTGGCAGTTCCTCGAGAAGCGACTCGGCCGCAGCATGGAGCAGGGCACGATCCCGACGATCCGCTTGCTCTCCGGCAGCGACGCGGAGGCGTGGGAGACGTACTGGCGCCTCCTCACCGAATTCCGGACCAGCGCCGGCGCCGGGTAACCGACCGACACGGGTCGCACACCGCGCCCCGCGATCTCTCCACGGGCCGATCCGATGACTAACCTCTAGCGGCGAATGTGTGTCCCGGGGAGGTCCCGATGACGTTGGCCCCGCTGGCCTCTTTGTCGTTGGCCGGCGCAATGTTAGCGGCCAATGCCCCACCCTCCGTGAAGGTCCTGTCCCTCGCGAAAGCGGAAGAATCGGCGCTGCAGCACCAGCCCACGCTGGAGCAAGCGTTCGGGCAGCTCGAAGCGGCGGAGGGCCGCGTCGAGCAGGCGCGCGCCGGGTACCTGCCCCAGCTGAGCGGCACCGCGCAGTACCAGCGCACGACGGCGAACTTCGCGCCCCGCCCCGGCTTCGTCCAGATGGGGGTCAACGTTCCACCCAGCGGCGGATGGAGCGCGCAGACCTTCAACTTCTGGACGTTCAGCGCCACCGCGACGCAGCTCATCTACGACTTTGGTCTGACCGCAGACCGCTGGCGCTCGGCGAACGCGAGCCGCGACGCCGCGAGCTGGAACCGGCGCGTGATCGAGAACCAGACGCTGCTCGC
>Ga0070683_100001405_pt1 | contig 18499 bp, 16 predicted proteins | sample KBSC713LmetaG_FD_64662 | JGI IMG/M metagenome (GOLD analysis project Ga0070683, IMG submission 64662) | Corn rhizosphere microbial communities from Kellogg Biological Station, Michigan, USA - KBS C7.1-3L metaG | ecosystem: Host-associated > Plants > Roots > Rhizosphere ... | reverse complement strand
TGCAGCTCTTCCTCAAGGACATCGGCAAGGTTCCGCTCCTGACCGCGGCCCAGGAGGTCGAGCTTGCGAAGCGGATCGAGGCGGGCGACCACTCGGCCAAGCAGGCGATGGTCGAGGCGAACCTTCGTCTCGTCGTCTCGATCGCGAAGCGGTACCGCAACCAGGGCCTCCCGTTCCTCGACCTGATCCAGGAAGGCACGATCGGCCTCGTCCGCGCGGCGGAGAAGTTCGACTGGCGCAAGGGGTTCAAGTTCTCGACGTACGCGACGTGGTGGATCCGCCAGGCCGTGGCGCGGGCGATCGCCGACAAGGGGCGAACGATCCGCATGCCCGTCCACGTCGTCGAGAAGCTCAACAAGATCAGCCGCTCGGAGCGCAAGCTCCGTGCCGAGCTCGCCCGCGAGCCGACTGCGCTCGAGATCGCCGTCGACCTCGACCTGCCCGTCGAGGAGGTCGAGCAGATCAAGCGGAGCGCACAGACCCCCGTCTCGTTGGAGAAGCCGGTCGGCGACGAGGAGGAGTCGGAATTCGGCCACTTCCTCACCGACGAGTCCGAGCCGCTGCCCGACGAGGCGGCCGAGGTGACGATGCGCCGCGAGGCGCTGCGCTCGATCCTCGGTGCGCTGTCGCCGCGCGAGCGCCAGGTGCTCGAGCTTCGCTACGGCCTCGACGGCCAGCAGCCGCGCACGCTCGACGAGGTCGGGCGCGCGTTCAACGTCACGCGCGAGCGGATCCGCCAGATCGAGCACCAGAGCCTGAAGAAGCTGCGCGCGCTCGCCGACGCGGCAGCTGTTCGCGACGTCGCCTGAGCCGGGTGCTGCTGGTGTCCGACGTAAAGTCGGACACCAGACGCCGAACGCGACGCTACGCGTCTGCGTCGGACCGAAGTCCGACACGGGGCGGCGTGGCTAGGATCGCCGACGTGGTCATCCCGCCGCACGAGACGCTGGTCGCCGAGCTCGCCGACCTGATCGCGATCCCGTCCGTCAGCGCCGATCCGGTGCACGCCGACGACATTCGCCGGGCCGCAGACTGGGTCGCGGAGCGCATCCGCGCCGCCGGAGGCGAGGCGGACATCCAGGAGCGCGGGGGACGGCCGCTCGTCGTCGGCCGGGTCGTGGCCTCGACCGGCGCGGGATCGCCGACGGTCCTCGCCTACGCGCACCTCGACGTCCAGCCGCCCGACCCGCTCGACCTCTGGGAGTCCGACCCGTGGGCCCTCGTCGAGCGGAACGGCTCTCTCGTCGCGCGCGGCGTCGCCGACGACAAGGCTCACCTCTACATGATCCTCGAGGCGACACGCCTTCTCGCCGCCGCCGGCGAGCTGCCGGTGAACGTGCGCTTTGCGATCGACGCGGAAGAGGAGGTCGGCGGTCGCTCGGTCATCGACTGGGTCGACGACGACGCGCACCCCGGCGACGTGGCCCTGGTGCTCGACGGGGGCTACGCGACCGAGACCCTGCCCTCGTTCTGCACCGCGCTCCGTGGCATGTGCTACTTCCACGTCACCGTCCGCACGGGCGAGCGGGATCTCCACTCGGGGGTCTACGGGGGCGCCGCACTCACGGCGACGCATGCGCTGATGCAGATGCTCGCTGCCGTGCTCCCCGGTCCGGACGGACGCCTGCCCGACCCTCTCCGCGCGGGCATCGTGCCGCCCACCGAGGAGGAGCTCGCCGGGTGGAGCGTGCTGCCGCCCGGCGCCGAGGAGCTCGCGTCGGATGGCGCTCGCCCGAACGACGCGGGCGCCGCGCAGGAGTTCCGCCTGCGGACGACGGCCGAGCCGTCGGTGACGGTCAACGGCATCGAGAGCGGCTCGCCGCGCCTGCAGAAGACAGTGCTTCCCGCCGAAGCCGTTGCGAACGTCTCGATGCGGCTGGCGCCGGGACAGACGACGGCCGCGATGGCTCCCGTGTTCGAGCGGCTTCTCCGCGAGGCCGCCCCCGAGGGCGCGACGGTGGACGTGGAGCTCTGGTCGACGGGCGAGCCTGGCTACGTCGACCCCGAGGCGCCCGCGATCGTCCTTGCACAGGACGCGTTCGAGCACGTGCTCGGCGTCCGTCCGGTGCTCGTCCGCTCGGGTGGCTCGATCCCGGTCGTGGCCTCCCTCGTCGCGCGCGGGGTGCCGGCGATCGTCACCGGCTTCGCGCGTCCGACGGCCCAGATGCACTCCCCGAACGAGCACATCCCGGTCGCGGCCCTGCGCGAAGGGCTCGAGACGACGGTCGAGGTGCTCCGCCGGTTCGGCGAGCTTGGCTGACGCTCGCTATTCGGGCCCTCTCGCAGAGGAGCTCGCCGAGGAGGTGCTCGAACGCTTTCTGCGCTACGTCGTGGTCGACACGCAGTCCGATCCGACGTCGACGACGTACCCGTCGACCGAGAAGCAGCTCGATCTCTCGCGCCTGCTCGTCGAGGAACTGCGGCAGATCGGCCTCGACGACGTCGAGCTGACGGAGCCGGGATACGTGTTCGCCACGGTTCCCGGCACCCCGGGCAGCGCGGAGGGGGCGCCGACCGTGGGGCTCATCGCGCACGTCGACACGTCGCCCGCGGCGCCCGGAGCGGGGGTCGCGCCGATCGTCCACCGCGCCTGGGCGGGGGAGCCGATCGTGCTCCCGGGCGACGAAGCGCAGGTGCTCGACCCGGAGGACATGCCGGGCCTCGCGGAGAAGCGCGGCCACGACCTCGTGACGAGCGACGGCACCACGCTGCTCGGCGCCGACGACAAGGCCGGCGTCGCCATCATCGTCACGGCGGCGCGAAGGCTCCTCGCCGAGGACGGTCCGCGCGCGACTGCGCGGATCGCGTTCACCGTCGACGAGGAGGTCGGGCGCGGCACCGATCATTTCGACCTCGCCGCGTTCGGTGCCGACTTCGCGTACACGTTCGACGGGTCAGGGCTGGGTGAGGTCGAGACGGAGACGTTCTCCGCCTACCAGCTCGTCCTCACGGTCACCGGTGTCGGCGTGCATCCCGGCACGGCGAAGGGGCGGCTCGTGAACGCGCTCAAGCTCCTGGCCGACGTGATCGCCGCGCTGCCGCGCGAGAGCCTCTCACCGGAGACGACGGAGGACCGCGAAGGCTTCGTCCACCCCGAGCGGCTCACCGGCACCGCATCCCGCGCGAGCCTCTGGTTCATCGCGCGCGACCACGACGACGCAAAGCTCGAGGAGCACGTCGAGCTCGTGCGCCGGATCGCCGCCGAGGTGGTCGGGCGCGAGCCGCGCGCCTCCTTCGAGCTCGTCGTCGAGGAGCAGTACCGGAACATGCGCACTGCGCTCGACCGGCATCCCGAGATCATCGAGGCCGCCGAGGACGCGATCCGGCGGGCCGGGGTTGAGCCGGTGCACAGCATCATCCGCGGCGGCACCGACGGCGCGCGGCTGACCGAGAAGGGCCTGCCGACCCCGAACCTCTTCACCGGCGGGCAGCACTACCACTCGGTGCGCGAGTGGGCGTCCGTCCAGGACATGGCCGCCGCGGCGGCGACGTGCGTCGAGCTGGTGCGCCTGTGGGGTTCGGGGTCTGGCACCGAAGGTGCCTGACCCCAGCGACGCCTTCAGCCTCAGGCGGAATGCACGTCGCAGCCGAGCCAGTCGTGGCCGAAGCGGCGCATCTCGTCGATGATCGGCTTCAGCGCGTCGCCCTTCTCCGTCAGCTCGTACTCCACGCGGGGCGGCGACTCGGCGTAGCTGCGGCGGACGACGATTCCTTCCGCCTCGAGCCAGCGCAGCCGCTCGGCCAGCGTCCTCGGGCTGATGCCGGCGCACGCGTGCTCGAGCGCCGTGAATCGACGTGGGCCTTCCGAGAGGTCGTGGACGATCAGCACCGTCCACTTCGACCCGACGATCTCGCCCGTCGCGGCCACCGAGCACTGCCCGGCCTGATGCACCGGCAGCATCGTCCTCGCGGTATCGGCGGATGCGGCCATGTCACGAAGTGTACGGGCCGCGGGCGCGGTTTCCATCTCCGCGTCGTCAGTCCGACGGCTGGGCGATCCGCCGCTGGCACTGCCCGGTGCAGGTCCACGCGAGGAGGAGTGGGCGGAGGAACTTTGCGAGACCCACCGCACCCGCCGACGAGAGGTGGAGCCCGTCGTCGACGAACCACCGCGGCTTGGTCGAGCTCGCGTCGTCCCAGTCGGCGATCTGGATCTGCGGCCAGCGCTTCGCCGCGGCGCGAATCGCCGCGTTCGTCGCGCGGTAGAGAGGGCGCGTCTCCTGCATCGTGACCCAGATCACGGTGGTGACGCCCTGGCGGACGAGCGCCTGCATGACGCGGTCGACGTCGTCGCCGTACTCGGCGGGCGGGTCGTTGTAGCCCACGTCGATCACGACGACGCTGCCGAGCGGCTTCGCCGGCTGCGTCACGAGCGAGAGGACGCTCTGCGGCCGGTCGCCCTTGTACGGGCAGCCGGTCTCGGCGAGCCGCCGGCACACCTTCGCGTCGATCTGCAGATCGAGGCCGCGGGCGAGGGTCTTTCGGGCGGTCGACTGGTACGCGATCGCGGCCGCCACCGAGTCGCCGAACAGCGTCACTCGCGGACGCGTCGAGCCTGCTCCCGAGGCGGCGCCGGCGAGGAGCGCGCACGCGACCAGCGCGGCGACCAGGGCGGAGGCGGTGCGCACGCGGGAACCCTACCCGGCGCTTCGCCGGCTCAATCCCAGGGCGGCGGGTTGTGCACCCAGCGGCCGCCGACCATCGTCGCGACGACCTGCACGTCGGGCAGCTCGTCCGGAGGGATGGTCACGGGGTCGCGGTCGAGCACGACGAGGTCGGCGAGATACCCGGGCAGCAGCTTCCCGCGTCTGCGCTCGTCACCGGCGAGCCAGGCAGGCGCGACGGTCGACGCGTGGAGCGCCTGCTCGATCGTCACGGCGTCGTTGCCGCGCCAGCCGGGACGCTCGTCGATCGTGCGGAGCACTCCCGCGGCGATGCCGGCCAGCGGGTCGAGCTCCTCGACCGGCGCATCCGAGCCGTTCGCCACGACGGCGCCGCTCGCGAGCAGCGTCCCGAATGCGTAGGTGCCGTCGAGGTGGTCGCCCCAGAACCGCTCGGCGAGGTCGCGGTCCGACGGCGCGTGGCTGAACTGGACGGAGCACGTGACGCCCAGCTCCGCGAAACGCGGAAGGTCGGCGGGATCGAGGCACTGCGCGTGCTCGATCCGCTGGCGGAACCCGAGCGGTTGCCAGACGTCCCGTGTCGCCTCGAACGCGTCGAGCGCCTCGCGATTCGCGCGGTCGCCGATCGCGTGCACGGCCACGGGCCAGCCGGCGGCTGCCGCGGCGCGGACGAGCTCCGCGAGCTCATCACCGCTCGTGATGCAGACGCCGCTCCCGTCGAGCATCCATGCGGTCTGCGAGCCCAGCGTGCCGTCCATGAAGGTCTTCAGGTAGCCGAGGCGGAGGTAGTCGTCGCCGATCCGGGAGCGCAGCCCGAGCTCTGCGAGGCGACCCACGTGTTCCGCCGGAAGCGACTGCCAGACGCGCAGCGTCAGCCCGCCGGTCTCGTGGATACGCCCGAAGATCCCGTGCGCGCCGAGCCAGCCGTCCTTGTCGTGGATCGCTCCGACGCCGCGCTCGTTCGCGACGCGGAGCCCCTCTCGGGTCGCGGCCACCCACTCGTCGTCCGTCACCGTGACGTGCCGTTCGCGGAATCTCCAGGCGGACTCCTCGCGCAGCACGCCGGTTGGCTCGCCGGCGGCGTCGCGCTCGACGACGCCGCCGTGGACGTCGAGATCGCCTCCGGCGCGCACGAGCGCCGCCGTGTTGAGCCAGAGCGAGTGGTAGTCCTTCGACCAGAGCGCGGCCGGCCGCTCGCCGGTGATGTCGTCGAGCGCTCGGCGCGACGGATGCTCCGACCAGCCGGCGTCGCGCCAGCCGTGGCCGCGGATCCACTCGCCCCGCGGAGCATGGGCGGAGATCCGTGAGAGCGCCTCGGCGAGTGACCCGGCTCCTTCGAGCTGGACGTCGCTCCGCGCCAGAGACCACGTGGGGAAGTGGACGTGGGAGTCGGTGAACGCCGGGAGGACGCACCGACCCCGGAGATCGACCCGCTCGGGCGTCGGCAGGGCGCTCTCGTGCGTTCCGACGCCGCCGGCGACGCGGTCTCCGGCAATCGAGACCGCCGCGGCGGTGGGCAGCGAGGGATCCATGGTGCGGACGACGCCGTTCGTCACGATCACGCGCCCGAGCCTAACCGTCGAGCGAGGGGCGCTACGATCGGATCCCGACCGGAGGATCGCTTGAGCTTCGACCGGCCAGTCGCGCTGCTCTCGCTCGCGGTGCTCGCCGCCCTGGTGGCCGGATTCGTCACGCTCGCCCGTCGCAGGCCGCGCTACGTCGTCCGCTACCCGAACGTCGACGTGGTGCGCGGCGTCTCGTTGCGCGTGAGCGGGGTGCGCCGGTACGCGCCGCTCGCGCTGGTCGCCGTAGCCCTCGCGCTCCTCGTCATCGCAGTGGCCGGCCCGCACGTGACGCGGTCGGCCCCGGTCGAGAACGCAACCGTGGTCCTCGTCGTCGACACGTCCAGGTCGATGCTCTCGACCGACGTCCGGCCGACAAGGCTCGACGCCGCCAAGGCCGCCGCGCAGACGTTTCTCGAGCGCGCGCCCGAGAAGCTCCGGGTCGGCCTGGTGACGTTCTCCGGCGACGTCAGCGTCGCCGCGGTGCCGACACGCGACCGCGAGCGTGTGCGCCGCTCGGTCGGGGAGATCACCCGCTGGCAGGCGGGAGGGGGGACCGCCATCGGCGACGCGCTGGCGCGCGCGGTCGAGCTCGGGCAGAGCGCGTTCGGCGAGACGGCCGGAGTGACGGGCACGGGCTCGAGAGTCCCCGAGAACGCGGTCAGCATTCTCTTCCTCTCCGACGGGCGGCAGAACCGGGGTCTGCTCCCGCCTGCGGAGGGCGCGTCGCGCGCGGCTGCCGCGGGGATCCCGGTATTCACGGTCGCCCTCGGAACGGACCGTCCGGATGGGGCTGGCGGCGGCACGCCCGGGAGCTTCGGCGGATCCGGCTTCGGCGGCTTCAACCGCGTCCCCGACCGGGCGACGCTGCGCGCGATCGCCGAGGCGACGGACGGCGAGTACTTCGCGGCCCGCTCGGCGACCGCGGTCGAGTCGGCCTATCGCCGGCTCGGCTCGGAACTGGGGCACGAGGACCGGCCGACCGAGGTGACGGCGCTCTTCGTGGGCGCCGCAGCCGTCGTGTTGACGGCGGGGGCCGCGCTCGCGCGTCTCGCCGCCCCCGGCCTGCCGTAGGGCCGGCCCCTTGCGGAGCCGGCCCGTCCCCCCGATCCGTCAAGCCGTCGCCGGCAGGATGTTCTGGTTGACGCGGAACACGTTGTCCGGGTCGACCGCCGCCTTCACCTGCGAGAGCCGCTGGTAGTTCGCCCCGTAGGTCGCCTTCACGCGCGCCTGGCCCTCGTCGTCCATCATGAAGTTGACGTACGACGCGCCCGCCGAGAACGGGACGATCGCCTGGTGGTAGCCGATCGTCCACTCGCGGACGGCCGAGGCCTTCCCCGGATCCGGGTCGCAGCCGATGAAGACCTGCGACCACGTCGCGTCCCGGTAGCCGAACGCCGTGTCCTCGGGCGCCACGTCGTTGACCGCGCCGTCGACCGGGTAGAAGTGCGTCCCGGCCTTGAACCCGGGCGTCCGCTCGTTCCACTCGCGATTCACGCGGATCGCCTCGTCGGGGATCTCGCGAAGGAACGCGCCGCGCCAGTACCACTGGTCGCCCGGCCCGTAAAGGCCGTCGAACGCGGCGTTGAGCGCCGCGATCGGCATCCGGCCGACCCCGTGGAGCAGAGGCTCGGCGACGGAAAGCAGCGGCGCCATCGCAGCCTCCGCCTCCTCGTCCGACGCGTCGATGCACCAGACGATGCCGCAGACCTTCCGCAGGTGGAGCTCCTCCGGGAACGCCTCCTTCACGGGCGGGATCGTGTGGAAGTTGAAGAACCCCATCATGTTCCGCGGCGCGGCGGGCAGCCACTCGCGGTACGCGGCGAGGAGCTCGTCGGCGTCCTCGACCGCCCAGAACGTCGGCCCGCCGACGACCGTCTCGAGCGGATGCGCCCGGAATGTGAACTCCGTCGCGACGCCGAAGTTGCCCCCGCCACCGCGGATAGCCCAGAAGAGGTCGGGGTTCTCGTCGGCGCTCGCGGTCACCTGCGAGCCGTCGGCGAGCACCATCTGCGCGGAGAGGAGGTTGTCGACGGTGAGCCCGTGACGGCGCGAGAGGTAGCCGTGGCCCCCGCCGAGCGTCAGCCCGCCGACGCCGGTCGAGGAGATGATCCCCGTCGGCACCGCCAGGTTGTGCGGGCCGGTCGCGGCGTCGACCTCGCCCCAGACGCAGCCGCCGCCGACACGCACCGTGCGCGCCGCCGGGTCGACCGAGACCTCCTTGAGCGGCGACAGGTCGATGACGACCCCGTCGTCGACGCTCGCGAGGCCGCCGCCGTTGTGGCCGCCGCCGCGCACGGCGATCGTCAGGTCTTGCTCGCGGGCGAAGCGGATCGCGGCCGCCACGTCGTCGGCGCTCGTGCACAGGGCAATCAGCGCCGGCCGCTTGTCGATCATCGCGTTGAACAGCGTGCGTGCCTCGTCGTAGCGGCCGTCGTTGGGGCCGACAAGCCGGTCACCGAACGACGCGAGCTCGGTGCGCGCGCTGTCCAACGGTGAGACTGTGGTGCTCATGGGGCCTCCTGGTCCTCGAAATCGGGTCTCGACGAGGGTAGGAGCGACGCCCGCGTTTGTCATGACCGGGGCTGATCGACTTTCACGCGCGTGGCTGGTGCGCAATGATCAGATCTGATCATCGATGGGCGCGGATGCCGCCATTCCCCTTCCCGGCCCGCTTCGCCTGACCCCGGCGTTCGCGTTCGCAGGGCGCGCGCGGGAGCTCGCGACGCTACGGGCCTTGCTACCCCGTTCCGCCGGGGAAGGGCGTCGCGCTGCGTTTCTCGCGGGGGAGCCCGGCTCGGGCAAGAGTAGGCTCGTGCGCGAGCTCGCGGCGGAAGTCGCCGCCGAGGGTGCGACCGTGCTCTACGGCGACTGCGATGCCGTCGTCGGCACGCCTTACGGCCCGTTCGCCGCGGCGCTCGAGCACCTCGTTCGGCATGCCGACCCCGAAGCGCTGCGGCCGCACCTCGTCCAGGGCGGCGGCGAGCTGACGCGTCTTCTGCCGGGCCTTGCAACACGCATCGGCGACCTGCCCCAGCCGCCCCCGGCCGACGCGGACGCCGAGCGGCACCGACTCCATACGGCGGTCACCGACCTGCTCGTCGGCGTCAGCTCCGAGCGGCCGCTGCTCGTCGTGCTGGAGGACGTCCACTGGGCGGACGCGGCGACGCTCGGCCTCCTGCGTCACATCGTCCGCTCCGGCGCCGCCGCGCGGATGCTGATCCTCGCGACCTTCCGCGACGACGAGGCCGACGTCCCGGCGGAGCTCGCCTCGGCGCTCGTCGATGTCTACCGGACGGAGGGCGTCGTCAGGATCCGGCTCGCCGGGCTCTCGGAGGTGGACGTCGCGGAGTTCGTCCGCCTCACCGCGGGGGCCGAGCCGGCACCCGACCTCACCGCCGCGATCCTGGAGCTCACGGGCGGCAACGCATTCCTCGTCACGGAGCTCTGGCGGGAGTTGCTCGACGCGCGCCTCGTCGACATCGGCCTCGGCGGGGTGCATCTGACGCGCCCGGCTGCCGACCTCGGCACGCCGACGACCGTGCGCGAGGTCGTCAACCAACGGCTGACGCGCCTCTCCACCGGGGCGAACGAGGTGCTCGCGCTTGCGGCGGTCGCCGGCGCCGACTTCGAGCTGGACACGGTGCGGCACACGGATGTCGTGCCGGGGGACGTGCTGCTCGACGCTGTCGACGAGGCGGTGCGGAACGGCCTCCTCGTCGAGGAGCCGGGGCGGCGCCTCGCCTACCGCTTCGCGCACGAGCTGGTCCGGCGAGCCGTGATCGACAGGCTCTCGGCCGCGCGGGAAGCCGAGCTCCACCTGCTCGTTGCCGAGGCGCTCGAGGCCGGCCGCCCGCACGGCGACAGCCGCGGGGCGCTGGCTGCGCTCGCGTACCACTACGCCGCGGCGGCCCCGATCGGCGGGGTCGAGCGCGCGATCGACTACAACCTGCTCGCGGCAGACTCGGCCGCCCGCGCACTCGCTTTCGGCGAGGCCGAGGCCCGATTCCAGGTCGCGCTGGATCTCGGCGTCCGCGAGCCGGCCGAGCGCGTCGACGTGATGCTGCGACTGGGCGACGCGTGTAACCGGGCGGGCCACGCCGACGCGGCACTCGAGGCATTCAGGCGCGCGACCGAGCTCGCGCGCGCGCTCGGCGATCGTGAGGCGCTCGCCCGCGCGGCGACCGGCTTCGAGCAGTCGGCCTGGCGTCCCTCGATCCACGACTCGGAGGCCGTCGAGCTCCTCGAGGAGGCGGCCGCCGCACTCGGAGAGGACGACTCCGAGCTGCGAGCGCTCGTCCTGAGCGGTCTGGGGCGCGCTCTCGATCTGCGGGGAGAGTCGAGCCGCGCGGCGTTCGTGCGCGACGAGTCGATTGCGCTCTCGCGCCTTCGCGGGGACCCGCGCACGCTCGCGACGACGCTCGCGATGGCATATTGGGCGCGCGGCAGCTCGACCAACGAGGACGTCAACCGGATGCTGGTCGAAGCGCGCGACCTCGGCCGCGAGCTCGACGACGTCGAGATCGAGGGAGAGGCGCTCTCGTGGCTCGTCCCGTCGTACGTGGTCCTGTGCGACCACGACGCGGCCAGGGAGACCGTCGGCCTTCTGTCAGGCGTCGCGCGGCGCCTGAGCCAGCCGTTCCTCCATCATGTGGCCGAGCACTACGCGGCGGCGCTGGCTCTCTGCGACGGCGAGCTCGACGCATCGGAGCTCTCGGCGGCCCGCTCCCAGGAGTGGGGCCGCCTGCTCACCGGCCGTGACGCTTCGGGGACGTACGCGATCCAGATGTTCGGCCTCCGGCGCGAGCAAGGACGGCTTGCCGAGCTCGCGCCCGTCGTACGGCTCCTGGACGCGGACGCTCGTCAGGGAGCCTGGGGGCCGGGGCTCGCCGCACTGTACGCCGAGCTGGGCATGGTCGACGACGCGCGTCGCGAGGTGCGGCGGATCCTCGGCGACGGTCTCGGCGCGCTGCGGCCGTCGCTCTGGCTCGCCTCGCTCGTCTACCTCGCCGATGCGTGTGCCGCGCTGGGCGACGAGGAGACCGCCGAAGCCCTGTACCCCGAGCTCGCGGCGTACTCCGGCTCCAACGTGATGATCGGCCACCTCGTCGCCTGCTACGGCGCGATGGACCGCTACCTCGGAATGACGGCCGCTGTGCTCGGCGACTGGGAGCGCGCGGAGGAACACTTCCATGCCGCGCTCGCGCTCAACACCCGGCTCGGCGCGCGTACCTGGCTCGCCCACACCGCCTACGACTACGCGCGCATGCTCCTTGCACGGAACGCCGGCGACGACCGCTCGCATGCGCAGGGACAGCTCGGTCTCGCGCTCGGGCTCGCGCAGACGATCGGGCTTCCCGGCCTCGCTCGCCGTGCCTCCGAGCTCGGCGCCGACGTGGAGCCTGCGCAGACACTGCCCGACGGTCTCAGCGGACGTGAGGTCGAGATCCTCGTCGAGCTCGCACGGGGTCGCTCGAACCGCGAGATCGGCCGCGTGCTCCACATCAGCGAGCACACCGCCGCGAACCACATCCGCTCGATCCTCCGCAAGACCCGCTGCGCCAACCGCACCGAGGCGGCCGCGTATGCGCTCCGGCGCGGGCTCGTCCCCGAGTGACCCGCGCCAGTACCATGGGCCGATGCCTCTCTACGTCATCGAGCGCAAGTTCGCGGACCAGCTCGACCTGAGCGCAGACGACGTCCGCGCGATCGACGCGGTGAACGCGGACGAAGGCGTCAGCTGGCTCTTCTCGTTCATCACCGCCGACAAGCTCCGCACCTACTGCCTCTACGAGGCGCCGTCGCCCGACGCGATCATGGAGGCGGCGCGGCGCGCGAACGTACCCGCCGACGAGATCGTCGAGGTCAGCAAGTTCGTGCCGGCAGAAGTGCTCAATTCCGCGTAGGCCGCTCTAGACTTTCCACGTGCCCTGGGACGTCCTGAGCGAGGAGCAGCGCGAGCTGCGCGAGCTCGTGCGCACCCTCGCCCGCGAGCGGATTGCGCCGCGCGCGGCGGAGATCGACGCGTCGCACGAGTTCCCGTGGGACGTCGTCGAGCTCTTCCGCGACCAGGGCATCTTCGGGCTCTTCTTCGACGAGGAGGTCGGCGGCACCGGTACGGGGACGCTCCTTTCGCTCGTCGCGATCGAGGAGGTCTCGAAGGTCTGCGCCACCAGCGGGCTGATCCTCGCAGTGCAGGAGCTCGGCTCGCTCGGGCTGAAGCTCGGTGGCTCCGACGAGCAGCGCGCGGCCTGGCTCCCGCGCCTTGCGTCGGGCGAGGTGCTCGCCGCGTACGCGCTCACCGAGGCGGGCTCGGGCTCCGACTCGGCGGCGATGCGCACCGTTGCGCGCAGAGACAACGGGGAGTACGTGCTCGACGGGTCGAAGCGGTTCATCACGAACGCGGGTGTTGCGGGCCTGTACACGGTGTTCGCGAAGACCGATCCGGATGCGGGACATGCGGGGATCTCGGCGTTCCTGGTCGAGTCCGATGCGCCCGGCTTCGAGGTCGCGCGGCTCGAGGAGAAGATGGGCATCGCAGGGTCGACGACCGGCGAGCTGGTGTTCGATGGCTGCCGTGTTCCCGAGGCGAGCCGACTCGGGCCCGAGGGGACCGGCTTCAGGCTCGCAATGCGGATCCTCGACCGCTCGCGGCCCGGTGTAGCCGCGCAGGCGCTCGGGATCGCACAGGGCGCGACCGACTACGCGCTCGAGTACGCCCGGACGCGCGAGACGATGGGCAAGCCGATCGCGCAGCACCAGCTGATCGCAGCGAAGCTCGCCGATATGGAGACGAAGACAGAGGCCGCGCGCGGGCTCCTCTACCGGTTCGGGCAAATGGCAGACGCCGGCGTCCCCGAGGAAGAGCTCACCAAGGCCTCGGCGATGGCGAAGCTCCTGTGCGGCGACGTCGCGATGGAGGTCACAACCGAGGCGGTGCAGATCCTCGGCGGCTACGGCTACGTCAAGGAGTACCCGGTCGAGCGGTTCATGCGCGACGCGAAGATCACGCAGATCTACGAGGGCACCCAGGAAGTCCAGCGGCTCGTGATCGCCCGCGAGATGCTCAAGGAGTCGCGCGCGTTCCTGCTGGCGGGCGTCGCGTGACGCGGCTCCGGGCATGATCGAGAACCGCTCGCTTCCCACGGCCACGGTGATCCCGGTGCTCGTCTACCCGGACGTCCGCGCAGCGGTCGCCTGGCTGACCGAGGCGTTCGGGTTCGAGGAGCGGGTGCGAATCGGCGACCATCACCGCTCCCAGATGCGCGTCGGTGAGGAAGGCGGCGTGATCGTCGCGGACGTCCACGGCGAGCAGCAGCCGCCGCAGCCGGGCGTTGCGACGCACATCCTGAAGGTGCGCGTGGCCGACGTCGACGCCGCGTTCGAGCATGCCCGCTCCCACGGCGCGCGCGTCCTGCAGGAGCCGACCGAGTTCGAGTACGGCGAGCGCGAATGCACCCTCGAGGATCCTGCCGGGCACCGCTGGCAGCTCACGCAGACGATCCGCGACGTCGCCCCGGAGGAGTGGGGCGGCGTGAGCGTCGGGGACTGAGCTAGCGGGGCCGAGCCCGAGGTGTCCGACCTCGGTCGGACACCTTCCTCGAGGGCTCGCGGTTGGCTAGACGACGGCGGGTACGGCTGACGCGCCGGCCTTGCTCTCCCAGTAGCGGTTGAGCGCGCCCTGGATCTTGATGAACCAGACGAACATCCCGATGATCGGGAGCAGCAGCCAGAGGCCGGTCCAGCCGGTGAACGGCGCCGGTCGCCCGTCCGCCTTGAACATCTTCCCGACGTCGGACGGGATCAGGAACCAGGTGACCGGCGAGAGGACGATGTAGATCACCAGCCCGAGCACGCCGCCGACGCCGATGCCGGAATGCTCCTTCACCTCCTCCTGCGTCTTGAAGACCCAGTAGAGCGAGTAGATGCCGAGCGTGATGATCGAGATGATGATCGCGAACCCGATGCCGCGCGGTTGCCCGAGAGGGCCTGTGGTCGATGCCTGCGTGCTCATGGGCGGGGATTCGCCGCGACGCGCGTGTCCTCCTGCCCGGTCGTGACGACGGCGGCCTCGGGCAGCGTCGCGCGGGGGTAGCGAGCGGCAACCTGCTCGACGTAGCGCGCGAGCGTGTCCGCGGTCGCAGGGTCGTGGATCTCGAGCACGTTCTCCGCGTTTCGCTCGCCGGAGCGCGAGAAGTTGAACGACCCCACGAACGAGACGTCGTCCGCCACGACGACCTTCGCGTGCATGAAGTCCTGGATGCCGTCCGGCGACCACGGCGTCGACGGCTTGCCGGAGAGGCCGGCCTTCTCCACGATCGCGCGCAGGAGCGGGAGCTTCCAGGCGCTCACGCGGTTTCGGCTCCATTGCCGCACGACGTCGTCCACCTGCGTGTCGTCGACGACGCCGACGACCTCGCAGCGTCCCTCGTTGACCACCTCGGCGAGCGTTCCGAGGATCGGGCCGGCGGTGAGCACGGGTGATGCGATCCGGATGCGCTCGCGGGCGCGCCCGAGGTGCTTCGCGACACGGTGCGACAGCGCGTCGCCGAAGCCCGGCGTGAACCAGGGCCGGATCTCGATGCCGCCGTCGAGCTCGACCGGGCGCGGCTGGACGGTTCCGGTCCCCGCGACGACGCCGCTTTCCCAGAGCTGGTCGAACGCGAGCGTGAACGCGAACGCGAGCCGTTCCGAGCCCAGCACGCGGACGACGACGTTCTCCTGCCGCGTCCAGGAGTCCTCGGTCCAGTTCATCGAGCCCGTCCAGACGTCGTGGCCGTCGCGGACGCAGAACTTGTGGTGCATCAGGTCGGGGATCCCGGCGATGCCGCGCGTCTCGATGGGCAGCACCTCGATCGCCTCCGGCCGGGTCTCGGGAGGCGGCGGCACGGGGATGGGACCGGGGTGGTCGACGTCGAAGAGCAGCCGGACCCGCACGCCCCGTTGGTGCGCCGCCAGCAGCGACGCGAGCACGAGGGCACCGGCCTCGGTCTCGAGCCGGACGTCGTAGAGCGCGAGGTCGAGGCTCGTGCGGGCCTCGTTGAGGAACGCCGCGATCTCGGCGGCGACCTTCGTCGCAGGCTGGCCGCCGTCGATGAGCATCGTCAGCTCGATCGACACGGTTCCAGCGTACGTGCGTCGCCCTGCGGCGCCCTCCCGATACCGTCCGCGCATGCGGCTCGGCCAGATCGGCGCGTGGTGTGCGGCATTCACCGTTGCGTCGGCGGACGACGCGCGACCCGCCGCAGCGGAGATCGAGGCTCTCGGCTACGAGACGCTGTGGTATCCGGAGGGGCTCGGCACGCGCGAGTCGTTCACGAACGCCGCCGTGCTGCTCGCCGCGACCGACCGGATCCGCATCTGCTCGGGGATCGCGAACATCTGGGCGCGAGACGCGGTCTCGACCGCCAACGCCGCCCGTGTCCTGGCCGACGCCTTCGATGACCGGTTCCTCCTGGGCCTCGGCGTCAGCCATCCGCGGCAGGTCGACCCCCGCGGTCACCTGTACCGACGACCCGTGGCGACGATGCGCGCCTACCTCGAGGCGATGGACGACGACCCGTTCGTCAGTCCCGACGGCACGGCCGTGACGCGACCGCCCGTGCGGCGCGTTCTCGCCGCCCTGCGGCCCCCGATGCTCCGGCTCGCAGCGGAGATGGCGCTCGGCGCCCACACGTTCCTCGTTCCCGTCGAGCACACGCGACGTGCGCGGGAGATTCTCGGCCCGGAGCCGCTGCTCGTCGTCGAGCAGAAGGTCGTGCTCGGCGACGACCTCGCGGAGGCCCGTGACCGCGCACGCTCGGCGCTCGGCTGGTACCTCGACACGCCGAACTACGTCGACAATCTCCGGTGGCTGGGATTCTCGGAGGACGACCTCGCGGGCGGCGGCTCGGACACCCTCGCCCAGGCGCTCGTCGTCGCGGGCGACGAGGCTGCGATCGAGGAGCGCTGCCGCCAGCACCTCGACGCCGGAGCGAGCCAGGTCGCGATCCAGCCGCTCGAGGCGGGCGATCCGTTCGGGCGCGAGACGTTCCGGCGACTCGCGCCGGTGCTGCTCTAGCCGACAGTCGCGAGCGCCTCGATCTCGATCTCGAGCTCCGGCAGCGCGAGTGACGACACCTCGACGATCGTGTCGGCCGGATACGGAGGCGTGAACCAGCGCCGTCGCAGCTCGACGATCTTCTCGAAGTTCGCCATGTCGGTGAGGAAGATCGTCACCTTCACGATCCGCTCGAGGCTCGACCCGCCGGCCTCGAGCACGCGCGCGAGGTTTCGGAACGTCTGCTCGGCCTGGGCGTCGAAGTCGCCGGCACCGACGATGTGGCCCTGCTCGTCGATCGCGGCCTGCCCCGAGACGATCACGAGGTCCCCCACCCGGAAGCCCTGCGAGAGGGCGTACGGCTCGAGCGGGTCCGGATCGAGTCGGATCTGCTGGACGTCGGGCATGTGCGCTCCCTTCGTGGTCAGGCGGGCGTTCGGTCTTTCTCGAGCGACGTGGCGACGCGCGTCGTCCGGAACCATTGCGACAGCTCGGGCGCCCAGACGATCGTGACGGCGACGAGCAGCCCGCCCGTGATCAGGCTCGAGACGTAGTCGGGGGAGCGAAGGATGGCGAGGATCTCCTGGAGCACACTCAGGGAGAGCACGCCCGCGGCGATGCCGATCGCGCCGCCCTTGCCGCCCGACAGCCTGACCCCGCCGAGGAGGGCCGCCGTGGCCGAGAACGTCAGGACGTCGACCCCGATGTTGGTCGGGCTCGCGGTCGCGAGGCTGTAGCTGAGCAGCGCACCGGCCAGGGCTGCACCGAGCGCAGACATCACGAACACTCCAACGAGGAGCCGGTCGACCGAGACGCCCGCCACCCTCGCGGCGCGTCGATCGCCCCCGATCGCCCGGATGTCCCTGCCGACGCGCAGGTACCGCAGCGCGACGATCGTGACCGCGAAGATGCCGATCGCGATGAGGCTTCGGATCGAGAAGATCTGGAGGATCGGCTTGTCGAGCCTGAGCCCGACGTTGTAATCCTCGTAGATCACGCTCTTGCCGTGCCCGAGGATGTAGGTGGTCCCGAGGACGACGAGGTAGCCGCCCAGCGTCACCGGCATCGAGTTCAGCCGGAAGCCGGCGATGAGCCCTCCCTGTGCGACGCCGACGATCACCGCAGTTCCGAGGGCTACGAGGATCCCGACGGTCGGCGAGCCGTCCCCCGTCAGGACGGCCACCATGCCCCCGAGGAGATACATCGAGGAGACCGAGAGGTCGAATTCGCCGGCGATGATCGTGATCCCGAGCGCCAGGGCGACGAGGCCGTACGAGGCGAAGTTCTGGAAGATGTCGTAGACGTTCGCGGTGCGCACCGTGTACTCCGTCAAGACGGGCACGAGCGCGAGCGCGGCGACCATGAGCGCGAGGATCGCGTAGGGCGCGAGCCCGGTTGCGTCGACGCGCCGGCGGCGGGTTGACTCGCGCGCGCTCACCGGTTGCGCTCCCGCAGGTTCGTGAGGACGACCACCACGACGACGATGATCCCGCGAACGAGGATCTGCCCGCCGGTCGAGTAGCCGCGGAGGAGGAGCATGTCCGAGATCGTCGCGATGAAGATCGCGCCGAGGGCCGTCCGAGCGATCGAGCCCCTGCCGCCCGTCACGGCGTTGCCCCCGACCAACGCGGCGGCGATCGCGTCGTACGTGTAGCTCCCGACGAGGAGCAACGAGGCGTTCGCGCTCGTCGCGCCGATGAGGATCCCGGAGCCCGCCGTGTAGAGCGAGGCAATACCGAACGCCCCCACGGTCAGAAGCGTGATCGGCAGCGCCGCGGCCCTGGCGGCGACCCGGTTTTCGCCGAGGAGGTAGATCTGGCGCCCGAACCGCGTCCGGCGCATGACGAGCCCCAGCAGGATGCTGACGGCGATGAACACGTAAACCGGCGCGGGGAGGCCGAGAACCGGGTTGGCGAGGTGCTCCCAGCTTGTCCTGTTGTCCGGTGGGACGATGCTTTGACCGTGCGAGAGCCACACCGCCATGCCCTCCAGGAGCCCGGCGGCGCCGATCGTGATGATGATCGGGTTCGCTCCCCAGGCGCCGACCGCGAACCCCTGGACGGCGCCGATCGCTAGGCCGAGGAGCAGCGTGAGAATGATCGCCGCACCGAGCCCCCAGCGCACCGAGTAGAGGAAGAACATCGCCGAGACGGCGGCGGTTTGGCCGAGGGCGAGGGAGAAGAGGCTGCCGCTCAGGACGATGACGGTGAGGCCGACGGCGATGATCCCGACGAACGATGCGGCGGTGAGGATCGCCTTCATGTTGCTGACGGTCA
>Ga0070683_100001404_pt1 | contig 18499 bp, 16 predicted proteins | sample KBSC713LmetaG_FD_64662 | JGI IMG/M metagenome (GOLD analysis project Ga0070683, IMG submission 64662) | Corn rhizosphere microbial communities from Kellogg Biological Station, Michigan, USA - KBS C7.1-3L metaG | ecosystem: Host-associated > Plants > Roots > Rhizosphere ... | reverse complement strand
CAGCTGCTTCAGGTCCTCGATCGAATAGATGTCGTGGTGCGGCGGCGGCGAGATCAGCCCGACGCCGGGCGTCGTCATCCGCACGCTCGCGATGTACGCGTCCACCTTGTGGCCCGGCAGCTGGCCGCCCTCGCCCGGCTTCGCTCCCTGCGCCATCTTGATCTGCAGCTCGTCCGCGTTCGCGAGATAGTTCGCGTCGACGCCGAAGCGGCCGGAGGCCACCTGCTTGATCTTCGAGCGGCGGTCGTCGGCGAAGCGGACGGGGTCCTCGCCGCCCTCGCCGGTGTTCGAGCGGCCGCCGATCCGGTTCATCGCCCGCGCGAGCGTCTCGTGCGCCTCGCGCGAGATCGAGCCGAGCGACATGGCGCCGGTGGAGAAGCGCTTGACGATCTCGGCCGCCGGCTCGACCTCCTCGAGCGGGATCGGCGTCGTCTCCCGGAAGCGCAGGAGCCCGCGCAGCGTCGAATGGCGGACGCTCTCCGCGTTCGCGGCGGCGCTGAACTGCTCAAACGTCTCGGCAGAGCCGGAGCGCACCGCGTGCTGCAGCGTCGAGATCGTCTCCGGGTTCCAGTGATGGTGTTCGCCGTCGCGGCGCCACGCGTAGAGACCGATCACCGGCAGCAACGCATCCGGCGTCTCCGGATAGGCGCGCGCGTGCCGCGCGAGCGACTCCTCGGCGAGATCGCGCAGCCCGATCCCGCCGATGCGCGAGGCGGTGCCGGTGAAGAACTCCTCCACGAGCTCCGGCGCGAGCCCGACCGCCTCGAAGATCTGCGCGCCGCAGTACGAGGGCATCGTCGAGATGCCCATCTTGCTCATCGTCTTCAGCAGGCCCTTCGCGATCCCCTTGACCGCGCGCCGCTGTGCGTCTTCGATGTCGAGCTCGCCGAGCGTCTCCAGCATCAGGTACGGGTTGACGGCGGCGGCGCCGTAGCCGACGAGCACGGCGATCGAGTGCACGCTGCGCGGCTCGCCCGACTCGACGACGATCCCGCACTGCAGGCGCGTGCCCTCACGCACGAGATGGTGGTGGACGGCTCCCGTCGCCAGGAGGGACGGCACCGGCACGCGCTCCGGGCCGGCCGCGCGGTCGCTGAGGATGAGGATGTTCGCACCGGCGGCGAGCGCCACGTCTGCCTCGCCGCGGATCCGGTCGAGCGCGCGCCGCAGGCAGTCCGGCCCGTGCGCGGCGCGGAAGGTCGTGTCGATCGTCCAGGAGCGGAACGCCTCGTGCTCGAGCGCGCGCAGCTGCTCGAGCTCCGCGTCGAGCAGGATCGGGTTGTCGATCACGAGCTGGCGCGCGTGCGCCGGAGACTCCTCCAGCAGGTTGTGCTCGGAGCCGACCGAGGCGCGGACGCTCATCACGATCGCCTCGCGGATCGAGTCGATCGGCGGGTTCGTCACCTGAGCGAAGAGCTGCTTGAAATACGAGTAGAGCAGGGGTTTCCTGCCCGTGAGGACGGCGAGCGGCGTGTCGTTGCCCATCGAGCCGACCGGCTCCTCGGCGTTCCGCGCGAGCGGCGCGAGCATCGCCTTCATGTCCTCCTGGGCGTACCCGAAGAGGAGCTGTCGCGCGCGCAGCGGCTCGCTCGGCGGCGCCACCTCGGGCGGCGGCGGCAGGTCCGCGAGGCGCAGCTGCTCCTCCTCCACCCAGCGCGCGTACGGCGACTTTGTTGCAGTGTGCAACTTGCTCTCGTCGTCCGGGACGATGCGGTGCTGCTCCAGGTCGACGAGGAAGAGGCGGCCCGGTTGCAGCCGGCCCTTGCGCACGATGTTCGACGGCTCCTCGTCGAGGACGCCCGTCTCGGAGGCGAGCACGACCCAGCCGTCCGCCGTCTCGTACCAGCGGCCGGGACGGAGGCCGTTGCGGTCGAGCGTCGCCCCGATCACGCGGCCGTCCGTGAACGCGATCGCCGCCGGGCCGTCCCACGCCTCCATCAGGCACTGGTGGAACGCGTAGAAGCCGCGCAGCTCGGGCGACATGTCGCCGCGGCCCTCGTACGCCTCCGGGACCATCATCATCAGCGCGTGCGGGAGCGAGCGGCCCGCCAGGACGAGCAGCTCGAGCACGTTGTCGAACGTCGCCGTGTCCGAGCCGCCGGGCCGGATCACCGGCAGCACCTTGCGCAGGTCGTCGCCGAACAGATCGGACGCGAGCTGGGACTCGCGCGCGCGCATCCAGTTCACGTTGCCGCGCAGCGTGTTGATCTCACCGTTGTGCGCGACGTAGCGGTAGGGGTGCGCGAGCTCCCAGCTCGGGAACGTGTTCGTCGAGTAGCGGGAGTGGACGAGCGCGAGCGCCGACTCCACCCGCGCGTCCGCCAGGTCGAGGTAGAAGCGCTCGAGCTGCGGCGCGGTCAGCATTCCCTTGTAGACGAGCGTCCGCGAGGAGAGGCTCGGGACGACGAGGTCCGGCCCCGCCGCCAGCTCGGCAACGCGGCGGATCACGTACAGCTTGCGCTCGAGCGCGTCGCCCTCCAGACCGACGGCGCCGACGAGCATCTGCCGGATCACCGGCGCGACGGCGGCGGCCTCGGAGCCTGCCTGCGCGAGGTCGACCGGGACGTCCCGCCAGCCCAGCACCCGCTGCCCCTCTGCGGCGACCGTCGCTTCCAGCAGCTCCTCCAGCTCCCGCCGGCGCCGGGCGTCCGGGGGGAGAAAGACGCAGCCGACGCCGTATGTTCCGGGCTCGTGGCCGAACAGCCGGTGCGGGAGCTGGAGGAGGATCCCGGCGCCGTCGCCGGTCTCTGCGTCGGCGCCCGAGGCGCCGCGGTGCTCGAGGTTCGCGAGTGCGCGCAGGGCGCGCCGGACCGTCTCGTGCGAGGGCCGCGCGTCCAGCCGGGCGACGAAGGCGACGCCGCAGGCGTCGTGCTCGTTCGCGGGGTCGTACAGGCCCTGTTTCGCGCTAGCCGCCGGGCGAGGGGTGCCGGCTAGCGCAGCAGAAAACGCGCCGCAACCGGGATAATCGACGACTTCTCGAACTTCGGCGCGGACGGCATCTGCCATCCAATGTGAAGGGTCGGCCGGACGGCGTCAAAACAATTGTTCGCTTATCCGGACTTGACGAATCGCCCGGGTCCATGCAAGGTCTAGGCAGATGACGTCCGCGCAGACACGCGTCCCGATTCAGCCGCTCGTGCGGCCCGTCGGCGTGTTCGCGTTCATTCTTTTCGTCGTCATCCTCATTCTCCCCCACTAGGGGGAGATACACGAACACGCGCCGAACGGCCTGGCGCACACGCCGACCCTGACCACACCAGAGGTGCGTCCCATGCGCATCTCGGGCCAAGGAGGAAGTGTTCGTGTCCCGACGCAAGATCCGAGTTTTCGACACCACGTTGCGCGACGGCGAGCAGGCGCCGGGCATCGCCCTGCAGCCGCACGAGAAGGCCGAGGTCGGTCTCCAGCTCGAGCGTCTCGGCGTGGACGTGATCGAGGCGGGCTTCGCCGGCGCGTCGCCGGGTGACTTCGAGGGCGTCCGTGCGGTCGCGACGGCCGTCGAGGCGCCGACGGTCGCGTCGCTCGCGCGCACCCGCCGGGAGGACGTCGACGCCGCGGCCGAAGCCGTCTCCGGCGCCCGCCGCTCCCGGGTCCACATCTTCATCGCGACGAGCGCGCTCCACATGGAGAAGAAGCTCGGCCTCGAGCCGCAGCAGGTGCTCGAGCAGTCGCGCGACGCGGTTGCGCACGCGGCGTCGCTCGTGGACGAGGTGGAGTTCTCGTGCGAGGACGCCACCCGCTCCGACCCCGCGTTCGTCGCCCGCGCCTGCCGCGCGGCGATCCGCGCCGGCGCGACGACGATCAACCTCCCGGACACCGTCGGCTACATGCTGCCGTTCGAGTATGCGTCGTTCCTCGCGGACGTGCGCCGGCGCTGCCCGGAGCTGCGCGAGGTCACGCTCTCCGTCCACTGTCACAACGATCTCGGGCTCGCGGTCGCGAACACGCTCGCCGGCGTGCAGGTCGGCGCAGAGCAGATCGAGTGCACGGTCAACGGGATCGGGGAGCGCGCCGGCAACGCGGCGCTCGAGGAGATCGTGATGGCGCTCAACGTGCGCAGCGACTACTTCGCGGTCGAGACCGGGATCGTCACGGACGAGATCACGCGCACGTCGGAGCTCGTCTCCAGGATGACGGGCTACCTCGTCCAGCCGAACAAGGCGGTCGTCGGCGCGAACGCGTTCGCGCACGAGGCCGGCATCCACCAGGACGGGATGCTCAAGGACGAGCGGACGTACCAGATCATGGATCCCCGTCGGCTCGGAGCGCGCACGACGCTGCCGCTCGGCAAGCACTCCGGCCGCCACGCCTTCGCCCGCGCGTGCGCCGAGCACGGCATCGAGCTCGTGGGCGAGCAGCTCAACGCGGCGTTCCGCCGCTTCAAGGAGCGGGCCGACGCCGGCGGCGTCGTCGCGCTCGAGGACGTCTTCGAGGAGGTTCCAGCGTGAAGATCGCATGTCTGACGGGTGCGGGCACCGCGCCCGAGCTGATGGCGGAGGCGGTGTTCGCGCTCGACCGCGTGGCCCGGCTCCACAACCTGCACGTCGAGGAGACCCACGCGACCTTCGGCGGCGGCGCCTTTGCGCGTGCCGGCCAGGCCGTGCCGCCGGCCACGCGCGCGGCGATCCTCGACGCGGACGCCGTGCTCGTCGCCGGTGCGGACGAGCCCGCGCTGGAAGAGGTGACGGGCGACCTCGACCTGCGTGCGCAGGCGACACGCGTGCGCTTCGGCCACCACGACGACGTGGTCGTCGTCGCCCCGCGGTTCGAGGACGCGTCGGAGTGGGCGGCGGAGCGCGCGTTCACGATCGCCGAGCAGCGCCGGCTGCGCCTCGCCGCCGTCGGCGACGGCGACTGGCGCGAGCTCGTGGACGCCGTGGCGGAGAGTCACGACCACGTGACGGTCGAGCACGTCGCTCCGAAGCTCGCACTGCCGCTCGCCGCGTTCAACGCATCGCGCTTCGACGTCGTCGCGGTCGCGCCGGCGTGGGCGGAGGCGATGGGCGAGATCCTCGCGGCGTCCGCAGCGGCGCGCGTCGCCGCGCACGGCCTGCTGGCCGAGCACGGCCCGAGCCTGTTCGTCCCCGCCCCGGACGGCGGCTACGCACTCGCCGGGGCCGGCGTCGTCAACCCGAGCAGCATGCTGCTCGCCGCCGCGACGATGCTCGACTTCGGCCTCGGCCATCCCGTCGCAGCGTCCACGCTGGCCGGTGCGGTCAGCGCGGCGCTCGTGGACGGGCCGCAGACGCCCGACCTGCTCCGGCGCGGGATCGGCGCGACGACGCGGGAGTTCACGACGCGCGTGGTCGCCGGCTTCCAGCTCAGCCAGCCCTGGGGATCGGCTGCGTGATCGGGACCGGCGCAGACGGAATCCTGCGCGCCCTCGAAGCGGAGGGCGTGGAGGTGATCTTCGGCCTGCCGGGCGGCGCGATCCTGCCGCTCTACGACGCGATGGCGCGCGGCACGACCGTGCGGCACGTGCTCGCACGGCACGAGCAGGGCGCCGGCCACATGGCCCAGGGCTACGCGCGCGCCTCCGGGCGCGTCGGCGTCTGCGTCGCCACGTCGGGCCCCGGCGCGACGAACCTCGTCACGCCGATCGCCGACGCGTGGATGGACTCCACGCCGCTCGTCTGCATCACCGGCCAGGTCCGCTCGAACCTGATCGGCACCGACGCCTTCCAGGAATGCGACATCACCGGGATCACGATTCCGATCGTCAAGCACTCGTGGCTCGTGCAGGACGTGCGCGAGCTGCCGGAGATCATCAAGGCCGCCTTCCACGTCGCGCGCACGGGCCGATGTGGCCCGGTGCTCGTCGACGTCCCGCGCGACGTGCAGGAGGCCGAGCTCGACTTCTCCTACCCCGACGCAGTCTCCCTCCCGGGATGGAAGCCGCCCCGCCGCGGACATGCACGCCAGATCGCGGCCACTGCTCAGGCCGTCGCCGCGGCGGAGCGGCCCATCCTCTACGTCGGGGGAGGAGTGCTGAACGCGCACGCGACCGACGAGCTGCTCGAGCTCGCCGAGCGCGGCCGCCTACCCGTCGTGACGACGCTGATGGCGAAGGGCGCGTTCCCCGAGTCGCACGAGCTGCACGCCGGCTGGCCCGGGATGCACGGCCCGAAGTGGTCGAACTGGGCGCTGAACAAGGCAGACCTGATCGTCGCCGTCGGCGCGCGCTTCGACGACCGGGTCACCGGCAAGCTGTCCGCGTTCGCGCCCGGCGCGACGGTCGTCCACCTGGACATCGACGCGGCGGAGATCTCGAAGATCCGCCACGCCGACATCCCCGTCGTCGGGCCGCTGAAGAGCGTGCTCGCCGAGCTTGCGGAGACGCTGGAGCCGGTGCCGGGTCGCACCGAGCGCTGGCTCGCGCAGATCGCCGAGTGGCGCGACGCGTACCCGCTTCGCTACGCGGAGGACGGCGACGAGCTGAAGCCGCAGCGTGTGCTCGAGCTGCTGCAGGAGCTGACCGCCGACCGGGACGTCGTCTTCACGACCGGGGTCGGTCAGCACCAGATGTGGGCGATGCAGTACCTGCGGTGTGACGCCCCGCGCTCGTTCATCACCTCGGGCGGGCTCGGGACGATGGGGTATGGGGTTCCCGCCGCCGTCGGCGCGAAGGCGGCGCGGCCCGACGCGACGGTCGTCTGCGTGGACGGCGACGGCTGCTTCCAGATGACGCAGCAGGAGCTCGCGACCGCCGTCCTGGAGGAGCTGCCGGTGGTCGTCGTGATCGTGAACAACGGCTATCTCGGCATGGTCCGCCAGTGGCAGGACATGTTCTTCGAGGAGCGCTTCTCCCAGATCCACCTGACGCAGGCGCTGCCCGACTACGCGCTGCTCGCGCGGGCCTACGGCGGGCTCGGCTTCACCGCCGAGACGGAGGAGGAGCTGCGCGAGGCGCTCGTGACGGCACTCGACTCCGGTCGCGCCTGCGTGATCGACGCGCGGGTCGACCCGCGCGAGCACTGCTTCCCGATGATCCCGAGCGGCGCCGCCGCCGTCGACGTGATCGAGTACACGCCGGACGGGCAGGAGGTGATCGCGTGAGGCACACGCTGTCGGTGTTGGTCGAGAACAAGCCGGGCGCGCTGATGCGCGTCACGAGCATGTTCGCGCGCCGCGGCTTCAACATCGAGTCGCTCGCCGTGGGCCCGACCGAGCGGCACGACGTCTCGCGCATCACGCTGCGCGTCGACTGCGCGCCCGGGACGCTCGAGCAGATCGAGAAGCAGATGCACAAGCTCGTCAACGTGCTGCGCGTGCAGGAGCTCGTCGCCGGCGAGTCCGTGGAGCGCGAGCTCGCGCTGCTCAAGGTCGCCGCGCCGGCGAGCAAGCGCGCCGAGCTGATGACGCTCGCCGAGGCGTTTCATGCGCGCGTCGCCGATCTCGGCCCGGATTCGATCGTCTTCGAGCTCGTCGGCACGCCCGAGGAGATCGACTCGTTCGAGGAGCTCGTCCGCCCGCACGGCCTGCAGGAGCTCGGCCGGACCGGCCGGCTCGGCCTCGGCCGCGCCGCCAAGTCCAAGTCCCCCCGTCCCCAGCACGTCCTCGCCTAGGAAAGGAACCGAACATGGCCACGATTCATCGCGACGGCGACCTCGAGCTCCTCGACGGGAGGGTCGCGGTCGTCGGCTTCGGCAGCCAGGGGCACGCGCATGCGCTCAACCTGCACGACTCGGGCGTCGACGTCGTCGTCGGCCTGCGCGAGGGCAGCGGCTCGCGCGCGGCCGCGGAGGAGGCGGGCCTCGACGTCGCCGCGATCGCCGACGCGGTGCGCGGCGCGCAGCTCGTGGCGATGCTCGTCCCCGACCACGTGCAGGCGGAGGTGTGGGAGCGCGACGTGGCGCCGAACCTCCAGCCGGGACAGGCGGTGCTGTTCGCGCACGGGTTGAACGTCCACTTCGGGCGGATCGTGCCCGCCGAGGACAACGACGTGATCATGGTGGCGCCGAAGGCGCCGGGCCATCGCGTGCGCGAGTTGTTCGTCTCCGGGGCGGGCACGCCCGGTCTCGTCGCCGTGCACCGCGACGCGAGCGGCCGCGCGCTCCAGCTCGCGCTCGCCTACGGCGTCGGCGTCGGCTGCGGGCGCGTCGGGCTGCTCGAGACGACGTTCGCGGAGGAGACGGAGAGCGACCTGTTCGGCGAGCAGGCGGTGCTCTGCGGCGGCGTCCCCGCGCTGATCCAGGCGGGCTTCGACACGCTCGTCGAGGCGGGCTACCAGCCGGAGATCGCCTACTACGAGGTGCTGAACGAGATGAAGCTGATCGTCGACCTGCTCTACCAGGGCGGCTACGAGTACATGCGCTACTCGATCTCCGACGTCGCCGAGTACGGCGACCTGCGCGTCGGGCCGCAGATCGTCGACGCCGGCGTCAAGGAGCGGATGCAGGGCGTGCTCGAGAACATCCGCAGCGGCCGCTTCGCGGAGGAGCTCTTCGCCGACGACGAGGCCGGCCGGCCGCGCTTCGCGCAGCTGCGCGCAGAGGGCGCCGAGCGGGCGAAGGAGATCGAGCGCGTCGGCAAGGAGCTCCGCGAGCTCGCGGGGGTGGAAGGGCTTCTTGGCGTCGGTTGAGGTCGGGGTCGCCCTCCTGGGCTATGGAACGGTCGGTGCGTCGGTGAGCAGGATGCTCGCGGAAAGCGGCGAGGAGATCGAGCGGGCCACCGGGCACCGCCTCCGAGTCGTGCGCGCGCTCGTCCGCGACCTCGAGAAGGAGCGGGCGTTCCCTGCCGAGGACGGAGTCCTGACGGACGACTTCCACACGGTGCGCGACGACCCGCGCGTCGACGTCGTCGCCGAGGTGATGGGCGGCGTCGCGCCCGCAGGGGAGTACGTCCGCGAGCTGCTCCGCGCCGGCAAGCCTGTCGTCTCGGCGAACAAGCAGCTGGTCGCGCGCGAGGGCGCCGAGCTGTTCGCCGCCGCGTCGGAAGCGGGCGTGCAGCTGCGTTTCGAGGCCTCGGTCTGCGCGGCGATCCCCGTCGTGAAGGTGCTGCGCGAGTCGCTGATCGCGACGAACGTCCACCGGGTCCTCGGCATCGTCAACGGAACCACCAACTTCATCCTCTCGCGGATGGAGCGCGGCGAGACGTACGACGACGCGCTCGCCGAGGCGCAGCGCCTCGGCTACGCGGAGGCCGACCCGACGGACGACGTCGAGGGCCTGGACGCGGCCGCGAAGATGTCGATCCTCGCCACGGTCGCGTTCGGCTCGCGCGTCACGCCTGACCAGGTGGAGACGCGCGGGATCACCGAGCTGACGCCCGCGCACGTGGCGGCGGCCGCGGAGCTCGGGATGGTCGTGCGACTCGTCGGGCTCGCGACGCTCGTCGGGGAGGAGGTGGACGTGCGAGTGCAACCGGCCTTCGTCGAGCGCTCGCACCCGCTTGCCGCCGTGGACGGCGCCTTCAACGCCGTCATGCTCCAGGGCGACGCGATCCGCGAGATCACCCTCGAGGGCCCGGGCGCGGGCGGGACGGAGACCGCGTCCGCCGTCGTCGCCGACCTCGTCAGCGTCGTCGGCACCGCCGGCACCGGCTTCCTGCAGAACGACGCGTGCTGGCGTGAGCTCGGCCGCCTCGATCCGGACGCCTGGTCGGCGCCGTTCTACGTCCACCTCGACGTCGCCGACCGTCCGGGCGTGCTCGCCCACGCCGCGTCGCGGCTCGCCGCGCACGAGGTGTCGGTCGCGCAGCTCGTGCAGCATCTCGAGGAAGGCAGGGCGTCGCTCGACCTCGTCCTGCACGAGACGCCGCTCGGCCGGCTGCGCGCCGCGCTCGCCGAGATCGCGGTTTTTCCAGAGGTGCTCGACCGTCCCTTCGTCGCGCCGGTGGTGGCGGCGTGATCACGCTGGGCGAGGGCAACACGCCGCTGCTGCGTGCGCCGCGGCTCTCGGAGCGCTTCGGCGTCGAGCTGTGGTTGAAGTGGGAGGCGGCGAACCCGACGGGATCGTTCAAGGACCGCGGGATGGCCGTGGCCGTGACGCACGCCGTCGAAGAGGGCGCGCACACGCTCGTCTGCGCATCCACCGGCAACACCGCCGCGTCGTGCGCCGCATACGCCGCGCGCGCCGGCCTGCGCGCGGTGATCGTCGTCGCCGCGGGCGCGGCTGCCGGGCCGAAGCTGCTGCAGGTTCGCGCCGTCGGCGGCGAGGTCGTGGAGGTGGAGGGCACGTTCTCCGACGCGTTCTCGCATGCAGAGGAGCTCGGCCTGCAGGAGGGCCATGTGCTGGTGAACTCGACGAACCCAGACCGGATCGAGGGACAGAAGACGGCGGCACTCGAGATCGTCGAGCAGCTCGGCGGGGCGCCCGACGTGCTGACGCTCCCCTACGGCGGCGGCGGCAACACGAAGGCGTACGCGCGCGGCTTCGGCGAGCGAGGCACGCTCCCGCGGCTGCACCCCGTGCAGGCCGCCGAGCGCGCGACGACCGTCGCGTCCGCGATCCGCATCGTCGAGCCGGTGCACCGCGCGGAGCTCGAGCAGGCCGTCGCGGACAGCGGCGGGGCCGTGCACACCGTCGACGACGACGCGATGGTCGAGGCGCGCCGGCTGCTCGGACGGGAAGAGGGACTGTTCTGCGAGCCGGCGTCGGCGGCAGGGATCGCGGCGCTGCCCGAGTCCGCCGGTGCCGGCGAGCGCGTCGTCTGCGTGATCACCGGTCACGGGCTGAAGGACCCGGCATGACGACGATCCACGTGCAGGCGCCGGCGACGACCGCGAACCTCGGGCCCGGCTTCGACGTGGCCGGTGCCGCGCTCGACCTCTGGAACGAGCTCGAGGTCCGGGACGGCGACACCGCCGTGGACGGGGAGCACCTGGGCGTGCGCGCGTTCGCGCGCTTCGCGCCCCCGGAGGGTCGCGAGTTCTCCTTCACCGACCGGATCCCGCGCGAGCGAGGGCTCGGCTCGAGCGCCGCGGTCGTCGCCCTCGGGCTCGTCGCCGGTGCGCTCGCGGCGGGCGTCGACTGCACGGCCGACGAGCTGCTCGAGGCCGGCCTCGAGCTCGAGGGGCACGCCGACAACCTCGCCGCAGCCCTCGTCGGCGGTGTCACACTGACCTGGGACGGGCGAATCGCCCGCGTCGCCGACGACGTGCCGGCGACCGCGATCGCCGTCGTCCCGAAGAACCGCGTCAACACGGCGGAGGCGCGCGCAGCGCTGCCGCAGACGGTGCCGCATGCCGACGCCGTGTACAGCGCGGGGCGTGCGGCGCTGCTCGGTGCGGCGCTGGCCCGCGGCGACGACTCCCTCTTCGCCGCCGCAGCAGACGATCGTCTGCACGAGCCGTACCGCGCCGAGCACGCGCCGCACCTGCACGAGATCCGCGCCGACCTGCCGGACGGCGCGCTCGCCGCGACGCTCTCCGGCTCCGGCCCGACGGTGATCGTCTGGGCGCGGCGCGGCCGCTCGGCGGACGTCGCGGCCGAGCTCGAGTCGCGCTTCCCCGACCACGACGTCTTGCAGCTGTCAATCGCGAGGAACGGAGCTGGACCCGTATGAGCGTAGGTTTGACGGAGCTCATCAACGAGCGGAGGCGGCGGCTTTGCCGCCGCCGGGAGCGGGTATGAGCGATCCGTACACACGTCCCTCCGATCCGGCGAAGCGGCGCAGCGCCGCGCTGACGGACGGCGTCGACCGCGCGCCGGCACGCGCGATGCTGAAGGGGATCGGGCTCGACGACGACGCGCTCGCGCGCCCGCTCGTCGGCATCGCGACGACGTGGATCGAGACGATGCCGTGCAACTGGAACCAGCGCGAGCTCGCGCGCCACGTTCGCCGCGGAATCATCGACGCGGGCGGCACGCCGGTGGAGTTCAACACGATCGCCGTGTCGGACGGCGTGTCCATGGGCACCGAGGGGATGCGCGCGTCGCTCGTGTCGCGCGAGGTGATCGCCGACTCGATCGAGCTGGTCGTGCGCGGCCATCTGCTCGACGGGCTCGTGTGCATCGTCGGTTGCGACAAGACCATCCCCGCCGCCGCGATGGCGCTCGCCCGGCTCGACGTCCCGGGTCTCGTCCTCTACAACGGCACGATCGCGCCGGGCCGTTTCCGCGGTCGCGACGTCACCGTCCAGGACGTCTTCGAGGCGATCGGCGCCGCCGCCGCCGGGAAGATGTCGAACGCCGACGTGCACGAGCTGGAGGACGTCGCGTGCCCTGGGGCGGGAGCGTGCGGCGGCCAGTTCACCGCGAACACGATGGCCACCGTCCTCGAGTTCCTCGGGATCTCCCCGGCCGGACTGAACGACGTGCCGGCGACCGATCCGGCGAAGAAGGACGCGGCCTACGAGTCCGGCAAGATCGCGATGCGGCTGGTGCGCGAGGACATCCGGCCGTCGCAGGTCATGACGAAGGAGGCGCTGCACAACGCGGTCGCCTCCGTCGCCGCGACGGGCGGCTCGACGAACGGCGTCCTGCACCTGCTGGCGCTCGCGTACGAGCTCGGGCTCGAGCTGACGATCGACGAGTTCGACAGGATCGCCGAGCGCACGCCGGTCGTCGCCGACATCAAGCCGGGGGGCCGCTTCGTCGCCACCGACCTGCACGCCGCCGGCGGCGTCGCGCTCGTCGCGCGCGAGCTGCTGAAGGCGGGGCTCGTGTACGGCGACGCTCCGAACGTCGACGGCCGCTCGCTCGCGGAGGTCGCCACGGCCGTCGTCGAGACGCCGGGCCAGGAGGTGGTCGTCCCGATCGAGACGCCGCTGAAGCCGACCGGCGGGCTCGCGATCCTGCGCGGCAACCTCGCGCCGGAGGGCTGCGTCGTCAAGCTCGCCGGGCACGAGCGCCTGTTCCACCGCGGGCCGGCGCGCGTGTTCGACTCGGAGGAGGAGTGCTTCGCCGCCGTCAAGGCGCGCACGATCCGGGCCGGCGACGTCGTCGTGATCCGCTACGAGGGCCCGGCCGGCGGGCCGGGGATGCGCGAGATGCTGCACGTGACCGCCGCGCTCGTCGGCGAGGGGCTCGGCGACGAGGTGGCGCTGATCACGGACGGGCGCTTCTCGGGCGCCACGCACGGGCTGATGGTCGGACACGTCGCACCGGAGGCCGCACGCGGCGGCCCGATTGCCGCGCTGCGCGACGGCGACGAGATCGAGCTCGACGTCGAGGGCCGCGAGCTGCGCGTCCTGCTGTCGGAGGACGAGATCGCTGCGCGGCTGCGCGACGTCGTCCCGCCTCCGCCGCGCTACACGAAGGGCGTGCTCGCGCGCTACGCCGCCGGAGTCTCCTCCGCATCCGAAGGAGCCGTGCTCCGTTGACGCCACTCGGTGTGAGCTTCATTTTGTATAGTCCCAGCACCAAGGAGCCGGGCACGTCCCGCTCCGCATCGAGAGAGGCTGAGGGAACCGGCCCTGTGACGCCTCGGCAACCAGCGCAACAGCGCACGGTGCCAATCCCGGTCGGATGCCGAGCGACGACGAAAGGAAGGTTGTAGTGCCCGCCACCGCACTTCGCTGCCGGGTCTGCGAGACCCATCACCCGCTCGACCCCGTGGGCGTGTGCCCGCGCTGCTTCGGGCCGCTCGATCCCGTCTACGACCGGGAGGAGCAGCGCCGTCTCGTCACGCGCGAGCGGATCGAGGCGGGCCCGTACTCGATCTGGCGCTACGCCGACCTGCTCCCGGTCGCCGCGCCGGCCGAGCCGCGGCTCGCGCCGGGCTGGACGCCGCTCGTCCGAGCGCCGCGCCTCGCCGCGGCGCTCGGGATCGGCGAGCTCCTGTTGAAGCTCGACACCGCGAATCCCACGCACTCCTTCAAGGACCGCCCCGTCGCCGTCGCGTGCGCGAAGGCGCAGGAGCACGGCTCCACGACGCTCGCGTGCTCCTCCACGGGCAATCTCGCGAACGCGGTCGCGGCGCGGGCCGCGGCGGAAGGGCTCGAGTCGGCGATCCTCTGCCCGGCCGACCTGGAGCCGGAGAAGCTGATCGCGTCGGCGGTGTACGGCCCCCGCATCTACGCGGTCGAGGGCAGCTACGACGACTGCAGCCGCCTGACCGTCGAGCTCTCCTTCGAGGTCGACTGGGCTTTCGTCAACGTGCAGCTCCGCTCCTACTACGCGGAGGGCTCGAAGACGCTCGCGTTCGAGATCGTCGAGCAGCTCGGCTGGGAGCTGCCCGACGTCGTCGTGGCGCCGATCGCGTCGGGTGCGATGTTCACGAAGGTGCACCAGGGCTTCACGGAGCTGCTCGAGCTCGGGCTCGTGGAGGGCGAGCGTCCCCGCCTGGTCGGTGCGCAGGCGGAAGGGTGCGCACCGGTCGCGCGCGCGTGGGCGGAGGGCGGGAAGGTGAAGCCGGTGCGCCCGGCGACGCTCGCCCGCTCGCTTGCGATCGGCTCTCCGGCCGACGGTGCGCTCGCCGCGGCGACGGCGACGTCCATCCACATCACGCCGGAGGAGGAGATCGTCGAGAACATCGCGCTGCTCGCCGAGACGACCGGCGTGTTCGGCGAGACGGCGCCGGCGGTGACGCTCGGCGCGTTGCGCGCAGCCGTGCGCGCAGGAGAGATCGGGGAGGACGACCGCGTCGTGCTCCTCGTCACGGGCGACGGGCTGAAGACCCCCGGCCTCGTCGCCGACCGGCTCGACCCGATCGTGATCGAGCCGGATGCAGACCGGATCCTCGAGACGCTGGGAGGTGTGGCATGAGAACGGGCCCGAGAACGGGCTTCCGCTGGACGCACGACACGATCGTGTACGCGATCACGCTGTGGTACCGGAAGCACAGTCGTCCCCCGCTGACGAGCGACTGGGAACAGGCCGGAGAGAACCATCCGTCGCGGCAGACCGTCGCGCGCGTGTTCGGCAGCTGGAACGCGGCGATCGCCGCAGCCGGCTTCCGTCCCCGCCCGCGCGGCCGCCAGCCGAAGAGGCTGCTTGCCGAGAGCTAGGGTCGTCGTGCTGCCCGGGGACGGGATCGGGCCGGAGGTCGCCCGCGAGGCGCGGCGCGTTCTCGAGCGGCTCGCGCCGGACGTCGAGCTCGAGGAGCAGCCGCTCGGCGGTGCGGCGATCCGCGCGACCGGCGAGCCGCTGCCGCGGGCGACGCTCGACGCGTGTCTTCGTGCGACGGCCGTGCTGAAGGGGCCGGTCGGCGACCCGGAGTTCGACGCGAAGGACGTCCGCCCCGAGCAGGGGCTGCTCGGCCTGCGCGCGGCGCTCGATGCGTACGCGAATCTCCGTCCGGCCGCGCAGGGCGACGTCGACGTGCTGATCGTGCGCGAGCTCGTCGGCGGCCTCTACTTCGGCGCCAAGGGCACGCGCGAGGACGGCACCGTGTACGACACGTGCGAGTACCACCCGCGGCAGGTGGAGCGGATCGTCCGGCGCGGCTTCGAGCTCGCGCAGGGCAGGCGGAAGAAGCTCACGTCCGTGGACAAGGCGAACGTGCTCGAGACGTCCCGGCTCTGGCGGCGGATCGTCGACGAGACGGCGCCGCGCTATCCGGACGTCGAGGTCGAACACATGCTCGTCGACAACGCGGCGATGCAACTCGCGCTTGCGCCGCAGCAGTTCGACGTGATCGTCACCGAGAACATGTTCGGCGACATCCTCTCCGACCTCGCCGCGGCGATGACAGGCGGGCTCGGGCTGGCCCCGTCGGCGTCGCTGTCCGACGGCGGCGCGGGGATCTTCGAGCCGGTGCACGGCTCGGCGCCCGACATCGCCGGGCGGGGCGCGGCGAACCCGACCGCGATGCTGCGCTCGACGGCGCTGCTGCTCGAGCACGGGCTCGGCCTCCACGACGAGTCGGCGGCGCTGACCCGAGCGATGGACGGCGCGCTGGAGTCGGTGCGCACACCCGACCTCGGCGGCGACGCGACGACGGCCGACGTCGGGGAGGCGGTGCTGGCGCGGCTATGAGCGCCGTCATCACGTATCCGGGGCCGGAGGGCACGCACACCGCGGCAGCTGCGGCGGCGCTGTTCCCGCGGCACGAGCGTCGCCCGCTCGAGAGCTTTCGCGCCGTCGCCGAGGCGGTGACGGCGGGCGCGGCGTCGTCCGGCGTGTTGCCGATCGAGAGCTCGCTCGCCGGCGCGGTCGCCGAGACCCACGATCTGCTGTACGAGCTCGACCTGTCGATCGTCGGCGAGATCGTCCAGCCGATCCGTCACTGCCTGCTCGGTGTCGGCGCGCTCGACGCGGTGCGCGTCGTCCGCTCACACCCGACGGCGTTCGAGCAGTGCCGGCGGCTGCTCGACGGGGTCTCGCTGATTCCGGCCGCGACGACGGCGGATGCGGCGCGCATCGTGGCGCAGCGCGGCGACCCGCACGAGGCGGCGCTCGCCTCGCCCGCGGCGGCCGAGGAGTTCGGGCTCCAGGTGCTCGCCGACGACGTCGGCGACCATCCGGCCTTCACGCGCTTCGTCACCGTCGCCGCGCACACGCTCGTGCACGTCGACGACGCCCGCACGGCGCTCTCGTTCGTCACCGACCACCGGCCGGGCGCGCTGCACGCGGCGATCACGCCGTTCGCGCAGGCCGGCCTCGACCTGCAACGACTCGTCTCTCGGCCGCTGCCGGAGACGCCGTTCCGCTACCGGTTCGACGCTGTCGTCGCCGGGCATCCGCTCGACCCCGCGGTGCGCGAGGCGCTTCGCGCAGTCCGGGCCGTCACGCGCGAGCTGCGCGTGCTCGGCGTCTACGCACCCCACGAGGAGGACGCATGACCGTTGCCGCGCAGGACGAGTACGTCGCGCGTGCCCGTCGCGACATCTCGGATCTCGACCGCTCGCTCGTCGAGCTCGTGAACAAGCGGCTCGTGCTCGTCGCGAAGCTCTGGCGCTACAAGGACGAGCACGGTCTCGACCTCGTCGACCCCGCGCGCGAGGAGTGGATGCTCCAGTACCTGCAGCGCCTGAACCGCGGCCCGCTCTCCCGCGAGGGCCTCGAGGAGCTCTACCACGAGCTGCTCGGATTGATGAAGCGCGAGGTGCAGCGGAGCTAGCTGCCTGCATTCATGCAGGCAGCAGTCGTCCCGTAGGTCAGATCGCGGCGGCCGCCTCGTACGCCGAGATGGCGTCCTCGTGCTGCAGCGTCAGGGCGATCTCGTCGAGCCCTTCGAGGATGCACGTCCGCGAGTGCTCGTCCAGCTCGAACGGGAACCCGCCCGCCTCGCGTGCTTCCAGGTCGACCGTCAGCTCCTCGTCGTGCGCGGCCCGCGTCATCAGCGTGCGCACCTGTCGATCCTCCAGCTCCACTGGAAGCAGACCGATCTTGAGGGAGTTCTGACGGAAGATGTCGCCGAACGACGGCGCGATCACGACGTCGAACCCGTGATCCTGCAGCGCCCACGCGGCGTGCTCCCGCGACGAGCCGCAGCCGAAGTTGCGCCCGGCGAGCAGGATCCGCCCCGACTGCGTGTTCAGCTCGAAGCCGGGATCCTTGCGCCAGTCGTGGAAGAGGAACTCGCCGAAGCCGCTGCGTTCGATCCGCTTGAGGAACTGCTTCGGGATGATCTGGTCGGTGTCGACGTCCGGTCGGTCGAGCACGACGGCGCGCGAGGTCACCGAGCGGAACGCCTTCATGCGTCGGCGAAGTGCCCGGCGAGCGCGGTCGCCGCGGCGATCGAGGGGCTGACGAGGTGCGTGCGGCCGCCCGCGCCCTGGCGGCCCTCGAAGTTGCGGTTCGAAGTCGACGCGCAGCGCTCACCCGCGGCGAGCACGTCCGGGTTCATGCCGAGGCACATCGAGCAGCCCGCGCGGCGCCATTCGAAGCCGGCGTCGACGAAGATCCGGTCGAGCCCTTCCGCCTCCGCCTGCGCCTTCACCTGCGCCGACCCGGGGACGACCATCGCGCGCACGTTCGGATGTACCTGCTTGCCGCGCACGACTGCCGCGGCCGCGCGCAGGTCCTCGATGCGCGAGTTCGTGCACGAGCCGATGAAGACGCGATCGACCGCGATCTCGCGGATCGGCGTGCCGGCCTCGAGCGCCATGTAGGCGAGCGCACGCTCCGCGGCCTCGTCGGCCGGCTGCGGCACGACGTCGTCGATCGACGCGACCATGCCTGGGTTCGTCCCCCAGGTGACCTGCGGCTTGATCTCGGCGACGTCGATCTCCAGGTGTTTGTCGTATTCGGCATCCGGATCGGAGCGCAGCTCGCGCCAGCGTTCGTCGAACGGGACGCCGCGCTCGCGCAGGTACGCGAACGTCGTCTCGTCCGGCGCGATCAGCCCCGCGCGCGCGCCCGCCTCGATCGACATGTTGCAGACCGTCATCCGGCCCTCCATCGAGAGCGCCTCGATCGCCGGGCCGGCGAACTCGATCACGTGCCCGACCCCGCCGTCCACGCCGATGCGGCCGATCGCGGCGAGCACGTAGTCCTTCGCGCCGACGCCGGGCGCCGGCTCGCCGATGAACGTGATCCGGAGCGAGTGCGGCTTGCGCTGCGGCAGCGTCTGGGTCGCGAGCACGTGCTCGACCTCTGACGTCCCGATCCCGAACGCGAGCGCCCCGAACGCGCCGTGCGTCGAGGTGTGCGAGTCGCCGCACACGATCGTC
>Ga0070683_100001403_pt1 | contig 18502 bp, 17 predicted proteins | sample KBSC713LmetaG_FD_64662 | JGI IMG/M metagenome (GOLD analysis project Ga0070683, IMG submission 64662) | Corn rhizosphere microbial communities from Kellogg Biological Station, Michigan, USA - KBS C7.1-3L metaG | ecosystem: Host-associated > Plants > Roots > Rhizosphere ... | reverse complement strand
GCCTTGACTGACTTGTCGTCGATTCCGTATCGCGCGCGAGTAGCGGCAGAGAGGCCATGGCCGAATTGCTTCGACAGTCCTTGCCCGATCGCCAACCCTTCCACCCGATCGGATCGCACGAAATCCGAGATGTCGCGGCCTGAGAGCGTGATGTGCTGCGCTCTGGCAAGCGCCTGCGCTCGCACCAACGCCCTCGCCTCCTCCTGCACTCGGCGAATATCGGGATCGGCGACCTCGCGAACGTCCGCCGGCAACGAGTCGAGGACGGCGCCGGTCCAGTGATATGCCTTGAGCTGCGCCGGAGACCCTTGCACGATCTCCGGGCCCGCAAAGATCGTCGGACTGGGAGCAAGGTTGAACTTGTACTCGCCGATCTCCCAACGTCCGTTGATGATCCCGCGCACCGGATAGTCGAGCCACGTTCCCGTTCGCCGAATCTCGATTCGCTGCTGGCTCGGCAGCCAATATTTGCCGGCGACAAGCCGGTTCTCGAGAACGATCGACAATTCCTCGAGCGCTTGGTCGAGAAATGCCGCGTGCGTGAAGCTCAGGTTCATTCGAACGACCTGGCCTTCGACAGGCTCGAGGTAGATCGCTCCCACGACGCGCGCGAGGCGATCGTCCTTTGGACGGACTTTCAATTCGTAGACGCGAATCCGTTGAGCCGACGACCCGATCGCGAAGCTGTCGGCCAGAAAAAAGTCGTACGCGTTCTTGCCGGCGGCCGAGAGCGGGTGTGGGACGTCGCGAACCTCATCGCCTTCGCCTATCCGGATGATGTCGGGAAAGTTGTTCTGGACGATGCCGAGGTGGTCGCGGTGATACGCGATATCGGTCGGCAGTAACAGAGTATCACGACGCCCGATGATTCTCTGCTTGCTCTGGTTGGGCGCGTGCCAATAGACTTCCAGCTCGAGCTCGTCGGCCTTGATGAGCTTGGGCCGCGAGAGGAAGCCTTCGCCAAGCTGCGCGAGGAACGTCACGTAGCCGTGCGCCGTAGCTTGATAGTCCGCGAGACCCGTGTCCGCGAGCTGCTGAGCCCTGCGCGCGGTCGCGCGACTCACAAGCTCGATGCTGCGCGGGTCATTCCACGTCTGCGCGCTCGCGGCACGAACCACACTGACAAAGACGAATACGAACGCGGTTATACGCGCCGCGAGGAATTGACGCATGATTGGCGAATATCGTGGGGTGTCTCGAGCGGAGCAACGGCTCACATGAGCGCGGCAGAGTTTCGCGCGCGCGCACGTGGCGGGCAAACTACCGGCACGCGCCTCGTGCCAGTGTGGCGCGACGTGCTCCTAGACGCCGAGACGCCCGTAGCGGCGTTCGCAAAGCTCAAAACGGGGCCGTTTGCCTTCTTGCTCGAGTCTGCCCCGGCCGGAGGTGAGACCTGGGCCAGATACACGTTCATGGGTTCGTCGCCGAGGGGCGCGTGGAAGCTCGCCGACGGCGTCGTCCAGGATTGGACGCCGGCGAAGGGTTGGCACAACGACCGCCGTCCGGAGGACCCGCTCGCCGATCTCGAGGCGCTGTTGCAGACCGCTGAACCGGTAGAAGTCCCGGAAATCGGCGAATTCTGGAGCGGCGCGGTCGGCTATTTCAGTTACGACGTCGCGCGGGTCATCGAACGTCTTCCGACGCCGCCCGCCAAAGGCGTCGAAGTGCCCGACGCAGTCTTCGTGTTCACCGACGCACTCGTGATCTTCGACAATCTGCGGTCGCAAGCACGCGTCGTCGCGAGCGCGCGTGTCGCGAGCGGAGCGTCCGACGGAGAACTCGACGGAGCGTACGACGACGCAATGCGATGCGTCGACGCGACGATCGAGCGTCTTCGCGGGCCGTCCGTGCTCGAGCCGCTCGTTCTCGATCCGAACGCTCCGGTTGCCGAAGGCGCTTCACGATACGAGAAAGAGAAGTTTCTCAAGGACGTCGAGCGAGTTCGTGAATACATCATCGCGGGCGACGCGTTCCAGGTGCAGGTCGCACGGCGCATCGACCTGCCGTTCGACTTCTCGTCGACGGACCTCTACCGGGCGCTCCGCGTCATCAATCCATCGCCGTACATGTACCACCTCGTACTCGACGGCGTCGAGATCGTCGGCAGCTCGCCGGAGCTTCTCGTGCGTGTCAGCGCGAAGGGCACCGTAACACTTCGTCCGATCGCCGGAACGCGTCGCCGCGGCCGAACGGTCGAGGATGACGATCGGATGATGGCAGAGCTCATCGCTGACGAGAAAGAGCGGGCCGAGCATTTGATGCTCGTCGACCTAGGCCGAAACGACGTCGGGCGAATCGCGAAGTACGGCAGCGTTCGCGTTTCGGAGCTCATGGTGGTCGAGCGATACTCGCACGTGCTTCACCTTGTCAGTCAAGTCGACGGCGAGCTTCGCGATGATCTCACCGCAATGGACGCGTTTCGCGCGAGCTTCCCGGCCGGCACGCTCACCGGGGCGCCCAAGGTCCGCGCGATGGAGATTATCGACGAGATGGAGCCAGAACGCCGCGGACCCTACGGCGGCGCGATCGGCTACATCAGCGCCGGGGTGAAGCGGATGGATCTCGCCATCACAATTCGCACATGCGTGATCGCGAATGGCGTCGCGTCGGTTCAGTCGGCCGCCGGCGTGGTCTACGATTCGATTCCCGATCGCGAGTTCCTCGAGCACCAAAACAAGGCGCGCGCCCTCCTGACGGCGATCGGACAGGTCCGCGCGAGCAACAAATCGCGACAGCCCAGGTAGTTATCGCATCAGCACTGGGTATTCGGTGACGAAATGGGAACGCTTCAAGGCTGTTTCCGAACGGCCCAGTCCGTATTATTGGGGCAATGTCCTATAAGCTGACGAGCGTCGACGGGACGAAGACCATCGAGCTGCGCGACGGACGACCTATGATCGTCGGTCGCGCACCTACGAGCGATATCCCGATCATCGACCCAACGATCTCGCGCCGTCACGCGGAGCTTCACGCCACGGACAAGGGCTTCCTCATCCGCGACCTGGGGTCGAGCAACGGAACATTCGTCAACGGATCCCGAATCGATAGCGGACGTGCGACCGCGGGCGACCTGATCTCCTTCGGAAAGGTCGGCTTTCGACTCGTGCTGAGCGACGGAGTGTCGGCGTCGGCTCCGCATGTGCCATCGCTCACCCCGACGCAGTCCTCGACAATCCTCAAGAGTCTGCCCTCGCATGAACCACCGGTTCGCGAAGCGCCGCCGCCGACCGAGGTCCGACGATCGATCCGCGCCAAGACGCCTCCGCCGCTTGCTCCCGCCACCGAGTCGGCGGAGAAAAGCCGCGAGAAGCTCGCGACGCTCCTCGAGGTTTCGAAAGGGCTCGGGAAGTCGGTCAACCTCGACGCGCTGCTCGAAAACATCGTCGGATTCGCGTATCAGATTCTCGAGGTCGATCGCGTGTCCATCCTGCTGCTCGACGGCGACGAGCTCGTTCCGAAGATCGCGCGCGACAAACGTGGCGGCGATACCGATCGTGCCGTCCCGCAGTCCATCGCGCGCACGGCGCTCAACGACAAGGTCGCGATTCTCTCCGATAACGCGGGCCAGGACACGCGCTTCGGCGGACAGTCGATCCTCATGCAGCAGATCCGTTCCGCCATCTGCTGCCCGCTCATCGGGAGCGAAGACAACGCACTCGGCGTTCTCTATATCGACAACGTGAAGGCGAATCATCGCTTCAGCGAGGACGATTTCGAGTTCTGCATCGCATTCGCGGGAATCGCCGCCGTCGCGATTGAAAACGAACAATTCGCGACGCGCATTCATCGCGAGGCCGTCGCGCGCAGCAACTTCGAGCGCTTCTTTGCCCCGAAGCTCGCGAAGCAGATCGCCGAGTCGTCGGAGTCGCTTCGCCCGGGCGGAGAGAAGCGTCCGGTCGCTGTCCTCTTCAGCGACATCCGCGGGTTCACTGCCCTGTCGGAGACGATGCGTCCCGACGAGACGGCGAAGTTATTGACGGAATACTTCACCGAGATGGTCGAATGCGTATTTCGTCATGACGGAACGCTCGACAAATTCATCGGCGACGGTCTCATGGCGCAGTGGGGCGCGCCGATCGGTTCGCCCGATGATGCCGACAAAGCGCTCGACGCAGCGCGCGAGATGTTGCACGAGCTCGATGCGCTCAACGCGGACTGGCGCGCGAGCGGACGCCCCGAGCTCCAGATCGGAATTGGTCTGAACTACGGCGAAGCATTCGCCGGCAACATTGGCTCTGAGCGGCGACTCGAGTACACGATCATCGGCGACACCGTGAATACGGCGAAACGAGTCTGCCAAATTGCTGGGGAGCGCGAGATTCTGATCACCGAGGAATTCCGGCACGCGCTGCACTCGTCCCCGCCGGTCGTCATGTGCGACCCGACTGATCTCAAGAACAAGAGCCAGCCGGTTAACCTGTATCGCGTCGTTCTCGAGTGATGGGCGACCGCGAGCCGCCGAACGGCTACGCGCGCTTCGTCGTCGGAAAGGCTCGGGTCGTCTGCGTCGAATCAGTCGCGAAGGTGCTTCGTGACGCACTGACCGGCGGCACGCTTTACGACTTTGCCGGGCGCCACCCGCAAGCTCGGACGCTCGTGGGACGTGGGGCAAGCTATGCTATACCTCTTCCAGAAAACGAGCGCGTCGTCGTTCGGCACAATCGGCACGGAGGGCTTCTCGCTTCACTCACGGGCGATCTGTTTCTGGCTCCAACCCGAGCGCCCCTCGAACTCGACATCTCGGAGAAACTGCGATCCCTGAGTGTTCCGACGCCCCGAGTTCTCGCCTATGTCACGTATCCGGCAACGCCGGGATTCGAGCGCGCTGACGTAATGACGCGCGAAGTCGTGAACGCGCAGGACCTCTCCGCGGCGCTCATGTCGGGCGACTCGGCCGAGCGAGACCGGGCACTTATCGCCACAGCGAGTCTGCTCAAGGAGCTCGCCGACGCCGATGCCAGGCACCACGACCTCAACATCAAGAACGTGCTGCTACAGCCCAGCGCGGACGGGGGCGTCCCACAGGCATTTGTCCTGGACGTCGACCGAGTAACCTTCGGGCTGGGGCGTAGCGCTACAACGGAGGCGAACCTGGCGCGGTTGCTTCGATCCGCGCGAAAGTGGCAATCGCTGCACAACGCGCGCGTCACTGAATCAGAGCTCGATTCCTTGCGCTCGGTGGTTCGGTCAGCGCTGACGCCTCGATAAAACGCTTTCGTAAACGCTAATGGTTCGGTCGGTCATTCGCTCCACCGAAAAATCCTTCGCCCGCTCCGCGCCGTTTCGCTTCAATCGCTCTGCGAGGGCGGGATCGGTGAGCAACCGCGCCATGTTGTCGCCGAGCGTGTTGGGATCCCCCACATTCGCGAGCAAGCCGGATTCGCCATGCACAACGACCTCCGGAATGCCGCCGGCTTTCGTCGCGGCGATCGGCACTCCGAGCGCGAGCGCGTCGAGCAGAACCGACCCCATTCCCTCTTCGCGAGAGCTCAGCGTCGCAACGTTCGCCGCCGCCAGCAGTGCGTCGGCATCGGTGCGGTACCCGGCGACATGCAGCACGTTCTGAAGGCCGAGACTTTGCACTTCGCGTTCGACGTCACCGCGCAAAGAACCGTCGCCGACGAGGACTGCGTGCGCGTTCGGAACGCGCTCGATGAGGCGTCGGACGGCGCGAACAAAGTTGACCGGGTCCTTGTGGCCGACGAGCTGCGAGACCTGAACCGCGACCGGTGCACCAGTCGGAACGCCGATCGCCCCAAGCGTCTCGCGCGCCGCGGGGACAACCGCTCGATGGGTGTCGACGCCGTCGGGGACAACGTGGATTCGCTCGCGAGGAATTCCACTTTGCTCCACAATTCGCGCGACCGCGTTCGAGACCGCGATGATCGCTCCGCCTCGACCGTACTTCCATCGTGTGCCGGCGTTCTTCTTGAGGGCGAAGTCGACGCGACGGGCGATGATGAGCGGAACCGATGTTCCGAGCGTCGCGAACGCGCCCATCGCGACCGCGTGCGCCGTATGCGCGTGAACGATGTTTATTTCGTGTTTTCTAATGGCGCGTCGCAACCGAATGGCGGCCGCGACATCGATCTCCGACGACGGATTGCATTCGACGACTTCGAGCCCTTGCTCGACGGATCGAATCGCGAGCGGTTCGCCGGCGCGAGCGGCGACGATCGATCCGTCCCCGCGGTTCGCCAGCTCGCGCGCGAGCCACAGCGCTTGTCGCTCGCCGCCACGCCAGCCGCGCTCTGTGTCGATGTGCAGCACTCGGTAGCTCACGGCGCGCAACTTCCGCCGACTGCGCAGTGCGCGCAAGGCTCGAGCGCGCGATGACGGTCTCGCAGCCGATCCGTCGCGTCCTGCTCGTCGCGCTCGACAACCTCGGCGACCTCGTATTCGCGTCTGCGCTCACGCCGCCGATTCACGCGGCATTTCCAAACGCGGTCATCGATGTTTGGGCAAAAGAGTACACAGCCGACGTCGCGCGTCTCATTCCGCACATTCGAGCAGTGCACTCGGCAAATCCGTTTTGGGCGGCGTCGAAGGCGCATGCTCGGCCACGCGTCGGACAGTTCCTCAAGTCGATCATGGCGGTACGTAACAGCCGCTATGACGTCGCCATCCTGAGCGAAGCACCGTGGCGGACCTCCGCGGCCGTCGCGGCGACGAGAACGCCGGTGCGCGTCGGGCTCGCGCGACATCGGAACTCCGCGTTCCTAACGCATGTGCTCGAGGCGCAAGACGCGCATAAGTCGGTGCTCCAGGAGCAAGCGCGCCTCCTCTCTGTTCTGGACATTTCGTCGAACGATCCGAAGTACCGACTCGATGCCGCGCCGATCGAGTCGATACGCGTCGAGCTGTCGAAAACGCTTCCCCGGAAGTTCGTCGCGTTCCATCCATTCGCGAGCGATCGGAGTCGCTGCGTTCCGCTCAACGAATGGACCCAGCTCGCGTTCGCGCTCAAGAACCGGGGATTTCCGGTTTTGTGGATCGGGACGACGTCCGAGCTCGACGAATTGCGCCGATCGTTCACACACCCGCAGGGCTTCTATGTCGATACGCTTCTCGACGGACGGCTCGCGGTCTCCGCCGCTGCGTTGTCGAAGGCATCGCTCTTCATCGGACACGACTCGGGGCCGCTGCATATCGCGGGAGCCTTCGGCGTTCCCGTCGTCGGCGTGTTCGCGCCCGGCCAACCCGATCGAACATTCCCGCAGGGCGTGGGGCCCTCGCGCATGATCGCGCGCCCGTCGCCGACGGGAATAGATGCAGGAACGTTTCTGCGCGAGATCGACGCGCTGTCGATAGCTTCCCTCGCATGATCGACGCCCCGCTCCGCCGCGTGTGCATCGTCATGATGAGCGCGGTCGGCGACACCGTGCACGTCCTGCCGGTCATCAACGCGCTCAAGCGACATGCTCCCGACGTCCACATCACGTGGGTCCTACAGCCAGGCCCCGCGACGCTCGTGCGCGGCCATCGAGCCGTTGATGAAATACTCATTTTCGATCGCTCGAAAGGCTGGGCGGCGTTCGCCGAGATTCGGCGTCAGCTCGCCACGCGACAGTTCGATCTCGTCATCGATCTGCAGGTGTACTTCAAGGCCGGCATCGTTACGAAGTTCACGCTCGCACCGATCAAGCTCGGGTTCGACCGCGTGCGCGCGCGCGACATGAACTGGCTTTTCACGACGCATCGCATTCCGCCCCATCCGCAGCAGCACGTTCAGGATCAGTATTTCGAGTTCCTGACGGCGCTGAACATCCCGCACGAGCCCGTCGTGTGGGACATCGGACCGTGGGAAAACGAGTTGTCTTGGCAACGCGACTTCTTCTCGCAATTCGATCGGCCGACCGCTTCGATCGTCGTTGCGACGAGCAAGCCTCAGAAGGACTGGATGCCCGAGCGATGGGCCGAAGTAGTCGATGCACTCTCATCCGACTTTGGCCTGCAGCCGGTGCTGGTCGGAGGACGTTCGCCACGCGAGGTCGAGGCCGAGCGCATCATCATGGAGCGCGCATCCCATACACCGCACTCCGCGCTCGGCAGTGGTCTGAGAAATCTCGTAGGTATTCTCGATGGCTCGGCGCTCGTCCTCGCCCCGGACACGGGCCCGCTGCACATCTCAGTCGCGCTCGACCGGCCGACGATCAGTCTCATGGGCTATACCAATCCGAAGCGCACCGGCCCATACCGGCGATATCACGATCTCATCGTCGACGCGTATGGCGAGCCGGGAGAGAACTATGGGATTACCATGGAGAATCGCCTCGACCGCCTGCCGCGAATCACTGTTCGCGACGTGCTCGAGAAAGTCGAGCGATGGCAAGCCGTCTATCGCGACGCGGTCACGGGTCCGAAGTCGTAGTCGAGACCAAGCTCGCGTAGAAGTCCGACCAGCCGATTGAGCGCGAGTCCCATCACGGCGAAGTAGTCGCCGTCCACGCGTTCCACGATCGTCGCGCCGAATCCTTGAATGCCATACGCGCCGGCCTTGTCCATCGGCTCGCCGGTGTCGATGTAGCGCTCGATCTCCGTGTCCGTCAGGGCACGAAAGGCGACGCCGACTTCCTCGAGTCCCGAGACCAGGCGCCCGTTCCAACTCGCGGCGACCCCCGTCATGACGGTGTGGGATCGACCGCTCAATCGTCGGAGCATCTCCGCGGCGTGTTCGCGATCGCGCGGCTTTCCAAGAATGTCGCCATCAACAACGACGATCGTATCGCTGCCAATGACGACGGCGCCCGCGACATCGACCGCGCTCGCTTTCCCCCTCGCGAGACGCTCGGCATGCTCGCTCGCGGACTCGCCCGAGAGATACGACTCGTCGATGTTCGCCGGCCACACCTCATGCTCGATTCCGATGAGGGCGAGAAGGTCGCGTCGTCTCGGTGACGCCGACGCGAGGATGACGCGCGGGCGCATCAGCGTTCCAGCCATAGCGTCACCGGGCCATCGTTCACGAGGTCGACCTGCATGGACGCGCCGAACTCGCCAGTCTCGGTCTGAATGCCTTTGCTCTTGAGCGTTGCGACGAATTGCTCGTACAACGGAATTGCCTGCTCGGGACGAGCCGCGTCGATGAAGCTTGGCCGACGTCCCTTCACGGCGTCGCCGTACAGGGTGAACTGTGAGACGACGAGCAACGCACCTTCGACATCGGAGAGCGAACGATTCATTCTGTCTTCGTCGTCGGGGAAGATGCGCAAGCCAACGACCTTGTCGGCCATCCACTCGATTTGTGCCGCCGTGTCGGAATGCGTGAATCCGACGAGAAGCGCGAATCCGCGACCGATACTTCCAGTGACCCGATCGCCAACCCGAACTTCCGCCCGCGCGACCCGCTGCAAAAGCACTCGCATTCGTCTGCCCGCACCTGTCTCGAAATCGTCGCGATAAGCTAATGCCGGACTCTCGCCGCAATCACTACCGGGTGATCTACCCGTTCGCCGAGCGGCCATCCTTCTCGATTGGATGGACGTCGTTCGAGATCGTCGAGTGCTCCGAAACTGGGCTTCGCTACGAGCTCGGCGAACGTCGTCCGCCAAAAATGGGAGAGGAGGTGGCCGGCCGAGTCGCGTTTCGGAGCGGAGAGACAATCGACGTCGTAGGCGACGTCCTGCGCGTCCAGGATGGCTTCGTCGCCCTCTCGCTCAGACCTCCCGGGATTCCGTTCGCTGTCGTGATGCACGAGCAGCGCTATCTGCGCGGAAAGGGCTTTCAGGTGACCGAGTGAAAAACAAAGCGCGGCGTCGTGAGCATCACGACGCCGCGTATGATTTCAAGATTGGAGTTACGCCGCCGCGCTGACCGGTGCAGCCGCCTGCCGAATGAATTCCGCGTCGATCGACAACTTCACTTCCTCTCCGACCACTACGCCGCCCGTCTCGAGCGCCTGATTCCACGTCAGGTTGAAATCCGTGCGGTTGATCTTGGTCGTCGCGCTGAAGCCGACGCGCCGATTGCCCCACGGGTCGGTCGTCGTCCCTTCATTCTCGGCGTCGAGCGTCACTTCGCGTGTGACATCGCGAATGGTTAGATCGCCGACGACATGGAATTTCTTGTTGACGTCGCCCTCGATTCGCTTTCCGACGAAGTGCATCGCCGGGTACTTCGCGACGTCGAAGAAATCAGCCGAGCGAAGGTGGTTGTCGCGCATCTCTTGGCGGGTGTCGATCGAATTGACGTCGATCGAGACATCGACCTGCGATTTCGACGGGTTCGTTTCATCGAAAACGACGACTCCGGACGCGGCGCCGAACCGGCCGCGAACCGTGGAGATCATGAGATGCCGAACCGCAAACCCGACCTCGACGTGCATCGGATCGAGGTTCCACGTGGTGGCGGTGGTTTCGGTGCTTTGCGTGGTTGCCATGTCCTTATCCTCGTGAGTTTGTTGTAACACTGTTGATGATCTGTATCCTACATATATGAACTTCACGCCTACGAAAAACTCATTCGATTGCCGATAGCAGCCTCACCAAGGCCGCGCGATCCGATGCACTCACCGTCGCCGCAAAGTTCCTGTGAAGCGCTTCAACCTCCTTCAGCCCGGCCTCGTAACGAACTCTTCCCTCGTCTGTGATCGCCGCCTTCACTGACCGCCGATCGTGCGGATCCGAGACCCGCTTCACCAGCCCTTCGGCCTCGAGTCGATCAACCAACTGAGTCATGTTCGATCGAACACAGCTGAGCCGAGCCGCCAATTCGCTTAGAGACAGCGCATCACCCGTCTCGACGAGAGCATTCAGAACCGAATACTTCGGCGTTGAAAGCGCTGCCCTGCCCAGTGCCTCTTCGACCTTGTCTTCGAGCGTGTGTGCCGCGTGGAGCACTGCCCAGATCGACGTTCCCTGGGTCTCGACGGCTGCGGCGGCGTCGCCGCCCATGTTGTTCATGAGTGAATGATACATATAATCGCTCGGGAGTCAAGACCCAGTATTAGCGCCGATACAATGCGTCATACGCGCCCTTAAACGCAAACACCCCGACAAAGTGTCGGGGCGTTGCTCTGCCATTCTGATGCGACGAAAGACCGCGTGTCGGCTTTACTCGACCGTTACCGACTTCGCGAGGTTCCGCGGCTGATCGACGTTCAGCCCACGCTTCACCGCGATGTAGTAGGCCAGCAACTGCAGCGGGATGACCGTCAGGATCGGATACAGCATGTCGATGGTCTGGGGCACGCGGATCTCGAAGTCGATGAGGCCCTCGAGCACCGGCTCTTCCTGGCTCGTCACGCAGATCACGCGACCACCGCGAGCTTTGACCTCTTGGATGTTCGACACGATTTTGTCGAACACCGCGTCGTGCGGCGCAACGAATACCACCGGCATCTCGGAGTCGATCAGCGCGATCGGGCCATGCTTCATCTCGGCCGCCGGATATCCCTCGGCGTGGATGTAGCTGATCTCTTTCAACTTCAACGCGCCCTCGAGTGCGACCGGGAAGTTGTAGCCGCGACCGAGGTACAAGAAGTTCGTCGCGTCCTTGAACCGGTCGGCGATTGCTTCGATGGCGGGCGCGCTGGCGAGAATGGTTTGAATCTGCTGCGGCAACTTCAACATCGCTTCGGCGACTTCGCGACCCCGCGCCACTGACATGTTGCGGAGGCGCGCGAGTTTCAACGTCAACAGAGCGAGCGCGATGACCTGGCTCGTGAAGGCCTTCGTCGACGCGACGCCGATCTCCGGGCCGGCGTGGAGGTAGATACCGCCGTCGTCTTCGCGGGCGATCGTCGAACCGACGACGTTGACAAGTCCGAGCGTCTTTGCTCCGCGGCGCTTCGCTTCGCGCATCGCCGCGAGCGTATCCGCCGTTTCGCCCGACTGCGACACGACGACGCACAGCGACCGATCCGTGATGATCGGATTGCGATAGCGGAATTCCGACGCGTACTCGACCTCGGTGCGAATGCGACCGCACTCCTCGATGTACATGCCCCCGATCAAGCCGGAGTGCCAGCTCGTTCCACACGCCGTGATGACAATGTGATCGATATTGAGGAGCTCTTCTTTCGACAGGTTCAAGCCGCCGAGCTTCGAGAATCCTTCTTCGACAACGAGACGGCCACGCATCGTGTTCTCGATCGTCTGCGGCTGCTCGAAGATCTCCTTCAGCATGAAGTGATCGAAGCCGCCTTTTTCGATCTCGTCCAGCGACCAATCGATGCGGCTCACGCCCTTGGAGATGCGACGAGCGTTCAGGTCTTGCACTTCGTAGCCGTTCTCGGTGAGAACGCCCATCTCGCCGTCGTCGAGGTAGACGACTTGGCGCGTGTGCTGGAGGATCGCGGCGACGTCGCTGGCGACGTAGAACTCACCCTCACCGAGGCCAATGAGAAGCGGACTGCCCTGGCGCGCACAGACGATCTTGTCCGGATCCTTGCTCGAGATGACGGCGATTCCGAAGGTGCCCTGAACCAGATTCAGCGCGTCGATGACCGCGTCTTCGAGCTTGCCGTCGAACGCGGCCTCGATGAGGTGCGCGAGGACTTCAGTATCCGTCTCCGACTTGAACGTGTGCCCCTGCATCTGGAGCATTTTTCGGAGGGCACCGTAGTTCTCGATGATGCCGTTGTGAACCACCGCAATGGTGCCGGTGCAGTCCGTATGCGGGTGGGCGTTGCACTCGTTCGGCGGGCCGTGCGTCGCCCAGCGCGTGTGCGCGATCCCAACCGTTCCGTTGATCGGACTTTTATCGACGACGCCCTCCAACATCGAGATCTTCCCCTTCGCCTTCCGCATCTCGAGGCCGTGGCCGTTGCTCATCGCAATGCCGGCCGAATCGTAGCCGCGATATTCGAGGCGCTTGAGGCCCTCGATCAAAAGGCCCGTCGCTTTTTTCTTGCCGACGTACCCGACAATTCCGCACATAACTCAGTCCTTCCTTAAGTGTTACGCGCCGAGCGCATCCAACAGGACTCGTGATCGCCGCACAAGCTCGTTCGCCTCGTCACCGGTTGGCGCCTCAGCAATAACTCGCACAATCGGTTCCGTTCCGGAGGGTCGAACGTGCACCCAGCGGTCCGGCCATGAAAGCCGAAGCCCATCTTGAGTATCGGCCGCCGCATCCGGAAACGCCGACCGGAGGGCCTGATACACCGTATCCAGGCTTGCCTTCGGTCGATCGAGCTTGTCCTTCACGATCACGTAACGAGGAAGCTCGGAGACAATCTGGGAGAGCGGCCTCCCCTCTTCGTGCAACAGCTGAAGAACAAGCGCAGCCCCAACCGGTGCGTCCCGCCCAAGGTGAACCTCCGGGAGAATCACGCCCCCGTTCCCTTCTCCGCCGATCGCTGCCCGGTCATCGCGCATCCGGACCGCGACATTTACTTCCCCAACGGGTGATCGCACTACCGGCATCCTCGCGGCCGTCGCGACGTCTTCGACTAAGCGGCTCGTCGAAAGGTTGGTGACAACCGGCCCTGACCGGTGTCGCAGAACCAAGCGCGCCGCAAGCGCCAGCGTATAGTCCTCACCGATCGCCTTTCCAGCGTCCGACACAAGCGCCAATCGATCGACATCTGGGTCGACGGCGAAGCCGATCGAAGCACGCGACCTCAGCACGAGTTGTTCCAGTTCACCGAGGTTTTCGGCGACGGGCTCGGGTGGACGCGGAAAACGGCCGTCTGTCTCGGTGTTGATCGCCGTGATTTGACATCCCAGCCTGTCGAGCAGAGGCGGCATGATGATAGCGCCGGCACCGCGCACGCAGTCGAGCGCGACCGGGAAGCGACGGGCGCGAATTCCGTCGACGTCGATGTAGGGTATCGCAAGGACACGATCAATGTGTCGCTGAACCGCACCATCGTCCTTCTCGATCGAACCGAGCTCGCTCCACTGTGCACGCGGAATTCCCCCGTCCACGATTGCACGCATCTCGGCGCCTTCGGAGCTCTCGAGAAAGAGTCCCGTGGGTCCGATGAGCTTGAGCGCGTTCCACTCGATCGGATTGTGACTCGCCGAGATCATGAGGCCGCCGGCGGCGTGGTGATGCTCGACAGCCAGCTGACAGGTCGGTGTCGTCGTGAGGCCGATGTCGATGATGTCGCAGCCGACGGACTGCAGCGCCGACAGCACGACGCGATGAAACATCGGTCCTGAGACGCGACTGTCTCGTCCGACGACGATTCGCTTCGAGCCGCCGCGGTTTTTTGCCCACACGCCAAAACCCGCCGCGTACCGGGCAACGACTTCCGGGGTCAGCGCCTCACCGACGCGACCCCGGATTCCAGACACGCTGACCATCAAACCGTCATACGACATTCGATCTCCCTCGGGAGCGGTTCGCGAAAACCTAAACGGGGGTTGAAGCGAGCTTGCGCACGCGCGGCACTCGATGAGTATTCTTTAAATCGACGCCGTGATCGCCGCGCCGCTGCTGGATCGCGACACCAGATGAAGCTCGCCGTCATCCGCCGCCGACAGCACCGCCTCGACCACGGCCGGATCGAACTGCGTTCCACTGCAGCGACGAATTTCGGCCAGCGCCATTTCCAGCGTCATCTCGGTATGCCGATACGGTCGATCGCTCGTCATCGCGTCCAGCGCGTCCGCCGCTGCGGCGATCCGTGCCTCGATCGGGATCTCGTCGCCGCGCAGCCGGTCGGGGATACCACGTCCGTCAACGCGCTCATGATGCGACCGTACGATGTTGAGCGCATGCGGCGTGTCGCCGAGGAGCGGCGCCAAGATCCTCCAGCCGAGCACCGGATGCGTCATGATGTGCTCGTACTCTTCGGCAGTCAGTCGTTCCGCCTTGTTCAGGACGGCCTCGCGAACACCGATCTTGCCGATGTCATGGACGTGGCCGCCGAGCTCGATCTGCCGCAGCATTTCGCCCTCCAATCCGAGCGCTGATGCGATTGCCGTCGAATAGTAGGCAACGCGAACCGAATGACCGCGTGTGTAGGGGTCTTTGAGCTCCAGCGCCTCGGCTAGCGTCTGGATGCTCGCCAAGAACAGCTCCTCGAGTCGGCGGCCCTGTTCGACGACTCGCTCTTCGAGCCGCTTTCGGTATGCGCGATTCTCGAGGATGAGCCGGCGCTTCTCGAGCGCCTGCGTCACTCGGGCCCGGACGTCGTCGAGCTGGTAGGGTTTGACGACATAATCCGCGGCGCCGATCGCAAGACAGTTCACGGCGCTTTCGACGTCGGCGACGGCGGTAATCATGACGACGGCGGTATCGGCGTATCGCTGTCGGATTTCGCGGAGCAACTCCAGGCCGTCCATCTTCGGCATTCGGAGGTCGCTCAAGACGAGGCTGAACGGGTAGGCGGCGAGCTGCTCGAGCGCTTCGACGCCGTTGCTCGCTTCGACGCATTGGAAGCCGTCGGCGCGCATCAGATGGGCCATCACTTGGCGAAGCCGCGGTTCGTCGTCGACGATCAAACAGTACTGCGGTGCCGCTGGAGTCGTCATCTCGTTTCGTTCAGTTACGGTGCTCGGAACCGCCGGTTAACTTCCGCGCACCACCGAGACTAAGAGTATCGGCATGACGCGCGTATTTGACGAGGATCTCGACGCGGGATTCGGCACTCGAGCCATCCACGCGGGACAGCGCCCCGAACCACTCGCGGGCGCGATCATGACACCAGTCTACCTGACGTCGACCTACGTTCAGGAAGGACTCGGGCAAAACAAAGGTTACGAATACGCGCGCGGGAAAAATCCGACTCGCGAAGCCTTCGAACGGAACGTCGCCGCGTTGGAAAACGGGCGTCACGGATTTGCGTTCTCGAGTGGAATGGGGTGCCTCGACTCGATCATGAAGCTTTTTCGATCGGGCGACCACATCGTCTGCGCCGAAAACGTGTACGGCGGAACTTTCCGACTCTTTGATAAGCTTTTACAAAACTACGGCCTGACGTTCACCTACGTCGATACCCGGGATCCACAGCGGATCGCCGACGCGATGACGCCGGCGACGAAGGCGATTCTGGCCGAGACGCCGAGTAATCCGCTCATGCGGTTGACGGACATCGCTGCGGCGGCGGACATCGCTCACCAGCGCGGTGCCCTGCTCGTCGTCGACAACACGTTCGCGTCGCCGTATTTCCAGCAGCCGCTGGAGCTCGGTGCGGACATCGTCTTCCACTCGACAACGAAGTATCTGAACGGCCACAGCGACATGATCGGCGGGTGCGCGGTAGTTCGCGACGACGATCTCGCCGCGCGGCTTCAATTCATTCATAACGCGGCGGGCGCCGTCGCCGGACCATTCGATGCTTGGCTGGCGCTCCGCGGGACGAAGACCCTGCATCTCCGCATGCGCCAACACGACGCGAATGGCCGAGAGATCGCGAAATGGCTGGTCGAGCAAGTCGGCGCTGAAAACGTCTACTACATCGGCCTCCCATCGCACCCGCAGTACGATCTCGCCTGCCGGCAGATGTCGGGCTTCGGTGGGATGATCAGCGTCGAGCTCGGAACGAAAGAACGCGCGGCGCATGTCCTCGGAAAGGTTCGGGTTTTCGCGCTGGCAGAGTCGCTCGGCGGAGTCGAGTCGTTGATCAGCCAGCCCGCCGGGATGACGCATGCGTCGGTCCCGCCGGATCGTCGTGCCGCGCTGGGAATTTCGGACGGGCTCGTTCGACTGTCCTGCGGGGTCGAGGATGTCGGCGACCTTCTCGCAGATCTGGAACAGGCGTTCGAGGGCATTCCAGGAACAGGACGGACGGCTCGGCCAGAGGCGCGAAACGAAGCGACACCGCAGGCCGCTCGGGCCCGTAGTCACGTGTAATTCGGAAGCCGCGTCCGAGCCCTCCAATCCAGCACACTGCCATGGCCAATCGCGTCCCGCTCGTTCAGATCTCCTCGCGTTCGTGGGAACACCCCGCCGACCGCGCCGCGCTCAACACGCTGCGCGCGATCCCCGGGTTCGATGAAGTGGTTCGCAAGGTTGCCGGATTCTTCGGGGAGCGCGGCGTACGGCAGCTCTTCCTCGGCGACGCCGTGAAGGTGACATCGAGTCAGCGTCCGAAGATGAACGTGATGTGGACCGAGGTCCTGGAGACGCTCGATTGGCCGGACCGCCCGGAGCTCTATGTCACGCAGACGCCGATCGCGAACGCGATGGCCGTTGGTTTCGATAAGCCGTTCGTCATCGTGCACTCAGGGCTGCTCGAAGTGCTGAGCGAAGAGGAGCTCCGCACAGTTCTCGGCCATGAGCTCGGCCACATCATGAGCGGCCACACGACCTATAGCACGATCGCCTACATCCTGCTGTACTTCGGTGTCAGTAACCTGCCGTTCCTTGCTGCCGCTGCTATTCTGCCGTTCCAACTCGCGCTGCTCGAGTGGCAGCGAAAGAGCGAGTTCTCGTCTGATCGGGCTGGATTGCTCGTCGCGCAGGATCTCAACATCTCGATGAGCACTGAGATGAAGCTCGCCGGCGGCAAAGAATACGGCGACACGCTCCGCGTCGAAGAGTTCATTCGTCAGGCCGAACAGTACGAAACGGGCGGCGACGCGTGGGACACGGTTTTGAAGATCATGAACACGGTGATGCGCACGCATCCGATGCATACTGTCCGCGCGGCTGAGTTGCTGCGTTGGCATCGTTCGGGAGAGTACGATCAGATTCTGTCCGGCAATTATCAGCGCCGTGGACAGAGCGATCCCGATCATCCGTTGCGGGAAGACTACGCAGACGCCGCGGGCTATTATGGCCAGAAGACTCGCGAGACCGTCGAGAGCTTCAAGGATGGCCTTCGCAGTGCGAAAGACGCCGTCAGCTCGGCGTGGCGGAGTCGATGAAGGTTCTCCTCGTAGGCGGCGGCGGGCGTGAGCATGCGCTCGCCTGGCGCCTGCGGCAAGAAGATCCATCGATCGATATCGTCGCGGCACCGGGAAATCCGGGGATAGCTCAGATCGCGACGTGCATTGCGATTTCCGCGACAGATGTCGATCGGCTAGCAGACTTTGCCGAGAAAAATGGCGTCGATTGGACGTTGGTTGGACCCGAAGCGCCGCTCGCCGCTGGCATCGTCGACGGGTTCCGCGAAAAGGGTCTTCCGATCTTCGGCCCGACTCGCGCCGGCGCGATGCTCGAGACGTCAAAGGCGTTTTCGAAAACTCTGATGGTGCAAGCGGGCGTTCCGACCGCCCGCGCGATCGAGTGCAATGGGGTCGAGTCGGCTCGCGCGGCGATCGCCGCGATCGGCGCGCCGCTGGTCATCAAGGCGTCGGGGCTCGCCGCCGGGAAGGGTGTCATCATCTGCAAGACGATCGACGAAGCGCACGCCGCCGCGTCGGCGATGCTCGAAGGGCATGTATTCGGATCTGCTGGCGATACGGTCCTCGTCGAAGAGTTCATGGAGGGAGAGGAGCTCTCGGTCTTCGCGATCACGGATGGCGAGCATTTCGTCATCCTGCCTCAGGCCCAAGATCACAAGCGACTTCTCGAGGGCGACGAAGGACCGAACACCGGTGGCATGGGAGCGTACTCCCCGGTCTCGCTCGCCGAGCAGTCGCCCGACCTCATTGCGACGATCGCC
>Ga0070683_100001400_pt1 | contig 18514 bp, 9 predicted proteins | sample KBSC713LmetaG_FD_64662 | JGI IMG/M metagenome (GOLD analysis project Ga0070683, IMG submission 64662) | Corn rhizosphere microbial communities from Kellogg Biological Station, Michigan, USA - KBS C7.1-3L metaG | ecosystem: Host-associated > Plants > Roots > Rhizosphere ... | reverse complement strand
ATCGCATTCAATAGCGTGAACACGCCGGCATTGAGTCCGATGCCCAGCGACAGGGCGAGAATCGCCACCGCCGAAAGCAACGGCGAACGCCGTGCCGAGCGGAAAGCGTAAAGAAGATACTGGCGGAGACGCTCTAGAGACACCCAGGCCCACGCAGCATGTGTCCGCTCCCGCACCATTACGAAGTTCCCAAATGCCCGCAGCGCGGCGACACGGGCTTCTTCCTCGCTCATCCCGCGAGCCAGATTCTCTTCAATCTGGCGGTCGATATGATCGCGCAACTCCTCGTCGAGGTCTGCATCCTGCCGTTTGCGCCAAACCAGCGATCGCACCCGTAGCGGAAGCGTGTACACCCAGTTCGTGAGCCGCATGCTCAGACCTCCGTCAGTCGCACTACCTGGGATATGGCCGTCGAGATGCGCTCCCAGTTGGCTGCTTCTTTTTCCAGGTTTCGCTTCCCGAGTCGTGTGAGCGAATAGAACTTCGCTCTGCGGTTGTTCTCCGTCGGCTTCCACTCCGATCGGATCCAGCCCTGCTGTTCCAGCTTGTGCAATGCCGGGTAGAGCGATCCGTCGCTCACTTGCAGGACCTCCCCTGAGACCTGCTTCAGCCTCTGGCTCAGAGCCCAGCCGTGAAGCGGTTGCAGGGCGAGAATCTTGAGGACCAGGAGGTCCAAAGTTCCCTGGACGAGATCAGAAGGCTTGCTCATGAGCTCTTCCTCGCGGTTACCGAGGGATAATAGTCCAGCTTCCCCTCGGTAAGCAAGAGGAACTCTGAGAGCAACTGCAGGACCGACCGGCAGAAGAAAAGGCCCTCGGAACGCAAACCTGGCACTCGCGCGGTCGTCCATCAGCGCATAATCGCTGACTCGGAAGTATGGAGGGCGAAGAAACGGCATAGGGACGAGTAGCCGACCTTCCGGACACTTATCTTCTCGGTTCCACCGTAGGTCCGTCGGAATCCGAACGCAGCCAATCCTCCGCCGCCTCGACAACGGGATCAAGAGACGGAGAAATAGTCTCCTTGGCACGCGGCAGCGTGACATCCGGTGAAATCCCGTCAGGATACTGCTTGCCGTGGCGATCGGCCTGCACGCCAACAGTGAGCCAAAATGTGGCTCCGTCGGAAAGCGGAAATGTCTCGTTGACCTTGGACACGCCCTCTGTATGCTCGCCAAAAAATCGGGTATGCGCCCGGCCTCGGAACGCGATCGCGATCGCTTCCCCAGAACTGCCCGTACTCCGATCGATCAACACTGCAACCTTTGGAATACCGGCTATGGACTTCATCGTTGATGGCCTGGCGAACGGACGCATGATACGCATCCTCAGCGTGGTCGACGCCTTCACCCGCGAGTGCCTGGCGCTGGAAGCTGACACCAGCCTCGGCAGTGGACGCGTGACGCGGGCGTTGGATCGGCTCATCGAAGAACGCGGACTTCCGAGCACGCACGTAGTCCTTCACGATCGTGTAGCCGCCCGTGTAGCTGTGCTCGGCGCGGAGTCGCTCGAAGATCCGCTCGGCCGTGTGCCGCTGCTTGCGCGGCCGATGCTTGTCGTCTTCGAGAATCGCGTCGATCATGCCATGCCAGGCTCCAGCCTCGGACGCCGAACCGGCTTCTGCCGCTGATACCCAGGCGGCACGGAGTACGCCAGCATCTTGCTCACGGTCTTGCGAGCCAAACCGAACTCTCGCGCCGCCGCCCGCCGGCTCATCCCATCCACCAGCACTGCCCGCCGTACTCGCGCGTAGATCTCCACCGTCTTCATGCCTCCGGTATCCCACAGAAAACACGCATCCTCTCAGATCCGAGATCACCCGGAACCTCAATGACAACATGCTTAACTGTGAAATCTGAATCTGGCGGGGTGGACTACTTTTGCTCCGCCACGAACCGGCGCTCACGCGCCGCTTCGTGTTCTATTTTTGCGCCGCCGCGTACAGAACATGGGCAAGAAGCCATCGGTGACTGATGTGGTCGAAGCAGCCTTTTATGTCTCCTTCAAGAATCCACTCCGGAGCATCGCGCTTCGACAGAAACTCGAAACACTGTTCGATAGCGTCTGCGGTGGAGCGGCCCTTTCGGAAGCCATAAGAGTTGGGGTCGGCGCAGGTTTCCGCGATTGGCTCCAGACCCTGAGGGACAACCTGCGCGTCGAGAGAACCGCCTAGACCGGAACCGCATTTTCTCGGCGCATCCGACCCGAAGCATCATCCGTTTGGGAATAAGATTGTCGCGGTTGGGCAGGATTTAAGATGCGCACAGACTGTAGTCAATTTTGTGACAGGGGGAACCTCCTGAAGCCACAAAGATCAAAAGCTAATACGCCAACTTCACGGTGCCGATCTCAATTCGGCCAATCCCAACCAGTCCGCGGCCGGAAACGGAACGCGAAGTCGGCTTGTGTTAACGAATGAGTGGCTTTCGGTTCCACGATTCCGGAACGTTCGCGCCGCAGGCTCAGCGTTGAGATATAGCAACCTGGCAATACTCCACGTCGCTATCTTAAGCGGTCAGATCTGTCGCAGGGAGAGCTAACTGCGATGGATTCACGATATTTGCTGAGAAACGCTGCCCACCGATTTGCCGGATCGGTTGCGCGACGCTTTCCCGTCTTAATCAACACATTGGGTGGCTAGGTCTAAAGCTGAACAAGTGGCTATTGGGGTGCGGTCTCAAGCAGGGCTAGACTCTTCCCTAGGAGTTGTGACTCTATGAAGGCCTTGTGGACAGTCGCGCGCCTCCTGTTATGTGTCAGCGGGCTGTTCGGCGCCTCGGCGATCGGCCAGGCCGGAGAGAAGACGGCACAGACGCCATCCGGGCATGGCTCCAGCAATCCGGTTCTGGTGGAACTCTTCACCTCGGAAGGCTGCTCTAGCTGTCCGCCGGCGGATGAATTCGTGAGAAAGTTGGACCAGTTGCAACCAGTTGCCCATGCGCAACTCATCGTGCTCAGTGAGCACGTTGATTATTGGGACCACGAGGGATGGAAGGATCCGTATTCTTCGCCAGAGCTCACTGACAGGCAGGCCGCCTATGAACACGTCCTCGGATTGAACTCACCCTATACGCCGCAATTGATCGTCGACGGAGGCAGCGAAATTCACCTCACGGATCGGCAGCAAATTGAAAAGGCATTTCAGCAAGCTGCCGCAACACCCAAGATTTCCGTTCTACTGGATGGGGTGAGCATTGACACCGCGAATCCCCGGTTGCTCCGGGCGCACGTCGCAGCCGATGCAGATACCGCTAAAAATAGTGCCGACGTGTACCTAGCCATCGCGCTCGATCATGCGGAATCTCAGGTATTGCGGGGCGAGAATGGCGGCCGGCATCTGGTCCACACAGCAGTTGTGTTGCAATTGGTTAAAATCGGCAAACTCGAAAAGGGAAAGAACTTCGCGCAGGATGTGAAGGTTCGACTCAAGCCGGGGGTCGATCCACACATCCTCCGCGTGATTGCATTTGTTCAGACTCCAGGACCGGGCAAATTGCTTGGAGCGGCGCTGTGGAAGAGCGCACACTGAGGCGAAAGCCGGACGATTCTTCGACGCCGAAATGTTGTGAAGTGGCTGGTGCGCCGTGCCACCCGGACTCCGTTTCGATTACAAATATCGGCGCCGTTAAGTCCTATCATTAATGAGTCATAACGGAACAAGTCTCAGTCCTGTCTTTGTTATCGATCGCAATGAATCCAAGCCTCTCCATCGCCAGGTGTACGACGGCTACAGAGAGGCCATTCTGCGGGGTGATCTGGTTCCTGGACAGAAGGTTCCCTCCAGCCGGGAGCTGGCGTCGGAGATCCGCGTGTCGCGTTTCCCGGTTCTGCATGCCTACGCTCAACTGCTGGCCGAAGGGTTCTTTGAAAGCCAGGTCGGTTCCGGGACCTTTGTTTCCGCGGCGTTGCCTGAGCAGGTGACACCTTCGGACAGTCGTCACACCGAGGATGCGGAGCACGCTCCGTCCGGGCACAGGCCGATGGCCGCACGCAACCGCCTCTATCCAGCGTTTGCAAGAGATTCGCACCTTCGGACGGGCGGGTCCTTCGGGCTTCACCAACCCGCATGCGACCAATTTCCATTCAATATCTGGTCTGGACTTGTGAGTCGTCACAGCCGAAATCCGTGGTCGACTTCGTTACAAAGAGTCGACCCAATGGGGTTATATCGATTTCGGCAGGAGCTTTGCCGTCACCTGCGGACTGCTCGATCGGTGAAGTGTGATCCAGAGCAAATCATGATCGTGTCGGGATCGCAACAGGCGCTGGACATAACCGCGCGCGTCATTCTCGATCCCGGGGACGCGGTGCTGGTTGAAGAGCCGGGATACAATCTGCAGCGAACGTTGCTTGAGGCAGCAGGATGCCGATTGAAACTGGTGCCGGTTGATGAGCAGGGGATGGATATCGCGAGAGCTCCGCGGTGCGAAGGAGTAAAAGCGGCCTTCGTCACGCCATCCCATCAGTTTCCTCTCGGGTCAACGATGAGTGCAACCCGCCGTCTCCATCTGCTGAACTGGGCGCAGCGCGAGGGGGCCTGGATCGTTGAGGATGACTACGACAGCGACTTCCGTTTCGACGCCAGGCCGATTGCTTCCCTGCAGGGGCTTGATGTGAATGCGCGCGTCATCTACATCGGCACATTCAGCAAGATTCTGTTTCCTTCACTTCGTATAGGCTACCTTGTCATTCCACGCGACCTGGTGGGGCACTTCGAGGCGGTTCGATACGCCACGGATATATTCCCACCCTATCTATATCAGGAAGCCCTGGCGGACTTCATGGAATTCGGCCACTTGGCACGCTATGTTCGAAAGATGCGACGGATCTATGGCGAACGTCGCAATGCGCTGATCGAATCGATTCATGCGGAGTTTGGCGATTTCTTCCAGGTGCACGGCTCCTCGGCGGGCATGCACGTCTCTGTCACCTTGCCAGACGGTTTCAACGATGTTGAGATTTCGGCTCGCGCCTCATCGGAGAGACTGGTGCTTTGGCCTCTTTCCCGGTATTACACCGGGGAGCATCCACGCCATGGTTTCGTGCTTGGGTTCGGCGCCACTCCAACTCAGCATATCCCCAGTGCCATAAAGCGATTGCATACTCTAATTCTTGGGCCGGCGCGTGATTCGGCTTTCGATTACGCAGCCCGTAACTTAACGGTCGCAGACCATCTCTCCTTAGAATCGCGAGCCTCTTGAGACATTGAGAAGATGGTGCCTCGGCTCTGATTCCAGATACAGCGAATGAAATGGATGCGCGTTTGCAGCAGTCGAACCGCGCGGCATCGCTTCGTCTTTTTGCAATTGCGAAATCGAGCAGTGGTCATGGAGGAAATGTCGCAAGCGGTTATGGCAAGTGAACAGCATCGGCGGCACTCTGAGAGTTACGACGACGGCACGGTCGCCGGAGTCGAAATCCGATGCTGGAGAAAAACGAATGAGTTGTATGAAGGATTCACTTTTGGCCATGACGCCCGGGGTCAGACTTCGTGCTTTCGCGCGAAATCGGGTCATCCTGCGATTCACACTCCTTCTGCTGGCACCGCTGTTTGGCTTCTCCTTGTGCGCAGTTGGACAACAAGGCACCATTCTGGGCACAGTCACTGATCCTGCCGGCGCGGCGGTTCCAAATGCGAGTATCAGCATCACCAATCTCGCATCAGGAGTAGCGAAAGTCATTCAAACAAACAGTGACGGTCAGTACGTTGTGCCAGATCTGAATATCGGGCAATACACCGTGAAAGCTGAAGCGGCGAACTTCAAATCCGTTGAACACAAAAATGTGGCACTGCAGGTCGGCGACCGCACCCGGATCGACTTCCAGATGCAGGTGGGCGCAGTTCAGGAAACCGTAACCGTGGAAGCAGATGCGGTGCATGTTCAGACTGACTCCGGCGAGCAGAGCAGCGTCATCACCGGGCAGCAGATATCACAGCTCTCAGTGAGCGGGCGAAGTATGTACCAGCTTGCGGCCCTGGTGCCTGGCGCCTCAAGCCAGATCGGTGTCGGCGGCATGAGCTCGGGCGAAGTCAATACGCCGGTTGGCGGAGATTCCAGCGTAGAATTCAACGGCTTACGCCAGAATCACAACCTCTACATGCTCGATGGCGGGGAAAATGATGATCGTGGCGGCGCCGGCGGCATGAGCATCGCGCCCTCGAGCGATGCGATCGCGGAGTTCCGCACGCTGACTTCAAACTACAGCGCAGATTATGGCCTGTCATCGGCCGGAACGATGGCGATGGTTCTCAAATCGGGAACCAGAACTTTCCATGCCTCGGCGTGGGAGTTCAACCGGAACGATGCCTATGACGCGCGCAATTACTTCAACCCGGCGCCACAGAAGGTGGCCAAGTTGCGCCTCAACGTATTCGGCTTCAATGCCGGCGGGCCAGTCACGCTTGGAAAGTTCTACAATCCGGATCGGAAGCGCACCTTTTTCTTCTACAACCAGGAATGGCGGCGCCTGATTCAGGGTGGACTGACGAACCAACCCGTGCCGGACAAGTCTACCTACGGCGGGAACTTCGGCACCCAGACAATCAACGTTCCAAGTGCAGGCGCGGTGTCAGCCGGGGTTCTCGCGCGGAATTGCCCCGGTGACGTTCTGCCCGCGGGCGTCGTGCAAGGAAAGCCCTTTCCCCACAACACGATTCCGACATGCATGATCTCACCGAATTCCACTGCACTGCTGAACGCCGGCATCTTCCCGGCTTCGAACACGGTTGGGCCGGACGGGAAGCCGACCTTCATCGGAGGAAACGATTCCCCCACCAACCTGACAGAAGAAGTTGTCCGTATCGATCACAACTTCTCCGACAAATGGTCGGTCTTCGGCCATTTCATCGCGGAGCAAGTCTCGCAGGGATTCGGCGTGAGCCAATGGAGCGGCGCCAATGTGCCGACCGTGGGCGATACGTTCAGCAATCCTTCTTATAGCGCAGTGGCGCACCTGACGGAAACAATCCGCCCGGACCTGCTCAACGAGATTGCGTTCAATTACAACGGCAATCGAATCAACATCACTCCCTTCGCAGGCTCGGGATTGAAGAGCCTCTCGCTCCCCGAAGGATACGACTCGGCGCATTCACGGCTCTTCACGGGCCCAAACAATCTCGATCGCATTCCCAACATCGACCTGAATGGAACACTTGGGAGCCACTTCGAGATTTCAAGCTGGCCATGGCACAACGTAGCTGACGACTATCAGGTGCGGGACGATGTGTCGTGGTCAAAAGGCGCGCATCAGTTCAAGATTGGCGGAAGCTGGGCGCTGTACAAAAAGGTGCAGGATCTCTTCGGCCAAACCCAGGGCAATTTCAACTTCGACGGCACTTTCACAGGTAGCGACTTCGCCGACTACCTCCTCGGCACGGCGAAGAACTACAACGAACTTGCCGTTCAGGATCGTGGGCTCTGGAATAACGTTTCGTGGGGAACATACATTCAGGACAACTGGCGCACGAACAAAAACCTCACTCTGAACCTGGGGTTGCGCTGGGACGGCATTCCGCACACCTACGAAGCCAACAATCGCATGGGGAACTTTTATCCCTCGCTCTACAAGCAGGCTGATGCGGCCGTTCTTCTTTCCGACGGAACCATCAGTCCCAACAGCCCTGGGCTCGGCAAAAGCCCGAATCCCATTCTGGCCGGCGTTCCGCTTTACCTGAACGGCATTGGAATCCCCGGGCACAATCACGTCCCCAAGGGCCTGGTCAACAACAATTGGGCCACCTTCGGTCCGCGCCTCGGCTTTGCCTACGACATCATGGGCAATGGCAAGACCGTGATTCGCGGCGGATTCGGGATGATGTATGAACGGATTCAAGGCAACGACATGTACAACGCCGGCCCCAACATCCCCTTCAGCCTCAACGTGACGAACAGCAGCGTCACCATCGAGAACCCGAGCATCCTGCTTTCCAGCGGACAAGCTGCAGCCAAGCCCATCAACCCTGCCAGCATCACCGGTCTCGACCTTGACAATTACAAGCAACCGGTCAGCTTCCAGTACAGCGCCGGATTGCAGCGTCAGTTGAACTCTCGCTCGGTTCTGTCCGTCGCCTACGTCGCAAACCAGAACCGGTATCAGAACAACTATCGCCAGATGAATTTGCCGGATGAGAGCTACCTTCCGGAACTCATCGGCGGCGCCCAGTACACCACCGCGCCGGGTCTACCCTACCGCGGTTTCCAATCCATCAATATGTCAGTCAATGAAGCCAACTCGCACTACAACTCGTTGCAGGTTGACTTGAATTCCAAGATCCGGGAACTGACCCTGCGCGCGTACTACACGCTATCGAGGACGGTTGATCCTACGACTGGCGGAGGCGGAGGCGCCGACCTCGCCAACGTGTCCAATCCTTACATGGGTTGGAAGTTCGATAACGGGCCGGGAGGATATGACAGAACGCATAATGCGGCAGTGAACTTCATCTACGAGGTTCCGTTCTTGGCGAAGAGCCCAAACCGGCTCCTGGCGACGACGCTTGGAGGTTGGGAAGTATCCGGGATCGTGACCATGACATCCGGATTGCCCATCAACCCGCAGCTGACAGGCGGCCAAAGCAGTAACGGATTGCCGAACGCGACGAACCGGCCTGACAAGGTAGGCAATGTGTCCTATCCCCACAAGGCTGGCGAGTGGTTCGACACAAAGGCGTTCGCGCCTCCAGCCTTGGGACAGTGGGGAAATGCTGGTTTCAACTCTCTGCGCGGTCCTGGACGTGACAACTGGAATCTCTCACTGTTCAAGAGCTTCCGGTTCAGCGAGGACGGCCAGAGACGGTTCGAGTTCCGCGCCGAAAGCTTTAATGTGTGGAACCACACCGAGTTTGACCAGGTCAGCAACGGTCTGGGAGCCAGCAACTTCGGCCAAGTCACTTCGGCATTTGATCCGAGAGTATTCCAGTTCGGCGGAAAGCTCTACTTCTAGCTCTCCGGCGATAGCGGTACCTTCCTCCCGTCCGCAGCTACTCCGAGTGCGGGCGGGATTTTTATTGGCGCTGTGGCTCGCCAAAACCCATCCTCGGAAAACCGATTTCTGATACAACCTGAGGTCATCAGTACCGGATCGATATTCTCGATCTGAGATCGCTTTAATGGACACTCTCCCGGAAATTCCTGATGAGGATGGCATCTACCGTCTTCTCGCCCCCGGAAAGCGCGAGGCGCCCATTGCGAGACCATCGGAATTTGAAGATCTTGCCGGAAGTGAAATGAGTCACGGCTTCCTGAGGTCCCGCTCCCAGTGGCTGCTGCCAGATATTTCCCACGCCATTCACTTCGTTGATGAACCCGACAGCCCCGCCATCCGGAGTCCAACCCAAGGAAGAGAGGTGGGCGCTTGCGGGCAGTGGAAAGGTCTTCACCGGCGGCCCTCCCTCAAAAGGAATAATTACGAGGCGCGGCGGCTGGCCCGACTGCGGGCTGCGAAAGCAGGCGATCCACTTTCCATCCGGCGAGATCGACGGAATGTCCGCGTTAAATTCAGTGAGCCTCGTCGCCGGGCCGCCCTCGCTTGGGACCTTCATGAGAACGGACTGGTCGCCTTGAACGCTGCTGTACACAACCCACTTTCCATCGGGGTTGACGGCAGGATGATCGTCCTGCTTGCCGCTGGTCAGGCGCTTCATGCTCTCGCCGTTCTTGTCCATTCGCCAGATGTTGGCCACATCGTTAGCTGTCCATTTCGCAACCGCAATAAAGTCTCCGCGCGCTGATACGTCGGGATCGGAATATGGCGAGTGCGATTCGCCGTCAGTCAGTGAGTGTGATTCGGACCCGTCTCCGTCGACCTCCATGACATCCCAGCGGCGGTCCGATTCCGAGCTATACACAATTTTTCCCTCAGGGGTCCAGGACACGCCAATGTAACCATCGCGATTCTGATTCTCCTCGCGCAGCGGATGCTTCTCCGTTCCATGACCCGGTTCGACAATCTGAATGCTGCTCAGCACAAGGTCTTCAAGCGCCATCAGGGTTTGACCGTCGGCCGTAACTCGGACCTCAGCATAGTTCGCGAGGTCGTGGGTGATCTGCCGGGGCACTCCTCCGGCGAGCGATACCTCGAAGATCTGCGTGACCGTGGAACCCGGGGGCCGCCCAAGCACAATCAAATGGCTGGTTCCGGGCAAGGACCTCAGGTCGAATACCTCGGCCCATTTTTCTCCTGGAATGGCCCGTGTTTTGCCGTCATCCACGGAGATGGACATAAGATTCAATTGCAGGGGATAGATCAGCGATTTCCCATCCGCCGACCAGGTGATGCGATTGAGGTGGATTCCCGGAGCGGCGTACGAAGCCAAAACTCGCTCGCCCGATCCGTCAAGAGACGCGACCACAACGGCGTCCTGACCATGAGTGGCGAGTGTGCTCCTGACAAATGCCACTCTGCGGCCATCGGGCGAGACGGCAGGCGGACCGGATATTTCAGCCAAGAGCACGGTGGGTTTGCCGCCGAGGAACGGGACCTTGTCGAGTTCGCCTCCCGGCTGCTCACGGTCCTTCTGAGCAAAGTAGACGAAGTTGCCATCGGGAGAAAACGCCAACCCTAGGCATTCATTGGTCCCGAGTGACGCCAGTTGGACTAGGTGGCCGGTGGACAACTGCTTCAGAAACACCCCTCGCGACCCGCCATCCGCGCGCATAAAGGTCAGATAATTACCATCCGGTGAGATATCCGCGCACTCAATGTCTCCGCTGTCGGTAACGCGAGCGAGCCGGACGTCGGTTTGCGCCGCGGGCCGGTGAAAGGCAGATACCTCAAACAGGTAGAACGATAGGCCAGCTAGGACGACGACGGCCGATGCAACCAGGGGGACACGTCGGCGGCGGCGCGCGGGAGGCCGGGAATCCGAAATTGAAATCGCCACCGGCAGTGAGGTTAACTCCACCTCTTGCGCTGGAGGCGGAGCAGAAGGCTGCGGAGGCGCGGCGTCCGGCGTTGCGACCTCTTCGATGTTGGCCACAAAGCGGTAGCCGGCGCCGATGACGGTCTCGATGTATTTGGGCGAAGTTGGGTCATCGCCGAGCTGGCTGCGGAGGTGATTCACAGCGGTGTTGATGCCGCCGACAATGTCGACGCTCTGCGTATCCTTCCAAAGGCACGCAGCTATCTCGTCGCGCGTGACCAGCTCACCGCGACGGGTGACCAGGAGCAGCAGGAGTCGCAACCGTGACACGGGAAGCCTGATCCGCACTCCACGCCTGCGCAGTTCCAGCCGCCCGCGATCCAGCTCAAATGGGCCGAATTGAAAAACGCTGGCTTTCATCGCCAGAGCCTTTGCTGTTGTGATCTGCAGTGGTAAGCCGTCCGAGCATAAGTGTATCAGAATGAGGCAAATCCATCTTGAGATCGAATTGATACCGAATTGAGACTGCTGCTATGGCCTTTTGCAATCTGACCTGCATAGATTAGGCGGAACATTCGCCTGAGGTGCTTAAAGACAGGAAATTGGGCTCGCGCCCTTTCGCGGACACAGGATATCTTTGCCCTGCCAGGATCCCACTGTGAGGCGATGCCACGTATCCCCGGATTTGCCGATTCAGATTCCAGCGAGGGTTTTGCCATGAGCTTCCGGTCTTTGTTCTTCAGCGCACTTGCATGTGCCGCGGTTGCGGCGCCTTTTGCTCTTGCTGGCGTCGCCCAGCAGGAATCAGGCCCTGATGCGCATCGGTGTCCGCCCACCGTTCAGGAGTTGTCTCGAGTTCGCCCGCGAGGCCTTTCCTACCCTCGCCCGTATTCGTCGCGTGCGCTCAATCCCCCGTCGTGGGTCCGGGCGCTCCGGTCGTGAGCCGACACGATTCGATTTCTGATTCACGGGCCCGACTTGTGTACCGCTTTCCCCGGAGGCTCTATGGATTTTCCCGCCCTGGTTATGTCGTGTTTCACTCTCTCCTGCGCCGCATTCTTTCTATTCATCCGCAAACAGGCAGCCGCTGCCGGGCCAACTGCCGCCGCAGGCACGCGCTTCTCCGTAGTTCCAGTCATCATGGCATTGTGCCTGGGACTTCCTTCCATGGTTCACGCGCAAAGCGTGTTGTTCCTGGGACAGCAGATAAGCGCGTCGAACCTCGGCCTGGTTAATGCCGATGGCATTGCCATCAATGCATCGGGAACCATCGCTGTGGCCGACACGGGAAACCAGCGCGTCTTGAGAGTCACGCCTGCGGGCGCTGTAACTCAGGTTCTTTCCGGAAATTTCTACGGCGGCGTGGCCATCGACAACGCTGGGAATATCTACACCTCCCACTTCAATACCATGTACAAGATTGCGCCGGATAATACCGTCACAACCGTGACGCTCGGGATCAAGGGCGATATCGATGATGAGTGCGCACCCTATTCCTACGCGATTAGCCAGGCGGATTGTGAAAATGATGCGGTGAGTCGAGGGGCGGCGATCGACCTGCAGGGAAACGTCTACCTCAGTGAATACGAGGTGTACGGCATCGTGGTAGTTCCGGCGGGAGGGGGCTCGCCGTTTTACGCGGACACTTCGCCATTCGCCGATGTCGACGCACTCTCCATGGGAAGTACCGCGGCGGGATACATCTACATCGATGATTCGTTTAACGACCGCATCATCGTGCGCCGGCCAGACGGAACCTACTATGGCGTGGATCCGCCGGGACTCAATCTGCAGGGCAATCCCTGTTGCGGCCATCCAGGCCTTTACACAAATCAGCTCTCCTCGGTGGGGGCCGACCGCGAGGGCAATATCTACGTCGGCGGGTCGCAGCATAACGGCGGCGGCAACTTCATGTACCGGATTTCGGCGGACGGGCAAAGCTTTATCACGATGCCGCAAAGCGGAGGCGGGACCAACGGAATTGGCGGCGTGGACGCAGGCGATACGCTGGTCTACATCAACGAGAACGATCAGGTGGTGCGCTACTCGCTGAATCACGTCGATTTCGGCGCCGTTCCGGTGGGAACAACTTCCTCGCCTTTCACCATCTCCTTCTTGCTCTCCGGCGCCCAGTTCACGAACATCGATCTCTATTCGCAAGGCTACAACCCCGAGACGACAGGCAGCAATGCGGCGGAGTTTGCCGCCACCACGCCCATGAGCTGTAACGCGGCGAACCCTCAGACCTGTTCCATCCCTGTCACATTCACTCCGGCCGCGCCCGGATCTCGATCCGGTTACGTCGTTCCCTATAACATCGTTGGCAGCGGCGCTAACATCATCGCGTTCCGGGACGATATGGTTCCTGTTATCGGCAGCGGGACCGGCGCAAACCCCGTATTCGATCCGGCGGCAGGTCCCGTCGCGGTAAAGGAGCTCAATACCACCGTTCCGGGCGCGCCGGCGCAGGTGGTGATGGATGGAGCGGGATATATTTATGCGGCTCTGCCTAACTCGAACCAGGTGATTGCGCTGGCCCCCAACGGCACGTTCACCGCGGTCAATACCGGGAGTTATACGCTGTCGAAGCCCTCGGGCGTTGCCTTGGATGGAGCCGGCGATCTCTTTATTGCAGACACAGGGAACAACCGGATTATCGAGGTGCGGTTTGTCACCGAAGCTCAGTTAGGGACCAAGTATGCCGGTGAATCGGGACCGACCGTGGTGTCCGCGCCTGGCATTACTCTCAATGGTCCAACGCAGCTTGCGATGGATGTTCTGGACAACCTGTTTATCGCCAACACAGGCAATAACGAGATTGACGAGGTGAAGTTCAACGGTCCGGCCATCGGCACCGGAACTGGCAATGGGACCGCGGTAGTGACTGATGCGTCCGCGCCCACTGGACTGGCGGTCGATCCTTCGGGGAATGTCTACTTTGCGGTGAACAGCAGCGATATCTACGAGTATTCGGCCCTGCAGCATACGGTCACGAAGGTCCCCAATGGCGCCTCGCTGGGCGCATATGCCGGCCTAGCATTCGACGCCGGCGGAACGTTGTATAGCGCAAGCTTTTACCAGGGCATCGAGGAGCTGCATCCGGATGGGTCGATTAGCAATGCGGGCATCAATGTCTATGGAGCTGAGTCGATCGCGGTCACTCCAGCAGGAACTTTGCTGGTGGGTGTCCCAAGCGCGCCCTCTGGCTATTCGGGCACTGTGCTCTATGAGGTGCAGCGCTCCACGCCTCCCAGCCTGAGCTTCTCGACCATCCCCGTGGGGCAGACCAGCTCCGACAGCCCCAGGGAAGTGGACGTCAACAATGCCGGAAACAAGCCACTGGCTTTCTCGCAGCTGGCCTACCCGGCAGACTTTCCGGAGACCGGGGCAGATTCGACCGCCTGCACCGCCAGCACCTCGCTGACCGCAGGGCTGGGGTGCACACTGAGCATCGGATTTTCGCCCACCACAGCCGGTCCGCTGAGCGAGTCAGTAACCCTGACCACGAACACCATGACGGGCACATCGGCCCAAAAGGCGCTTCCGGTTATAGGCACGGGCAATAATGGGGGACTGAGTCAGACCATCTCAGGATATGCAGGATCTTCCACCGCCTTTACACGGTCGGCGACCTATTCATATTCCTTTGGCGGCACACTCGTGTATGCATCTTCGAATTCCGGGCTTCCGGTAACGCTAACAGTCCTCTCGGGCCCCGGAAACTTTGAGGGGTCAAACACGATAACTACCTCGACAGGTGGCACGCAGATAACCTTCACCGGGGTTGGCACGATTTCTCTATTGATTACCCAATCCGGCAACGCGACGTACGCGCCTGCCCCGTCGGTTATGTACTCCTTTCCCATCACGCCGGCTTCATTGACGATCCGCAGCTATACGGCGACAGAAGTTTATGGAACCGGAGTGGTGAAACTGACTGATGTTCTGACTCCGCTGGTACACAACACGGACCAAGTGTATCTGCAGGTAACATCGCAGGTGGCTGCGAACACCCCCGTGGGTACCGCGCCAATTACCTTCGGACTTACCGGACCTTTGGCGTCAGCCTACGTTCTCGGATCGAGTTACACCAACGGAACGGCGACAGTTACTCCGGCGCCGCTCACGGTGGCGGCCAATGACTCCTATATGCTTGCCGGAGGTTCGTTACCGGCGATGAGCTTTACACTGGAAGGTCTGGCCGCGGGTGACACCGCCGCCACCGCCGTTACCGGGGCTCCACAACTAAGCACCACGGCTACTGCCGCCTCACCAGCCGGAAGCTATCCCATTAATCTCGCTCTCGGAACGCTCGCGGCGGCCAACTACACCCTCACCGCCGCTAACGGCAATTTGAATATCCTCTCGCCCATCAGCTTTGGAACTATCGCGGTAGGCCAGTATGCAACCCAGACAATCAATTTCCAGGAAGGGCTCTCAAGCACATTGGGAAGCACTCTGGGCGTTACCAACGCTCTGGGAGCTAACGTCTTCAGCTCCGCTCCTGTCAGTTGCAGCGCAGGCAATTGCACCGCGACCTTGACGTTCGCACCTACCCAACCCGGCTCGTGGAGCGGCGCGCTCGATCTCTTCGATCAAAGCCAGCCGGCAAAGTTGCTCCTTTCGATTCCCGCCACCGGAAACGCCGCCAGTTCGCAGATCGTCTTTGTTCCCTCACTTCAATCGGTTGTGGGCGGCGGCTTGCAGTTTCCCACCGCCACCGCTGCGGACTCCGCAGGGAACCTCTACATCGCTGATGTGAACAACAACCGGGTTGTCGACCTTCCTGCGGGCGGTGGCCCACAGATCACCGTGGGAAGTGGCTTCAACGAGCCCTACGGCGTTGCCGTCGATTCGCTACGAAACGTGTACGTCGCGGATACGGGCAATCATCGAATTGTTGAGCTGCCTGTCGGAGGAGGCGCCCAGGTTGTGCTCGCCACAGGTTTCTCGTTTATATCCGGGATTGCCGTCGACTCCGCCACCAACGTGTACGTGACCGACAGTATTTCGGGAATCGTGGAGAAGATACCCGCGGGCGGGGGCGCGCCGGTCGCCCTTGGAAGCGGATGGGGCAGCCCTTTCGGTATCGCGGTGGACGGATCCGGAAATGTCTATGTGAGCGACACCAATTTGAATCGGATTGTCGAGTTACCCGCAGCCGGAGGGCAGGTGATACTTCCCATCAGCGGTTTGAACGCCCCTTACGGCGTTGCAGTTGACAACCCGGGAAATATATTTGTGTCGGATACCGTGCACCATATGGTCGTTGAGCTGCCCGCAGGCGCCTCCGCGACAATCCCCATCTTGACCGGCTTGTCCTACCCCTACCAACTTTCCATCGATGGCGAGGGAAATCTCTATGTCCCCGATTCGAGCAACAATCGCGTTCTCTCCATCAATCCGTATCAGCCGCCATCGCTCACCTTCCCATCCACGACGGTAGGCGCAACGTCAGCCAGTCAGAGCGTAACCATCTTCAATACCGGCAACCAGGCGTTGACGTTTGCCACCCCTGGCAGCGGGACAAATCCAAGCTATCCTTCCAATTTTCCGATGGATGCCGGCGCAACCTGCAACGGAACCACACTGGCACCCGGATCTTCCTGCGTGGTGTCCGCTCACTTCGCGCCAACCGTGGCGGGTAGCAACAGCGGCGCCATCCTGCTGACCGACAACAATCTGACCACCAGCACCAGCGCAAGCCAGTCCATTCCAATGAGCGGAACGGGAGTGCAGCTTGCGCCGAAGGCATCCGTCAAGCCCGGCTCCCTCACCTTTCAACCGCGTCTTGTTGGGGTAACAAGCCCGATGCTGACCACCACACTGACAAACGTGGGCACAGACGTCTTGCAGATCGCGAGTGTGGCAATTTCAGGCACCAATGCCAACGACTTCATGCTCACGAACTCGTGCGGATCGAGCCTGGCCGTTAACGCAAGTTGCAGCGCGGGGGTTACGTTCAAACCCACGGCGGCGGGATCGCGCACCGCGGCCATCACATTTACTGACAACGCCGGCAACGTAACAGGAGCGCATCAGACGGTGAATCTCAACGGCACCGGATTTACACCGGCAGCGGCTCCCACGTTCAGCCCAACCGCAACAATCTACCCAACCGCGCAATTGGTGGCCATCAGCTCCACGACTCCGGGTGCGACGATCTACTACACCACCGACAAAACGACGCCTACCACCGGTTCGAGCCTCTATTCAGCGCCTGTTACCGTAAGCAAGAACACCACGCTGAAAGCGATCGCCGTAGCAACTGGATACGGAACATCGGCCGTTTCCGTCGCGGCATACACGATTCGGGCAGCTCCTCCCACGTTCAGCCCACCCGCGGCGTTGTACCCAGGCGCGCAATCGGTTTCGATCAATTCGGCGACTGCGGGCGCGACGATCTACTACACCACCAATGGAACGACGCCCACGATTAGTTCGAGCGTCTACTCGGCGCAGGTGGTCATCAGCAAGAACACCACGCTGAAAGCGATCGCCGTAGCGACCGGATACGGAACATCGGTCGTGTCCGTCTCGGCATACACGATTCGGGCAGCTGCTCCCACGTTCAGCCCACCGGCGGCCTTGTACCCAGGCGCGCAATCGGTGACGATCAGCTCCACGACTCCGGGTTCGACGATCTACTACACCACCGATGGAACGACGCCAACGATTAGTTCGAGCGCCTACTCGGCGCCGGTGGTCATCAGCAAGATCACCACGCTGAAAGCGATCGCCGTAGCGACCGGATATGCGACCTCCCTGGTTTCGAGTGGGTTCTATTCGATCCGCACGGCGGCTCCAGTCTTCACGCCGCCAGGGGGAACATACTCAACTGCACAGTCAGTAAAGATCTCCTCAACCACTCCGGGAGCATCGATCTACTACACTACCGACGGGACAGTCCCGACGACTAGTTCCAATTTGTATTCGACGCCGGTTGTCGTAAGCAAGACCGCCACGATCAAAGCAATCGCGGTCGCCTCCGGATATGGCGCATCTATTGTGGGCAGCGCGAAATACACGATTCCCTGAGTGAATGGTGATTCATTCCGCCATGATCTTGATTGGCGCGCACCAGAATGTCGCTTTGCTGTCGGCAGGATCGAGCACCGTTACCTGGCAGTCGTACTCGCCCGGGGCAAGATGCTCCACATCGAAGCTGAGAGGCGTGGTTCCCAGGCGGTCTGATTGGATCTGGGAGGCGCGCCCGACCAGTTGGCGCCGCCGGTGGTGGAACTGGGATCGTTGCATTACCGGAGGATGGTGAGGCCGATTTCGCCCTTGTGCCTCGCCAAAATTGAATTCGCATGCAGGCCGCGATGTATGTTACATGGCGCTGGCGTTGCGAACGATGTTGTCGGAGTGAAATTAAGGTCTTTCCTTGCCATCGAAGCGATAGCGATACCACCAGAGGTTTGACGCGCTCGATTTGACCGCCAGACACAGCCCACTGCCATCGGCCAACTTGTACAGCTTGGCATTCCGGTCTTGCGTTGTCGATTTCCTGATTGTGAGCCTCATTCGGAGCCTCCAAAATGGCTCGCTCTTCTCGGTGCCGCTGAAGTCGGCGGGAGATGTGGTGAGCCGGCTTTTGAGGGGAATGTTCTGTCACCCCTTCGACTCCAGTGTTCCGAAAGCGAAGCCGCCC
>Ga0070683_100001399_pt1 | contig 18515 bp, 13 predicted proteins | sample KBSC713LmetaG_FD_64662 | JGI IMG/M metagenome (GOLD analysis project Ga0070683, IMG submission 64662) | Corn rhizosphere microbial communities from Kellogg Biological Station, Michigan, USA - KBS C7.1-3L metaG | ecosystem: Host-associated > Plants > Roots > Rhizosphere ... | reverse complement strand
CATAAGCCGCTCCTACAATTGCCCATCCCAGCCGGCGCCCTACGATCTGAATCGTTGACGGCGCCTCAAATTATTTCCCGCACTCCGCACTGGTGGCAGTGGCCGACCGTTCTTTCGCTCGATGCTCCGGCAGTCGCGCTTGCGTGGCAGTGGCAATTGTCGCAAGTCGCGCGGTTTTCCCCGTCGTGGCCGCACGTATTTATTTTGGGCGCCTCGACCTGGCTCGCCTACGCCGCCGATCGTTGGATCGAAGGCTGGCGTCTCGCGCCGGATCAAATCCGCACGCAACGCCACCAGTTTTACCAGCGTTGGCGCTGGCCGATCGGCGTAATTTGGATCGCAATACTTGGGGCGGATTTTGCCGTGGCTGTCCTCCGTCTCGACCGCCGGGAGTTCAATGCTGGTCTCCTTCTTCTCACACCCGTGCTGGCCTACCTGCTTTCGCATCAACTCGTCCACCGCGATCGACGCTGGCGCGCGCCAAAAGAAATTTGCGTCGCATTCCTCTTTGCGGGCGGCGCCACAATATTCTCTTTCGCACAGCCGGAGGTTCCTTGGCGGCCGCTGCTCGCGCCTCTGATTCTCTTTTTCTCGCTCTGCTTTGCCAACTGCGCCCTCATTTCCGTCTGGGAACATGAGGTGGACCGAGCCCATGGCCAGACGTCGCTCTCGTTGCAATCTCGTCACGCGCGGCAGTTCATGCACATCTTCCCGTGGGCGCTCGCTCTCGCCGCAGGAGCGCTCGGCAGCATCGCGACGAAATCCGCGCGTCCGGCGTCCTGGTGCGTCGCGGTCAGCGCCGGATTGCTCGGCGCGGTCGATCTCGCCGAGACATCGCTAGGCCGTCAGCCCGCGCGCGTGCTCGCCGACTTCGCGCTCCTGACGCCGTTTGTGCAATGGGTTTGGAAGCTGCTCCCGCCGCGATGAGAACCGGGCGCGTTAATTTCGACCGGCTTGCGCGAATTTATCGGCTGCTCGAATTTCTCGCTTTCGGTCGCGATCTCGAACGCGCGCGGTTCGCCTTTCTCGACCGGCTCGCGGACCGGAATTCCATCCTCGTACTCGGCGAGGGCGACGGCCGCTGCCTCGCCCGGCTCGTGCGCCTTACTCCGCTGGCGCGTATCCGTTGTATCGATTCGAGCCGCGCGATGCTCGACCGCGCAAAAGCACGGCTCGACCGAGTCGACGGAAAAAATCAGGTCACGTTCGAATGCGCCGACGTCGTCAGCAGCGAATTCCCCGCGGAAACCTACGATGCCGTCGTCACGCTTTTCTTTCTCGACTGCTTCGAAGCCGACACCGCGAAAGAAATCGTCGAGCGAGTCAGTCGGTCGCTGCGCCCGGATGCAGTCTGGCTTTGTGCCGATTTCGCGCTGCCGGAACGCGGTTTTGCGCGATGGCGCGCTCGCGCGTGGCTCGCACTCTTGTATTTTTTCTTTCGCTGGGAAACGGGTTTGGCAACGCGCACACTTCCGCCCAGCGAGGCGCTGATCGAGCTCGCGGGATTTTTTCCACAGGACGTCCTGACGCTTCAAGCCGGACTCTTGCGCAGCGTTTTTTTCCGTCGAACACTTGATCCGGTCACAACGCGATCTGGCTGAGGTGGAAATTTCACATCCACATCAACGATGAAGTCGCCGAAAAATGCGGCAGATCAAGCGCGACGCTCTCCGCGGCATTTCCGGACCGACACGTTTTTCGGGCCAGATCTGTCCGCGGAAGTTCCCTTGCGCGCCGCGCCGCTTCAGTCGGCTATTGCAGATTCAGCGGCAGTGCACGAACCCGCGCAGCGAGCTCGTTGAGGATGCTGCTCGTGTGCTCGGCGGAAACATCTTCGCCGGTCAAGATCTTGTGCGCGGGGAGGAAATTGTTCACCACCGCGCAGTAATCGTTGTTCACCATGATGCCGAGGATTTCACCCGTCTTGCTCAGGACGATGTCGCCGCGTGACGGCGCAAAATTCCCGAAGAGTCGTTTGAAAAAACGATTGTCGACACGCACGTAGCCCGGCTGCTCGGGATCGAGTTTGAAGCCGACCTCGCCATAGCCTTTGCCGCCGCCGCTCACGAGCACGGCTTCGGGAAATTTGAACGGGTCCAGCGCCGTTGGATACACCTTCACCCCGAGGGCGGCGGCTTGCTCCGCGTCGACCGGCAGAACGACCACGCGCGGATCGATGGAAAGAAAATCCAGCTCACCCGTGCGGCTCCGGAAGCTTGGCGGACGCGAGTATTCGACTTTGATTTTCTGCCAGTCGTAGGAATTTTCGTAGAGCGGAAAAGGCGTGTCCGAGATGTGCAACAGCGCGTAGATCTTCACGCCGTCGGTGACGAGAATCGTCGACGTGGATTTCTCGCGCGTGGCCGGGCCGAAAAGTCCGGCCCGCACCGCGACGAAATCCGTCGTCACACGATTCTTGAGAAATTCGTCGAACAGCGTGTTCGCGTTGATCGGGCGGTTCTCCCGGATTTCCTTGGTGAGCGCGCCGGATTTTTCGGCGAGTTCGCCCACGCCGCCCGCGAGCTGCGCGGTGGTTTCCTGGATTTTGCGCCGCTCTTCACGCTCGGCCACCACCTGCGTTTGCAGCGTGTCCGCGGTCTCGCGCAGCATTTTCTTTTCCTGCTCGGCCACTTTCACGGCGACGCTCAAGCCGTTGATTTTTTCCTGCGCCTCCGCCTGGGCTTTTTGGGATGCGGCGAGCGCCTGCTTCTGCCGCTCGGCCTCGGCACGGCGTTCCTCGAGCTCGCGTTGCAAACGGGCCAGCTCCTCTTTGCTCATGGACGCTTCCTGCGTCGCGGCGGCGATCTTTTGATTCAACTCCGCGGCGGCGCGCTGCGTCTGGTTCAACGTCGCCGAAAGCTGGCCGCGCTCGGCCTCGAGTTTCGCCAGATTTTGTTCGCGCGCTGTGAGGTTGCTCTCCACGGACGAAAGTTTCTGCGTCAACTGTTCGCGCACGGCGTGCTCCTGTTCGAGCGATTGCCTCATCGTGTCGACCAGATCGTTCTCCTTGGTCACGGAGTTCGCCGCCATCTCCGGCACCGGCGGCAGCTTCGGAGGCGCCGGCTGGGCTTTCTCCCAGCGCGTCAACGCGAGGAGATTCAGCAGCAGAAAATCGCAGAGAATCAGCAGCAGCGTTTTATTCATGTGATCACAGGGGCTCCGCCGGGATTGCCGCTGGCCATCGTCGGGTGCACGAACGTTGGCGTGACCGCCTGGCTATCGAGGATGAGCTGGCGTTTGTAGGGGCGAACGCTGCGGATTTTCACGAGCGCCACGCAGGTGATGCCGAACAGATTCGACGAATAGGCGGCCAGCAGATTCGGCTGGATGATGCCGAGCACCTGCAGCACCAGCGCCGTAGCCGTGCCGCCAATACCGACGTAGAGGCCGCCGTCGAAAAGATTTTCCTCGTTCTCCATGAGCCGCAGTTTCACCAGCGGCGACACGGGCGAGCGCGAGATTTCGCGAATTTTGAGGAGACAGGTGAAATACATCGCCACTTGCAGCGCGGCGAAGAATGCAATCGAGAGCAGGGTCGAGGAGTCCATGGAGTGAATGGTTACGTTGGAGGATTGGGCGGGGTTTGTGGAAGTGGTGACGAGCGCGGGGATGACCAGGCGAAAGCGATATTCCGACGGCGGCGCGGCCTTGAGCAGGAAGGGCTCCGTCGCGACGATGAACAGTGCCGCGAACAGCGTGGCCAGCGCGCCGCTCTTCAGGTGCGGAAAACCCATTCCCGTTCCCGGTCCCACGACCCAGCGATCAAGTCCGCGAAACAAGAGAAACGCTCCGAAAAGATAGCCGATGTATTTGCAGCCGAGCATCAGCTTCGGATGCAACAACACGAGCGACGCCGCCGTGCCGAACGTGGATGTCAGCGAGTGATTGACCGGCACCTGCCGCAACATGAGCTGGTTCACCGCGCCCTGGCCGTCCGCGAGCGCGAGCCGCAGATCATCGAGGCCGGTCTTGCCAAATTGGATGAGATAACTGGCCACCCGATCCGCCGACCCGGAGAACAGGGCCGCCGAATAAATCAACGGCAACTGCTCCGGCGCGACCCGCGCCAAGTGGGCGTACTCGCCGACGGTTTTGCTGTCCTGCGTGTGACGAAGCAGCTCGGTGAGTTGAATCCAGTCGAGCCGCTTGCCGAGCGAAAGCACGTCGAGGAAAAACAGCTCGAGATCGCCGAGATTTTTTCGCGCGTCGGCGAGATCGGCGAGACCACGCACCTCGCGCTGCAGCTCCGGCGAAAAATGCTCGCCTTGGTAGAGCAGCGCGGTGAGCAGAATCACCGCGTCGAGCGGTTGGCCGCCGGGCCGCGTCGCCGGCACAAAACGTCCGGTCTCGAAAATGTCTCGCGTTCGCAAAATCGACTGCACACCGAGCGAGCGCGAGTTGCCGAGATACGCACGCAGCGACTCCCGGGCCTTCTCGGTGAGAAAAAAGGTCAACACCGGCGTGCTTTCCGCGCGGCCTTTGTTTTCGTGGAGATTGAAAAGCGGATCGAGGAACGGGTCCCAACCGCCCCACGCGACCATTTCCGGCTGATGCGCCGCCAGCTCCTTTAGCGCCAGGTCGAGCCCGCCCGCACCTTCATCGTGGACGGCGCGCGCGGCCTGAAGAACAAGGCCGGCCGGGCCGATTTTTTCCGAGTCGACCAATTGCCGCCCGAAAACCGCCAGGGTCGGCGTGTTCGCGCCCGCTTCGCGCAGGAGCGCAGGACTGAGCGATTTCAAATTCACCGGCAGCGTCCAAGCTCCGATCGCGAGCACAATTCCGGCGAGGACGAGCACCGGCGCCGTGATGGGGCTGGGGGCGGCTGCGGTTGAGGCGCTCATGGACATGGAGTATAGGTTTGCAGAAAAACGGGGCAAACCCACGCTCCTGTTAACGACCGATGTCTCTCCGAATTGTTCATTATAGCGACCCAATTTTACGACGTAAGGGTGAGAAAATCACGGTGTTCGATGCTTTTTTGCATCAGCTCGCAAACGATATGATTGCCACCATGCACGCTGCGGGCGGCATTGGCCTGGCCGCCCAGCAAATCGGGCGCGCGCTGCAGCTTTGCGTGGTGGATTTGCGCCCGGCCGAGGTGGATTTTACCTGGGAACTCGACGGCGCGAAACCGCCGCTGGAGCTGTTCATGCCTCTGGTCATCGTGAATCCGGAAATCAGCGCCGCACGCGGAACCGAAGAGGACGTCGCCGAAGAAGGCTGCCTTTCGTTCCCGAATATCCGCGGAGACATCGAGCGACCATACGCGATCAAGGCAAAATTCCAGGACCAACACGGCGTGCCGCACACCCTTCGCTGCGACGGGCTCTTTGCGCGCTGCGTGCAACACGAAGCCGATCATTTGAACGGAATCCTCTTCATCGACCGGATGGAAAAAAAAGTCCGGGCGATGCTCGAGCCGGCGATCAAAGCGCTCGCCAAGGAAACGCGCGCCGCCGCAAAGGTGTGAATGGCATCAACGCGGTGGTCGTTGGCATTCCATCGGAGCAAGCACTGGCATCCCGCGGCATTTTGCCCGCTTTGGAGTCGGAGTATTCAACTTTCACGGACGCCGGCGCATCGCTTCGCCAAATCACGGACCACCTTTTTTCGCGTTCAGTGGTTAAAATAATTATCCTTTCTCCATGAGCCAGAAATCGGACGGGATGAACTACGCCCCGACCGGCCCGTCGCGGCCGGTCGTCAAACCCGGCGAATTCGCCTTTGCCGCCGCGTATCTGGAGCACGGTCACATTTACGGCCAATGCAACGGGCTCATCGAAGCGGGCGCCGAGTTGCGCTGGGTCTACGATCCCGATCCGCAAAAAGTGGAGGCGTTTCGCGCCAAACTTCCACAAGCGCGCGTCGCGCGTTCGTTCGACGAAATCCTGGACGATCCAGCGATCAAACTTGTCGCGGCTGCGGCGGTGCCCAGCGAACGCGGAGCGATCGGTAATCGCGTGATGTTCGCAGGCAAGGACTACTTCACCGACAAAACGCCATTCACCACGCTGGACCAACTCGCGGAAGCGCGCCGGGTCGTCGCGCAGACGCAGCGAAAGTATATGGTTTACTATAGCGAGCGCCTGCACGTCGAAGCCGCGATGCATGCGGGCGATCTCGTCCACGGCGGCGCGATCGGGCGCGTGGTTCAAGTGATCGGGCTCGGCCCGCATCGGCTCAACAAGCCATCGCGCCCGGCGTGGTTTTTCGAACACGCGTGCTATGGCGGAATTCTCTGTGATATCGGAAGTCACCAATTCGAACAGTTTCTCCATTTCACCGGAGCCACGGACGCCACCGTCACGCAGAGCGCAGTCGGGAATTTTGCGAATCCCGACAAGCCGGAGTTCGAGGATTTCGGCGAAGCTTCGCTGCTGGGAAATAACGGCGCGTCGAACTATGTCCGGGTCGACTGGTTCACGCCCGACGGCCTCAGCACTTGGGGCGATGGTCGCACGATCATTCTCGGGACGAAAGGATATATTGAGTTGCGAAAATACGTCGATGTCGCCCGCGAGCGAACTGGTGATCACGTCTTCCTGGTGGACGATCGCGGCGAACATCACCTCAACGTGGCCGGAAAAGTTGGATTTCGTTTTTTTGGTGAATTGATTCTCGATTGCCTGAATCGAACCGAACGCGCGATGACGCAGGCGCACGCGTTCAAGGCCGCGGAACTCTGCCTGCGAGCGCAGCTCGCGGCGCGCAAAATCACCTGACGCGGCATGCCACGCTCGATCGCAACCCGCACCGGCGATGACGGCACCACGAGCCTGCTGTACGGCCAGCGAGTGCGAAAAGATCATCCCCAAATCGAAGCCGTCGGCGCGTTCGACGAACTCAATGCCGCCATCGGATTCGCCAAATCGGTTGCTCCTGACGTCGCACGACGCCGCGCGCTTGAACTCGTGCAGCACGATCTCGTCGCGCTGATGGGCGAGCTCGCCTGCGCCGAATCGGATGTCGCACGCTACGCCGTATCCAAGTTTCCCAAACTCGACGAGCCGGACCTGGCGCGGATCGATGCCGCGGTTGTCGCCTTGGAAGCGAAGGACATTCGCTTTGAAGGATGGGCGACTCCCGGCTCCAATCTGGCCGCGGCAGCCTTGGATCTCGCCCGCACGGCCGCACGGCGCGCTGAGCGCCGGCTCGTGGCGCTCCCTGCGCAAGGCCGGACCGTGCGTCCGGTCATCGGCCGGTACGTCAACCGCATCGCCGACTTGCTCTGGCTCATGGCCCGCGATGCGGAAAGTCCGCGCCCCGAAGGCGAGGAATGAAGTTAATCGCCGGCATGCAGCCAGCTACAGAAATTACCGGCGATCCAAACCGCGCTTGTCAGCAAACGATTTCCGGACAAATATTCGCTCATGATTCTCGCGATCGCTTTGATTATCCTCGCTTCCGGCTGGCGGATTGTCGCGGCTTGGGAACCGTCGCTGGCCAACTTCGCGCCGTTGATGGCACTCGCGTTCTGCGGCGGCGTTTATTTTCGCGACCGGCGGATGTGGCTCGTGCCGTTTGCCGCACTGCTGCTTTCGGATCTGTATCTGGATAATTATTACGAAACGCAGTTCGCCTATCGATGGACGTTTGGTGCGGCCGGCGTTCGCGCCCTCTGTTTTGTGGTGGCGATTTTCTTCGGCTGGATCGTATCGAAGCGCAAAAGCTGGTGGAATCTTTTTTCAGGCACACTCGGCGGAGCAGTGATTTTTTATCTCGTGACCAACTCGCATGCCTGGTGGTACGACATGAGTTATGCCAAGACCGCCGCCGGTTGGTGGCAGGCATTGACCATCGGGCACCCGGAATTTCCGCCGACGCTGCTATTTTTCCGCAACTCGCTCGCGAGCGACCTGTTTTTCACCGCGATGTTTGCGCTGGCGATGGAATATCAGGCGCTGCGTACGGAACAGCCGAGTTTGCTCGCGCGTCAACAGACTTAAGCCCTCGGTTTCGCCGTTCAGGTTGGAACGAGCGGTCCGAGAACAGAAGCAGTTCCAGTCGGGAACGGGAAGCGGCGACGATCTCAATCCCGCCGCACGTGGCGGTGAATCGGTCGGCTTTTTTGGGCCGTCCGTCCCACGCAGATCCGTGCTGAAAGTAACTTTACAGCAAGTCTGCCGCGAGTTCGGCGAGCCGGGAACGTTCGCCCTTCATCAGCTTCACATGCGCGGCGATCGACTGACCCTTCATGCGATTGTGGCAATAAACGAGTCCGTTGCTGCGCGAGTCGACGTAAGGATTATCGATCTGCGCCGGATCTCCGATCAGCACGATCTTCGAACCTTCTGAAATCCGGGTGATGACCGTCTTGGCCTCGTGTGGCGTGAGTTGCTGCGCCTCGTCGAGAATGAAAAATCTCCGTGCAATCGAGCGACCGCGGATGAAAGCCAGCGCCTCGATTTCAACCAGTCCGCTGCGCAGCAATCGCTCGTAAGGTTTCGGCAACGGTGCACCACTCTGGCCGCTGGCGTGGCTCGAATGCGCCGCCTGCGGTGCGTTCATCGCCGCAGTGAAACGATCGTCGTTTTTCTTGTGCTTCTTCTTGGAAACTTTTTTAGCGGCGAACTGCGGGTCCTTCGGCGGTTTCGACGGCATCAGTACTTCGAGCGCATCGTAATACGGCTGCAGCCACGGTCGCATTTTCTCCTCGAGTGTGCCGGGCAGAAATCCAATGTCTTTTCCAAGCGCGATCACCGGGCGCGAAATCGACACACCGTCATAACTCGGCTGATCGTCGTACGTTTGATGCAGCGCGCCAGCGATCGAGAGCAGCGTCTTGCCCGTGCCGGCTTTTCCGAAGCAGGTAAGAATCTGGATGCTTTCATCGAGCAGCGCATCGAGGAAAAATTGCTGCTCCAGATTCCTCGCACGAATCGGCACGCCGCCGGGCGCTTTCACGAAATCGGGGAGCTTTAGCCGGCGCACACAGCCTTCGCCATAATAACGCGCGGGCATTGTCTTGCCTTCATCGGAACGCAGCAGGACGTATTCGTTGAGGTAAAGTCGTTTCGCCGCGGCGTCCGTCAAAACAAACTCGCCCTCGGAGCAGAAGCGCTGGAGTTCGTAAACATTGAGCGGAATCTCGGCATAGCTCGCCTCGTCGACCGGCTCCGGGACCTTGTCGTTGAGGTAATCTTCCGACTCGAGCCCGACGGCACGGGCCTTGAGTTGAACATTCACGTCCTTGGTGACAAGGATGGTCGGCGGGGGAAATTGCTCCTGGACAAACAATGCCGCGGCGATGATGCGGTTGTCCTTTTTGGAAAGATCGGGCAGGATCGCGCGCAGCCGGTCCATCGCTGGCGACGTCCGGCCGCCATCCATCAAATACGGATTGATGATGATCGAGAGCGTGCCGCCATTCGGGAGTTCGACGCCCTCGTGCATGGCGCGGGAATCGGGCAAAAGCTCCTGCAGAATACGGTGAACCCGCCGCGCGTTGCGACCGCGCTCCGTGGATTGCTCAGCCTTGATCGCATCAAGCTCCTCCAGAACTTCGACGGGAATCGCGAGATTGTTGTCCTTGAATTTGTAAATCGACTGCGGGTCGTGCAGGAGCACATTCGTGTCGAGCACGAAGGTCTTGATCTTGGCCGCAACTCTGATCCGCGAATTTGGGGCGGTCGCCCCGCGCAGTTGGTCCATCGTGTGGATATCTTGTGAGTAACCGTGCACGAACTATGCCGGCTGTCCAACATAGAGTGTGCCTGAAACGATATGTTTCACGTCATCGGCACAATCGCGGCCCTACTCCAGCGCATAAAATGAGGCGGGCCGCCTACCCCTAGACGGCCCGCCCGGTTGCTTGCTTGTTTACCCCAATTCCCGCTAGGCGGGACAAAGTGGATTGGCGTTGAGACGAATGCGGTCCGCGAATGTTCCGCGATGAATTGAGTTCGTCGGAACTTATTCGGAAACAACCGGCGGTGAATTTTTTCGTCGCGGCGGAACCCACAAGCGCAGGAGATGCTCGGCGAGATTTTTCATGCTGGTTCGATGCACACCTTGTTGACGGGCGAGTTCCCGGAAAGGCGACGCGACCGCGCTTCGCTCTTCGAAGTAGCGCCACAATTCCGCTTCGAGCCTGGTCGCGGCGACGTGTTCTCCCGATGACCCATCGGAAGTTTTCCGAACCTTATCGGTCCAGTAATGTCTCTCTTCAGGGTGAGTCTGGATATAATCGAAAACCATCTGCTCGTTTTGATTGAGACTCATGCCGGAAACGTGCGGCGGAGCGGATGAAAAACAACCGCAAAAAAGCTGCGAACCCTGTCATTGCATTTTATCCTCCAACTACTAGCATCGAATAGAACAAATCCCCTCCCTCATGTGGCAAAAACTTAAAGAGCAGTTCCCCGCGATCATCGTCACCGCCCTGATTATCACCGGCGCGGCGTTTTGGCTTCATCGTAAGACGGTCAACGATATGACTCTCCGGCAGCAGGCCGAACTGGCGCCGCTGCGGGAGCAAAATGATGCGCTCAAAGCGGCATCCGAGGAGAATCGCCAGCAAATCGAGGCGACCAACAAACTTCTCCGTGACGCGATCGCGCGCAAGGAAGCGGACATGTTCCGCACCGACGAAGAGCTTCAAAAGCTCAACGGCGAGCGGATGGATGCCCTGGCCGAGGCGATTGCGAAAAAAGTTCAGCCGTACAATCCGCTACCCAAGAGCCCGGAGGAGGCGGAGAAGATGCAGAACGAGCAAGTGGACAAGGTTTCGTCACGCATGGCGGAACGCATCCAGCCGATTTTGGCCGAGATGTCGAAAGACCAGAACCTCACACGTGATTCGATCGCGCAATACAGCCAGCGCATTTCGGACCAGGTCGGCAACGTGCTCACCGCTGAGCTCGCGAAAAATCAGCAATTAAATAACAACCTCCAGGCAACTCAGGCGGTCGCGCAGGATTCGCTCAAACTATCCCACGAAATCACCGCGCTCTATCTCAGCAGCTTCAAGGACCAAGGCCTGATTACCCGCCTGCTCACGCTGCCCGCCAATGTCGTCAAAGACGCCGCGAGCCTCAGCATCGTCTCGAGCAGCGATCGCAAAAAAGTCGAGGAGCAACTCGTGTCGAAGATGGCCGACATCGACAATCGTCTCGCAAAACTTCAGGCTCAGGCTCCGCAGAAATAGCCGTCGGTCCATTCGGCGCAGTGCGCCCCATTTTCAAAAGCTACGCGATTTCCGCGTAGCTTTTTTCTGAGCAGTAAAATTCGAAATGCGTTTTTCCGCCCGCCAGAAACGTGGCGCCAGGCGTGTGGCGAGCCGGCATCCGTCACTCTCGCGCGCCTGCTGCTTTGCTCGACGGGCGGTTAATTTGTTTTCCGAACATCCACGCCGACATTTCCTCCGGCGTGCACTCGACAAAGGCGTTTTGCCGGTTGCGCTGCCAAAAATAAATCAAGGCGGCCATTTCACCCGAGGGTAAGATCGGTGCGCTTCACTTCCTTCACCGGCCATTTCGTCACCGTCAGCCCTTTCGATGTACGGCTGCTCACCGGCACGCGGTCGAGCTCGAATTCAAGTTCGCGCACCCGCGCCCCACTCCGACCGTCGATGAAGACTTGGACTTTCTTCGGCATCTCCTTTTCGGATTTGCTGATCTCGAGGTAAACCACTCTCGAACCTTCCGATTTCACGAGCGAATACAATTTGTCGCGTGACAAGCCGCCGATCTGGAAACGCTTCGCGAAGGCCTTTCCCGTCTCCTTGTCCTGATATACCATCGTATAAAAATTCGGATCGCCGTCCTTCGGGAAAACCGCGCAGTGAATAATATCGCGGCCCATGAACACTTTTTCCCCGACTTTCGCCACCTTGAGCGAGCCGTCGCGCATTATACATAACGCGCTATCCAGAATCGTGCACTCCTGCACGAACTCGTGCTGCCGCCAGTTCAGGCCGATGAATCCGTCTTCACGGTTAACATAGAGTCTTTGATTCGCCGAGACGACTTCCGCGGCGTTGATCTGCTCGATCTCGTCGTAGCTCGTCCGCCGTTTCAGGCCTTTCCCATATTTTTCCTGCAGCATCTCGAACCACGCGATCGCGTAATTCGTCAAATTTTTGAGATTCGCTTTCGTCTCTTTAATCCCGTCCTCGACTTTCTTGATGGCTTCGTCGGCTTGAAACCGGTTGAACGCCGAAATCCGTTTGATGCGAATTTCCGTCAACCGCGTAATATCCTCGTCCGTCACCGCGCGCCGCAATTGCCTGACGAACGGCTTGAGTCCTTCGCGGATTTCCTCGAGCACGCTTTCCCAGGTTTTCGATTTTTCGATCCGGCGATAAATCCGCTCCTCGATGAAAATTCGCTCGAGCGAGTCCCAGTGCCATTGCTGCTCGAGTTCCTCGAGCTTGATCTCGAGTTCGCGTTTCAGCAGCGCCTTCGTCTTCTCGGCACTGCGTTTGAGAATTTCGCGCACGCCGAGAAAATGCGGCTTGTCGTCTTCGATGACGCACGCCGCCGGCGAGAGATTCACCTGACACCCGGTGAACACGAACAGCTGCTGAATCACCTGCTCGGGATCACTGCCCTGCGGAAGGTGGACGAGAATCTCCACCGAATCCGCCGTGTTGTCGTCGACATGCTTGATCTTGATTTTTCCCTTCGCATTGGCGGCAAGGATCGACTCGATGAGCGACTCTGTCGTCGTGCCAAACGGCAGCTCGGTGATCGCGAGCAGATATTTGCTGCGCACCTCGATCTTCGCCCGGATTTTTACCTTTCCGCCGCGCTCGCCGTCGTTGTATTCCGAAAAATCAGCGACGCCGCCAGAAGGAAAATCCGGATAAATCCGAAACGTTTTTCCCTGGAGGTGATTGATCGCCGCGCGGCAGAGATCGTTGAAATTGTGCGGCAGGATTTTCGTCGCGAGGCCGACCGCAATGCCTTCCGCTCCGTCGAGCAGCACGATGGGAAATTTCGCCGGCAGCGTCACGGGTTCCCTCGCGCGCCCGTCGTAGCTGAGCTGCCACGTCGTGGTTTTTGGATTGAACAGCACGTCCTTCGCGAACGCCGTCAAGCGCGCCTCGATGTAACGCGGCGCCGCCGCGTCATCTCCCGTGAGCGCGTTGCCAAAATTTCCCTGCGGCTCGACGATGAAGCCGCGCTGTCCCATGCCGACGAGCGCGGCGCCGATCGACGCATCACCATGCGGATGAAAACGCATCGTGGCGCCCACGATGTTCGCGACTTTGTGGAAACGTCCGTCGTCCATTTCCCACAGCGTGTGAAGAATGCGGCGCTGCACCGGCTTGAGCCCGTCGTCGATGTGTGGCACCGCGCGGTCGAGAATCACGTAGCTCGCATAGTCGAGAAACCAGTTGCGGTAACTCACCGCGAGGGGCGAATCCTCATCCTGCACTTTTTTTCCACCGCGTCGCGGCGGTGGCGGCGGCGGTGGCGAAGCGGCTGATGCTTCGCGCGTGACGACTTCCGGAGGCGTGGCACTTTCACTCTTCGACGTCGGGCCGGGAGCGGAGACGCCGTCGAGCGGCAGTTCGGTTTGGTCGGAACCCTTGGCGGATTTTTTCTTGGGCATTTCGCTTTAGAGAGCGGAGCAAAGAGCAATCCTGCGCCTGCTGGCGATGCGTTTTTTGTCGTCCCACACATCGGGAGAACACCTACGAAAAAATCAGAAGCCAAAAGAACCGAAGCTTGATTCCCTCACCGTCAGCCGGAGTCTGGAACTGCGATGGCCATGCCTCGCACAATCACGCGTGGACTCGAGACCGTCGGACTGTACTCCAACCGCCTGATGGCGGAATCACTCGCGGCGAAGATTCGCGCCGAAAGCCATAATCTCGAATCGCTCCACCTGTTGCCGCCACTTGGATTGCCATTCGTTCCGCAAACCTCGTTCGCGCTTTCCGCCTCCGCGATCCGCATCATTCTCAACGACGTCGTCCTGCACCAGCGCCGCTGCGTGGTCGAACTCGGCTCCGGCATTTCCACGCTTTACCTCTCCAAGATTCTTTCCGAACGCGCCAACTCGCATCTCATTACGGTCGACCACGACGCGGACTGGCTCGCACGGATTGGAGAAATGCTGCGACGCATCGGCTCGGCCGCCGTCGTCCAGCTCGTTCACGCGCCACTCGAACCCGTGGCTGATTCCGCGGGGGCTCGGTGGTATTGTCAGGCGGCGATCGAACGCGCACTCCTCGGTCCGTTTGTCGATTCCGTGATCGTCGACGGCCCCAAGGCGCGCGGTCCGGACGACGCAGAAACGCGCCGCCCCGCGTTGGCCGCCGTTGCGCCTTACCTGAATTCAGAGGGTGCGGTCGTGTTTCTCGATGACGTAAAACGCGGCGGCGAACGACGCATTTACGAACGCTGGTCAGCCGATTTCGATCTGGAGCGCGTGCCCGACGCCGAATTCTGCGGTCTCGGCATTCTCGTCCCGCGCGGACGTCCGCTGAAATTCAAGATCGTTTGAATTGGTTGAATCGGGTTTACGCCGGAGCCCGCGACCAAAACGACGAAACCTACCGGGTTTCCGCCGTCCGCGCCGTCTTCGCGCCTTCCAGAGCATTCATCGCCGCCGCCAGATCGGCGTCCGTGGCGCTGCGCAACTCCGCGAGCGACGGTGGCGGCAGCACGAGGTCAGGAGTCACGCCGCGGCCTTCGAGTCTCTTTCCGTCCAGACCGATGTAATCGATAGTTGGTACCTGGATACGCCCGCCGCCGGGCAAGCTGTACGACTGGGAATAAATCACCGCGGCTGCCGTGCGCTGGCCGATGACGGTTGCGCGTCCGTAGTGCTGCAAAACGTGAGAAAAAATCTCCGCCGCGCTGGCGGTCGCTGGCCCGGTCAACAGCACAACGCGGCCGCTGTAATGCGCCGAGAACCAATTGAAACTGTGTGATTCGTGCGTGTGGCCGTTGCGTTGCACCAGCAGACCTTCATCAACCCGCTGCCGAAAAAAATCCGCCACCACGATATCGAGCGCAAAACCATTCCCGCCGGAATTGTCGCGGAGATCGATCACCACGCCGGGTGCCGCAGCGTGTGCTTTCAACTGCTGATTCAGCCACTTCAACGAATCATGGTCGAAGGAGTCGAACCGCAGATAAACGATTCCATCGGCCAACTCGCGCGACTCCAGGCGATCGAAATTAATCAGTTCCGGCAGCAGCGTGACGGTTATCGGCCGGTCCTGTTGATCCAAAAATCCGTACGTCACCGGCTGGCCGAGTCGACTTACGAAGGTATCGAGCACCGGTCCGCCATTGCGAGATACCACCAGCCATCCTCGCTTGACACCTCCCGTCGCCGCGGGGCTGCCCGGAACGACATCGGCGACGACCCGCTTTCCGTTCGCGATCTGCCAGCGAATCCCCACGCCGACACGGCGGTCGACGCGAAGCTCGTGCGCACGACGCGGCGCCAACGCGGCAAGATGGGATTCCTTCAGCTCGGCACACATCCGGTTGAGCACCGCATAAAGAGAAGTGTCGTCCGCCGCTTTCGCCGCTTCCGGCCGGTATCGTTCGCGCGCCGCACGCCAGTCCACACCACGAAGCGCGGCGTCGAAATATTTGTCGTTCACGATTTCCCACGCACGGTCGAATACGCGAAGATTGAGCCGGGTCCGCTCGGCGGCGCTCAATGGCGGCGGCTCGTGATACTCCGTGGGCCGCGTGACGCAACCGCCGCCGATTACGAGCAACGCAAATGCCAGCGCCACCAACGCGCGAGCGCGCCGCGAGCCGGGCCGTTCGCCCGACGATCGGCCGCCGCCCGCTTCTTCCACTCTGCGCATTCTCAAATTTCCACCAGGTCCTTTTCGACCTTCAAATTATCGATGATGAAATCCTGCCGCTCGGGCGTGTTTTTGCCCATGAAAAATCCGAGCAGTTCGCCGCTGTCGTGCAGATGCGCGAGCGTCACGGGATCGAGCCGGATATTCTCGCCGATGAAATCCTTGAACTCGCTTGCGGAGATTTCGCCGAGGCCTTTGAAACGCGTGATCTCGTGACTCACGCCGAGTTCCGCAATCGCGGCCTGTTTCTCCTGCTCCGAATAACAGTAAATCGTCCGCTTCTTGTTGCGCACCCGAAACAGCGGCGTGTCCAAAATAAAGATATGGCCGTTGCGAATGAGGTCGGGAAAAAACTGCAGAAAAAAAGAAATCAACAGCAGCCGGATGTGCATGCCGTCGACGTCGGCATCGGTGGCAATCACGATTTTGTTGTAGCGCAGGCCGTCAAGCCCGTCTTCCACGTTGAGCGCGGACTGGAGGAGATGAAATTCCTCGTTTTCGTAGATCACTTTTTTGGAGAGACCGAACGTGTTGAGCGGTTTTCCCTTCAACGCGAACACCGCCTGCGTTTGCACGTCGCGCGTCGCGGTCAGCGAGCCCGCGGCGGAATCGCCCTCGACGATGAAGATCGTGCTCTCTTCCGCGCGCTCGTTACGGTCGCCGAGATGCAGCCGGCAGTCGCGTAACTTGCGGTTGTGCAGCGAGGCTTTTTTCGCGCGATCGCGCGCGAGACTGCGGATTCCGGCGAGCTCTTTGCGTTCGCGTTCGCTCTCCTCGATTTTGCCTTTCAACGTCTCCGCCGTCTCGCGGTTCTTGTGCAGATAACCGTCGAGCGATTGCTGCATGAACTTGCCGACGAACTCGCGAATCGACGGTCCGCCGGGCGCCATGTCGGCCGAGCCAAGTTTTGTTTTCGTCTGCGATTCGAACACCGGCTCCATGACGCGCACGACAATCGCCGCGTCGATCGACTGACGAACGTCCGCCGCGTCGTAATCCTTTTTGAAAAAATTCCGAACCGTGTCGACGAGCGCCTCCCGAAACGCCGCCAGGTGCGTTCCTCCCATGGTCGTGTGCTGCCCGTTGACGAAGCTGTAATATTCTTCGCCGTAGTGCGCACCGTGGGTGAACGCGACTTCGATATCCTCGCCTTCGAGGTGCACGATCGGATAAAGCGGCTCGCCGACGAGATTTTTTTGCAGCAGATCCTTCAGGCCGTTTTCCGAGCGAAACACTTTGCCGTTGAACGTGAGCGTGAGGCCGCGGTTGAGGAAGGCGTAGTTCCACAACATATCCTCGATGAACTCCGCGCGGAATTTGAAATCTTTTCCGAAGAGCGCCTCGTCCGGCGTGAACTCGATCAGCGTGCCATTGCGATCCTCGGTCTTCGTGACCTTGTAATCTTTCTTCAACTTGCCCTGCTCGAACTCGACAACCTTCGTCTGATTCTCGCGAAAGGCCTGCGCGCGGTAATGGAGGGAAAGCGCATTGACCGCCTTCTGGCCGACGCCGTTGAGACCGACCGCTTTCTTGAACGTTTCGCTGTCGTACTTCGCTCCGGTGTTGATGACGGACACGCATTCGAGCAGTTTGCCGAGCGGAATGCCGCGTCCATAATCGCGCACGCGCACGCGGCGGTCCTCAATCTCGACTTCAATTTTCCGTCCGAAGCCCATCGTGAATTCGTCGATGGAATTATCGATCGACTCCTTGATGAGGACGTAAATGCCATCTTCCGCATGAGAGCCGTTGCCGAGGCGTCCGATGTACATGCCCGGACGGAGGCGAATGTGTTCGGTCGATGAAAGGGTCTTGATGCTCGCTTCAGTGTAAGCTTGGGCCATGGTGCGTGACGCAAAACAGAGCGCAGCGCGGTCGCGCGTGACAAGCGCAATTGCGGCTGCGCAACGGCCGGCGCCGTCGTGCGATCAAAGTCGGCCTTGACATGATTGCGAACCGGCGCACGAGCATCAGGTCGAAGACAAACATCTTACGCTCGCAAAAACGCTGCGCGTTCCACCCATGAAAAAAATTCTTCTCTCTGTGACGCTGACGCTCGTCGGTTTGTTGATAATCGTTTACGTGGGCGTGGAGTTTTTTCTCGGATCAGTCGTGAAGGCGGGCGTCAACAATCTCGGGCCGCGGCTCACCCAGACAAAAGTCGAACTTGCGGGCGCGAAAATTTCTCCGCTCTCAGGATCGGGTACGCTGACCGGACTCGCCGTCGGAAATCCGAAAGGCTGGAGCAATCAGAATGCTTTTTTCCTGGGCAAAGTTCACCTCGAAATCGAACCGATGTCGTTGTTTCACGACCCGGTCGTGATTAATGACATGGTCATCGAGCAGCCGGAGTTCCTTTATGAGACACGGATTGTTTCCAGCAATATCGGCGATCTGCTGAAAAATATCGAAGCGGCAACTGGCGGAGGAACGGAACCCGCGAAAAAAAATGGGAAGCCTCGAAAATTCGAGGTAAAACACTTTCGTCTGGAAAACGGAAAAGTTTCCCTCGGATTCGGCCCGGCGGCGATTCCGCTGCCGATGCCGACCATTGAACTCAAAGATCTCGGCACGACGGAAGGCGGCCTGACATCGAATCAACTGGCGTTCGAGATCATGCAACATGTTGCCGAGAACATCGTGACGGCGACGACTCAGGCTGCGGGCACGCTCAACGGCACGATGGGCGCCGCGGCATCCGACGCCGCGAAAAAAGCCGCCGACAGTTTGAAGA
>Ga0070683_100001398_pt1 | contig 18519 bp, 15 predicted proteins | sample KBSC713LmetaG_FD_64662 | JGI IMG/M metagenome (GOLD analysis project Ga0070683, IMG submission 64662) | Corn rhizosphere microbial communities from Kellogg Biological Station, Michigan, USA - KBS C7.1-3L metaG | ecosystem: Host-associated > Plants > Roots > Rhizosphere ... | reverse complement strand
CGTTCCTGATCGACCCGATCGGCTTCGACTCCCTGGACCCTCTGCAGGAGGCCCTGTCCGGAGCCGAGTGGATCCTGCACGCGGCGACCCAGGATCTCCCCTGCCTCAACGAGGTGGGTCTGACGCCGGCGGCGCTGTTCGACACCGAGCTGGCCGGCCGGCTCCTCGGCTACCCACGGGTCGGTCTGGCCACGTTGGTCGAGACGCTCCTCGGCGAGCGGATGAAGAAGGAGCACTCCGCCGCCGACTGGTCGACCCGTCCGCTGCCGACCCCGTGGTTGGAGTACGCCGCGCTCGACGTGGAGGTGCTGCTCGAGCTCCGCGAGGTACTGATCCGTGAGCTGCGCGAGGCCGGAAAGGACGACTGGGCGCGTCAGGAGTTCGAGGCACTGCGCGGTTTCACGCCGCTCGTCCGGCACGAGCCGTGGCGACGCACCTCCGGGCTCCACAAGGTCCGCGGCCGGCGGCTGCTCGGCGCCGTACGCGAGCTGTGGGAGGAGCGCGACGAGCTGGCCCGGTCTCGCGACGTGTCACCGGGACGGATCATCGGCGACAGCGCGATCGTGGCCGCCGCCCTGGCCGACCCCGCCACCCGCTCCGACCTGCTGGCGACCAAGGGCTTCCACGGTCGCGGCGCCTCGAGGTACGCCGACCGGTGGCTCGACGCCCTCCGCCGAGCGCGCGAGATGCCGGAAGCGGACCTGCCGGTGCGCGCACCACGCACCGACGGCCCGCCTGCGCCCCGCGCGTGGGCCGAGCGCGACCCTGTCGCCGCCGAACGCCTGGCGCTCGCCCGCGACGGGATGACCAAGCTGTCCGAGGAGCACCAGGTGCCGGCCGAGAACCTGCTGTCGCCGGACACCGTGCGCCGGGTGATGTGGGAGCCGGCGGGCGCGGACGCCGACGCGGTCGGCGACCAGCTGCGGCAGCTCGGCGCCCGGGAGTGGCAGGTCGAGCTCACCGCGCCGATGCTGGCCGACGCCGTCGCCGCCGCGCGAGCCGCCGGCTGATCCTGGGCGAGGCTCAGCCGGACGATGGGCTGGCGCTGGGGCCGAGCCGCGGCCCGATCACCCGGTACGACGCGCGGTCGATCTGGCGGGTCGCCCGCGGGACCTGGGCCGGCGTGCCCCGCAGCATCTTCTCCAGCATCGGGTCCACGGCCAGCTCGAGCTCGTCGGACGGACCGACGACCGGCGGGTAGACCATGCTCTTCACGCTGAACGTGAACACCGAGGCGTGCTGGGGCAGCCGGTCCGGCTGCTGGAACGCATCGGAGAGCGCCACCGTCTGGTTGGCGGGCTGGAGGTACCCGCCGAACGAGACCAGCGCGAGCGCACCGGGCGAGCTGGCGTAGACCAGGAAGTCGGCAGCGGTGGCGACGTCGCTCGGATGCTGCGAGAGGCACAGTCCGGTGAGGTTGCCGACGGTGGCCGGGGTGCCGAGGCTGGGCATCGGCATCACGTCGAAGTCGAGCCCGTCGGTGGCCCGGAGATCGGGGACCATCCGCCGCGAGCCCTCGAGCAGCGCCAGCTTCCCGCGGGCGAACCACTCGAGCGGCGTGTGCTTCTCCAGCTGGGCCGGGGTCAGCGTCGACCCCGGAGCCCGCAGCGCCCGCACGGTCCGGGTCAGCGACTGCACGTTGGTGTCGTCGGAGAGCGCCAGCGACGTCGGGTCGGTGGCGCTGTCGAAGAGGGCGCCACCCCCGGAGTACACGAACGGCGCGATGCTGGCCAGGTCCGGGGCCAGGTAGATGCCGGCGACCCCCGGGTGGCGCTTCACCGACCAGCGCGCGGCCGCCGTGAACTGGTCCAGAGACCATCCCTGGCCCGGCTCGGGTGGGTTCTTGATCCGGCCGAGCTTGACCAGCTTCTTGTTGTAGAAGACCACGGCGGGCTGCACGCCGTACGGCAGGCACTCCAGGCGGTTGTCCGCACCGAACGCCGTCAGGCTGCTGCGCGGGTACTCGTCACCGAAGTCGAAGCCCCGGTCGTCGAGCAGCTGGTCGACCGGCTGCACCAGCTGGTGCTGGGTGAGGTAGGGCAGGTGGCGGCGGTTCGCGAGGAAGACGTCCGGCACCTGCTCACCGTCGCGGAACGCCGCGAGCATGGCCGAGTCGTTCGGCCACGACTCCACCTTGACCGTGACCTTGCGTGAGAGCGGCGCGTAGGTCTCGGCCATCGTCTTGTACTGGTCGATCTCGCCGGCCGACCCGATCACGCCGAACGTGAGCGTCTCCGGGGGCAGCTGTGGGGGGGCGGAGGAGGACGGGGCCGACGACGGGGCCGAGCCGCCGAGGCTGCTCGCAGACGAGCTCGCGGTCGAGGACCCGGACGCGTCGCAGGCGGCGAGGAGGCCGGTGGCGAGGAGGGCCGCGACGAGGAGGGTGGCGCGCTGCCGACTCCACCCCGAACTCTCACGCACGGCCGAAACCCTAACGGCCCGGGACAACGAGGAGTGCGCCGGACCGGGAGCGCCTCACGGCGCGTGGCCGCTCGCAGCGGCTGATGTTGGGACCCGGGGCTGCCGCGGCCCGGCACACTCGCGAACAGTGTACCGAGTGAACGAGGACGTCCGGGCGCTCTCCGACGCGAACGGCTCTACGTGAGGCCGCCGGCGAGCTCCAGGCGGGCGGCGCGGTCCAGCTGGTCGGCGACCGCCTGGATCCGGGCCGCGGCGACGGTGTCGCCGTCCGGGAGCTCGACGCGGCCGGTCGCGACCACGCGGGCGAACGCCGCGGCGCGCAGGAGGACGTCGGCGAAGTCGCTGCCGGCGATCCCGAGCAGCACCTGGTCGACCATCGCCCGCAGCTCGTCGGGGCCCGGTGGGTCGGCGACTCCCGCGACCACTCCGTGCACGGCCGCGCGGTCGCGCCCGGCCTCGAACTCCCGCGCCACGCCGACCGGGTCGGCGTACACCCAGGAGCGGAGGAGGTAGAGCCGCCACAGGCAGCCGGCGATGGTGTCGGCCGGTCGACCGGCCCAGACCTCGGCGATCGTCTCGATCCCCTCGGTGTCCGCGAGGTGCAGCACCCGCTCCGCGATCTCGCTGTCGCCGGAGTCGCGGGCCCCGCGCACGAGCAGGTAGGCCGCACGGTCGGCCGCCTCGGCGAGGCGGAGGGGATCGAGGTCGTCGGCCTCGAGGCCCTCGAAGAACCGATCGCCCGGGGTCAGCGGGCGGTGGTGCGGACGTTGGGTCACCGGTCCACGGTACCGACCGAGATCAGCCCGCGAGCAGCTTCCGGATGCGTTGGTCGCTGACGTGTCCGTCGGTGCCGAGCTGCTGGGCGAACAACGACACCCGATACTCCTCGAGCATCCAGCGCGCCCGACGCAGCGTGTCGCCGGGCGGACGCCCTTCCTGGAGGGCCGCGACCTGGTGGAGGTAGGCCTCGTCGAGGGGGCGCACCTGGTCCATGAGCTGTCGGTCGCGGGCGACCCGGTCGTCGAGGTTCTCGCGTCGGCGCCGGATCGCCAGGAGGTACGTCGGGAAGCGCCGGAGCCGGTCGGCCCCGGCCTCACCCAGGAAGCCACGGCCGACCAGCCGCGCCAGCTGCTCCCGCATGTCCTGCAGCGCGGGCAGGGTGGCCAGCTCGGCGCGGCCGCTGAGAGCGCGGTCGGTCTCCCGCCAGTCGGCGAGGACACGGAGCACGTCGCGGAGCACGGGGTCGGTGCGCGCTGCCAGTGCATGGCGGGCGGCCGCCACCAGTGCGTCGTACTCCTCCGGCGTGCGGGCGGGCGGGTGCGCGTCGACGACGTCGGTGAACACCGCCGCGCGAACGTCGTCCAGGAGGTCGCCGACCGAGGCGTACGGCGAGCCCGCGAGGCCGAGGCGCTGGGTGGTGTCGAGCGAGTCGGTCGGGTCGGTCGGGAACGGCAGCGCCAGCAGCAGGAGCCGCCGTACGCCGTGCCGGTGGCGGGCCGCCGCCTCCTCCGCCGAGCCGAACACACCGAGCCCGACGGTTGCGCCCTCGTCGAGCAGCGCCGGGTACGCGAGCACCTCGTGGCCCGCGCGGCGCTGGAGGATCTCGGTCGGCAGCTCGCCGAACGTCCACTCCGTCCGGCCGGTCGCGCCGTACCCACTGTCATCGGCGACGGCCGCGAGCGCCGCGTCGAACTGCTCCTCCAGGGGAGCCTTGAGGGCGTCGAGGTCCTTGCCGCGGGCCTGCTCGTCACCGTCGTCGCCGAGCACGCGGTAGGTGGGCTGGAGATGTGCGGGCACCTTGGTCCAGTCCCAGGCGTCGCGGGGGATCACGACGCCTGCCGTCGACCGGCCCCATCGCTCGAGTGCGTCGAGCAGGGGCTCCTCGCCGGCAGGTGTCGAGGCCAGGAACTCCCGCGCCTTGTCCGGGGCGGGGACGAAGGACACACGGAGGTTCTTGGGCAGGCTCCGGATCAGGCTGGTGACCAGCTCCTGCCGGACGCCGGGGACGTTCCAGGAGAAGTCGTCGGCGGCGACCCGGTTGAGGGTGGCGACGGGCACGTCGATGGTGAGGCCGTCGTCGGCGGCACCGGGTTCGAAGTGGTAGCTGATCGGGAAGGTCAGGCCCTCACCCTGCTGCCAGGCCTCGGGGTAGTCCTCCTCGCGAACCTCCTCCGCGCTGTCGTGGGTGAGCATCGCCGGGTCGAAGGTGAGCAGCTCCGGCCGACGTGCGCGCTCCTTCTTCCACCAGGTGTCGAAGTGGGCTCCGCTGACGACGTCGGCCCCGACGCGCGCGTCGTAGAAGTCGAAGAGGGTCTGCTCGTCGACGACGATGTCGCGGCGCCGGGCGCGGTGCTCGAGCTCCTCGGCCTCCTCCAGGAGCCGTTGGTTCTCCGCGAGGAAGCGGTGGCGGCTGGACCACTCGCCCTCCACGAGGGCGTGCCGGATGAACAGCTCGCGGCTCAGCTCGCGATCGATGCGGCCGTACTGCACGAGCCGGTCGGTGACGAGCGGGACGCCGTACAACGTGACCCGCTCGTAGGCCAGCACGGCCGCACGCTTCTTCGACCAGTGGGGCTCGCTGTAGGTGCGCTTCACCAGGTGGCCGCCGAGCTGCTCGGCCCACTCGGGCCGGATCGCGGCGTTCTGCCGGGCCCAGAGACGGCCGGTCTCCACCAGCTCGCCGGCCATCAGGTACGCCGGGTTCTTGCCGCGCAGCGCGCTGCCGGGGAAGATCGCGAACCTCGTGCCGCGGGCTCCGAGGTACTCCCTCGGGCCACGAGGGCCGCGCTGCCCCGGCGGCTGCCGCTCGCGCTCCTCCAGGACCCCGATGTGGGACAGCAGCCCGGACAGCAGCGCCTGGTGGATGCCGTCGGCGTCGGGCTCGCTCGCGACGCCTCCGCGGCCCAGGTCGACCTTCAGCTCCCGGCAGACCTGGCGCAGCTGGGACTCGAAGTCCTGCCACTCGCGGACGCGCAGGTAGTTGAGGTACTCGCGCTTGCACATCCGGCGGAACGCGCTGCTCGACAGCTCGCGCTGCTGGCCGCGCAGGTGGCGCCACAGGTTGAGCCAGGTCAGGAAGTCGGATGTGGGGTCCTTGAAGCGCGCGTGGAGCTGGTCGGCCTGCGCCTGCTGCTCGAGTGGTCGCTCGCGCGGGTCCTGCAGCGACAGCGCGGCGGCGATGACGAGGATCTCGCGGACGCAGCCGAGGCGCTCCGCCTCGAGGATCATCCGGCCCAGCCTCGGGTCGATGGGGAGCCGGGCGAGGCGTCGGCCCAGTCGGGTGAGCCGGCGCCCTTCGCCGGTGTCGCCACCCGAGAGCAGCGCCCCGAGCTCCTCGAGCAGCTGCACCCCGGAGGTGACCTGGCGCCGGTCGGGCGGCTCGACGAACGGGAAGCGGGCGATGTCGCCGAGCGCGAGCGACGACATCTGGAGGATCACCGAGGCGAGGTTGGTGCGGAGGATCTCGGGGTCGGTGAACTCCGGGCGGCTCTCGAAGTCCTCCTCGGAGTACAGCCGGATCGCGATGCCGGCCTCGACCCGGCCGCAGCGGCCGGAGCGCTGCTGGGCCGAGGCCCGGCTGATCGCCTCGATCGGCAGCCGCTGCACCTTGGTCCGCATGGAGTAGCGCGAGATGCGCGCGACGCCGGTGTCCACGACGTAACGGATGCCGGGGACGGTCAGCGAGGTCTCCGCGACGTTCGTGGCGAGGACGACCCGTCTGGTCGTCTGCGGATGGGACGAGAAGACGCGGTGCTGCTCGGCCGCCGACAGCCGCGAGAACAGCGGGACCACCTCGAGCGCGCGCCCCGAGTCGGGCTTCACGTCGGCGAGGGCGTCGGCGGTGTCGCGGATCTCCCGCTCCCCCGGCAGGAACACCAGGACGTCACCGGGGCCCTCGCCGGACAGCTCGCGTACGGCGTCGACGATCGCCTCGGTCTGGTCGCGGACGACGGCCTCCCCCTCGTCGTCCTCCTCGTCGGGCAGGTCGATGAGCGGTCGGTACCGGATCTCGACCGGGTAGGTGCGACCGGACACCTCGATGATCGGCGCGGCACGTCCATCGGGATCCGCGAAGTGGTCGGCGAACCGCTGGGGGTCGATCGTGGCCGAGGTGATGACCACCTTGAGGTCGGGGCGTCTCGGCAGCAGCCGCTTGAGGTAGCCGAGCAGGAAGTCGATGTTGAGGCTCCGCTCGTGGGCCTCGTCGATGATGATCGTGTCGTAGCGGCGCAGCTCCCGGTCGCGCTGGAGCTCGGCGAGCAGGATGCCGTCGGTCATCACCTTGATCCGGGTGTCGCGCGAGGTGCGGTCGGTGAAGCGCACCTGGTAGCCGACCTCGGTGCCGAGCTCGGTGTCCAGCTCGGACGCGAGCCGCTCGGCCACCGAGCGGGCCGCGATCCGGCGCGGCTGGGTGTGCCCGATCAGGCCACCTCGCCCGCCCGTCCCACGACCCGGCCCCCGACCCAGCTGGAGGCAGATCTTCGGCAGCTGGGTGGTCTTGCCCGAACCGGTCTCGCCCGCAACGACGACGACCTGGTGGTCCCGGATCGCCGCCGCGATGTCGTCGCGCCGCCCGCTGATCGGCAGCTCGGCCGGGAAGGAGATGTCCACAACGTCGGCGATTCTCCCTCACTGCCCGGGCTTCTCCCACCGAGTTCCGCGTCCGTCGGCTCCATCGGCTCGGTCCGCTCCCGCGGGTACCCGGGGCCGGTCAGGTTGTGTTCAGGTGACCGACACCGCGGGCTCACGGTGCTCACAGGTTCGCCACAGGAAGCGGACGCACCGTCGAGGCATGACTCCCCTCCAGCGCAGCAGAAGGCTCCAGGCAGGGCTCGCCGGCCTCGGCATCGCCGGTGCCCTCGGCGCGTCGATCGGGATCGGGATGGCCACCCGGTCCGCTGCCGACGACACGTCCACGCGCTCCGGGAAGCACTCGTCCGGCTCCGAGCACCGGTCGTCGTCCGGCTCCGAGCACCGGTCGGCGAGAACGACGACCCGGAGCTCCACCGGTACGTCACGCCCGACCGTCACCGCGCCCACCCCGTCCGCGCCGTCCGCGCCGCAGGCCACGACGAGCGGGTCCTGAGATGAGCACGACGTACGCCTTCGACATCTGGAGCACCACCGGCCGCGTGGTGGTGACCGAGCCGCGCGCCCTGGCCTCCGTGGTCGAGATCGTCCGGGGCGGTCTCGACGAGGTCGACCGAGCCTGCTCGCGCTTCCGGCCGGACTCCGAGCTGTCGACCCTGACGCCGGGCACGCGGCGGATCTCGCCGATGCTGGCCGACCTCGTCGGGATCGCTCTGGACGCGGCCGAGGCCAGCGGCGGGCTGGTCGACCCGACCGTCGGGGCCGCGATGCGGGGGCTCGGCTACGACCGCAGCATCGAGCTGCTGCCCGCCGACGGCCCGGCGGTGCGCCTCGTGCAGTCCGTCCCCGGCTGGCGCCGCGTGCGCCTGCACGGCGACCAGCTCGAGCTGCCGCGCGAGGTGGTCCTCGACCTCGGCGCCACGGCCAAGGCCCGGGCGGCCGACCTGCTCGCCCGCCGGGCCGCGGACAGTGCCGGTGTCGGCGTACTGGTCGAGCTCGGCGGCGACATCTCCACCGCCGGCCCCGCGGCCGACGACGGCTGGCAGGTGCTCGTGCGCGACACCGAGGACGATCCCGCCTGTCGGATCACCCTGGCGGCCGGAGCGGCGGTCGCCACGTCCTCGACGGTACGGCGTGCCTGGCGCCGGGGCGGCGTGGCGATCCACCACGTCGTCGACCCGCGCACGGCCGCACCCGCCACCCCCGTCTGGCGCAGCGCCACCGTCGCCGCGCCGACCTGCGTCGAGGCCAACACCGCGTCCACCGCCGCGATCGTGCTCGGCCGCGACGCGGCAGCCTGGCTCGCCGAGCGCGGTCTCACCGCGCGCCTGGTCGACCAGCGCCACCGCGTGGTGCGTGTCGGCGGCTGGCCCCATGAGGTGGCGGCATGAGCCAGGCGGGGCTGACCAGCGCGTTCTGGGCGCTCGGCCGCGGCACCGGCGTCGTGGCCCTGGTGCTGCTCACGGTCTCGGTCGTGCTCGGCATCGTCGCCCGCTCGGGACGGCGCGTGCCGGCGGTGGGCCGGGTCGGCATCAGCGACCTGCACCGGACCGCGGCCCTGACCGGCACCGGCCTGGTCGTGGCGCACCTCGGGAGCCTGCTGTTCGACCCCTATGCACAGCTCAGGCTGGTCGACCTCGCGGTCCCGTTCCTGGCTGCCTACCGCCCGCTGTGGCTCGGTCTCGGAACCCTGGCCGTCGACGTCCTCGCGATCGTCACCGTCGTCTCGCTGCTGCGGCACCGGGTGGGCCCGAAGACGTTCCGGGCGGTGCACTGGGCGACCTACGCCTTGTGGCCCATGGCGCTCCTGCACGCCCTCGGCAGCGGCACAGACGCCGGGACGACCTGGTTCCGCGGCCTGGCCGTGGTCTGCGCCGGCGCGGTCGTCGCGGCGATCGGCTGGCGGCTTGCTCCGTCGTACGCCGGTCGGGGCTGGACCCGACAGCACCGGAGGCCGGCTTGACCACCGCGCCCACCCTGACCCGACGGCTGCTCGACGGTGCCGGGACCGACCACGGCGCTCATCTGGCGCGGTACGGCGTCCTCCCCCGTCTCAGCCGCGACGACCTGCTCGCAGCCCTGACGGACAGCGGCCTCACCGGCCGCGGCGGCGCCGGGTTCCCGACCGCGATCAAGGTGCGAGCCGTCGCCTACGCCCCGCGGCGGCCGGTCGTGATCGGCAACGCCATGGAGAGTGAGCCCCTCAGTGCGAAGGACGCGGTGCTGCTCGGCCGCAACCCGCACCTCGTCCTCGACGGCCTCGAGACCCTGGCCCGCGCGATGCGCGCCCGGCGGGCGATCCTCGCGCTCGGCCCCGAGGTCGATCCCGGAGCGACGTTCGCCGCCGCCCGCGGCCGGGAGGTCGAGGTGGTCCAGCTCGAGGGCGGCTTCGTCGCCGGTCAGGAGACCGCACTGGTCAACCAGCTGAACGGACGGCCCGCGATCCCGCGCGACCCCTTCACCCGGGTCACGGAGGCCGGCGTCGGCGGCCGCGCGACCCTGGTCCTCAACGCCGAGACGCTGGCGCAGCTGGCGCTGCTCGTCCGGTACGGCGCGGGCTGGTTCCGGGCCGCGGGCACCACCGAGGACCCCGGCACGTCCCTCTTCACGATCAGCGGATCCGTGGGCCGGCCGGGCGTGGTCGAGGCCGAGCGCGGCAGCAGTCTGCGTGACGTGCTGGACCCGGCCCAGCCGCTGCGCCCGTCGGCGGTCCTGGTGGGCGGGTACCACGGAGCGTGGGTCCGGACCTCCGACCTCGACGTGCGGCTGACCCGCCGCGACCTCGCGGCGTACGGCGCGTCGGTCGGGGCCGGCGTCCTGCACGTCCTCGGCACCGACACCTGCCCGATCGGGTTCGCCGCCGGAGTCGCCGAGTACCTCGCTTCCGAGTCGACCCGCCAGTGCGGGCCGTGCCTGAACGGTCTCCCGCGCATGGCCACCGACCTCGCGCGACTCGCGGCCGGGGTGCGCGACCATGGCCTGCCGGCCGAGGTGCAGAGGATGTCGGCACTGGTCACCGGTCGTGGAGCCTGTGCCCATCCCGATGGCAGCGCACGCTTCGTGGCCTCGACCCTCGACGTCTTCCGCGACCACGTCGCCGCCCACCTCGAGGGCTGGTGCCCCACCCCGACCGGTCGGCCGCGGCGGTCAGACTCATGACCCGCCTGCATGTCGACTGGACCCGCTGCGACGGCCACGGCAGCTGCTCCGAGCTGCTGCCCGAGCTGCTGGGCGTCGACGAGTTCGGCTTTCCCGTCTCGCGTTCCGGCGAGCGCGATCCCGCGGTTCCCCGTCGCGACCGCGACACCGCTCGACACGCCGTCCGGAACTGCCCCCTGATGGCGCTGCGGCTGTACGACGCCGACGGCTGAGGTGCGGGGGTCAGCGCCCGTCCTGGCCCTGGCCGAACGGAGGGGTCTGCCGGTCGGACCCGCCGTTGCCGAAGCCCGGTCCCTCGGGGAAGGCGCGCTGCTGGAAGAAGCCACCCGGCGCGTGCCCGAAGCGGTAGTCGTCCTGCCCGGCGGCGTGGCCCAGGATGAAGCCGCTCAGCCCGCCGATGACGAGGCACGCCAGGGCGACCGCGACGACGGCCCGCATCCCGAGCACCTGGTCGGCGAAGCGCGGGCGCGACTGCGCGGGAGGCACGCCGTACGCCGGATAGCCGGCCGGGATGGGCATCGCGTACGCCGCAGCCGGCGGCGTGGCCTCGGGTGCCGGTGTTGCGGCCGGGGGAGGCTCCGGCGCCCCTGGCTCGATCGGGCGGGTCTCGTCGTCGCTCATGGCCGCAGTGTGGACCCGGACGCTGTGCCGGACCTGTGGGATCGATCAGAGGACGTCGTGTCTCACCAACAGGGATCTCACAGGAAACACACAGGCCCGCTGACCAGACTGTGGGTCATGGATCTCACCCGCCCGGACGGAACGCCGCTGCGCGTGCTCGTCGTCGACGACGAGACCAACATCGCCGAGCTGATCGGCATGGCGCTGCGGTACGAGGGTTTCGAGGTCTCGATGGCGCACACCGGCGCGAAGGCCGTCTCGAACGCGAGGACGTTCGGCCCGGACGCCGTCGTGCTGGACATGATGCTGCCCGACTTCGACGGGCTCGAGGTGCTGCGTCGGATGCGGGCGACCGATCCCGAGGTGCCCGTGGTGTTCCTCACCGCCCGCGACTCGGTCGAGGACCGGGTCGCCGGGCTGACCGCGGGTGGCGACGACTACGTGACCAAGCCGTTCTCCCTCGAGGAGCTGGTCGCCCGGCTGCGCGGCCTGATGCGGCGTACCGGCGCCCGCCGCGCGGAGTCCGACTCGGTGCTCACCGTCGGCGACCTCGAGCTCGACGAGGACAGCCACGAGGTACGCCGCGCGGGCGACGAGATCACGCTGACGGCCACCGAGTTCGAGCTGCTCCGCTTCCTCATGCGCAACCCGAAGCGCGTCCTGTCCAAGGCCCAGATCCTCGACCGTGTGTGGAACTACGACTTCGGCGGCCAGGCCAACGTCGTCGAGCTCTACATCTCCTACCTGCGCAAGAAGATCGACGCCGGCCGCGAGCCGATGATCCACACCATGCGCGGCGCCGGGTACGTGCTGAAGCCGGTGTCATGAGGAATGTCTTCGCCTCGCTGACCTCACGTCTGGTCGCCACCGCCGTCCTGCTGGTGGCTGTCGTGGCCCTGCTGATCGCGACGGCCGCCACTCTCGCGCTCCACTCCTACCTGTCCGACCGTCTCGACCGCGATGTGGAGGCGTTGCTCGGCCAGGCCGTCCAGCAGCACCTGCACGGCGGACCACTCGGTGAGCCGGGCGACGGCGACTCCGACAACCGTCCCCTCGACGGACCTCGGATCGACGACCTGATCGGGTTCTCCGCCGCCAACGGGGCCGCCGCCGCGATCCGCACCGACGAGGGGTACCGGGCCCTGGACGCGTCGACCGTGGCCGACCTGGCAGCGCTCCCGGCGGACGACTCGGCGCACGACGTTCAGGTCCCGGGGTACAGCGAGTACCGCGTGGCCGCCCGACAGGTGCCCGACGGGGTGGTCATCGTCGGGCTCTCCTCCTCCTCCGTCGACGGTCCGGTGTCGCGGCTGGTGGTCTGGGAGGTCATGGTCGGCGTGCTCGGCATCGCCGCAGCGGCGGTCGTCGGCACGATCCTGGTACGCCGTCAGCTGCGGCCGTTGCGCGAGGTCGCCGCGACCGCACACACGGTGGCCGCTCTGCCGCTGGCCGAGGGCGAGATCGCGATCGCTCCCCGGGTGCCCGAGCACCTGACCGACGCGCGGACCGAGGTCGGACAGGTCGGGTCGGCCCTGAACACCTTGCTGGTGCACGTCGAGTCCTCGCTGGCGCAACGTCACGAGAGCGAGCAGCAGGTGCGGCAGTTCGTGGCCGACGCCTCGCACGAGCTGCGCACTCCGCTGACCACCATCGCCGGCTACACCGAGCTCGCGCGACGGCGCCCGGACGACTCGGGCGCCGTGACGACGGCGCTGGGCAAGGTCGAGGAGGAGTCGGCGCGGATGACGGCGATGGTCGAGGACCTCCTGCTGCTCGCGCGGCTCGACTCCGGCCGGCCGCTGGCCCGCGACAGCGTGGACCTCTCGCGGCTGCTGGTGGAGGCGGTCTCGGACGCGCGCGTGGTGGCACCCGACCACCGCTGGCGGCTGGACCTCCCCGAGGAGCAGATCGAGGTCACCGGCGACGGCGAGCGACTGCACCAGGTCGTCAGCAACCTGCTGACCAACGCCCGCAAGCACACGCCACCCGGGACGACGGTGACCGTGACCGGGACGCCGTACGGCTTCTCGGTGCACGACGACGGCCCGGGCTTCCCGCCGGAGCTCGCCGCGTCGGCGTTCGAGCGGTTCGTCCGCGGCGACGCCTCACGTACCCGACCACCCCGTGGCACCGACGGGGGCGCCGGCCTCGGCCTCTCACTCGTCGACGCGATCGTCACCGCACACGGCGGCTCGGTCTCCCTCGAGTCCCTCCCGGGCTCCACCACTGTCGCCGTCACCCTGCCGCGCTAGCTCACAGACACACCACAGGCTGACGCGAAGGGTCTGCCAGTCCGGGTCGTCACGGTGACCGCATGACGTCCGAGACCCCGGCACTGACCCGCGACTCGAGCCCCACAGACCGTCCCCGGCCGACACGCGCGTTCACGCGCCGGGGACACCAAGCGGTCGAGGGCCGCGCCGGTCGGTTCCACGTGCCTGCCGACCGCGCGGCCCTCGCCGGACTGCTCGTCGCCACCGCCCTGCTGTACGTCTGGGGGCTGGGGGCATCGGGCTGGGCCAACTCGTTCTACTCCGCCGCCGCCCAGGCCGGATCGGCGTCCTGGAAGGCGTTCTTCTTCGGCTCCTCCGACGCCGCGAACAGCATCACCGTCGACAAGACCCCGCTGGCCATCTGGCCGATGGCGCTGTCGGTCCGCATCTTCGGGCTGTCGTCGTGGAGCATCCTCGTGCCGCAGGCGCTCGCAGGAGTCGGCGCCGTCTGGCTCCTGCACGCGACCATCCGGCGTACCACGGGATCCGCCGTCGCGGCGCTCATCGGCGGTGCGGTGATGGCACTGACACCGGTGGCGGTGCTGATGTTCCGCTTCAACAACCCCGACGCGCTGCTGTGCCTCCTGCTGGTCGCCGCGGCGTACGCCACCCTGCGTGCCGTCGACGCGTCGCAGGTCGGGGGTCGCGCCGCCCGCTGGCTGGCGTTCGCCGGCGTGCTGGTGGGGCTGGCGTTCCTGGCGAAGATGTTGCAGGCCTTCCTGGTGCTCCCCGCGCTGGTCCTGGTGTACGCCGTGTTCGCCGGCGTCGCCTGGCGGCGCAGGATCTGGCACCTGCTCGGCGCCCTCGCCGGGCTGCTCGTGGCCGCGGGGTGGTGGCTCGCCATCGTGATGGTCTGGCCGGCGGCATCCCGCCCGTACGTCGGCGGCTCGCAGCACAACTCGATCCTCGAGCTGACCCTCGGCTACAACGGCCTGGGCCGCCTGGACGGCTCGGAGACCGGATCGGTCGGCGGCGGCGGCTCCGGCGGCGACTTCGGCGGTGGCTTCGGCGGGGGGCAGTGGGGCGCGACCGGAGTACTGCGGATGTTCAACAGCGAGGTCGGCGGCCAGGTGGCCTGGCTGCTACCGGCTGCGCTGGCCCTCGGCATCGCGGCACTCTTCTTCGCCCGCGGTCGGCGTGCGATCCAGGCCGGGCTGACCCTGTGGCTGGGGTGGCTCGTGGTGACCGCGCTGACCTTCAGCCTGATGGCGGGGATCTTCCACCCGTACTACACCGTGGCCCTCGCCCCGGCCATCGGCGCGCTGGTGGGCATCGGTGCCTGGGTGCTCTGGCGGCACCGCACCTCGTTGGTGGCCTCGGGTGCGCTCGGGTTCACCACGGCCATGACCGCCGCGCTCGCCTTCGAGCTGCTCGCGCGGGACGGCTCCTGGCATCCCTGGCTGAAGTACGCGGTGGCCACGATCGGCTTCGCGGCCGCGCTGATGGTCGTCGGCGCCCGGCACCTGCCGCGCAGGCTCGCCACGACGGTCGCGGTGGTGGCCCTGTCCGCCGGGTCGGCCGGCCCTGCGGCGTACTCGGTCGCGACCGCGGCGACCTCGCACGGCGGCTCGATCCCGAGCGCCGGCCCGACGACGGGCGGGTCGGCCGGCCCCAGCGGTCAACCGCCCGCCGGCGGCCTGCTGGACGGCAGCACGTCCAGCACCGCCCTGACCGCGCTGCTCGAGGCCGACGCCTCGTCGTACACCTGGGTCGCGGCGGCCATCGGTTCCAACAGCGCGGCCGGCTACCAGCTCGCCAGCCAGCAGCCGGTGCTGGCGATCGGCGGCTTCAACGGCAGCGACCCCAGCCCGACCCTGGCGCAGTTCCGGGCCTGGGTGGTCGCCGGCAGGATCCACTACTTCATCGCCGGTGGCGGCATGGGCGGTGGGCCCGCTGGTGGCGTGGGCGCCGGCGGCAACACCGCCTCGCAGATCACGAGCTGGGTCGAGTCGACGTTCACCGCGCGGACCGTCGAGGGGGTCACCGTCTACGACCTCTCCGCGGGCGGCTGACAGATCCTTCCCGCCGTTCCACTACCGTCGACCGACATGAGGCTTCCGCAACGGGTCGACCACCTCATCGTCGGCGCCGGCTTCGCCGGCATCTGCGCCGCGATCAAGCTCACGGAGGACGGTGAGAGCGACCTCGTCGTGATCGAGAAGGCCGACGACGTCGGCGGCACCTGGCGCGACAACACCTACCCCGGCGCCTGCTGCGACATCCCGAGCCAGCTCTACTCCTTCTCCTTCGCCCGCAACCCCGAGTGGAGCTCGTCGTACTCTCCGCAGCCGGAGATCCAGGCCTACCTGCGGCGGATCGCCGGCGAGTACGGCGTGACCGACAAGACTGCCTTCAACACCGAGCTCGAGCAGGCCGCGTGGGACGACGACGCACAGGTCTGGCGATGCCGGACGACGTCCGGCGAGGTCGTCGCGCGCACGCTGATCACCGGTACCGGCACGCTCTCCGAGCCGCGCCTGCCGGACATCGAGGGCATCGACACGTTCGCCGGCGCGCTCTTCCACTCCGCGCGCTGGGACCACTCCGTCGACCTCACCGGCAAGCGGGTGGCCGTGGTCGGCACGGGTGCGTCGGCGATCCAGATCGTGCCCGAGGTGCGGCAGGTCGCCGCGCACGTCGACGTCCACCAGCGCACCGCGCCGTGGGTGATCCCGCGCAACGACCGCCGCTACCCGAGGGTCGAGCGACTGGCACTGCGGCACGTGCCGGGCCTCGCGAAGCTCTACCGCACCGGCATCTACTGGGCGCACGAGGGCTACGTCCCGGCGTTCACCTGGCAGCCGAGGCTCGGCGCGCCGGCCGAGAAGGCCGCGACGATCAACATCCGGAAGGCGATCAAGGACCCCGGGCTCCGGGCGAAGGTCACGCCGACCTTCCAGCTCGGCTGCAAGCGGGTGCTGCGCTCGAACACCTACTACCCCGCGCTCGCCAGCGAGAACGTCGACCTCGTCACCGACCCGATCGCCCGGATCACCGCGGCCGGCATCGTCACCGCTGACGACGTCGAGCACCCGGCCGACGTGATCGTCGTGGCCACCGGCTTCTGGACCACCGAGCAGCCGATCGCGGCGCGCGTGGTCGGCCGCGCCGGCCGCACGCTGGCCGAGGCGTGGGCGGACAGCGGGATGACGGCGTACAAGGGAACGACCGTGCACGGCTTCCCCAACCTCTTCATGCTCACCGGTCCGAACACGGCCCAGGGCCACACCAGCGTCGTGTTCGTGGTCGAGTCGCAGGTGGCCTACATCCGCGACGCGCTGCGCATCCTGCGCACCGAGGGGTACGGCGCGCTGGAGCCGCGCGCGGACGCGCAGCGGCGGTACAACGCCAGCCTGCAGCGCCGGATGACGCGCACCGTGTGGAGTCGAGGCGGCTGCATGTCGTGGTACCAGGACGCCCACGGCCGGATCACCACGCTGTGGCCGCGATCGACGTTCACGTTGCGGCGGATCCTGGCCCGCTTCGATGCCGACGCCTACGACGTACAGGCGGCGCGCCCCGACCGCGAAGCGGTGGCATGAGGTCGCTGACCGACCGGGTCGTCGTGATCACCGGCGCCGGCTCCGGCATCGGTCGTGCGCTGGCCGTCGACGTCGCCCGCCGGGGCGCGCTGGTCGCGGTGTCCGACATCGACGAGGCAGGGCTCGGGGGGACCGTCGACCTGGTCAAGACGGCCGGTGCCCGGGAGGTGCGCAGCGACCGGCTCGACGTCGCGGACCGCGCCGCGTTCACGACGTACGCCGCGGCGGTCGCCGAGCAGTTCGGCCGGGTGAACGTCGTGGTCAACAACGCCGGTGTCGCGCTGGCCGGTGACGTCGAGGACCTCGAGTACCCCGACATGGACTGGATCATCTCGATCAACTTCTGGGGCGTCGTCCACGGCTCGAAGGAGTTCCTGCCGCACCTGATCGCCTCCGGCGACGGCCACCTGGTGAACATGTCGTCGCTCTTCGGACTGGTCTCGATGCCCGGGCAGTCGATGTACAACGCCGCCAAGTACGCCGTACGCGGCTTCAGCGAGGCGCTCCGTGAGGAGATCCTGCTGGCCCGCCACCCGGTCGGTGTCACCGTCGTCCATCCCGGCGGAGTCAGGACGGCGATCGCCCGGAACGCCCGCGCGGCGGCACGCGAGGACCACGACCGCAACGCCCGCTACTTCGACGAGAAGCTGGCCAGGATGGAGCCCGAGGAGGCGGCCCGGCTGATCGTGGAGAAGGGGATCCTCGGTGGCAAGCCCCGGCTGCTGATCGGCCTCGATGCCCATGCTCTCCACCACCTCGCCCACCTCACCGGCTCCCGCTACCAGGACGTCGTCGCCGCCCTCGCCCGCCGTACCAAGCCCTCCAAGGGTTGAGCCGTCCCAAACTCAGGGTCGAGCCGTCCCAAATCCATCCTCGAACCGTCCCGAATCCGCCCACGGGAGGTGGATATAGGCCGGTTCGACGGTGGATTCGGGACGGCTCGACCCCTGATCTGGGACGGGTCAACGACAGGGCAGGATGGAGGGGTGGGGTTCGCGCTGGGAGATCCGGTCCGCATCGAGATGGAGAAGTGGGGCGATCGTCCGCACTGGCGGATTCCGGCTCGCTGGCTCGGCAGCGATGAGTACGGCGACTGGCTCGGGATCCCGGCGGGGACGCGGATGGTCCGGCCGGGGCGGGACGTCCTCTCGCAGGCCGACCAGGTCGGGCTGGTGCCCACGCTCGACCTTCCCGACCACGAACGCGCCTGGCTCGCGACGTTCCACGCCGCGGGCGCGGACACCTGGGTGTACGTCGACATGACCACGCCACCACGGTGGGACGGCCCGGTCGTGCGCGCCGTCGACCTCGACCTGGACGTGATCCGGATGCAGAACGGATGGGTCCTGGTCGACGACGAGGACGAGTTCGCCGAGCACCGCGTCTCGCTGAGCTATCCACACGAGATCGTGTCCATGGCCGTGGCCAGCCGCGACCGGGTGCACGCGGCGATCCTCGACGAGGACCCGCCCTTCGACGGTCATCACCTCGGCTGGCAGGCCGTCCTGGACGGGCTCACGCCCGGAACGTGAACGACCACGTGGGCGCCCGGCCGTCGCCGCGCCCGGCCGAGCGGCTGACCCCCACCCGGTACGACGCCTCCGCGGGCGCGACGAACGCGACCTCGTCGAAGCCCGCCGAGGTGAACAGCCCGCGCACCCGCTCGCTGGGGTCGTGCGGGCCGACCCGGCCGCCCCGCGTCCAGATCACCGTGCCGCCGGGGGCGAGCATGGCTCGCGCGGCCCGGACGCACCGCTCGACGTCGGGGTCGGAGATGTTGCCGAAGATGCCGCACAGCATCAGTACGTCGCCCACCATCCGGTCGCGGAACGCCGCGGGCGACCCGGCATCCGCGGTCCGCACGTCGACGGCCACCCCGACGTCCGCGGCGGCGGCACGCGCCGCGTCGGCGA
>Ga0070683_100001397_pt1 | contig 18529 bp, 14 predicted proteins | sample KBSC713LmetaG_FD_64662 | JGI IMG/M metagenome (GOLD analysis project Ga0070683, IMG submission 64662) | Corn rhizosphere microbial communities from Kellogg Biological Station, Michigan, USA - KBS C7.1-3L metaG | ecosystem: Host-associated > Plants > Roots > Rhizosphere ... | reverse complement strand
AGCAGCGCGTGCGCCTCGGCCTCGTCCGGCATCAGCTCGGCGAGCGCGCGACCGAGCGCGATCGCCTCTGCGGCCAGGTCGCCGCGACCTCCGTAGCCCTCGTTGAAGATCAGGTAGACGACGGCGAGCACCGCTGCGAGGCGCTCCGGGAGCAAGTGCGGCGGAGGAACCCGGAACGGGATCCCCGCGGCCCGGATCTTGTGCTTCGCGCGCACGAGCCGCTTCGCCATCGTCGGCTCGGGGACGAGGAACGCGCGTGCGATCTCGTCGGTCGTCAGCCCCCCGAGCGTGCGCAGCGTCAGCGCGACCTGAGCGTCGAGCGCCAGGGCTGGATGGCAGCACGTGAACAAGAGCTCGAGGCGCTCATCGGGGATTGCGTTCGAGTGAGTGGACACAGAAGGGGGTGGCTCTCGGTTCGCTTCGAGCCCCGCATCGAGGAGGGCGGTCTTGGAGGCGAGTGTCCGGTCGCGGCGGATCCGGTCGATCGCCCGGTTGCGCGCCGTCGTCACGAGCCAGGCGCGCGGGCTGTCCGGCGTCCCGTCCCGGGGCCAGCGCTCGGCGGCGATCGCGAACGCCTCCTGGGCGGCCTCCTCGGCGAGGTCGAAGTCGCCGAGGAAGCCGATCAGGGCTGCGAGCACCCGTCCCCACTCCTCGCGGAATGCCTGCTCGAGGATCAGTACCCCTCCTTGAGCGGGCGGATCTCGACGCACCCGCCAAGTCGTGCGGCCGGGATCCGCGCCGCGAGCTCGATCGCCGCGTCGAGGTCGTCCGCCTCGTAGAACAGGTACCCGCCGAGCGCTTCCTTGACCGAGACGAAAGGCCCGTCCGTCGTGAGCGTCTGCCCGTCCTCGACGCGCACGGTGGTCGACGTCTCCGGCGGCTCCATCCAGGTGCCCGGCGTGACGCCGGCCGTCTGGTTGATCGCCTGGTACTCCGCGCCGACCTGCTGCAGCTCCTCCGGCGAGAGCTCGGCGACGTCGAACTCGCCCTGGTTGATCAGGAGCATGTACTTCATGGTTCCTCCTTCGTCGTGGTGCATGGTCGTCTCTGAGACGAACGACGGTTTCGGAAATGGACACTTCGCCCTAACAAGTCGGTGTTAGCTTGGCCCGGGTGGGTCTGAATCGTGTCGTGCTGGCGGCGCTCGTCGCCGGCCTTGCGACTGCGGGAGCGGCACTGGGCGCCGAAGGCCCGCCCACGCATCCGGAGCTCGACTACGCGGGGTCCGGGCTGTCGCGGCTTCACGTCCCCCGGACTCGGGCGGCACGGCCGGCGGGCTTGCCCGGGCTCGACGTCAGCAGCCATCAGGGGAACGTCGACTGGGCAACGGTGGCCGTGAACGGCGCGCGCTTCGCCTTCGTGAAGGCGACCGAAGGGACGACCTACGTCAACCCGTACTTCGGGCAGCAGTACGTCGGCTCGTACCTGGCGGGGCTGGTGCGCGGGGCGTACCACTTCGGTCTGCCCGATCGCTCGACCGGCGCTGCCCAGGCCCAGTGGTTCGCGACGAACGGCGGCGCCTGGTCCGCCGACGGGCAGACGCTTCCGGGTGCGCTCGACATCGAGTACAACCCGTACGGCGCCACGTGCTACGGCCTGAGCCAGAGCGCGATGGTCGGCTGGTTGACGAGCTTCGTGACCGAGTACCAGGCGCTCACCGGCCGCTGGCCGATCGTCTATACGACCGCGAACTGGTGGCAGTCGTGCACGGGCAACTACGCGGGCTTCGGCGCGACCGTCCCGCTCTGGATCGCGTGCTGGTGCCAGTCGGTCGGCCAGCTTCCAGCGGGCTGGAGCAACTACGCGTTCTGGCAGTGGTCGAGCCAACAGGTCGACTTTCCAGGCGACCAGGACGTGTTCAACGGAACGCAGGACGACCTCGTCGCGCTCGCGAACGGCAGCCTGCCGCCTCCGCCACCGGTGCCGCCACCGCCCCCGGTTCCGCCTCCTCCGCCGCCACCGCCGCCGCCCGCAGTCGTCTGTCGCGTCCCGAAAGTGATCGGCATGCGACTCGCGAGGGCCCGCTCGGTGATCCACCGCCGCCACTGCACGCCCGGGCGCGTCCGTCGAGTCAGGGCGAAGGCGAAGCGCGCCGGAAAGGTGCTGGGACAGAGCCCGCGCGCCGGGACGCGCAGGCCTCGCGGCGCGACCGTCAGCCTCGTCGTCGGGAAGCGGCGCTAGCCGGCCGTCGCTGAGCCACGACGACACCGGCCAGGCAGATCGCGCCGCCCACGACGGCGAGCCCGGGAGGCGTCTCGCCGAGGAGCACCCAGCCGAGCAGGATCGCGATCGGCGGCACGAGGTACGTGATCGAGCCCATCCGTCCCGCGGTCGTGCGCGCGAGCGCGTAGCCCCAGGTCAGGAAGCCGATCGCCATCGGCGCGATCGCGAGGTAGACCATCCAGCCGATCGACGACGCGGGCGCATCGGGCAGTTGCTGCGACAGGCTGAAGGCGAACGGGAGACAGACGACCGCGCCGAAGGTGCACGCGAGCCAGGTCATCATCAACGGCGACACGCGAGCGAGCACCGGCTTCTGCGTGACCACGCCGACCGCGTAGAAGACGGCCGCCGCGAGGCAGAGCAGCGCACCCCAGCTCGCGGAGACGCCCTGGTCGGAGGTCGCGGTTGCGATCACGACCACGCCCGCGAGGGCGATCGCGCAACCCGCGAACAGCCGACGCGGCCAGCCCTCGCGCAGGACGAGGCCCGCGAGCACGGCGAGGATGATCGGCCCGACGTTGACCAGCATCGAGGCCGTTCCCGCATCGACCCGCTTCTCGGCCGCGTTGAGCGAGATGTTGTAGAGCCCGAACCAGAAGAGCCCGACGAGCGCGATCAACATCATGTCCCGGCGCCCGGGCAACGGCTCGCGCTTCCAGAGGACGATCGACCCGAGCGCGAGGCTCGCGACAGTCAGCCGCCCGAAGGCGAGCGCTCCGGGAGACAGGTGATGCGACGCGGAGCGGATGCCGACGAACGCGGACGCCCAGAGCGTGACCGTGACGAGCCCGGCGCCGAGCGCGAGCAGCCGTTCGCGGTCGGCGGGCGCACGAGCTGTCGTCTCGATCGTCGCCATCTCAGAAGAGAACGCCGAAGAGCGTCCTTTTGTGAGAAACGATCGCGGCGATCCGCATATGCCGACTTTGAAATCATCCCTATGCGTTTTCGAAGGAGTGCGTTAGGATCGCGCGATGCTCCGGCGCGTCATAGTGCTCCTCGGTCTCGCGGCAGGCCTCCTGCTCGCGTCCGCAGCCCCCGCTTTCGCCTTGCAGCCGTACCCGCTCAACTTCAACACCGTCGACTTCACGTCGGGCACGCCGCACGGCCTCGACCTCGAGGGCGGGACGACGCTCAAGCTCGCGAACAGCGGGACGGAGCCGTTCACCTATGCCGATCCGTTCTCATCGCTCCAGGTGCTCGGTCACGACGTCGACGGCTCGGGCGACTACGTCTCGGGCACCTGGACGTCGCCGATCTATCCGCTGAGCTTCCCGTTCAACGAGCTCGTCTCGTCCTGGAACTCGCAGACCCCGCCGGGCACGTTCGTCCAGTCCGAAGTCAGGCCCCAGCTGGACAACGGGCGTTGGGCGAAGTGGTACATCCTCGGCCGCTGGGCCTACAACGACTTCGTCGACGGCAGCGACGACCCCGGCTTCCACCGCACCTCGGTCGGCGGGCAGGGCGACGCTGACGGCTTCGTCGCGATCGACACCTTCTTCACGAAGGACCACCCAGCGGTCGCGTACCAGCTTCGCCTGACGATCTTCCGCCGGGCAGACCTATCCGACGCGGATGCGCCGGTGCGGGTCACGCGCTACAGCGCAGTCGCCTCGAACCTGACGAACCAGCAGCAGACGTTCCCGAGCGCGACGACGATGAACGGCCGGGACGACATCGACCTCGAAGTCACGCGCTTCTCACAGGAGACGCACCACGGCGAGTACCCGGAGTTCGACAACGGCGGCGAGGCCTGGTGCAGCCCGACCTCGACGGCGATGGTCGTCAACTACTGGACCCGGGTGAAGCACGTGCAGTACGCGCCGACCGCGGCCGAGACTGCGTGGGTCGACCCAGCATTCGCCGATCCCGAGGTCGACTACACCGCCCGCTACGTCTACGACTACCACTACCAGGGCGCGGGCAACTGGCCGTTCAACACGGCGTACGCGGCCGAGCGCGGGCTCGTCTCCGACGTCACGCAGCTGCACAACCTGCGCGAGGCGGAGCCGTTCATCCGCGACGGGATTCCGCTGGTCGCCTCGGTCGCGTGGCAGTCGAACAAGCTCGACGGCGGAATCAAGAGCACGAACGGCCACCTGATGGTGATCGGCGGGTTCAAGGCCAACGGCGACGTCATCGCCTACGACCCCGCCTCGCCGACCAACGTGGCCGTGCGACACGTGTACGACCGGCGTCAGTTCGAGAAGGCGTGGATCCCCGCGTCCGGTGGGATCGTCTACGTCGACCGCCCGGCCGGCTGGCCGACGCCGGATCTGACGGCGAACAACACCAACTAGGCGCTCAGGCGCTCAGCGCTCCTCGGCCCAGACCTGCGCGAGGTGGACGATGGTCGCGACGGCCGCGCCCATGTCGGCGACGCAGATCCATTCGTGCCGTGAGTGGAAGTCCTGGCCGCCGGTGAAGATGTTCGGCGTCGGCAGCCCGCGGGCGGAAAGGATCGAGCCGTCCGTCCCGCCTCGGATGAACGCACGCGTTGGCTCGAGCCCGGCTCGCCGCGCCGCTTCTTCGGCGGCCTCGACCACGCGCGGGTGGTCTCGCAGGTACTCCTTCATGTTCCGATAGGACTCGACGACGTCGACCTCGACGCGCGCACCGGGGTAGGCGGCGGCGGCCTCCTCGGCCAGGCGGCGCACCAGCTGCTCGTGGCCCGTGAGCAGGTCGCGGTCGAAGTCGCGCAGGATGAGGCGGACAGTCGCCTGCTCCGCATCGGCGACGGTCGACCACGGGTGCACGAACCCGGTGCGACCCTCGGTCGTCTCGGGTGAGAGCCCGTCGCGCGGAAGGCTGGCGACGAAGTCGGCGGCGATCCTGGCGGCGTTCACCAGGCGCCCCTTCGCGCTGCCCGGGTGGACTGCAGCACCCGCGAACACGACGGTCACCTTGAGCGCATTGAACGTCTCGTCCTCGATCTGGCCGAGCGTCGACCCGTCGATCGTGTATCCGGCCTCTGCGTCGAGTCGCTCGAGGTCGAGGCCCTCCACACCCTTGCCGACCTCTTCGTCGCGGGTGAAGCAGATCCGAATGGCGCCGTGCTCCAGCTCGGGGTGCTGGAGGAGATAGTCGACGGCGGTCATGATCTCGGCGACCCCGGCCTTGTTGTCCGCTCCGAGCAGCGTCGTGCCGTCGCTCGTCACGAGCTCGTGACCGACGTGATCTGCGAGCTGCGGGCTGACCTCCGGGTCGAGCGCGACAGCGGCGTCGCCGGGCAGCGGCAGCCGGCCTCCCTCGTAGCGAACGACCTGCGGCTGAACGCTGTCGGCAGGGGCGTCGTAGGCGACGTCGACGTGTGCGAAGAGCGCGATCGTCGGTGTGGGACGGTCGGTCGACGCGGGCAGCGTCGCGAGCACGTAGAACTGCTCGTCGAGCTCCGCGTCCTCGAGGCCGAGCTCCTGGAGCTCGGAGACGAGCAGGCGAGAGAGGTCGAGCTGCTTCGCGGTGCTCGGCACGGTCGGTGAGATCGGATCGGCCTGCGTGTCGATGCGGACGTAGCGGAGGAAGCGCTCGAGGGCGTCCGGCGCGGTCGCCAGGGCGAGCGCGGAGCGGTACCCGGCACGGGCCTGCTCGTCCGTGATCTCCCGCTGGGCGCTCACAGCGTCGCACCGTAACCGCTCCGTCAAGCGGGGATTGGGTCGATGTCCGTCGAATACCGGCGCGTGGAGGCACGTCGATTTCGTCTGCTACTGCTCGCCCTGCTGAGCGCGGGCGCGCTCACGGTTGCCCTCGGGGCGAGCGCGTCGACCGGCGACGAGAAGGCGCTCGCGCAGAAGTACAGCCCGGTCGTCCGCCTCGTTGAGCAGAAGGAGCCGTGCGGCCCCGGTGAGCCGTACGTCCCGATCGACCTCGACCTGCTCTTCGGCCAGCCGACGGTCGCGCTGCGCGGGCCGTGGAACACGAGCGACCTCGTGAAGATCGGCCCGAGCGCCGAGGACCTGGCCAACCGCTTCGAGTACCACCTCGACTTCCCCGGCAGCCCGCTCAGCCCGGGATGCGACTACGAGAAGTGGCAGGACCACCTCGCATCGCGGGGCGGCACGCCGACGATCTACTCGCATGTGGCGACCGATCCCGCTCATCCGGGGACGCTCGCGCTCCAGTACTGGTTCTTCTACGTCTTCAACGACTTCAACAACAAGCACGAGGGCGACTGGGAGATGATCCAGCTCGACTTCGACGCGAGCGACGCCGCGGCGGCGCTGCGCACGGAGCCGACGAGGGTCGGGTACAGCTCCCACGAGGGCGCCGAGCGCGCCGACTGGGGCGACGACAAGCTCGAGCTCGTCGACGGGACGCATCCGGTCGTCTATCCGGCCGCCGGCAGCCACGCGAACAAGTACGACGCCGCGCTCTACCTCGGGAGCACGGCGGATGCGGGCGTCGGCTGCGACGACACCCGGGGGCCGCATGACGAGGTCCGCCCGGTCGTGAAGACGATTCCCAGCGAGCCGTCGGCCGCGGCGAAGGCGTTCCCGTGGATCGGGTTCGAGGGGCGTTGGGGCGAGCTGCAGCCGGCGTTCTACAACGGCCCCACCGGGCCCAACCTCAAGACGCAGTGGACCGAGCCGATCACGTGGTCCGACGGCTGGCGCTCACGGAGCTACGCAGTCCCGACCGGCGGGATCTTCGGCACGGGAGCGACGGATTTCTTCTGCGGCGGGGTCGAGAAGGGCTCGGCTGCTCTGACCGCTCTCGTCCGCGACCCGACGACGACGCTGATCGCGATCGGGATCCTCCTCCTGCTGCTCGTCTGGCTCGTGCGGCGAACGACCTGGCGCCCGGGAGTCCCGCTTCACCTCGCTCACCGGCGGACGTGGGGCCGGATCCTGTCCAGCGCCGCGCGGATGTATGCCTCGCGACGGGTCGGCCTGTTCGTCGGCATCGGTCTCGTGTTCATCCCGCTCGGGATCGCGATCTCGCTCGTCCAGGCGCTCGTGCTCGGGGGCTTCGGGCTGCTCGGCGTCGACACCTCGGGCGAGGGGGCGGGCGCGCTGGTGCTGCTCCTCGTCATCCTGGGCACGACGCTCGCGCTGCTCGGCTTCGGGCTCGTGCAGGCCGCGACCGCGAAAGCGCTGGTCGAGGTCGACCGTGGGCACGAGATCGGGCCGTTGCACGCGTACCGCCTGGCATTCGCCCGCTTCCGGCCTCTCGTTCGCACGCTGCTGCTCGGAGTCGGCGCGTGGGTGGTGCTGACGGCGACGGTCTATCTCAGCCCGATCGCGATCTGGCTCGCCGTGCGCTGGGCGTTTCTCGCGCAGGTCGTGGAGCTCGAGGACGTCTCCGGCCTCGACGCGCTGCGTCGGAGCGGACAGCTCGTCCGGGGCCGCTGGCTCCGCGTCGCCTCGCTGGTCGGGGTTGGGCTCGTGCTTGCGCTCGCGATCGGGCCGTTCGTCGGCGCGCTCCTGATCATCGTCACCCAGGCGCCATTCGCGCTCCTGAACGTGGTGTCCGGGATCGTGTACGCGCTCGCGATGCCGTTCGTCGCGATCACGACCACGTACGTCTACTTCGACGCGCGGGTCCGGGACGCCCTTGAGCCGCAGGACGAGCCGGCCGACCTGCCGGCCGAGATCGAGCTGGCGTAGGGCACTAGCATTCGGCCAATGCGGATTCGGGCCGCAGTCCTCGAGGAGTTCGGTCACCCGCTCGTCGTCCAGGAGGTCGACCTTGCGGAGCCGAAGGCGGGTGAAGTGCTCGTCCGGCTCGTCGCGTGCGGCGTCTGCCACACCGACCTGTACACGGCGTCGGGCGCCGATCCGTCCGGCTACTCGCCGACCGTGCTCGGCCACGAGGGCGCCGGCATCGTCGAGCAGATCGGCGAGGACGTGACCTCCGTCGCGCCCGGCGACCAGGTGGTGACGCTCTTCTCGCCGCAGTGCCGCGAGTGCGTGCACTGCCTCAGCGACCGGACGAATCTCTGTCTGGCGATCCGCGAGCAGCAGAATCTCGGCTTCCTGCCGGACGGGACAACGCGCCTCGGCCGGGACGGAGGCTCGATCCGTCACTTCATGGGCTGCTCGACGTTCGCGGAGTACACCGTGATGCCCGAGATCGCACTCGCGAAGGTGAGCTCAGATGCGCCGCCCGAGCATGCGTGCCTGTTCGCCTGCGGGCTCTCGACCGGGCTCGGAGCGGCGATGAACACGGCGAAGGTGGAGCCCGGCTCGACCTGTGTCGTCTTCGGCGCGGGCATGGTCGGCCTCGGCGCGGTTGCCGGCTGCCGGCTCCAGGGTGCGGAGCGCATCGTCTCGGTCGACCTGTCACCCGGTCGGCTCGAGCTGGCCAAAGGCCAGGGCGCGACCGACACGCTCAGCGGAGGGCCCGACGCCGTCGACCGGATCCTCGAGCTGACCGACGGCTTCGGCGCCGACTACACGTTCGAGGCGACCGGCAACGTGAACGTCATGCGCCAGGCCGTCGAGTCGGCGCGCATGGGCTGGGGGCTGTGCACGGTCGCAGGGGTCGCCGGCAAGGGCGAGGTGCTCGAGGTCGTTCCGCGCTTCCTGATCACCGGTCGCCGGGTGGCGGGCTCGTCCTTCGGCGGCGTGAAGGGGCGCGACCAGGTGCCCGCGCTCGTCGACCTCGCGCTCGCCGGGGAGATCGACGTCGCGCCGTTCGTCTCGCACAGGATCCGGCTCGACGACGTGAACCGCGGCTTCGAGCTGATGGAGGCCCAGGACGGCATCCGCAGCGTGATCGACTTCTGATCCGGTGAACGCCTTCACCGCCCGGGCTACGCGGGTGGTCATCGCGCCACTGTCGTAGGCTGAGGACCCGATGGCAGCGACGCTCGCACTCATTGCGGCCCTCCTGTTCGCGGTCGCGGCGACGCTCCAGCAGAAGGGCGCCCTCAACCTCGACGCCGTCTCGCTCGGGAACCCGAAGTCGCTCGTGCAACTCGTCGGCCAGCGCATGTGGCTCTTCGGCACCGCGGCGCTGCTCGTCGGCTACGCGCTCCAGGCGGCCGCACTCGATCGTGGCCGGCTCGCGGTCATCCAGCCGCTCCTCGTGACGACGATCGTGTTCGCGCTCCCGCTCGGTCGGTGGCTGACGAACCAGCACGTCGGCCGTCGCGAGGTCGTCGGGGCTGCAGTGATTGTGATCGGGCTCGCCGCATTCGTCATCTACGGGGACCCCGCGGGCGGGAAGGACAACGCGCCGAACGACGAGTGGGCCATTGCGATCGCCGTGCTGTGTGCGATCTGCGCGGTTCTCCTCCTGCTCGGCAGGCACGGGACGCCGACGACGATCGCGGCTGTCTACGGCACCGTCGCGGGAATCCTGTTCGGGCTTTCCGCCGCCCTGACGAAGCCGACGGTCGAGCTGCTGCACGAGGGCGTCGGCGTGATGCTCTCCCACTGGCAGTGCTACGCCCTCGCGATCGCCGGAATTCTCGGCTTCATCCTCCAGCAGGTGTCGCTCGGCACGGGGCGGCTCGCTCCGTCCGTGGCAACGGTTTCCGTCGCGAATCCGATCGTCGGCGTCCTGCTCGGGATCCTGATCTTCGACGAGCGGTTCAGCCGGCCGCTGTGGCACGTCCTCGTCGCGATCATCAGCCTGTTGATCGCCCTCGGAGGCGCGGTCCTAATCTCTCTCGCGAGCCGGCCCGGCTCCGAGGAGGAGGCACGTCCGGAGCCTGCAGAGAGCTCGACCGCGCTCGCGTAGCGCCGGAATCACCCGCTTCGGGTGAGGGGCGACCCAGCGGCGTGGACTAGCGTCCCACGGTGAGCCGCAATGACCTTCGCGTAGCGGCATACTCGACGCAGCCGTAGTTCAAGGAGGACCTCGATGACGACAACGACGTCGACGCCCATAGCCCTTTCGCACGAGCAGATCGGCGAGATGCTCGGCCTGCTCAAAGATTCCGACAGCGTCGAGCTGAAGCTGACCGTGCCCGAGCACGACCACCGCTCGGCCGTCGCCGCGCTCGGGCTGGACCCGCTCGAGGCGCAGATCCGTCAGGTGTTCTTCTTCGACACGCCGGACCTGGCGCTCGACAAGCAGGGCGTCGTCGTTCGCGCCCGCCGGATCCAGGGCAAGGGCGACGACTCGACCGTGAAGCTGCGGCCGGTCGTGCCGTCAGAGCTCCCCGACGAGCTGCGAGCGTCGAAGGACTTCCGGGTCGAGGTCGACGCGCTCCCCGGCGGGTTCGTCTGCTCCGGGACCCTGAAGCGGACACTCGACGCCGGCCACGTCAAGGAGGTGGTCACCGGCGAGCGCCCGGTGCACAAGCTCTTCTCGAAGCAGCAGCGCGCCTACTTCGCCGAGCACGCGACGGGAGTGGAGCTCGACGACCTGTCGATCCTCGGGCCGATCTTCGTGCTCAAGCTGCGGTTCACGCCGGAAGAGCTCGGCCGCAGGCTGGTGGCCGAGATGTGGATCTACCCCGACGGGTCGCGCGTGCTGGAGCTCTCGACGCGCGCGGAGACGAAGGAAACGTTCCAGGTCGCGGTCGAGGCCCGTGCATACCTGACCGGTCGGGGCATCGATCTGTCCGGCGAACAGGAGACGAAGACCAAGAAGGCGCTCGAGTACTTCGCCTCGCACCACACGAGCGGGAGCTGACCGAGACGGCACCCCGGTGGGAGTGGCGCGCGTTCGGCCAGGGCTTCGGCGACGCCGAGGCGCGGTTCGCGGAGCTGACGACCGAGCGCGAGCAGAGGAGCGACGACCTGTATCTGCTCTCGGCCGCGAGCAACTCGTCGGTGAAGGTGCGCGGCGGGCAGATGGACGTCAAGGTGCTCCAGGAGGTCGACGACGAGGGTCTCGAGCAGTGGAAGCCGGTCCTCAAAGCCGACTTCCCGCTCACGGCCGCGGACGCCGAGACCGTGCTCGAGGCGCTCGCCGTGGACGAGGCGCTCGAGCGGGACGAGTACACGCTGGAGCAGTTGCGCGAGCGGTTCCCCGCACTCCTTGCGATCGACGTGCGCAAGTTGCGCAGGCACGTGACGCTCGACGGCGCAATGGCCGAGCTCTCCGACCTGAGCACCGATCGTGGCGCGAAACGGACGATTGCCGTGGAGCACGAGGACCCGGCCCTCGTGTCAGCGGCCGTGCGCAGGCTCGGCTTCGACCCGCAGCACAACGTGAACGTCCCGCGGGGCTTGAAGGAGCTCCTCGGCTTCGGCCGCTTCGCGGTGATCGACGTCGGCACGAACTCGGTCAAGTTCGTGATCGGCGAGCGCGGCCAGGACGGCGCGTGGCGCACCGTGGTCGAGCGCGCCGAGGTGACGCGGCTCGGCGAGGGGCTCGACCGGACCGGTGAGCTGAATGAGGAGCCGGTCGCGCGCACGGTCGACGCGGTTTCGGACATGGCCGAGGAAGCCGAGCGTGAAGCGGTCGTCAGCACGGCTGCTGTCGGCACCGCCGGGCTCCGCATGGCGAGCAACAGCGAGACGTTCGTCGAGGCCGTGCGGGAGCGGACCGGGCTCGACGTCGAGATCATCAGCGGCGACGAGGAGGCCAGGCTCGCGTACGTGGCGGTGACGGCGGACCTGGAGCCCGGGGAGGGCGCGCTCGTCCTCTTCGACACCGGCGGCGGCAGCTCGCAGTTCACCTTCGGCCGCGGCCGGGAAGTTCAGGAGCGGTTCAGCGTCGACGTCGGCGCCGTGCGCTTCACGGAGCAGTTCGGTCTCGACCGGGCCGTTCCGGTGGAGCGGCTGGCCGAGGTGCTGAACGCGATCGCAATCGACCTCGAGCGGCTGGACGGCCGACCCACTCCGGACGAGCTCGTCGGGATCGGCGGGGCCGTGACGAACCTCGCCGCCGTCGAGCACGAGCTCGAGGCCTACGACCCGAACGTCGTTCGCGGGACCGTCCTCGACCGTGCAGAGGTCGACCGGCAGATTGAGCTCTACCGCACGCGCAGCGCCGACGAGCGGCGCGAGCTCGCGGGCCTGCAGCCGAAGCGCGCCGAAGTCATCCTCGCGGGGGCATGTGTCGTCCGCACCGTGCTCGAGAAGCTCGGCTGCGACTCGCTCACGGTCAGCGACCGTGGCCTGCGGCACGGCCTGCTCCGTGAGCGATTCGACCCCTCCTAGATGGAGGCGGACGTCGCCACGTTCGTCGCGGAGGTCTCGCGCTGGGCTGCCGGGCGCACGGATGTGCGCGCCGCGGTCCTCCTCGGCTCGCAGGCCCGCGTCGACGTGCCCGCGGACCCGGTCTCCGACGTCGACGTCGCGCTCTTCGTCGACGAGCCGGCGGCCTACCTGGACGAGGCGGCCTGGGTCGACCACTTCGGCGAGCGGCTCCTGAGCTTTCGCGAGCCGACCGCGGTCGGCGGCTTCGAGGAGCTGCGCGTGCTCTTCCGCGACGGGCTCGAGGTCGACTTCGCGATCGTGCCCGCAGCCGTGGCCCTCGACATCCCGCCCGAGGCCGGCGCCGTCTTCGCCCGCGGCTTCCGCGTCCTCTACACGGACGACATCTCGTTCCCCGAGCGCGAGCCCTCGAGCCTCGAGCCCCCTCCTCCGACCCAGGAACGGTTCGACCAGCTCGTCAACGACTTCTGGTACCACCTGCTCTGGGCGGCGAAGAAGCTCTGGCGCGGCGAGGTGCTCGTCGCGAAGCAGGCGTGCGACGGCTGGCTCACCGGGCGACTCGTCGAGCTGGTGCGCTGGCGTTCCGACGCGAGCGACACATGGCACGGCATACGGTTCTTCGAGCGCTGGGCCGGCGGAGACGTCGTCGACGCGCTGCGGCCGACGTTCGCCCGCTACGAGGCCGCGGACGTCGCGCGTGCGCTGCGCGCCAAGGCCGAGCTCTTCGGCCGGCTCGAGGACGAGGTCGCAGCGCGTTACGGGCTCGTCGTGCCCGAGGACCGCGCCGAGGTGCTCGGGCGGCTCGAAGCGCTGCTCTAGAGCTCGTCGCTGCCCAGATAGAGGAGCGCGGCCTTCACGCGGCGGCTCACGTCCTCCGCCTCGCCGAGGTCGAGCTTGAGGAAGATCGCGTTGATGTGCCGCTCGACCGCGCGCTTCGTGATGCCGAGGCTCGCCGCGATCGAGCCGTTGCTGCGGCCTTCGGCGATGAGCGCGAGGATCTCGAGCTCGCGGGGGGTCAGTCGCGTCAGCTCGGAATCGTCCCGCTGGCGCGCGGAGACGAGTTTGTCGACGACGCGGGAGTCGACGAGGGCACGGCCCGCGGCCACGTCGTGCAGCGCGCGGCTCAGCTCGCCCTTGTCGTGGAGTCGCTCCTTGAGCAGGTACGCGCGGCGGTCCGAGCCCGCGTCGAAGAGCGCCATCGCGTAGCGCGGCTCTGCGTGCTGGCTGAGGACGACGACGCCCATCTCGGGATGCCGCTCTCTGAGCTCGGCGGCGAAGCGGATGCCCTCGTCAGTGTTCGTCGGGGGCATGCGGATGTCGGTCAGGACGATGTCCGGCGAGGTGCGCTCGACCGCGTCTCGCAGCTCGTCGAGGTCACCCGACATCTCGACCAGCTCGACGTCCTCCAGGTCGCCGAGGATGCTGACGATCCCCTCGCGGGCCAGGAAACTGTCCTCTGCGGCGACGACGCGAATCGACATCGGCCCTCCGAGCCTAGTCAGGCCGGATATGCCCCGCAAACCGTAGTGCCCGCACCACAGGAACCGTGGTGTCTCGGCCACACGTGAATCAGCGAATCCCCGCATGTCCGCAGCCCGTCCCGGCTGGATACTCGAGATCAGAGGGCGTCGCAACCTTCGTCCCACAGGACGTGGGGGATGGCATGGTGAAGTTGACATCGAACCGGTAGCGGGAAACCGCCGTTTCGGCGTAGACCGCCGTCCCCTGAACGCGGCGCTGCGCGGGCTCGGGGCAAAGGCGATCCTCGTCGGCACGAGCGATGCCGAGCTGTCGTTCGACGTCGTCGAGTCGAAGCTCCATCCGCCGCCCGGCTTGCCCGGCGGCGTCCCGCGGACGGCGCTCGTCAACCGCCTCAGGGCCGCCGGCGCGTTTCCGCTCGTGCTCGTCGTCGGGCCCGCCGGCTACGGGAAGACGACGCTCCTCTCGCAGTGGGCGGACCGCGATGCCCGCCCGTTCGCGTGGGTCTCCGTCGACGAACGCGACAACGACCCCTTCGTCCTCCTCAGACATGTCGCGGCGGCGCTGCATCGCATCGAGCCGCTCGGCGCTCACATGGTCGAGGGCATCGACCGAGTGGACGGGTCGATCTGGGACGAGCTCGTGCCGAGGCTCAGCGCCGAGCTCTCGGCGCGCACTGCGCCGTTCGTGATCGTCCTCGACGGCGCCGACGCGCTTGTGTCCGTGGATTCCCTCGAGGCGATCGGCATCCTCACCGAAAACGTCCCGCCCGGGTCGATGATCGCGCTGGCGGGGCGATCCCTCCCCGGGTTGCCGATCGCCTCACTTCAGGTGGGCGGCCCGCTGCTCGAGATCGGGCCGTACGAGCTCGCGCTCAGCCGGCGTGAAGCCGAGATCCTGCTTCGGGACGCCGGTGCCGAGCTCGAAGAGAGCGAGCTCGCAGAGCTGCTGCGACACACGGAAGGCTGGCCCGCGGGGTTGCGGCTCGCCTCCCTGGGCGAGGCGGACGTCGATCGCCTCGTCGCCGACTATCTGCGGTCCGAGCATCTCTCGCGCCTCGAGCCGCGGGTCCTGCGCTTCCTGCGCCGCACATCCGTGCTCGAGCGCATGTGCGCGCCGCTCTGCAACGCGGTCCTGAGCAGCGGGGGCTCTGCGGCGGTGCTGGCGGAGATCGAGCGAGCAAACTTGTTCGTCGTCCAACTCGACCATCAGCGTGGCTGGTGCCGCTACCACCATCTCTTCCGCGACCTCCTCCAGCGGGAGCTCGCCGAGCAGGAGCCCGAGCTCGTACCCGTCCTCCATCGCCGCGCTGCGGCCTGGTTCGAGGCTCATCTCGACCCCGAGTCTGCCCTCGACCATGCCCATGCCGCCGGAGACATCGACGACGCCGCGCGGATCCTGAGCTCGATCGCCCAGCAGGTTCACGACAGCGGCCGGGCTGCGGTCGTCGAGGGCTGGCTCGATCTCTTCGACGTCGACGAGCGCCTCGACCGCCATCCGGCGGTCGCCGTCCAGGGCAGCAGCATCCTCGCCGCCCGCGGCCGGGCGGAGGAGGCCGACCGCTGGCTGCACGCCGCGGAACGTGGTGTGGCTTCGCGGCGGCGCGGCGTGGCCGCTGTACGGCCGCGGATTGCCGTCATGCGAGCAGCTCTGTGCGCCGGCGGAACGGTGCAGATGGACGCCGACGCGAAGGCCGCGATCGCCAAGCTGGCGGCCGACGATCCGTGGCGCCCCGCGGCCCTGCTCGTCCGCGGTGCGGCGGCGATGCTGCTCGGCGATCTCGAAGGCGCCGATGCGGTCCTGTCCGAGGCCGCGGAGCGCGCGGCGACGACCGGCTCCACCGAGACCCTTGCCATCGCGCTCGGCGAGCGCTCCATGCTCGCGGCCGCTCGCGAGGACGTCCGCACGTCGGATGCCCTGGCCGAGGAGGCCCAGCGCGTAGTCGAAGAGGGCGAGCTCACGGACTACCCGACGAGCGCGCTCGCGCTGGCTGCCGCGGCCCGGAGCCGGATCAGGCACGGCCAGTGGGACCACGCGCGTCGCCTGCTCACGGCCGCAACGCGGGTCTCTCCGCACCTCACGTACGCCCTCCCGTGGCTCGCGGTTCAGGCGCGAATCGAGCTCGCGGACGCGTTCGTGACGCTCCGGGACCGGGAGGCGGCTCGACCGATGCTCGCGGAGGCGCGCGGGATCCTCGCCGTCAGACCGCTTCTCGGCGTCCTCGACGAGCTGGTCGGACGCCTCGAGCTCGAGCTCGCGGCGATGCCCGACCCGCGTAACGGCGGCAGCTCGGGGCTCACGCGGGCGGAGCTGCGGCTGCTCCCGCTCCTCTCGACCCACCTCTCGTTCCGTGAGATCGGGGAGCGGGTCCACGTTTCGCGGAACACGATCAAGACCCAGGCGATCTCGGTGTACCGCAAGCTGGGCGTCTCGAGCCGGAGCGAGGCGGTCGCGGTCGCCGAGGATCTCGGTCTCGTCGAGTCGGCCGAGTCGAAAACCGAGCTCGAGGTCGGCGAGGCGATCGGTGCCTTCTAGCGTGCAGGCGCACATGCGCGAGGCGGCGGTTTCACCCGTTCGGCATGAGGTATCCGCTACGGATCACCGCGAGACTCTGGGCAAGACGGTGGATCTCCCCTCTGCAGCCCACGAACGGATCGACGCGCTGTTCGTCCAGAGCGCCACGGGTTTCACGAGCGAGGGCGCCACGGTCACGCTCCACGGGCTCGGCGAGTCGACGGTCTACTTCGCCGACCGGCCGCGGCGCGAGGTCGGCCACATGCGCTCGAGCAGCTTCATCGAGCTCTGGGACGGCGGCGTGTACAGCTTCGGCATCGACCCGCCGAACGCGGTGCTCTCGTTTCTCGACGGCGACGACGCCCCGGACGACGTGGTCGTCGTCCTCCGCGATCCGCGGCTCGAGGGAGCCGACCTGACCTACACGGTCGACGTTCTCGAGGGGACGCTCCCCGGGCGCACGGGGGCCTGCTCGCTCTTCATCGACTCCTTCGGCCGACCGCGGTCGCCGGCTCCGGCACTGGGGCGGGCGACCGCTCCGGCGACGGTGCGCCCGTCCTAGCCCTCCAGCGCGCCTGGTGAGATCATTGACGCAGGCCGAGTAATGAGCATGCCGTCCCCCGCACCCGAGCACGACTGGCGACCCGCGCGCCCGAAGTTCCGGCCGCTCGCCGTCGTCCTCGCGTGGATCCTGTCCGGCGCGGCGCTCCTGGCCGCTGCCTGGGTCGTCCCCGGCGCGCACGTGAACAACTTCTGGAGCGCGCTCGTCGCGGTCGCGGTGATCGCGGTGCTCAACGCCTTGCTACCGCCGGTCCTGGCGTCGCTGCGGCTGCCCTTGATGCTCGTGCTCGGCCTGCTGCTCACGCTCGTGCTCGACGCGCTGATGCTCCTGGCCGCGGACAAGATCACCGACGGCGATCTCGCGATCGACTCGTTCTGGTCCGCGCTCGGCGTCGCGCTCGTCGCGTCGGCAGTCGGCGTCGTCCTCGACGTCGTCTTCGGCACGAACGACGACGACACGTACACGTACCGCGTCATCCAGCGGATCGCGCGGCGCTCCGGCGAGCAGACGATCACGGACGCGCCGGGGATCATCTTCCTCGAGATCGACGGCCTCGCCCTGCCGGTCCTCCGACGGGCGATGCGGGACGGGAACGCGCCGAACATGGCCCGCTGGCTCCAAGACGGGAGCCACGAGCTCGCCGAGTGGGAGACAGACCTTTCGTCCCAGACGGGTGCGAGCCAGGCGGGGATCCTGCTCGGCTCGAACGACAACATCCCGGCCTTCCGCTGGGTCGTGAAGGAGTCGGCGAAGCTCGTCGCGTGCTCGGGCCCGGCCGACTGCGAAGAGATCGAACGGACGCACTCGACCGGCAACGGCCTGCTCGCCAACGGCGGCGCGAGCCGCGGCAACCTCCTCTCGGGCGAAGCGGACCACGTGATCCTGACGGTCAGCCGCCTCGACGTCGAAAAGCGGGCGAACCCCGGCTACCGCGCCTTCTTCGCGAACGGCTTCAACGTCGTCCGTGTGCTCGTGCTCTTCTTCTGGGAGGTGATCCTCGAGCTCTCGGCCGCCTCGAGGGAGCGGCGCCGGGACGTTCGGCCGCGGGGCCACCGGGGGCTGGTCTACTCGTTCATGCGGGGAGCGATGTGCGTCTTCGTGCGCGACCTGATCGTCTACGGCGTCCTCACGGACATGATGAAAGGTCGGCCCGCGGTCTATGCGACCTTCTCGAGCTACGACGAGGTCGCGCACCACTCGGGGCTCGAGCGCGCGGACACGATGGAGGCGCTGCGGAAGCTCGACCAGCAGTTCGGCCGGATCGACCGCGCGCGTGCGTATGCGGCGCGCCCGTACGAGATCGTCGTCCTCTCCGACCACGGGCAGACTCAGGGGGCGACGTTCAAGCAGCGGAACGGCTACGGGCTGGACGACCTCGTGCAGCGTTCACTCTCAGGCGACCGGGACGTGGCCGAGGTGGCGGGCGGCGACGAGCAGAGCGCGATGGTCGGGCACGCGCTGGCGGAGGCAACCGGCGCGAAGAAGAAGAAGGGGCCGAAGAACGACGTTTCGGACCGTGAGGTGGTCGTGCTCGGCTCCGGGAACCTGGGGCTCGTCTACCTGATGTCCGAGCGCCGCCGGCTGACGCTCGAGGAGATCGAGGCGGCCCATCCGCAGCTGCTGACGGCGCTGCGCGAACACCCGCACGTTGGCTGGCTGCTCGTGCGCTCGGAGCGAGACGGGCCGGTCGTGCTCGGCG
>Ga0070683_100001395_pt1 | contig 18548 bp, 11 predicted proteins | sample KBSC713LmetaG_FD_64662 | JGI IMG/M metagenome (GOLD analysis project Ga0070683, IMG submission 64662) | Corn rhizosphere microbial communities from Kellogg Biological Station, Michigan, USA - KBS C7.1-3L metaG | ecosystem: Host-associated > Plants > Roots > Rhizosphere ... | reverse complement strand
TCGGCGAGCTCTTCGCCGCCTGCTCGGCCTGGGCGACTGACATCGCGCTCGCGACGCGAGGCTCCTTGGTGATCGAGGGAAGGATCGCGGCGAATCGCGTGCGTAGATAATCGTCGAACTTCTTGTCGAACGCCTTGATGTCGATGTTCAGCACGCGCTGAAATACTTGATCGGTCGCGAGGCCGTCCTTGTACGCCTGCAACATCTTGAGCAGCGCCGGCTCACCGTAATCGCGCGCGATCAGCTCGCAGACCAACGACGCCTGGTAGTACGAGTACTGCACCTGCTCGGGATACGCCGGATGCATGAATCCATCGTTCATCCGGCTCACCGGCACCAGCTTTCCGTCCTTGAACGCGGCGAGAAAGCGCGGGCTGACGCCGAATCCCCAGCCCGCTTTGAACGCGTGATGCTCTTCGTACACCGACAGCCCTTCCGAGAACCAGCGCGGAATACGGTTGTCCGTCGTGCCCAACGTGAAGGTGTGCGCCAGCTCGTGCCAGAACGTCGAGCCCCAGTTGAACGGGCCGGCGTCCTTCGCCGCCGGTGAATCGAACGCGAGCGTCGTTCCGAAGCTCACGCCTAACGCGCCGAGCCCCGCCAGCCCGACCGTCCGCACCGAGAAATCCGCGTGACTCCGATACACCTCGATGCGAATCGGCGGCGGCGGCGTGTACGCGTACTTCTTCGAAAACGTCGCGTACGCCCGCTCGGCCAGATCCTTCAAGTACACGGACAGAATCGGCGACTCGTCTTTCTCGATCATGAACTGGAAGTGCTCGCTCGACGTGAGATCGTAGTTCTTGTAGGTGTCGAGGAGATCGAGCGTATTCTTGACCCACACGTTGTACGGATCGCCGCCGAACGACGTCTCGAGGCTCTTCTTCCCTTCGGCAATTTGACCGAGCCGCAGCTCGTTCATTCCGAGCACGCTCCAGTCGTGCCAGTTCTTCGGATCGAGAGTCACTCCCTGCTTCGCGAACTCCGCGGCCGTGCGATACAGCCGGACCTCCGCCGCGAGCTCGGCCAGCGTACCGAAGAACTCGGCGTCGCTCGGGTTGACCGTGTGCGCACGATCGCGGACCGCGGCGAACCCCGCTTGGTCATGGGTCAAATACTTGATCGCCGCCGCCACGGCGAGCGCATGCTCCGACGTGGGATCGGTCTTGAGCGCGCGATCGATGTCCTGTTGCGCTCCGGAGTAATCCTCGAGGCTGAGAAGCATTTCCGCGTACAGCGTCCGCGCGTCCGCGTAGTCGGGATTGATCGCGAGCGCGGCACGGACCAGAGAGTCACCCCCGGCCTGTCCGTCATTCTCCAATCGGCGCGCCGCGCCAAGCAGCGCGCGCGGATCATTCGGGTTCGTCTGCAGCACTTCGGCGAACGTCCTCTGCGCTTCCTCGAAGTTGTATTTGCGCAGGAACAGCTCGCCGAGTTTGTTCTTCGCGTCAGAGTTCGCGGGATCGGCGCCGAGCGCGCGGTCGAACGCCTTGAGCGCATCTTTGAAGAGCTGCGGATCGTTGGCCCCGAGGTACTCGACCGCCGTCGCGACGGCAACGAGATCGTCGCTCGAGAGGTCTGCGCCCGCCGTCGAGTTGTAGACGTCGATGAAGTGATCGAATTCCTTCATCGCGCGGTCTCGCTCGCCGCGATCGTAGTGCAGTACGGCGAGATTCACTGCCGCCGTGAGGCTGTCGCTCGCGTGCTCGGCGCCGGCGCGCACGAACGCGCTCTCGGCCGCAGCGCGCTTTCCACGGACGAGTAAGACCTCGCCCAACGTGTTCCACAGCTGCTTGCCGCCGGTGACCGCGACATTGCGGCGCGCGGTGCCTTCGGCATCGTCGTATCGGCCAATGGTGAGGTATGCGCGAACCAGATCGCGCTGCGCCGCGACCCAATCACTGTCCGCGGCGCGAACCTTGGAGAGCGTCGCGATCGCTTCTTGATACTTGCCCGTGTGAAGCAGCTCGTGCCCGTCGTCCTGCGCGGGCAGCACGCACCACGGCGCAGCGAGCGCGCCGGACACGAGCGACACGATCAGCGCGATGCGCCTCATGATTTCCTCCCTTCGAGCTCGCGAATCGACTTGGCTTTTCGCGCGAGCTGCACCAGCAGATTCTCGAGCGCGTCGTCGTACGCGTCGGCGGCCATCGCCGTCTTCCGCGTTCGCAGCGAATCGATCTGATCCTCGAGCGCGAACTTATCCTTGTAGAGCGCGGCCAACTGCGGATCGTTCGCGCCCGCGCGCGTCGCGTAGGCGCCGTCGAGAAAGAATCGGCGCGCCAACAAACCTTGTCCCGTTCGTCCGTCGGGATCGGCGACGCCGTTCTTCGCGCCCATGTCGTCGAGCTGCGCGTGTTCGGTTTGCAGGCGCGTGTCGGTCTCGTAGATCCGTTTCGTTTCCGCGATGGCGTAGTGGAACGCCTCGAGCAGCGACACGCGTCCATCTTTGTCGGCGTCGGCGACGTCCTTGGTCAGCGCGTCGACGAAGAATTGCGCGAAGTGCGACTCGTTGCGCTCGAACGAGCTTTTCGTTGCCGTGATGATGACGCGGTTCGGCGCCGCCAACACCGGCAGCATGTCGCCGCTCGCGCTGGTCATGTTGATGAACGCGACCTTTTGCGTCGTGAAGCGCCCCAGCAGCTGCGCGAAATCGCGCGCGCTCAAATCGGGACCGGGAATGCTGATCTTCGTCTCGGGCCCTTCACCGCTTCCATGCCCGATGAGCAGAATCGCTACCTGATCGCCGGCGCCCACCCGACCCGCCAAGTCCGTCAACGCGCGCTCGATGTTGACCTTGGTCGACTGGCCGTGATAATGCGGGCGCTTCGAGACGCTGTCCTCGCCCAGCCAGATGATCTCTTTCTCCGGAATGCCGAATCGCGTCGCGGCAACATCGGCGAGCGACGACGACAATTGGGTGAACGCGTCAGTGTATTTCTTCTCGCCGCCCAACCCGCTGATGATGACCAGATGCGTTTGCGCCGCGAGCATGAACGGAGTGCACAGCAGCGCGAGCGGCGACAACGCCGTCGACCACCGGCCCCTCACGCGAGCCCTCGCGCTTTTCGGTACGACCATTCCGCCGTCACCAGCGCCACGAGCAGCAGGAACACCGCCGGCATGTCCCACAGGTCCATTTGATTCACGACGTTCACGCCGTGCTTGCTGAGCGCGACATCCTCCGCGAGCGTGTTGGCGGTGGGCGGCGTGTAGAACTTGCCGCCTGTCTCCGTCGCGATGCGCTGCAGCAACGGCGCACGCATCTCTGCGTCGTAATACTCGGTGTTGAGATCGGCGACGCGGACATACCCGGTGTCGCCGGCCGTCGCGCCCGACGGCATCGTCGCCGTGACCTGGATCGAGTACACCCCCGGCTGATCGGGCGTGAACGTGCCGCGGTACTCGCCGTCGCGATCGATCGCCCAGTCGAGTGGAAGATCGCGCTTTGCTCCACTGTCGCTGGTCACGTGCGCCGCCACCTTCGCATCGTTGCGTGGCATGAACATGCTGTCGGCGACCGAAGCGTGAATCACAACCGGATTCTTCGGGTTCGCTTGATCCGTCCCCAACGTCACGACGACGCGACTCGGCGAATCGCTGGTGAGCCATCGCAGTGTCTGTCTCCAGAACCGCGAAAACGTGTCGTCATTCTCCGGCGTGTTCGGATCCATCTGCCAGCTCCACGAATCCTGGATCGGAAATGCGACCGACAACCCGCGTCCATACCGCTGATACACGAGCACGGGCGCCTCGTAGCCGCGAAGCGGAACGCCGGGCTCACCCGCTCGTCCGCCGGGCGGCATCGATCCGGAGATCAACACGACAGCGCCCGGCTTGACCTGGCGAATGCGGTTGACCGTCGTCACCGCCGGCAGTGTCTTCCATCGTTGCTCCGACGCACTGATCGTCGGCGCGATCTGCGCCACGGCGTGGCCGGCCCCGGCCGGCATCAGCGAGACTTTGAGATCGGCGTAAAAGGTCATCGAGTCGGCGACCGCATCGCCCGTGACGACGACCGGCATCACGTCGGCGAGCGGCGTGCCGGCGTAACCACCCTCCGCAAACGCATCGCGTCCGCCGAGCATGAGGAGACCGCCGCCGCGCACGTTCACGAAATCGGCGAGCATCGCGAGCTGATCGTGCGTGAAGAAGCTCGCCTCGATGCTGCCCAGGATGATGGCGCGATAGCGAAACAGCTCGGCGCGCGTCTTGGGGAATCCGCCCACCAGCTCGTCGGGCGTATCGATGTCGAGCCGCAGGAACTTGTTGTCGGCCGTGCGCTGCAGCGACACGATTTGCAAATTGGAATCCGCCTGTACCGCGGCGCGAATGAATCGCATCTCGGACCGCGGCTCGCCTTCGACGTAGAGGATCTTCTCGCGCCCGTCGCGCACGTCGACCAACGCTTGCTGGGAGTTGTTTTGCTCGACCTGCTCGCCGGGCTGCACGGGAATTCGGAACGTGAACGACCGCGGACCGGCGTCGCGCGCCACGACCGTCACCCGCACCGGCGAAACGTCGCCGTCGGCCGGCATGGTGACCGAGTCGCGCGAGATGATGCGACCCGCGTCCTCGACGACGAGCGGAACCTTGACGCCGGCGTAGCCCCGCTGGCGGATCATCAGCTCGGCCACGATCGCGCCGCCTTTGAGCACCGAATGCGACGTCTCGACGCGCCGAATCTCGATGTCCTTGTCGAAGCGATCGGCACCCAACCCCACGGCGAAGATCGGAACCGATTTCGCGCGAAGCGAAAGAAGCTCATCGCTGATCGGTGCGCGCGAATTGTCGGCGCCGTCAGAGAGAACGACCAAACCCGAGAGCGGCACGCCGTCGAGCTCCTGACGCGCTTGCTCGATCGCATCGCCCAAATGCGTTTCGGTCGCGTTGAACCCGAGCTGCGCGGCGCTGTCCACGCGTTGCGCCCCCGACGAAAAACGGAAGAGGCGCACGATGAATTTCTGCCGCAACGCCTTGAGCAACGTGCTGTCAGGCCCGCCGAACTGATGCTCGATCCAATCGCTGCGCTGCTTGCCGTCTCGATCCGCGATTCGCATGCTGCGCGAATCGTCGATCAGTACGCCCACATAGTTTCGCTGCGGCACGGCAGCGGACAACAGCAGCATCGGCCGGAACAGACACGCGATCAACACGACCAGTGCGGCAACGCGGAGCGTGCCGAGCACCCATCGGTCGCGCCGCGTGCTCTTGCCGCGGACGCCCGCGTAGCTCATCACCGCCGGAACCCCGATCACGGCCGCCGCGAGCAGCAGCACAATGACCGAGAACGGCGCGCCGAACGCGAAACTCCCCTTCGCGAACTCCGCCGGACGGTACTTGAACAGGAATTCGAAGATTCCTTCGAGCCAGTGCGTCATGACTGCCGTGGGCTTTGGCCATACGCCGAGCCATTGGCCATCGCCAACAGCTTCCTTCCTAAACTACGAGGCGCGCACGATCAAGGTTGAGACACGCGACCAGGATCGCCGGTTCCCGCATTCAGGCCTGACTACATTTTCCCTACATGAACGCTCGCTACCTCACCGCCGACGTCTTCACCGACCGCAAGTTCGGCGGAAATCAGCTCGCCGTCTTTCCCGACGCTCGGCAAATCAAGCCGGACCTGATGCCACGAATCGCGCAGGAGTTCAACTACTCCGAGACGACATTCGTGCTGCCGCCAGACGACCCGAGCCATACGGCGAAAGTGCGCATTTTCACGCCGGGTGGCGAGTTGCAGTTCGCCGGACATCCCACGGTCGGCACGGCTCACGTCCTGGCGAGCATCGGCGTCGTCAAGCTCACCGGCGACGAAACGCGCATCGTGCTCGAGGAGGGCGTGGGCCCGGTGGCCGTTACCATCCGCGGTCGCGGTGGGCGGCCGGAATTTGCCCAGCTCACGGCAGCCAAGCTCCCCGAAGCGGGTCCGCCGCCACCGTCCAGCGAGGAGCTCGCGGCCATGCTGTCGCTCAGTCCGGACGATCTGGCCGGCGACGACATGATTCCACAGGCCATGTCCTGCGGAACACCGTTTCTCTTCGTCCCGGTCCGCGACCGAGCTACGGTTGCGCGCGCGCGCGTCAAGCTCGACCTATGGGAATCGGCGCTCGCCGACTACATCACCAAAGAGATCTTCGTCTTCGCCATGGACGCCGAGCATCCCGACCACGACGTTCGCGCGCGAATGTTCGCGCCGGGTATTGGGGTAGCCGAGGATCCCGCGACCGGCAGCGCTTGCGTCGCCCTGGCTGGTTATCTCGCCGAACGCGACGCGCGAATTCAGGGTACGCTGCGTTGGATCGTCGAGCAGGGCTTCGAGATGGGCCGCCCCAGCATTCTCGAGATCGAGGCCGACAAGAAGAACGGCGCGGTCACCGCGGCACGCGTTGGTGGACGGACGGTTCTCGTGTGCGACGGAACCATGGAGTTGTGAGGTTCGCATGACGATCAAATCCGCCAATGATCTTGCCTCCATGCGCGCCGTGGGCAAGCTCGTGGGTCAGGCGCTTCGGGAGATGCGTGCCGCCGTCCGCCCGGGGATGACGACCGAACAGCTCGACAATGTCGGCGCGGCGTTTCTTCGCCGCCGCGGTGCTCGATCGGCGCCGCAGCTCACATACGACTTTCCGGGCTTCAACTGCATCAGCGTGAACGACGAAGTCGTGCACGGCGTCCCGAGCGCGCGCGTGCTCAAGCCGGGAGATGTCGTCAAGATCGACGTCACCGCGGAGCTCGACGGATTCATGGCCGATTCGGCGATCACGGTCGTCATTCCACCGATCAGGCCGGCGGCGCGGAATCTGGCTCGCTGCGCGGAAGCCGCCTTCGACCGGGCGTTCAACGTCGCGGTGGCGCAAACTCGCATCGCCGAATTGGGGCGAGAAGTAGAAGCCGAGGTGGAACGCTGGGGACACGCCGTGGTTCACGACATGTGCGGCCACGGCGTGGGTCGCGCGCTGCACGAGCCGCCATCCGTGCCGAATTTCTTCAGTCCATTCACGCCGGGCCGGCTCGAGGAAGGGCTCGTCATCGCGCTCGAGCCGATCATCAGCGAGTCTTCGTCGGCGGTCGTCGAAGGCGACGACGGCTGGACGATCCGCACCGCGAATGGCTGCCTTGCCGCGCACTACGAGCACACGATCGTGATTCGCGGTGGTAAGCCCGAGGTGCTCACCGCGGCGTGAGCCGTCGGCGGCAACTCGCTACGTCACCTCGTCGATGCTGCGCGGCCAGTCCTGTTTGAGCAGTCGGGATAGCGCGCGATCCGCCAGGAGCTTGCCGTCGGTCTGACAGCGCGCGCAGTAGTTGGTCTCGTTGTCGGCATAGCGAATGCGCTGGACCGGAGCTCCGCACACGGGACACGGTTGTCCGAATCGGCCGTGCACGGCCATCTCGGGACGGAACGCCGTCACTCTCTCAGGAAACGCATCGCCCGCCTCGGAGCGCAAGCGATCGGTCCACTCGATGAGCGTCGTCTTCGTTGCAGCAAACAGCCTTGCGATCTCCTCGTCGGTGAGCCGGCTGGTGAGCTTGACCGGCGAGAGTTTGGCGCGATGGAGAATCTCATCCGAGTACGCGTTGCCGATGCCGCTGAACAGCCGCGGGTCGGTGAGCGATCGTTTGACCGTGTGATTCTCCGAGCGAAGGCGCGCGGCGAAATCGTCGAGCGTCGCCTCGAGCGGCTCGAGCCCGCCGCGTTTGAACTCGGCCAAGCCGGCGCGGCCGCGCACCAGATGGAGCGAGGCGCGGCGCTTGGTGCCGGCTTCGGTGAGCGAGAGAATGCCGGTCGGAAATTCGAACGCGGCCAAGTCGCTCCGGCCGCCCGACTTGGCGCCACGTGCCTTCCAATGAAGACGGCCGGCGATCATGAGGTGGATCGCGACGAACAGCTCGTCGTCCAACTCGAGAATGATTCGCTTTCCGAGCCGTTCGACGACGACGACGTGTTTGCCGATCAGGTCGGCGAGCGGTGGATCGACGGTGCGAAGGAGGAACGGCGTCTTGAGGCGCACTTCGTCGAGGGGTTGCCCGATGATGCGCCGGCGGAGCGCTTCGACGTAGACCGTGATGTCGGGCAGCTCAGGCAACGCGGGGCGCCGGGGCGGAGTTCATCGGCGGAGTATGCGCCGCCGTGGCGACGCGGGCAACGCTTTCGCGCCGCGTCGTGTCTCAAGGATACGAGGCCCGCCCTCAAGCATTCAGGGGAGTTGCGCCGGCGACAGCGTGCTCCGCATCTTACCCATCAATATTTCAGGGGAGAACCCGTGTCCGCCGTCGACCTCGACCTGCTCCAAGGCACCCTCGATCTGCTCATCCTCAAAACCCTGACGTGGGGCCCGCGACACGGCTACGCCGTCGCCTCCTGGATTCGCGACACGACCGACCAGCGACTCCAGATCGAAGAAGGCGCGCTCTACACCGCGCTCCACCGAATGGAAAAGCGCGGCTGGCTCGAGTCCGAGTGGGGCTTGTCCGATAACAACCGCCGCGCCAAGTACTATCAGCTCACGTCGGCCGGACGCAAGCAACTGCGCGCCAAGACCGCCGTCTGGACCGACTACGCCGCCGCGGTCTTCAAAGTCCTTCAAACCGTCTGATCGCGAGTCACCGATGACCCGCGTCCCAGGACTCAAACGCATCCTCCGCATCGAACGAGACCGCGCCGGCATCGAGCGCGCGGTCGACGACGAGCTGCAGTTCCATTTCGACATGACGATGAGAGAGCTCATGACCAACGGCATGCCCGCGGACGACGCCCGCCGCGAAACCGAGCGCCGCTTCGGCGATTTCCAACGGACCCGCGAGCGCCTCGCGACGATCGACCGTTCGCGGCTCGTGCAAGAGCGCCGCGCCGAATGGTGGAGCGCGTTCGCGCAAGACTTCCGGTACGCCGTGCGCGGATTGCGACTCAAACCCGGCTTCGCCGCCGCCGTGATCCTCACGCTCGGACTCGGCATCGGCGCAAATGCCACCATGTTCGGTATCGTCGACCGACTGCTGTTCCGTCCGCCCGCGTTCCTGATCGCGCCGGACCGCGCTTCACGTCTCTACATCGCGACCAGCAATCGCGGAGAGGAGAACGTGCGAAGCTACATCGGCTATCGGCGCTATCTCGATTTCAAGGAGATGACGACGTCGTTCGACGCGATCACGCCGTTCTACTCGAACAACATGGCCATCGGCACGGGCGACGCGACCCGAGAGATGGAGGTGGGCATCGGCGCGGCAGACCTATGGAAGATGTTCGCAGTCAAGCCGGTGATCGGCCGGTTCTTCACTGCGGCCGAAGACATCCCGCCCGACGGATCTCGGGTCGTCGTGCTCTCCTACGCGTTTTGGCAAACGCAGTTCGGCGGACGAAAAGACGTGTTGGGCTCGACGATCGACATGGGCCCGGCCAAATACACAATCATCGGCGTCGCGCCCGAAGGCTTCAACGGATTCGCGACGGAACCGCTCGTCGGGTTCATCCCGGTGAGCGCCGCATCGTCGAGCATGGGAAATCCCAAGAACCCGTGGTACAGCACGTACAACATGACGTGGTTCGAGACGTTCGCCCGGCGAAAGCCCGGCGTAGCCGCCGATGCTGCGACGGCCGACCTGAGCAACGCCTACCAGCGGAGCTACAAGAAGCAACTCGAGGTGAACCCGAGGTCGACGGTGTTCAATATCGCCAAACCACGCGCGTTCGCCGGACCGGTGCTCGCCGATCGCGGGCCAAAAGAAGGAGGCGACGCGAAAGTCGCCACATGGCTCGTGGGGGTCGCGGCCATCGTACTCCTCATCGCATGCGCGAACGTCGCCAACCTCCTGCTCGCTCGCGCGCTGCGTCGCCGCCGTGAGATCGCCGTACGCATTGCGCTGGGCGTGAGCCGCGCCCGCCTTCTGATGCAGCTCGCCACCGAGAGCTTCCTGCTCGCCCTGCTCGGCGGACTCGCGGGCCTCGCGATCACGCAGTGGGGCGGGACCATCATGCGAAAGGCGCTGCTCGATCAGAGCGACGCTGGACCGAATGCCTTCACCGATCCGCGGCTGCTCATCTTTTGCGGACTGCTCGCGGTGGTCGCCGGCTTGCTCACCGGACTTGCTCCGCTCTTCCAGACCGGTCGCGAAGACGTCTCGTCCGCGCTCAAGGCCGGCGCGCGCGAGGGACACGTCCATCGTTCGGGTTTGCGCACGTCGCTCCTCGTCGGGCAGGCCGCGTTGTCGGTGGTGCTGCTCGTCGGCGCGGGCCTGTTCATCCGAAGCCTCGTGAACGTGCAGAACGTGCGCATGGGCTACGACGCCGAACGCTTGCTGTGGGTTCAGCCACGCATGCGCGGCGTGAAGCTGGATTCAATCCAAAGCGCGCAGATGTTGCGCGGCATGCTCCAGCGGGCGCAAACGATTCCCGGCGTCGAGCACGCTTCGCGCGCCCTCACAGTCCCGTTCTGGTCGACGTGGGAGTACAGCCTGTTTGTCGCCGGCATCGACTCGGTGAGCAAACTCGGCGACTTCACGCTACAAGCCGCCACGCCGGAATTCTTCTCGACGATGGGTACGCGCCTCTTGCGCGGCCGAGCATTTACGGCTGCCGACGGCGAACATGCGCCGCGCGTCATGGTGATCGGTCAATCGATGGCCAAGAAGCTCTGGCCCAGCGAGGACGCGATCGGCAAGTGCATTCGCGTCAACGCGGACACGATGCCCTGCACCACGGTCGTCGGCATCGCCGAAGACGTGCGGCGCGGCAAGATCAGTGAGACGGAAATGCATTACTACCTGCCGATCGACCAGTTCCAGCCCCAGGGCGGTGGACTGTTCGTTCGCACGACTGGGCCTGCGGCAGCCAGAGCGGATCAGGTGCGGCGCGAGCTGCAGAAGCTCATGCCGGGCGTGTCGTACGTGACGGTCACGCCGATGTCGACGATCATCGCGCCGGAAATCCGCTCGTGGAAGATCGGCGCGATCATGTTCGCCGTGTTCGGCTCGTTGGCGCTCGTGCTGGCCGCGATCGGACTGTACAGCGTCATTGCCTACAACGTCACGCAACGCACCCACGAGATGGGCGTTCGCGTCGCGCTCGGCGCACAAGCGCGAGACGTCATTCAACTCATCGTGCGTGAAGGCCTGCGCATTGTGATTCCCGGCGTTGTTCTCGGTGCCATCATTGCACTCGTGGCCGGGAAATGGGTGGCGCCGCTGCTGTTCGACGTTTCGCCCACGGATCCGCCCGTTCTGGTGAGCGTGATCGTGATACTGGTCGCCGTGGCTGTCGCCGCAAGCTGGATTCCGGCCACGCGCGCTGCGCGCGTCGACCCCAACGAGGCGCTTCGGGCCGACTGAACCACGAACGCCAGCATGGTCGCGCGATCACGCGACCGTGCCGGCGTTCCATCAGTACTCACCCACGCTTCCGCGTCTCCCAGCCTTTCTTCGCGGCGCGGCTTCGCTTGGCGTGGCTCTGGCTCGATCCGCCAATGTGCCCGCCCTTTCGCGACGGCTCGTGATTCTCCGATCGTCCGCGGCCCGAGCCGGATTTCTTTCCGCCGTGCGTCTCGGCGTTGACCGTGGCCCACGCGCGACGCTCGGCTTCGTCCTTCGAGACGCCGCGGCCTTCGTACCCTTCCTCGATGTGCTCAGCTTGGCGTTTCTGCTTGTCGGTGTATGAGCTCTTATCGCCTCGCGGCATGGCTGTCCCTCCTCATCAGCAAGATTGATTTCGTGCGCAAAATGGCAGGGTCAGCGACCGCACGGCGCGTGCCCATCTCATCTCGTTGCATCGAGATTCGCCGGCGCCATTGACCATGTCCGGCGCCGTCGTCATCCTCTTGCCACTTCTCTCCACCGACTCATCGAATGTCGAATCTCGTTATCGCCGCACTCCTCTTTCAGACCGTGACGGCACCTGGACCAGGTGCTCGGAATCCGTCGTACGCGCACGACGGCCGGCTCGCCGTGAGCGTGCAAGGCGACTTGTGGGTGGTGTCGCCGCGCGGCGAATGGACGCGCGTGACGTCGGGTCCGGCATGGGATCGAGAGCCGGCGTGGACGCCCGACGGCGCATCGATCGTTTTTTCATCCGATCGCGCCGGCAACTTCGATCTTTGGCGCGTACGCATCGCCTCGAACGGAGCCGCCGGCGACCCGGAGCGTGTTACCGACTCGCCGTTGCCCGAAGGACAACCGGCGGTCGCGCGCGACGGACGAATCATCTTCGTGCGCGGCCGGCTCGGCGCCGCCGCGCTGTGGATGCGTCAACCCGACGGCTCCGAGTCGCGCGTGACCAAAGACGTCGCCGCCGAGCAGTGGCCGGCGATCTCGCTCGACGGAGGCCGGCTCGCTTACGTGTCGATCGCCGAAGGCACGCGCAAACTTCACGTGCGCACGCTCGAGTCGGGCCGCGACACCGTGGTGCTCACCGATGCCCGCGTGGAGCATCCGTCATGGTCGCCCGCGGGTGACCGACTTTCGTGGACTGCCACGGGAGCGCGCGGCTCCGTCTACGTCACGCCACTCGACGGCCGTTACGTCAACCTCGTGAGCTCGCATCACGCCGAGTCGGCGTGGAATCCCGACGGCAAGACGATCGCGTTGACGGAGATTTCAGCCGACGCGATTCAGCCGGTCGGCTACAACGGCGATCCGGACCGGACCGGCGATCGCGAAGCGAACTTGCTCGCGTCGTCCACCGGAAAGCTGTGGACAGTCGATGCGCCACCGTCGCCCGACCAACAACTCGCCGAGCAGGCCGGTACGCCGGCAGTCTCCGATCGCGCGCAACGAAACGCCGACGCGTTCGACCAACTCTGGAATCGCACCGCGGCACTCTACTACTCGACGCCCGACGCAGCGGCGCGGCGCGCTCAGTGGGAGCGCCTCAAGGCGAGCTACCGCCCGCGTGCACTCGCCGCGAACAACGAGGACGAGCTCAAGACGGTTCTGCACGACATGCTGCGTCAACATCCGCCGTATCGGCAATCAGCGACGGGGCGCGCGGCCGTGTCGAGCGCGCATCCGGTAGCGACGGCTGCCGGCGTCGAGATGCTTGCCAAGGGCGGTAATGTCGTGGATGCAGCGGTCGCCGTATCGTTCGCGCTTGGCGTCGTGGAGCCGGATGCCAGCGGTCCTGGCGGCTACGGTCAAATGCTCGTCTATCAGAAGGACATGGATCGTCCGCAGTTGATCGAATTCATGTCGCGAGTTCCGGAAGACGCAGGGCTCAACAATCCCGCGTTTGCGCAGGCCGTCCGACTGCCGGACGGCGGACCGGTGCTGGCCAACGTGCCCGGTACAGTCGCCGCGATGTATCTGGCGTGGCAGAAGTTCGGCAGCAAGAAGATTCCGTGGTCCGATCTGTTGCAGCCGGCGATTCGTGCGGCGCGCGACGGCTACGTCGTCAGCGAAGGCTTGGCGACGACGATCGCCACGGAACGCGAACAGTTCGCCAAGTACGAAGGCAGCCGCGCTCTGTTTCTCCGCGGCGATCAGCCAATTCACGCGGGTGACACGCTCAAGAATCCCGACCTCGCATGGACTTTGGAGCAGATCGCGGCCGGCGGTGCGGACGCGTTTTACAAAGGTGAGGTCGCGAAGCGGATGGTGAACGATCTGCACGCGCACGGCAACGCGATGAAGCTCTCCGACATGGCGCGCTACTTCGCGGCCGAGCGTGATCCGGTGAGCGGCACCTACCACGGGTATACGTTTTTCTCGAGCGCGCCGCCCGTGTCCGGCGGGGCCGAGCTCGCGGCGAAACTCAGTCTGCTCGAGCAGTATCCGAACCCGGCACCCTATTCGGACGATGCCGGAACCCTTCACGCCATGATCGCTGCGTGGCAGCTCACGCCGTCGTCGCGAAATCGAATTGCCGATCCGAGCTTGTGGCCGATCAACACGGAACCGTTCACCAACAAGGACACGGCGCGGGCCCGATGGCGCTGCTTCGATCCGGGTAAAGCGCTCAGTCTGGCGCAGCTGCGCGGAGACACGCTCAGGTGCGCGCTGCCCAATTCCAAGACGGCAAGCGTCGAGCTGGCCGAGCCGCCGGCGTGCTACGCTCACGGTTATGGCGCGACGCAAGCGGCGTCATGCCGCGCGGCCGGCACGACGGCGTTCACCGTTGCGGACGCCGACGGCAACGTCGTTGCCGCGACGCAGACGCTCGGCACCTGGGGCGGCAATTTCTACGTCACGCCCGGATTAGGATTTATATATAACGACAAGTTGACGTCGTACAGCTCCGATCCAACGTCATACGGAGCGCGCCTACCGTTCGCGAGACACGGTAGCACCATCGCGCCGACGATCGTGTTCGAGGGAAGCGGCAGATCGCGGCACGCCGTCATGGCGCTTGGTGCCGCTGGCAATGCGTGGATCACGTCGGCGGTGTACCAGGTGCTCGTCGGAATGATCGATCAGCATCTCGATCCACAAGCGGCGCTCGAACAGCCTCGGTTCCTGATCGGTGGTGGATTCGGCGGCGGTGGTCGTGGCGGAGCGAATGCCGCCGCGGCGCCTGCCGGGGCCACGGTCGAACTCGAAGATGGTTTCTCACCCGAGGTCATGAAGAAGCTCGAGGCACTCGGCTATCGAACCCAAATCGTGTCGCTGCCTGGCGAGCTTCGAGAGGGCTATGGTGCGGCGATTCGAATCGAGAAAGGGCGAGTGACTGCCGGAGCGGATCCGCGGCGGGCCGGCGCCGCTGGCGCGATTCCGTAAGCCTGGAGTCGAAGCAGACGATGCCGCCGGATTATTTCGGCGGCATCTTCATGCCGGGCGGCATCGCGGCCATGGAGTCCGGCACTGGAGGCAGATCGGACAGGTGTTCCTGCACGACGTACCAGCGGCCGCCGCGCTTCTCGAACACGGCCGTCCACGCGCCGCCGATCGTGTGCGGTTGATTGCGCGGCGTGAGATGCGGGATGTGGTATTGCGCCGTCATCACGGCGGCGTTGGGCGCGAGCACGTCGAACAGCATCTGGTCCCAGATCCATTTCGGATTGCGCATGTTGACGCCCACGTTGTCCCAGAATGCCTTGATGCCCATCGCGAGCGAGTCTCGCGACGTGAGGATCTGTCCGCTCGCCGCGGAAACCACGCGGCCGTTGGCCGGATAGAGACTCAACAGTCGTTGCTCGACGTTCGGCTTGGACAGATCATACGCTGCCTGCACCTGTCTCGTGAGCGAATCGACGATAGCCTGGCGCTCGGAGGCGGAGACTGTAGTGTTCGACGAGCACCCAGCGACGAGAATCGTGGCGAGAAGGACAAAGCTGAGTCGAGACATGCGTCGCGGAGTGCAGGTGTTGGGAATGGAGAGCAACCGCATCGAGCAGGACAAGGTACCGATACACCCGAGTCGGTGTCCTGATTCTGTCCCCAAGGGCGGACGGCTCCGTCACTTCAGTGTGACGGTCGAAGTCGATTAAGCCAACGGATCGAGTGTTAACGATTGGCCTGTGGCATGCCTGTCCCATTGTTTGGTTATCGCGCGTACGTGCGTGCGAAGCCTGAAGGTCTCGTCCTCGGAGGAAACGTGCGGAAGCTCATGAGATGGACGCTGGCATCGGGAGCGATCGTCGCGGTGGCGTGCGGCAAGAGCAACGCGCCCACGACCACGTCCATGTCCGACGATCTCAAGCGTGATCTGAAGCTCGCGTCTCAGACGCAGAACATTCAGATCAGCCCCGACGAGATTTCGCCACAGAGCCGGCAGGAGCTGGCGCTCAAGCCCAAGCATGCGCCCACCGGTCCCAAGGTGATTCGAACGCAGCATCCCACGGTTCGCGCGTCGGCAACGCAGGTCGAGGCAGCGGAAGCGGAGACGACTGTTCCGGAAGTTCAAGTCATGGCGTCGGCTCCGGCTCCATCCGAAACGCCAACGCCTGACGCGCCGCCAATGGCGCGGCCGTCTCCCGTTCCGGCGCAGAGTTATCCGTCGGCCGGCAGAATCCCGGCGTCGAACGGCGGCGTTGGCGGCGTGCTTGGCGGAATCTTTGGCGCGGTCATTCGCGGCGGAGTCGTCGGCGACGACGACCATTGCGATCCGCGTGGCGGACGTCGCGGCGGGCGTCCAATCGGCGGCGACGTGATCTACGGCGGCGGCAACATCGGCATGGGCGGCACACGCATCCAACCGATCTTTGGCGGCCGGCCACGGTAGCTGTTTCGGCAAACCTGACCTGCGGTCCAGCGCCCAGTCGTGAAAACGACTGGGCGCTTTCTCTTTCCGGACATCTGCCCGGGCAATAGGCTCGAACCGTTCACCGAATCCGAATGTCCAACGACAATCGCCGGTAATCATCTTCCCGCCACCAGGCTGCGAGGCGTTCATGGACGCGCTCTTCCGCGACATCACGTACAGTCTTCGACGCCTCAGGAAGGCTCCGGCCTTCACGGCAATCGTGATCGTGACTCTGGCGCTCGGGATCGGCGCGAACACGGCCATCTTCAGCGTCGTCAACACGGTGCTGCTGCGTCCACTGCCCTATCGCGCGCCGGGCGAGCTCGTCTCGATCGAGCACTTCTATCCGTCGCTGAACAACATGGAGGCGCCGGTCTCTGCGGTCGGCTACCGCGACTACCGCGACAAGACCAATAGCTTCGAGTCGGTTGCGGTCGAAAGTCGGGGCGCGGCAAACCTGACCGGTACCGGAGATCCTGAGCGAGTCCCAGCAACGCGCGTTACGGGCGACTGGTTCCACGTGCTTGGCGTGGCTCCGCTGCTCGGACGTCCCTTGCAGCGCGACGACGATCAACCCGGCCGCGAGCACGTGGTGGTGCTGAGCTACGGCCTGTGGACGCGACTCTTCGCCGGCGACCGCGCGGCAATCGGCAAATCCGTCGAGCTCAATGGCGAGACGTACCAGGTCGTTGGCGTCATGCCGCCCGAGTTTCGAAGCTTTTTCGCGCGCACAGCCGACATCTTTTTCCCACTCGCCCTCAAGCCGGCGGCATTCACCGCCGGCTACACCAATGAGTATCTGAATCTCGTCGCGCGGCTCAAGCCGGGAGTCACCCGCGCGCGCGCGCAGGCCGAGATGAAGCTCTTCGCGGAGAATCTCAAGAAGGCCAATCCGAACAATTTTGCGCCCTCGTGGACTCTCAAAGTCCGCTCGCTCGACGATCTGTCGACCGGACGCATTCGTCCTGTGCTCTTGGTTCTGCTCGGCGCCGTCGGCTTCGTGCTGCTCATTGCGTGCGCCAACGTCGCCAACCTTTTACTCGCGCGCGCTGCCATTCGCATCAAGGAAATCGCGATCCGATCCGCGCTTGGCGCTGATCGAGCATCGCTCATCCGGCAGTTGCTCACGGAGAGCGTGATGCTCGCCATCACAGGAGGCGTGCTCGGCTTGGTGTTGGCGCAGTGGAGCGTGAAGTCGGTCGTCGCGTTGAATCCCGACTTGCCGCGCGCGTCGGAGGTTGGCATCGACGCCAACGTCATGATCTTCACGCTGCTCGTCTCGATCCTCACCGGGTTGCTGTTCGGACTTGCGCCGGCCCTTCAGACGTCGCACACCAACCTTCAGGAAACACTCAAAGACGGAAGCCGAAGCGGTGCGGCCGATTTCGCCGGGCGCAGCCTGCGCCGAGGACTGGTCGTGGCCGAAGTGGCGTTATCGCTTACGCTCTTGATCGGTGCCGGGCTCTTGATCAAGAGCGTGGGTCGGTTGCAGGGCGTCGATCCGGGCTTCGATCCGCACAACGTGCTCGTGTTCAATCTGAACCTGCCCGCGGCAAAGTATCCGACGGACACCGCGCAGCGCTTGTTCACGGATCAACTCATGCCGCGATTGAACTCCCTGCCCGGAGTGCGCGCGGCAGGCGTCACTTCTGTCATTCCGTTCGGGGGGAGCTGGGGGACGGCGAGCTTCAAGATCGAGAATCTCGTTGTTCCGCCAGGGCAGAACGGACCGTGGGGCGACGTGCGGGTGGTGTCCCCGCAATTCTTCAACGCTTTGAGAATTCCGCTGAAGCGCGGGCGTGTATTCAACGAGCAGGATGTTGCCTCGGCGCCTCCTGTCACCGTGATCGACGAACAGTTCGTGAAGAAGTACTTCGCCAACACGGATCCCATCGGAAAGCGCATCACGTTCGGAGCGAGGCGTGGTCAGACGGACTCCACGTGGATCACGATCGTCGGTGTGGTTGGACACACCGCGCACGAGGGACTCGACGCCGAGCCGCGGCTCCAGTACTACTTCCCCACGACACAGACCGGGTTGAACGCGATGACGGTCGCGATTCGCACTTCCGGAAATCCGTTGACCGTGCTGCCGGCCGCTCGCGAAGCGGTGCATTCCGTCGATCGCAATCTGCCGCTCGCCGCGGTCAACACCATGGACAAGCTCGTCGAGTCGTCGGTCGGACAGCGCAAGCTGTCGATGATTCTGCTCGGCGTATTTTCAGCGATCGCGATGTTGCTCGCGTCGATCGGGATCTACGGAGTCATGAGTTATTCGGTCACGCAACGTTCCCGCGAGTTGGGCATACGAATGGCGCTGGGCGCCGCTCGGGGCCGCGTGCTCGCGCTGGTCGTGGGTCAGGGCATGGCGCTCGCCGGT
>Ga0070683_100001392_pt1 | contig 18561 bp, 17 predicted proteins | sample KBSC713LmetaG_FD_64662 | JGI IMG/M metagenome (GOLD analysis project Ga0070683, IMG submission 64662) | Corn rhizosphere microbial communities from Kellogg Biological Station, Michigan, USA - KBS C7.1-3L metaG | ecosystem: Host-associated > Plants > Roots > Rhizosphere ... | reverse complement strand
GTGACGCTCTCGGACGTGAACAGGTACTCGGACATCGACGACTCCTTGAAATTCCCTGGGGTTTGAAGCCGCGGAAGTCTCCCAGCGGTCGCCCCGGGAGTCAATGGAAGAGCGAAATGGATCCCTCAATTTTGCGGCTCGTTCGGCCGATACCGCCAAGGTTGTGGCGGCGAGCACCCCAGCAGCGCTCAAGCCCGAACGTTTCGGGCGTTACCTTCTGCTAGACCGGATCGGCTCCGGCGGCATGGCAGAGGTGTACCGGGCCGTGATGCCCGGCGCGCAAGGCTTCCGCCAGACGTTCGTCGTGAAGCGCATCCTCGCCGAGCGATCGCGCGCGTCGGACTTCGTCGACATGTTCGTGCAGGAAGCGCGCATCGGTTCGCTGCTCAACCATCCGAACATCGTCCAGGTCTTCGATTTCGGAAACGTCGGCGGCGACTACTTCCTCGCGATGGAGTACCTGCGCGGCCGCGACGTGCAGGCGCTGATGCGGCAGCTGCGCCGGCAGAACCTGATGTGTCCGGTGCCGGTCGCCGCGTTCATCGCGCATGAGGTCGCGGCCTGCCTGGGGTACGCGCACGATCTCCTGGGACCCGCGGGCAAGCGGCTGAACATCGTCCACCGCGACGTCAGCCCGTCCAACATCATGTGCCTGCGCACCGGCGGCGTGAAGCTGCTGGACTTCGGCATCGCGAAGGCGGCGGGCGAGAACACCGAGAACACCGAGCAGGGCCTGTTCAAGGGCAAGCTCGCCTACGTCGCGCCCGAGCGGATCAAGAACGAACCGCTGGACGGACGCGTCGACATCTTCGGGCTGGGCGTCGTGCTGTGGGAGATGCTCGCGGGCAAGCGGCTGTTCCGTGGGAAGAGCGAGCTCGAGACGCTGAACAACGTCCTCGAGATGGCGGTGCCGCCGCCGTCGCTCGAACGGCCCGACGTCCCGGCGTCGCTGGACGCGGTCGTGATGAAGGCGCTCGCGCGCAACCGCAACGTCCGCTACCCGACCGGGCAAGCGATGGCCGAGGACCTGGAGGCCGTCCTGAGCCTGAGCGGATTCAACTCGCGCATGCTGCCGGACCTGATGCGCGAGGCGTTCGGATCGGATGTGTCGAAGAGCCAGGAGTCGCTGTCCGTCGTGACGCCGGAGATGCTGGCGCAGCTGGCGGAGGATTCAGCGGTCGGCTCGGGGACGTTGCCGGGGGCCGGGCCGCAGCGCCGCCAGTGGAGCGTGAAGCGCGGGATCAGCGTGGTCAGCGCGGCGGCGGTGACGGCCACGCTGGCCGGCCTCCTGCTGGCGCGCGGCGGGGGTGGGCGATCGCAGGCGCACGAGCGCCGCGAGCCGGTGCAGACGGCGGTCGCCGCGCCCGCACCCGCCGCGGTGGTGCCGCCGGCCGTCGAGCCCATCGCGCCGCAAGCCGGGGTGCCGGCGCCGCCGACCGAAGCGGCGAGCGACGACGGCTCGTCGTCGGGAAAGCGCTCGCACCGGCATCACCATTCGTCGTCACGCAAGAAGGCGCAGGAAGACCGGGTCGTCCGTGGCCTCTCGGTCGATCCGTTCGCAGAAGCCCAGCGCGGCGGCAAGTGATCATCAGGTGACCATGTCGATGACGAGAGCGACAGCGATCGGGGCAGCGATACTGACGATGCTGCTGGCGGCGACGGCGCAGGCGGGGACGACGGAAGCAGAGAAGGAAGCGCGCACCCACTTCCAGTCCGGCGAGACGCACTTCAAGGCGGGCGAGTTCGACGAAGCGCTGGCCGAGTACCAGAAGGGCTACGACGCCAAGCCGCTGCCCGGATTCCTGGTGAACATCGCGCAGTGCCAGCGTCGGCTGGGCGATCTGAAGAAGGCGCGCGCGACGTACCAGAAGTTCATCCTGGTCGCGCCCGACTCGCCGCTCGTGCCGCAGGTGCGCTCGATGATGGCGGAGATCGACGGTCTGCTCGAGAAGGAGCAAGACAAGCCCGCCGGCGGAGGCGAGGCCGACGCGAAACCCGAGGTGGCGGTTCCGGCGCCGGCGCCCGCCGCGCCCGTGCTGGTCGCCGCCGCGCCCACGCCTGCCCCGGCTGCCGCCCCCGAGCCGACGCACCACCGCTGGTGGTTGTGGGGCGCCATCGGCGCCGTCGTCGTCGGCGGGGCGATCACCGCCGTCGCGCTGTCGACGGGCGGCACGACCACAATCCATGACGGCTCGCTCGCCACGCTTCGTCGCTGACCGGGCCCGCATGCCGATCTTCCGTCGATCGCGATTGCAGCGGCTGGCTCCGGCCTGGATGTTGCTCATCGCGGCAGCGGGCTGCGGCAAGAGCACGCAGCTGGAAGCGGGCGCCGTGATGCTGGACCTGTCCGTGGCGTCCGGCGTGACCACGCCCGACGAGGTGCGCGTCTCCGTCTACGACGACAGCGGCGCGCTCTGGAACGACACGCGCGTGCCCGCCAGCGGCGCGCTGGTCCCCGAGAGCGCGACCCACCTCGGCACCGTGCTGATCCAGCCGGGCGCGGCGCGAGGGCCGCTGCGCGTGCACGCGCGCGGGCTGGCCGCGTCGGCGCGCGTCGCCGACGGCGTCCTGACGATCCCGGCCGGCGCGCGCGGGACGTTCGCGCTGCGGCTGGACGCCGAAGTCCCCACCGACGACGACGGAGACGGCGTTCCCGACGGTATCGACGACTGCCCGGCGGTGGCGAACCCGAGCCAGAGCGGGTGTCCGGGGACGAACGACGCCGGCGACGACAGCGCGCCGGACGACGGCGGGCCGAACGACACCGGCGGCGGCGCCACGGACGCGTTCAACTGCGACGCGTCCGGCGCCTGCAACCGCGCGATCGGCGCGCAGTGCACGGACGGCGCGCAGTGTGCGTCCAGCTTCTGCGTCGACGGCGTCTGCTGCGGTAACGCGTGCGTCGGCCCGTGCCGATCGTGCAACCAGCCCAACAACGACGGCGTCTGCATGCCCTACGCGCAGGGGACGAACCCCGCCGCCGAGTGCACGGGGGGCATGACGTGCAACGGCGCGGGCGCGTGCGGTCCCGCGACCGGTGGGCCGAAGGCGAACGGCGAGCTCTGCAGCGCGACGAGCGATTGCGCGTCCGGGTTCTGCAAGGACGGCGTCTGCTGCAACAACGCGTGCGACACGCCTTGCCGCACCTGCGAGACCGGCACGTGCACGAACGTCACGCGCAAGCCCGACCCGCCCGAATGCGAAGGCGCGATGACGTGCAACGCGGCCGCGAAGTGCTACGCACTGTAACGCCTTAGGGAAGCGGCTCGAGGTCCGGCTCGACCCAGCCGCGGCGGGCGGCGACCGAGAACAGCGTCGCCTTCGAATAGTGGCGCAGCATCACCTCGCGCGCGGCGAGCGGGCTGGCGAGCAGCGCGGCGACGCTGACGGCCAGCGCCTCGCCCTCCGGCCGCCCGCGCAGGAACGCGTCCAGCAGGTGGACGAACGCGCGCGTGATCGTCTCGTGGTAGCCGCGCGTGTCGGAGTCGATCGTGCCGTGCGCGGCGTTGAGGCGGCGGATGCCGGCGCGCAACCGTTCCAGCGCGGCGGCCGGTCCGAAGCGCGCGACGTGCCAGCAGCCGACGGTCAGGTGCGCGTGGTGCGTCCACTCGGTCGCGGGGATCGCGGCCTCCGCGAAGCGCGCCGCGAGCGCGTCCAGATCGGCGAGGTTCGGCTCCGACACGCCTCTCGTTGTATCGTGCTTCCCGCGATGCAGCCATCGGACGCCTTGCGCTTCGACGTTCGTGACAAGGTCGCGCTGGTGACGGGCGCGGCGCGCGGTCTGGGCCGCGCGTGCGCGATCGCGCTGGCGCAGGCGGGCGCCGACGTCGCGCTCGGCTACCGCGACGCGCGCGCGGACGGCGGTACGACCGATGCGATCCGCGCGCTGGGGCGGCGCGCGGTGCCGCTGCAGATGGACGTCACGCGCCCCGCGGAGATCGAGGCAGCGGTCGCCGAGGCGGAGCGCGCGTTCGGCCGCATCGACATCCTGATCAACAACGCGGGGATCGGTCCGCCCAACCCGGCCGAGGCGGTCAGCGAGACGGACTTCGACGCGACGGTGGCGGTGAACCTGAAGGGGACGTTCTTCGTCAGCCAGGCGGTGGGCCGGCGCATGATCCGTCAGGGCGGCGGGCGCATCGTCAACCTCGGCTCGCAGGCGGGCTTCGTGGCGCTACCGACGGAGTCCGTCTACTGCATGACGAAGGCGGCCATCGCGCACCTGACCAAGTGCCTCGCCGTCGAGTGGGCGCGCCACGGGATCAACGTGAACGCGGTCGCTCCGACGTTCATCAAGACGCCGGGCACGTTGAAGTGGCTGGACGACGACGCGTTTCGGGCCGATCTGCTGGCGCGCATCCCGCTGGGGCGCGTGGGCGAGCCGATCGACGTCGCGGCGGCGGTCGTGTTCCTGGCGTCGCCAGCGGCGTCGCTGATCACCGGCGCGACGCTGATGATCGACGGCGGCTTCACCGCGCGCTGACCGGCCTCCGCTCGCCCTTTGGGTTGAGGGGGCCGCGGTCTGGGGGAACCTTTCCGTGCTCAAACAGCTTTCAGCGCCGGAGCCCGGATCTGCTCGACGTGCTCTTCAGGGCGCTGAAAGAACTGCGCGCGCAAAGGTTCCCCCAGCCCACGTCCTTCTCAACCCGCCAGCTCGCTACGCCTTGAACACCAGCCAATTTGAACGCGGAGGTGTTCAAGGCGTAGCGAAGCGACGGGTTGAGAAGGACGCGGGCTGTACGAGCCCCTCGGCCGGAAGCTAGGCGGCCGCTCTGATCGTTTGCGGCCGACGGGATTCCAAGCTTGCTGCTGGAGGTCGAGGGGCTCGTACAGACCGCGGCCCCCTCAACCCAAAAGCGAGCGGAGCCCCGACGCGCGCGTTACCCAGGCGCTGCGCCGCAGCCGACCGCGACGACCGTCGCGCCGGCCGGCGGTGTGAGCTTGAACGCGTCGGCGGGCGGCGCGGCGTTGAGCGTCCGATCCTTGAACTTGATCTCGACACCGTCGTCGAAGCTGCTGTTCTGCTCGGCGAAGCGAATGACGCCGGGCACGCGCGCGCCGCCGACGGTCTCGTGATCCTCGTAGGCCGTCCGCCACAGCGGCGCGCCGTTCGTGCCGATGCGCTCGATGGCGACCAGCGTGCGCGCGGCGCCGTCACCGTGGAAGAGGAACTGCAGGGTCCCGCCCTCGCGCGCCGGCACCGCGAGCACGTCCGCGCCCCGCCGCGCGTCCCAGCCGACGGACGCGGTCGCGGGATCGATCGCCGCCGGCGCGCGCCCGTCGCCGAGCAGCACCGCGGCCACGTCCGCGGGCGCGAGCGGGATGCGGATCATCGACGCGACGTTGGCCGGGCAGGCGGGTCCGCGCGAGAACTCGTTCTTGTGCGCGTCGTACAGCGCGAACGCCGTCCCGTCCGTGGCCAGCACCGCCACCGTCCCCTGCAGGGCGATCTCGGCCTCGAACCGCAGGTGGCCGTCACGCTCGACCAGCATGTTCACGGTGGCGCGGACGCGCTCGCCGCCCAGCCAGCTGGTCGCCCGGACGCGCGCGTTCATGCTGCGCACGGCCGCCTGCTGCGCCGCGAGCGCCGCGATCAGCGCGTCGGGCGCCGGCGCCGGGTACGGTCGTGCGACCGGCTGCGCGTGCGCGCAGCACGCGGCGAGGAGAGCGATCGAGACGAGCGCCGCGACATCCCGGACCCCCCTCCCCGACCCTCTCCCCGCGCCGCGGGGAGAGGGAGATAAAAGAGCGGACGCTCGCCACGCACCGCGCGGAGAGGGAGATAAAAGAGCGGACGCTCGCCCCGCGCCGCGCGGAGAGGGAGAAGAGATCTGCGCGAGGCGGTGGGCGACCGGCGATTCATCGCAACCGTTTGCCCTCGCCCCGCGCAGCGGGGAGAGGGTAAGGGTGAGGGGCCGCCTTGTTACAGCGCCGCGTCCCGTGACGGTGACGTTCATCGGCCGGCCGCGCTCTTCGCTTCCAGCGTGCGGATGCGATCGCCCAGCTCGCGCGCGACGCGGTCGGTGGGCTTGAAGCCGAGCGCGCGCCGGTAGGTCGCGAGCGCGCGTTCGCGCTCCTGGCGCTTGGCGTACAGATCGCCGAGGTGCTGCAGCACCTCCGGATCACCCGGCTCCAGCCGCCCGGCTTGTTCCAGGTACGTGTCGGCGCGCGCCAGGTCGCCGGCCTTGAAATACACCCAGCCGAGGCTGTCGATGATCGCGCCCGACCCGGGCGACAGCACGGTCGCCGCCTGGATGCGGCGGATCGTGCGCGCGACGTCGTAGCCGTGATCGGCGGCGACGAAGCCGACGAAGTTCAGTGCCTCCACGCTGCGCGGCTTGCGCGCCAGGATCTGCTCACCGCGGGCGATCGCGCGCTGCCAGTCGCCGCGCCGTTCGTCGACGGCGGCGCGCGCCAGGATCAGGCGCGGGTCGGCGCCGACCTCGTCCTTCCCGATCGCCTCGTCCAGCCGTCGCGCCGCGCGGGCCGCGTCGCCCCGCTTCTCGTCGACCTGGCTCAGCGCGACAGCCAGCTCGATGCGCCGCTCGGCGACCAGCGCCGGCGTGTCGGCCTGCGAGACCATGGGCGCGGCCTCGTTGAGCGCGCGCTCCGCCTCGTCGACCTTGCCCAGCTCGCGCAGCACCTCGCCGGCGCGGATGCGCGCGTCGTAGAAGCTGGGATCGCGCTTGTCGACGCTCATGTACGCGGCCGCCGCGCCCGCCTTGTCTTCCTTCGCCAGCGCCGCGGCCGCGAGCAGCATCGCGCGGCGCCCGGCGGCCAGGCCCAGCTTCGACGCGCGCTCAGCGAGCGTCACCGCGCGATCGGGGCGCTTGACCGTGCGCTCGAACGCGCTCGCGGTCGCCAGCGTGTCCGCGTCGCCCGCGTCGGCGACCAGGCGATCGGCCAGCTCCTGCGCCTCGCCGACATCGCCGCGCAGCACCAGCCAGCCCGCGAACGCGTCGGCGACGGCCATCGGCGCCTCCGCGCGATCGATCGCCGCGCGGAAGCCCGCCTTCGCGGCGTCGATCTTGCCGGTCGCGACGTTCAGCTCGGCGAGCAGGATGCGCGCCTCGACGTCGTTCGGCTCGATCTCGATCGCCGCCTTCAGCGCCGCGGCCGCCTGATCGAACGCGCCCGTCGCCCAGGCGACGACGGCCAGCTGCGTCCGCCCGCGCAGCGTCTCGGGAACCGCGTCGACCAGCCGGCGCGCCGTGTCCATCGCGGCGGCCAGATCCAGCGAGACGACCTGCGCCTCCGACAGCTCGAGGTGGGTGAGCTCGATCGACTCGGGATCGTCGTCGGCCAGCGCGAGCCGCGCCGCCTCGCGCAGCGCCGGGATCGCCTGCGCGTGGTGCGCCTCGTCGTCGTACGCCTCGGCCAGGTGAGCCCGCGCCAAGTAGCCCTCGACCGTCTCCGCGATCTGCAGCGAGCGCCCGATCTGCTCGGCCGCGTCGTCGCGGCGATCCAGTCGGATGAACAGCTCGGCCAGCTGCGCCCGCACCTCGGCGGCGTCGGGATCGAAGGGCAACGCCCGCTGCAGCTCGTCCGCCGCTTCCTTCCAGCGCTCTTCCTCTTCGTACAGCATCGCCCGCGTCACGTGCTCGTACGCCTCGGGGCTGACCGCGCGGGTGGTGACGACGCGGCCGTTGACGATCTTGGTGATGGGTTGGGGCGCCGTGGCGCACCCGACGGCGAGCAGCAGAGACGCCAGAAGCGGGGACCGTGCTGCTCGTTTCACAGCGGAATGTTCCCGTGCTTCTTGGGGGGATTCGTGTCTCGCTTGTTCGCGAGCGCGGTCAGCGCCCGGCACAGCCGCGCCCGCGTCTCCCGCGGGCGGATGACCTCGTCGACGTAGCCGAGCGCGGCCGCCGCGTAGGGGTTGGCAAACTTGGCGCGGTAGTCGGCCACGTAGCGGGCGCGCGCCGCCGCCGGATCGGACGCCTTCGCCAGGTCGTCGCGGAAGACGATGTTGACCGCTGCCTCCGGCCCCATGACCGCGATCTCCGCCGACGGGAAGGCGAAGCTGACGTCGCCGCGAATGTGCTTCGACGACATGACGTCGTACGCGCCACCGTACGCCTTGCGCGTGATGACGGTCAGCTTCGGCACCGTCGCCTCCGCGAACGCGTACAGCAGCTTCGCGCCGTGGCGGATGATCCCGCCCCACTCCTGCGCCGTGCCAGGCAAGAAGCCCGGGACGTCGACGAACGTCACCAGCGGGATGTTGAAGCAGTCGCAGAAACGGACGAAGCGCGCCGCCTTCACCGACGCGTCGATGTCCAGGCAGCCCGCCAGGTGCGCCGGCTGGTTCGCGACCAGCCCCACCGGCCGCCCGTCGAGCCGCGCGAACGCGACGATGATGTTGCGCGCGTGATCGGGCTGGATCTCGAACAGCACGCCGTCATCGACCACGCGCGCGAGCAGCGCGCGCATGTCGTACGGCTTCGACGAATCGGCGGGCACCAGCTCGTCCAGCGCAGCGTCCTCGCGATCCGCGCGATCCTTCGTGGGCAGCCGCGGCGGATCCTCCCGGTTGTTCTGGGGCAGGAACGCGAGCAGCGCGCGCAACCCCTCCAGCGCCGCCGGCTCGTCGGGGAACACGCGGTGCGCGACGCCCGAACGCATCGTCGCCGCCGCGCCGCCCAGATCTTCCTTCGTCACCTCCTCGTGCGTGACCGCGCGGATCACGTCGGGCCCGGTGATGAACATGTGGCTGGACGACTCGACCATGAACACGAAGTCGGTGATCGCCGGCGAGTACACCGCGCCGCCCGCGCACGGCCCCAGCACGGCCGACAGCTGCGGCACGACGCCCGAGGCCAGCGTGTTGCGCAGGAAGATGTCGGCGTACCCGGCCAGCGACACGACGCCCTCCTGGATGCGCGCGCCGCCCGAGTCGTTCAGCCCGACGATCGGCGCGCCCGCCTTCATCGCCAGGTCCATCACCTTGACGATCTTCTTCGCGTGCGCCTCGGCGAGCGACCCGCCGAACACGGTGAAGTCCTGCGCGAACGCGAAGACCGTGCGCCCATGAACGGTCCCGTAGCCGGTGACGACGCCGTCGCCCAGCACCTTGTTCTCGGCCATGCCGAAGTCGGTGCAGCGGTGGGTGACGAGCTTGTCCATCTCGACGAAGCTGCCCGGGTCGCACAGCAGGTCGACGCGCTCGCGGGCGGTCAGCTTGCCGGCCTTGTGCTGGCGCTCGACGCGCTCCGGACCACCCGCGGCCGACGCCTGCCGTTCCAGCGCCTCGAGCGTCGCGAAACGTCCGTTGCCGACCTCGCCGCCCTGGTTCAGGTCCTTGATCTTGGCTGTCATTGCGGAAGCCCCAGCCGCCCGTGCACGTAGCGGCGGATCGCCTCCCGCGCGCCCGCGGGCGGATCGATGAAGGCGAGCTGATCGTCGGCCGCGTCGCCCTCGCCGACGGTCGCGCGCAGGGACAGCGCCCCGCCGCCGTCGGGCAGGTCGAAGCTGACGTCGACCGGGCGGCCGATCTCGAACGCCGCGCCGCGCACCAGCCGGATACCGTCCTCACCGATCGCCGCCGTCAGCCGGAACGCGCGTCGCTTGGGCGCGCGAATCTCGACGGGGACGGCAATCGGGGCGCGCAGGCTCACGGGGGGCATCATCATAACCCGCCCGAGACATGCCGCCCGTCATGCTTTGACGCGCCTCGGCCGCCGTCGCGTCCGGTGTTGGGCGCACAGCAATCGGGCGCGGCCGAGATACGATGCGCTGGCTGGGCAGGTCGAATGTCGAGGTGGATCATGCGAGGAATGCGGCGCGGAATCTCGGTCGCGGCGACAGTGATGGTGGCGTTCGCGGGCGCGGCGATCGCCGCGGAGCCGGATCCGGCGGAACCGTCCGTCTGCTCGCCGCCGTGTGCGGACGGCGAGACCTGCGACGGCAACAGGTGCGTGGGGCCGGGCGGGCGCCGCCCCGACCAGCCAGCCGTTCCGCAGCGACCACCTGAAGCGGAGGCGCCGTACGGCTCGGCGCCGATACCGAGAGCGGAACGCCCAACCCGCGGCGCACCCGCGACACCGCCGGCCCCGCCCGCGCCGACGTCAGGCGAGCCGTCGCGAGGCGCGCCCTGGCCCGGCGAGCCGCTACCATCAACGTCACCGATCGCGCCGGCGCCACTCGCCCCGCCGGCGCCCGCGCCCGCACCGACCGCGCCGGCCGCACGCGGTGCGCCGCCGACCGGCGTCGCCACGTCTGCCGCGGGGCCCCCCGCCTCCGCTTACACGTCGCCGCCCGGTCCGCGCCGAAAGCGCCGGCTGCTCGCGATTCCGTACGTCGGCGTTCACTCGTACGTGCAGCGAGACGCGTATGGTCCCGGCCTCCGCTTTGGCGGCATGCTCGGCGTCCGCATCGGCGACCACCTGTCGCTCAACGGCGAGCTGACCTACGACGTCAGCAACGTCAGCGGCCCGGTCACCCTGGAGCAGGAACGGTTCCTCCGCGCGTCCGTGAGCCCGCTCATCCACGTGGACGCCCGCGGGATGGAGCTGGGCATCGGGCCGAAGGTCGGCCTCTATTCCCGCAGCTCCCGCTACGACGCCGGCGGCGCGGACCTCGAGCTCACGGACTCGGGATATTCGACGGGCATCAACGCCGGCGCTTTCGTCCCGATGTCGCCGCAGGTATCGATCGGTCTCCTGCTGTCGTTCGAGGTGATGTGGGCGCGGCCCACCTGCTTCGCGGACAGCCTCCTCGTCGAGCAGCAATGCGGCTCGACGACCGATGCCGGCAAGCTCCTGGGCCTGACCGGCGCCCTGCTGTTCTGAATCGGCGGCGCGCGGCCGCCCTGGCTACGCGCTCTGGAAGTAGCGGTTCAGCGCCCAGACGTCGCGCGCGCGCAGGCCCTGGAAACGAATGCCGATGCCGGACTGATCGCCGGCCCCCCTCTTGACCACCCAGCGCACGTCGCCGGCGACCTCGACCGGTTCAGGCTGCGTCGGAAGCTGGAACCGGAGCTGCACGGTCGTTCCGATCGGCAGCGGCGTTGCGGACTCGAGGTAAAGGCCGCCCAGCGAGATGTTGCGCGTCTGGGAGATCTGCTTCTTGCCCTCGAACAACACCTCGATCTCCAACTGCCTGTCGTAACGGGGATCGATTCTCCGAAAGTGCTCGGCCAAGGTCGTTGTCCTTCTTCCGCCTGCTGCGGAGGCTGCGGGGAACGACATGGTACGACAGTCTCCCACCTCCGGTCCAGCGGTCCGTTTTGGCCGCTAAAGGCTTGGAATTTCAGGGCAAAGTGCGGGATCGCCGGTCGTGACCAGGGCGGGCGCGATGGCCCAGGGCTTGTTGTCGTAGACCGAGTGGAACGAATCGTCCCAGCACTCGGTCCACGTCGTGCCCGCACCCGTGCCGTCCTTCGCGGTCGCTTCCGCCACGCCCCGCCCGGTCGCGAGCCAGCGGCTGGCCACGCCAAGCGAAGCGCCGGTCGTCGAGTCGGTGCCCTCGAACTCCATCCCCGCCTGACCGTTCGCCTGCTGCTCGTAGTGATAGGTGATCGTCACCATGTTCGTGAGGTCGCCCTTCGGATACAGCACCAGCACCATCGACACGCTGATCGGATACGCGGCGGTCGAATACATCACGTCGAGGCTCTTGAAGACGTTGCCGTCGCCGTCGGGTCCGATCCCGTATCCGGCGTTCCGAAGATCGTCCGCGCCCATGAAGAAGTGCCCCATCCCGCGGCGCGCGCCGCCGGTCGTGACGAACGATCCGTTGATGAACGGGATCCAGTCGGCTTCGGTGCCGCCGATCGGCTCGATCTCGAACCAGTAGCTGAACATCTCGGGCGCGGCCGGAGCGCGCGTCATCCGGAACCGCCACTGCCAACCCGGATGATCGTCCGTGGGGACCGGTCCCCAGATACGGCCGTCGGTGATGCGGGTGGTCGGCTGATACGTGCGAATCGTGTCGGCGGCGGTCAGGAAGTCGAGCGCGCCGTTGAACGCCTTCACGACCGCGTGGGTGTCGCGCGACAGCTCCGCCTCGTTGGCGGGCAGCAGGTTCGAGCGCGGCATGTTCGCCGACATGTCGTCGCGCGCGGGGATCGCGTTCATGTACTCGAGATCCTCGTTCGAGTAGTTGCCGCACGCCCCCAGCGTCGCCGCCAACAACACGAGCGTTGAGAGAAGAGACTTAGAGGTCATACGACACCATTGCAGCAAGCTCCCAGTAGCCGAGGGAGAGGTCCTCGCCGACGTTGTAGAAGAGATAGTGCAGCCGGCCGCGCGTGACCAGGCTGGTGTGGTCCATGATGCGGAACGCGGCGCCCCCGACGAGGCCCGGCGACAGCGTCGAGAAGAACTGCGCCGGGTACGCGCTCTGCGGGTCGGTGAAGGTGCGGCCCATCAGCAGCATCGCGAGGCGCCCGCCGACGTAGGGCGTGACGATGCGACCGGGCCACTCGACGACGAGCGACGACGCGAACGAGATCTCGCTGAACTTGAAGGGCGCGCCGACGCTGGTGACGACGCCGTTCGCCGAGCCGGCCGCCAGGTCCAGGCTCCAGACCCAGTCCTTGCGGAGAAAGTTTCGCAGCGACAAGTCGACGGCCAGCATGCCGGTCGGTGGGAACAAGCTGGCGCCGCTCGGCGCTGCGAAGACCGATTGGTAGGTGGCGCCGGCGCCCAGCGACCAGCGCGACGTCAGGTCGACGCGGCCCGCGCCCTTGACCGGATCGTCAGCGAACGGGGCGTCGCGCAGGCGCGCCTCCGCGAGCGCGACCATCTGGCCGCGCGGCACGTCGATGTCGCCGATGCGCAGGCGGTCGGGCAAGCGGCGCTTGACGCGGTAGTGGCCAGGCGACAGCGCGACCCGCCGGTCGACGCCGTCGGCCTTGCTGATCTCGGCGGCCACGAAGCCCTTGCCGTCCACCAGGAAATAGACCCCGCTGGGCGCTTCGCGTGGAAAGTAGACGCCTTCGTGGCGCACGGCGACGTCGGTCAGCACCAGGTCGCCGTTGCCGGCCAGGTCGTAGCTGAAGGTCGGGTGCTGCGCGCCGGCCGCGCTCTCGGCGGTGTCGGCGACGGTGCGGTCGTACGCGTACGCGTAGGCCTCGAACAGCGTCACGCGGCCGTCGCCCGATCTGTCGGCGCCGCCGAGCAGGCCGCTGGCCAGGTGGTGCGAGAAGTAGCTGCCGCCGATCGCGTCCGATTCCTGCGAGTCCTCGTCGGACGTGCTGGAGGTCAGGATGACGACGCCCTTCGCGTCGCGCGGGCCGTCTGCCTGGATCTCGAACGCGGGCGCCTTGCGCGCGCCCTTCGTGCGCGTCGTCGTCATGCTGCCCGACTTGCACGAATCGAAGATCGCGATGCGCACATCCACGGGCGAAGACGCGATGCGCGCCTTGATACCGTCGATCGGGAGGCGGGTCTCTCCTAGACGCAAGGACCCGTCCTTGGCGTGACCGGAGTAATAGAAGAAGAGCGCGGTGCGTTCGCCGTGCCGCTTCGCCTCCGCCGCCTGCATCTCGACCGCGACGATCGCGGAGAGCAGCTGCGACGCGCTGGCGCCGATCAGCAGCGTCGCGTCTTCCTGACGAACGCCGCCGAGGCGCGTGAGGATGTCGTGGACCTTGCGCGCGTCGGCGCCGGCGTACAGCAGCGAGCGCGTGTCGCCGCCGCCGGTGTCGTTGCCGGCGACGATCGCGAAACGTCGCAGGCCCTGGGCGCGCGCGGTCGACGACGCCGCCGCCGTCACCGCGGCGAGCAGCGCAACCAACGCGAGCTTGGGACCGAGGCGCATCGTCGACTCCGCCGTTCCTTTACGGCTTCGCGAACGTCCTCACGAACTGCTCGCCGGGCAGATCCAGGCTGGGCATGCGCGCCAGGTTGCCGCCCGCCTTGTCGTAGGCGGCGCGCGCGGCGCGCGTGGCGGCGGCGACGTCGATCGGCTGGTCCGACAGCACCACGATGATCCGTTCGATGCCAGCGCCGTCCAGCTCCCAGCTGTCGGGCAGGTAGCGGGTCGCGCCGCCCTCGGCCAGCGCGAGGCTCTTCCCTTGTTCGGGCGACAGCGCCTGCACGGCGCCGTGGTCGTCGATGGTCAGCGCGATCAAGTAGCGGTGCTCGCCCGGCTGGTAACCGATGCGCAGACGCTCGCCGCGCGCCAGCGGCTCGGTCGAGTCGACGCGCGCGTTGCGCTGTCCGTCCACGCCGGCGACGCGCACGATGATCCCCGCACCCCCCTTCGTGCGCGTCGCCGGTCTCTGCATGACCGGTCGCGGAACGAACGTGACCATCGCGACCACGCACGCCGCCATCGCCAGCATCGGCGCGATCCAGTTGTTGAGCGTCGTTCTGTTGGGCCGCCGCGCCTTCGCCTTGCTCGCCCCGCGCGCCGCCCGCTCGACGCCCGCCGCGAAACGATCGAAGGAGATCTCCTGCTCGAAGCGCCGCTGCTCGTCGTCGAGCGCGCGGATGCGCGCGCGGCAATCCGCGCACGACGTCGCGTGCGCCTCGATCGCCGGAGCATCGGCCCCCAGCGGCTCGCCCGCGCGCCGCCGCCGCAGCGTCAGCTCACCGATGTGCTCGTCCTTCTGTTGCGCCAGATTCATGCGTCACCTTCAGTTGCTCGATCGCGTTCCCGCAGCGTCATCACGCTCGCGAGCCGCTTGCGTACCGTCGGGATCGACCGGCCGATCGCGGCCGCGACCTCGTCCAGCGTCATCTCGTCCACGAAGTAGTGAATCGCCGCCTGCTGCGTCTCCAGGTCCAGCTTGGCGAGCAGCTTCTGCGCCGCCTCGCGGTCCTCGAACAGCTGCGGCCCGCCGTGCCCCTCGCCGCGCGCGCGCGTCTCGCGCTCGAACCGCTTGTGCCAGGGCGCGCGCTCGGCGCGCAGCACATTCAAGCAATGGTGGGTCGCGATCCGCACGAGCCAGGTGAGCGGCGACGACTCGTTCCGGAACTCGTGCCAGTGACCCAGCGCCCTGGCGAACACGTCCTGCATCGCGTCCTCCGCCTTGGTGCGATCGCCGAGCAGATACTGACAGCGGCCGTACACGGTGCCTCCGTACTGGGTGTAGAGCTCTCGCAGCGCCGCCCGCGAATCGGCCGGCTTGCCGCCATCGATCACCTGTAAGCGCGGTTGTGTGCTCATTTCGTGCGTTTGCCCCGGAGCCGCGTTGGGGCCCCGGGGCACCCGATTTTCCCTTACAGCGAAGGCGACACGAACGCGGCCGTCGGGAACGAGCAGCTCGCCTCGGCGCCCCAGTTCAGCGAAGGATTCGTCGGATCGTACGACACATTCTTGTAGGTCGACAGGAACGAGATGTCCCAGCACTCGGACACCGTGACCGGCGCGACGCCCGCCGTCGCGACGTCGCCGCCCGTCAGCTCGTAGTCCGTGCGGCCCGTGCCGGTCTCCTGCCAGCGGCTGTGGATCGTGAAGTCTTCCTTCGCCGAGTTCGACGGGTGCGGGTCGGGGAAGTAGTCGCGCTTCGCCGCGTACTTCAGCTCGCCGCCGGCGCCCGGCGTCGCGGTGTAACGGTAGAGCGCATCGTAGAGCTCGGTCGCGGGCGGATCGTCCTTGATGCCCTTGAAGTCGACGTCGATCGTGGTGACCGCCGCGGGCGACGTGCGCGCATACGTGAACGTCGCGACGCCGACGGCGTTGTCGTGATCGGGCAGCGTCTGCGCCATGTCCCAATCGACCACGAACATGCCGCTGCCGTAGTTCTCCATCGGGCGGCCGTGTCCGTCGACGGCGCGCGTGTGCGTGCCTGACAGGATCGTGATGAACGCGCTGTCGTCGGCGGCCTTCGCCTTGCCGTCGAGCGCCCAGCTGAACACGTCCTTGTCGACGCGCGTGACGGTCAGGCGCCAGGCGTTCTTGTCGAGCGGCTCGCTGTGCGGGCCCCACACGGCCGTGTCGCCGTGGACGGTGGTCGGCGGGTAGCTGACGATCGTCTTGACCAGCAACAGCACGACGCCGGTGGCGCCGTTGACGATGCCGGTCACGGCGCGCGTCAGCGTGTAGCTGTCGGCCTGCTGGCCGAGCAGTGCGCTGCGCGTGGTGCCGTCGCCCGCGGTGAGCGCGCTCTGGGTGCTGCCGGCCGGAACAGCGAGGACGACGTTCTCCGCGGTGGGCGTGCTGCCCCCCCAGTCATCGTCCACGAGGCGGCACCCGCCGAGGGCGAGCATTGCCGTGACACTGAAGACTACCGACGACCGTTTCATGGCTTCTCCTTGTGAGGACTGCTGTTTCCGACCAGCTGCCTCAATCGACACGGCTGGGCGGAAATGGAGAAAGCCTCATTCGCGGGGTCAGGAACCTGACGCCCTCCGCTCCGCCCCGTGGGTAGGGAAAGGAGGGTGAGCTACGGCGTCTCGCCGGCCGGCGGATCGGACGGCGGTGGCGCGGGCTTCGCGGGCTCGGGGAGCTGCGACGGGTCCGGCGCCATCATGCTCTTGAGATCGATCGTGTGCAGGCGATCGCGTTCCTTCACGGGAACGACCGGCGTCTTGCTCTTGCGGGCGACCGGCTCGCGGGCCGGCTTCTCGGCCTTCGCTTCTTCCTTCGCCGTGTCGGCAGCGGGTTCGCTCCCCTGCCCCTTCGCCACCGCCGGTTCGGCCACTTTCGCCGCCGGTTTGGCGGGCGGCTCGGGCGCGGGCTTCGGCGCCTCGACCACCGGCTTGGTCTCGGCCGGCGGCGTCGCGCCGGTCTGCGCGCCTTCGCCGCCGCCGAACCACGTGCGGTAGTACTTGCCGCCGACCCAGGCGCCGCCGACCAGCAGCCCGCCGACCATCACCAGCTTGAAGAAGCCGCCGCCGCTGCGCTTGCGCCGCCGATCCGGTGGCTCCTCGGTCTCGGGAACCTGCAGCGCGGCCAGCTCTTCACTGGCGCGGCCATCCAGCTCGCTCTCGGCATCCTTCGGCACCGGCAGCGACAGCGGCGGCTGCTGCGACACGCGCGCCCGCGACATCCGCATGCGCCCGCCGCCCGCCGCTTCGACCACGGCCAGCGACGTCCGCGCCTCCGCGTCGATCTCGTCTTCCTGAACCTCCTGCGAGTCGGACAGCACGACGTCCTGCCCGTCGAGCTCGCCCGTCCCCGTGCCGGTGCGGCTGGACGTATGACGCGACGTCATCTTCAGGATCGACGGCTGCCCGTCCTGCAACGACAGCTCCGCGAGCCAGCGCTTCAGCTCGGTCTGCCCGACCGGCCGGAACACGTTGCGGGCGACGTGCTCGATGTCGGCGAGCATCTCGTCCGCGCTCTGGTACCGCTCGGTCACGTCCGACTTCATCGCGCGGTTGATGATCGCGGCGACCTCGGGCTCGAGGTCGGGCGCCGCGGCCTCCGGCGGCAGGAAGTCGCCCTTCTGCACGCGCAGCAGCGTCTCGAGATCCGTCGGCCCCTCGAACGGGCGCGCGCGCACCATCAACAGATAGAGGACGGTCCCCAGCGAGAACAGATCCGAACGCTGGTCGGCCGGCTTGCCGTACGCCTGCTCGGGCGACATGAACGCGACCTTCCCCTTCACCACGCCCGTGCCGGTCTGCTCGCGCTTGTTCATCGCCTTGGCGATGCCGAAGTCGGTCAGCTTGACCTCGCCCTGCTCGGACAGAAGGATGTTGTGCGGGCTGATGTCGCGGTGGACGATCCCCAGCGGCTTCGCGCCGTCGGTCTTGGTGTGCGCGTAGGACAGCGCGCGGCAAACGTCGGCGATGATGTGCAGGCCCAGCTCGCGCGGCAGCGGGATCCCGGCGGCGGCCGCCCGCTGCAGCACCCGGCCCAGGTCCCAGCCGTCGACCAGCTCGAGCACCAGGAAGTAGCGGCCCTGCGCGACTCCTAGGTCCAGCACCTGCGCGATGTTGCTGTGCGCGAGGCTCATCGAGATATGCGCCTCGTCGATGAACATGTTGCGGAACTGCGGGTCCGCGTAGATGGCGCTGTTTATCCGCTTGAGGATGACCGGCTTCTGAAAGCCCTCGCGGCCCAGCTGGGTGGCGAGAAAGATCTCCGCCATGCCGCCGTCTGCGACGCGCCGAACGATGTTGTAGCGGCCGTGCTTCGCCATCCCGAGCGCCAAACTTTACCCCATTTGTGTCATCGGTTCCCGGGCCTCGTCGGTGTAATCGCCGTTTCGAGATCGGCTCACGGTTTTTTGACGCAAGTGTTGTCCGGGATGACGCTGTTGTCCGACATGAACAACAACGCGCCCAGCGACAACGTCGTTCTCCGCCACGCGGTCGAGCAGATTCAGCGGGTTCTTCCCTCCCATTGGTCGACGAACGTCGCTCTGAAGACGAACGACGTCGCCGACGCTCGGCTGACCATCAAGACGCCGGCCGGGGCCAGCGCGGCGCTGGCGATCGGCGCGCGGCGGCAGCTGGATCCGCGGCTGGTTCCCGAGGTCGCCGGCGCCCTCCGGGGCGCGCCGGCGGACGCGCACGTCGTCATCGCGCCCTTCCTGGGCGCCCGGACGCGCGAACGCCTGGCCGAGGAAGGGATCGGCTTCGTCGACCTGGTCGGGAACATGCGGCTCGTGCTCGACCGGCCGACCGTCTTCATCTCGTCGCGCGGCGACGAGCGCAGCCC
>Ga0070683_100001390_pt1 | contig 18569 bp, 18 predicted proteins | sample KBSC713LmetaG_FD_64662 | JGI IMG/M metagenome (GOLD analysis project Ga0070683, IMG submission 64662) | Corn rhizosphere microbial communities from Kellogg Biological Station, Michigan, USA - KBS C7.1-3L metaG | ecosystem: Host-associated > Plants > Roots > Rhizosphere ... | reverse complement strand
CCGTACGGCGGCGATGGCGAGTGGAGCTTCCGCCGCAACGCCGATGCTTTGAAGGCGTACTGGCGAGACGGCATCGAGCGGATGAAGGCGCAGAACATCGAGGGCGTGGTGACCCTCGGCATGCGCGGCAACGGCGACGTCAGCCTGCCCGACGGCGACGGCATCGACCTGATGAGCTCGATCATCGACAGCCAGCGCAAGATCCTGGCCGACGAGGGCATGCTCGGCGTGCCCCAGGTGCAGACGCTGTACAAGGAGGTCCAGCGGTACTGGGACAAGGGCTACCGTCCGCCGGACGACGTGACCGTCGTCTTCTGCGACGACAACTGGGGCAACATGCGCCGGCTGCCGACCTCGGACCTGCCCGAGCGCAGCGGCGGGTACGGCATGTACTACCACTTCGACTACGTCGGCGGCGGCCGCAACTACAAGTGGGTCGACACCGTCAACCTCACCAATACATGGGAGCAGCTGCACCTCACGTACAACGCCGGGGTTGACCGGCTGTGGATGTTCAACGTCGGCGACATGAAGAACCAGGAAGCGCCGCTGCAGTTCGCCCTCGATTACGCGTGGGCGCCGAGCAAGCTGCCGGTCACCAAGATCGGTGACTGGTTGCGCCGGTACGCGGCCGAGAACTTCGGCGGGGCGCTGGCCGGTCCGATCGCCGACGTGCTCGCCACCTACAGCCGGCTGCAGTCGCGGCGCAAGCCCGAATTGCTCAACCGGCACATCTCGCTCGACCCGACCAAGAACGTGTCGACCGACTCGTCGGCGGTGGTCTACGACGACCAGGGCAACCCGTTCAGCCTCACAAACTATCGCGAGATGGATCGCGTGACGGCCGAGTGGCAGGCCCTCGCCGCGAAGGCGGAGCGCGTCAAGGCAGCCTTGCCGCCGGCGTACCAGGATGCCTTCTACGAGCTCGTGTACTACGAGGTGAAGGCGACCGCCAACCTCTACGCGTTCCGCAACGCCGAGTTCACCAACATCCTCTACGCGCAGCAGGGCCGGGCCATCGCCAACGACTACGCCACCGAGGCCGAGGCGCGCTTCGCCGAGGACCAGGCGCTGGCGAGCACCTACAACACCACGCTGGCCGGCGGGAAATGGCACAACTGGCAGCTCCAGCCGCACATCGACTACGGCGACGTCGCCCGCTACGGGCCCAACGCCCCGTGGCAGCAGCCGGAGCTGAACAACGTCGCGCTGCCGGACGTCATCTTCCCAGCGGTCCGGCGGATCAGCCCGCCGACCGCCGCCGGGATGGGCGTCGCGATCGACGGCTCGACGCAGACCTGGCCCGGCTCGACCACGGCGGCCGTGCTGCCGGCGTTCAGCCCGTACCAGTCGCAACCGGCCCAGTACATCGACGTGTTCAATCGCGGGCTGACGGCGTTCTCGTACACGATCAGCGCCGGACAGCCATGGGTGCACGTCTCGCCGTCCGCCGGCCGGGTCGACAAGCAGGTGCGGGCGACCGTCCGGGTCGACTGGAGCCGGGCGCCCAAGGGCACGACCCAGGTGCCGATCACGATCACCGGCGCCGGCGGCACGCAGGTCGTCGTCCAGGCCCCGATCCAGAACCCGGTGCTGCGCTACGGCTCCGGATCAGCCAGGGGATTCGTCGAGGCCAACGGGTACGTGTCGATCGAGGCGTCGCACTACACGAAGGCCGTCGGACCGGGTTGGCAGGTCCTGCCGGACATCGGCAAGACCGGCGACGGGGTCGTCGCGGTAGCGCCCGATACGGTGTCCTACACGCCGGGCGGGAACAGCCCGCACCTCGACTACACGATGACGCTCACGTCGAGCGGACCGGTCGAGATCAGCGCGATCCTGTCGCCGCGCAACAACGTACGGCCGACCGCTGGTCTCCAGTACGCGATATCAATCGACGACGCCGCCCCGCAGATCGTCAACGTCACGAAGGCGACCGGGGCCGACGACACGACGATGAACCGGCAGTGGGAACGCAACACGTCCAACAACGCCAACGTCACCGTGACCACGCACGTGGTCGGCGCGCCGGGCGTGCACACGCTCACGTTCTGGATGGTCGACCCGACGGTCATCGTGCAGAAGTTGATCGTCAACACCGGCGGGCTCGCGGAGAGCTACCTCGGCCCGCCCGAGAGCCGCCGCGCGTAGGCATGATTCCGGGGGAGTAGTGGTCAAACCGGCGGCCTCCGACCACTACTCCCCCTCAAGCAGCCGCGCCTTCTCGGATGCGTACTGGGCGTCGGTCAGCACGCCGCGATCGTGCAGATCGGCCAGCCACTCCAGGCGCGGGTCCTCGGGGGCCCGGCCGGCCGTTGGGGACGCCGCCGCGGCCCTGTTGCGCTGCGCCGAACGCTCCTTGAACTCGGCCTTGAGCCGGGCGATCTCCTCGAGGTCCTCGACGGCGTTCGCGCGCTTGATGGCGGCCAGCGTCTCGGCGATGTCGCTCGTCATCGGCGCCACCTCGGCGAGGTCCTGCTCCCGCTCGACCGGATCGACGGGCGGGCGACCCGGACCGGGGACGGGACGCACCCAGGGCGCGGCTGTCTGCTTCCGCCAGCGACCGAACACCGGACCACGGTAGCCGACCGTTGACCAGCGCCGGCCGCACACCTATTGTTCAATTGTCGACAATCCAACGATCGGAGTGGACCGTGCTCGTCGGAACGCTCCCCGGTCAGGCCGCCGATCTCCTGCGCGAGCGGATCCTGTCCGGCGTCTACCCGCCCGGGACACGGATTGTCGAGGCCGACCTCGCCCGCGAGCTGGAGATCAGCCGCAACACCCTGCGCAGCGCCCTGCAGACCCTCTCCTTCGAGGGTCTGCTGGTGCAGAACCAGTTCAAGAGCACCCACGTCCCGCTGCCGCACGCCGAGGACGTCTTCGAGACATACACGTTGCGCAATGCCCTCGAAGCGATGGCCTGCCGGCTCGCGGCCGGCCGTGCCATGAAGTTCGGCACGGCCGAGCTGGATGCGGTGGTCGACCGGATGGCGGCGGCCGTGCGGGCCGGCGACCGCGAGGCGATGGTGCGGGCCGACTACGCGTTCCACATCGCGGTCGTCGAGCTGGCCGGGCACGCCAGACTGCGCGAGCACTACCGGCTGCTGCACGCGCAGACCCGCTTGTACCTGAACCTGACCTCAACCGTCGAATACGAGCTGCCGGAGATCGAGCGGCTGCACCGCGCGCTGGCCGACGCCATCCGCGCCGGCGACGCGGCTCTGGCCGAGCGGCTCGGCGGCAGCCACAGCACCGAGGACGGCGAGCGGCTGTGCCGCCTGCTGCGCGAACGGGAGGAAACGCAATGACCCTGGAAGCGTCGATCGGCCGGTACATCGCGGACAACCCGGCCAGCGCGGCCCGCCACGCCGAGGCGCGCAAGGTCATGCCGGGCGGCAACACGCGGACCGTGCTGCACTACGAGCCGTTCCCGCTGACGTTCGTCCGGGGCGAGGGCGCATACCTGTTCTCGGCCGACGGCCGGCGCTACATCGACTTTCTCGGCGAGTACACGGCCGGCCTCTACGGGCATTCCGAGCCGATCATCCTCGACGCGATCCGGGAGGCGCTCGGGCGGGGGCTGAGCTTTGGCAGTACCAATAATCTCGAACAACGACTCGCGGAGTTGGTGTGCCGGCGGTTCCCGAGCATGGACCTGGTCCGGTTCACCAACTCGGGCACCGAGGCCAACCTGATGGCGCTGGCGCTCGCGGTGCACGTCACCGGGCGACGGCCGATCCTCGTGTTTCGCGGCGGATACCACGGCAGTGTGCTCTCGTTCGGCAGCGGGCCGAGCCCCATGAACGTGCCCCACGAGTTCGTCGTCGGCGCGTACAACGACGTCGAGGGCACCCGGGCGGTCATCCGCGGCACTCCTTTCGCCGCGGCACTCGTCGAGCCGATGCTCGGCTCGGGCGGCTGCATCCCCGCTACGACCGAGTTCCTGCGGATGCTGCGCGAGGAGACGGCCGCGACCGGCGCGCTGCTCATCTTCGACGAGGTGATGACGTCGCGGCTCTCCCCCGGCGGCGTCCAGCAGCTGGAAGGCATCACGCCCGACCTGACGACGGTCGGCAAGTATCTGGCCGGCGGGATGTCGTTCGGCGCGTTCGGCGGACGGCACGACCTGATGGCCAACTTCGACCCCTCATCACCGAACCCGCTCGTGCATCCGGGCACGTTCAACAACAATGTGCTGTCGATGAGCGCCGGGATCGCCGGGCTGACGCAGGTCCTCACGGATGAGCGGCTGGCCGCCCTGAATGAACGCGGTGACGCTTTGCGGCAGCGTCTCAACGAGGTGGCCGGGCCGTTCACGGTCACCGGGCGCGGCTCGCTCATGACGTTTCACCATCCGGACCCGGCCGCCCAGGAGCTCATGTTCTTCGAGCTGGTCGGGCGGGGGCTGTGGCTCGCGCGGCGCGGGATGATCACCGTGAGCCTGCCGATCACGGACGAACACTGTGACGATCTGGTTACCGCGTTCGGCGCGATTATTGAGGAGCACTTCGCATGAGTCGGTGGATCACGTTCGACTGCTTCGGCACGCTGATCGATTGGCAGACCGGCTTCCGTTCGATTTTGCAGTCGGTTGCCGGCGATCGGGTGGACGCGGTGGTGACGGCGTATCACCAGGCCGAGCCGGTGGTGGAGAAAGAACATCCGTCGGCGTCCTACAAGACGATCCTGCGCGAATCCCTGGCGCGGGCTGGGGTCGACTCGGATGCGCTCGCGGAGCGCTGGGACGAGCTGCCGGTCTTCGAGGACACCGAGCCGTCCCTCACCGCGCTGCGCGCGGCCGGCTGGAAGCTCGGCATCCTGACCAACTGCGACAACGACCTGTTCGCGGCGACCCGCGCGCGCCTCCCGGTGCCGATCGACGAGGTGGTGACCGCCGAGGAGGTCGGCAACTACAAGCCGGATCTCGCGCACTTCACCGAGTTCGAGAAGCGGACCGGGGTCGACCGGTCCGACTGGGTGCACGCCGCGGTGAGCTACACCCACGACATGGTGCCCGCCCGGGCGCTCGGGTTGCGGCGTATCTGGGTCGACCGGGAGCGGACCGGGCAGGACCCGTCGACCGTGAGCGCCCGCGTGGCCAGCCTGGCCGAGCTGGTGACGGTCCTATGAGGACGGCGGTGGTGACCGGGGCGGGACGGGGCATCGGCCGGAGCATCGCCCGGGCGCTCGCGTCATCGGGCTTTTCACTTGCGCTCATCGGCCGGCACGAGGACACCCTGCGCGAGACGGTGGCCGACGCGCTCATCCTGCCGGCCGACGTCACCGACGCGGCGGCCGTCGACGCCGCCTTCGCCGCGATCGCCGGCACCTGGCCGCGCCTGGACGTGCTCGTCAACAACGCCGGCGCGTTCGGCCCGACGAAGCCGCTGGAGGACGTCGGCCGTGACGAGTTCACCGGCATCCTCGCGACCAACCTGGTGTCGGCGTTCTGGTGCACGCAGCACGCGGTACGCGCGATGAAGGCGCAGGAGCCGACCGGCGGGCGGATCTTCAACATCGGCTCGATCTCGGCGCAGAAGCCGCGGCCGAACAGTGTCGCGTACGCCGTGTCAAAGCACGGTATGACCGGGTTGACCCGGTCGACCAACCTCGAAGGGCGGGCCTTCGGCATCTCGTGTACGCAGCTGGACATCGGCAACGCGAAGTCGGCGATGAGCGGGCCGATGGGCGAGCCGACGTTCGACCCGGCGCACATCGGTACGGTCGTGGCCACGCTGGCCGGCCTTCCGCATGACGTGAGCGTGCTCGAGCTGACGATGCTGGCGACGGCCATGCCGTTCCTCGGACGGTCATAAGGCATCATGTTTCGGTGCAACGCGCGCACGCCATCGCCGTCGGCGTCCTGGTTATCCTCGCGGCCGCCGTCAACGAGATTGTCGCGTACGGCGTCTTCCGCACCGTCCACGTGGGCAACTACGACCTGACGATCTTCGACCAGGCGGTCCGCTCCTACAGCCGCTTCCAGCTGCCCGTCTCGCTGATCAAGGGCGTGCACAACAACTTCGGCCCGGACTTCACCGTGCTCGGCGACCACTTCTCGCCGCTGCTCGCGTTGCTCGCGCCGCTGTACTGGATCCACGGTGGCCCGACGACGCTGCTGCTCGCCGAGTCGGTGCTGTTCGGACTGGCCGTCGTCCCGCTGTGGGTCCTGGCCCGGCGCGAGTTGGGGACGGTCGCCGCGTACGCCGTCTGCCTCGCGTACACCGTCGCCTGGCCGCTCATGCAGGCCTCGGCGTTCCCGTTCCACGAAGTGGCGTTCGCGCCGCTGGCGGCCGCGCTGCTGTTCGAGCGGCTGTCCGCGTGGCGGCGCGCAACCGCCGAAGCGGCCGGGACGCCCGGCACCACCACGGCGGTGGGGACGCTCGGCACCGCCACGGCGGCCGGGACGCCCGACACCGCCACGGCGGCCGGGACGCCCGGCACCGCCACGGCGGCCGGGACGCTCGGCGCCGCCACGGCGGCCGGGGCCGCTGAGGTTGCCGGGCGCCGCGGCACCGGCAAGCTGTGGCACGTCCTGCTCGCCGCGATCGGGCTCCTGCTGGTCAAGGAGGACCAGGGGTTCCTGCTCGCCGGCCTGGGACTCGGCCTCCTGGTGCTGACCGCCAGAGCCAAGCACCGCACCCGCACCATGCTCCTGCTCGGCCTCGGCTTCGTGGTCGGCGGCATCGCGTACACCGTCTTCGCCACGCACGTGATCATCCCGGCGTTCGGCGGGCGCGCCGACTACTACTGGTCGTACGACCGGCTCGGGCACACGCCCGCCGCGGTCGCCTGGCACCTGGTCAGCCACCCGCTCGACTCGTTCCAGGTGCTCATCCAGCCGATCGGCATCAAGGGGCCGACGCTGCTGTGGCTGGCCCTGCTCGGGGCATTCGCGCCGTTCGGTTCGCCGTACCTGCTGGCCGTCCTGCCACTGCTGGCCGAGCGCATGCTGTCCCAGTCCCAGACCTGGTGGGGCACGGAGTACCAGTACAACGCGTACCTCGTGATGCCCCTGCTGTGCGCGGGCATCGACGGCGCCGCGCGGATCGCCCGCCGGATCCCGCAGGCCGCGTCCAGTTGGGCCGTCCTCGCCGTGATCGCCGGGCTGATGAGCGTCCCGCACTTCGCGCTCGGCCAGGCCAGCTGGCACCGCACGCCGACCGAACAGGCCGCCCTGCACGCCGTAGCCAAGGTGCCCGACGGGGTCCTCGTCGAGGCGCCCGACCGGGTCGGCCCCCAGCTGACCGCCCGTACGCGAGTGGTCATGTGGGACCGGACGCCGCTCTTCGCGCCGTGGGTCGTCGCCCAGGTCAACGAGCGCATCTTCCCGTTCTGCTCGCTCGAGGAGCAGGAGCAGCGGGTGGCGTTCCTCAAGGCCAACGGCTACCAGGAGGTGTTCAGCGAGGCCGGCTACGTCGTGCTGCACAACCCGGCCGCGAAGCCGCAGCTCAGAGTGCCTATCTACCCCTGTACCCAGAAATGAGTAGTGCGCTCTCTACTGCTGGGGTGGGCAAGCGGTCCGTAGGGTCGACGTCGTGACCCCGAGCGACACCGTGTGGCGGGCGATGGCCGGCAACCCGCTGCGGTTCCTCTTCTCCGCCTGGCCCTGGCGATGCGTGGCGTACCTCGTCACGACCGTCGTCGTGGCCTTCGCGGTCTGGACGGTGTGCGCGATGGGTGCCCTGTTTCCCCCGATACTGGTGCTGCTCGGGCTGCCGGTCGGCGCGCTCGAACGCCGCCGCCTCCTGATCGTGCAACCGGAGGCGACGCCGACCCCGCACGTCACCCCGCCGCCCGGGGTCGGCGGCTGGCTGCGGACGCGCCTCAGCGAGGTGGCGACCTGGCGCGAGCTGGGCTACACCGTCTGCCTCGGCTCGGTGCTGTTCTTCGCCGACCTCCTCGCGCTCGCCATGCTGTTCTTCGGCGCCCTGCTCATGGTGGTGCCGATCTTTTTCGCGGCCGGCCTGCCGCCGGGGACGGTCACCTTTCGGATGGGTGACTGGGACATCGACACCGGGCCCAAGGCGATCGCCGTCGCCGCGGTCGCCTTCCCGTTCACGATTTTCAGCGTGTACGGGCTGAGCGCGCTCGCCGGCGGCCAGGCCGCGTTCACCAAGTGGCTGCTGTCGCCGACGCAGGCCGAGCTCAGCCGCAAGGTCGAGGAGCTGTCCGGATCACGGACCCGGCTGGTCAACGCGTTCGAGGCCGAGCGGCGCCGGATCGAGCGGGATCTGCACGACGGCGCCCAGCAGCACCTGGTCCTGCTGACCATGAAGCTCGGGCTGGCCCAGCTGGAGATGGGTGACGACCAGAGCCGCGCCGGTGCGCTCGTCGCCGAGGCCCATCGGGAGGCCAAGCAGGCGCTCACCGCGATCCGGGAGCAGATCCACGGGATCCACCCGCAGATCCTCACCGATCTCGGGCTGCCGGCCGCGGTGGGTGAGCTGGCCGAGCGCTGCCAGGTGCCGGTCGAGCCGGACGTCCGCCTCCCCCACCGCCTGCCGGCGGCCGTCGAGTCGACCGCGTACTTCGTGATCTCCGAGGCGCTCACCAACGCGGTCAAGCACGCGAAGCCGGCCCGGGTGAGGGTCACGAGCTGGCTCGCCGGCCAGCGGCTGATCGTGATCGTGACCGACGACGGGGTGGGCGGGGCCGACCCGTCCCGCGGTACCGGCCTGCGCGGGCTGGTCGACCGCGCTTCGGTCATGGATGGCACGCTGGGGATCACCAGCCCGGTCGGTGGACCGACGACTCTGCGCCTGGAGCTGCCGTGTCGCTACGAATAGTGCTCGCCGAAGACGCCGCCCTCATGCGGGCCGGCCTGGTCGGGCTGCTCGAACGCTTCGGACACACCGTGATCGCCGCGGTCGGCGACGCCGAAGCGCTGGTCGCGGCGGCCCGCCAGTACCGGCCGGACCTGGTCATCACGGACGTCCGGATGCCGCCCGGCTACACCGACGAGGGCCTGCGCGCGGCGGTCGCCCTGCGCGCCGGCGACCCGACGGCGGCGGTGCTGGTGCTCTCGCAGTACGCGGCGACCGCCTACGCGGCCGAACTGCTCGGGCCGAGCGGGCGGGCCGGCGTCGGCTACCTCCTCAAGGACCGGGTCGGCGACGTCGCCGAGTTCGCCGACACGGTCGTCCGGGTCGCGGCCGGGGAGACGGTGATCGATGCGGACGTGATCCGGCAGCTGCTGGCCCGCCAGCGGGCGACCGACCCGCTCGATCGGCTGACCCCGCGGGAGCGCGAGGTGCTCGGCTTGATGGCCGAGGGGCGGTCCAATACGGCGATCGGCCGCCAACTGGTGATCGGCGACGCGGCGGTGGCCAAGCACATCGGCAACATCTTCACCAAGCTCGACCTGCCGCCGGCCGAGGACGGCCACCGCCGCGTGCTGGCCGTCCTCACCTACCTGCGGAGCTGAGCGCTCGTCGCGCGAACGGCGGCGCGTGCTCGGGCCGGAAGCCGACCCCGATCAGGTAGGCCGGCACGAACGACAGCTGCGGGAACCGGCTCACCAGCGCCAGGACCGGCCCGGGCGGCCCCATGCGCCGGCCCTCGACGATCGGCCCGACGACCGCGCTGTGCATGAGGCGCTGCATCCACTGGACGAGGACGGTCGGGAGCAGCCGCCGCGTGTGCACGCGGGCGAGGTCGAGCTCGGTGACCCGGCCGGCTGAGCCGTTGCCCCGCAGCGGCTCGGCCAGCAGGGTCGCGGCGGCGACCGCGTCCTGCACGGCGAGGTTGATGCCGACCCCGCCGACCGGTGACATGGCGTGGGCGGCGTCGCCGATGCACAGCAGGCCGTCGAGGTGCCAGCGGAGCAGGCGGTTCAGCCGCACGTCGAGGTGCTTGACGTCGTCCATCGACGCGATCTCATCGACCCGGTCGGCCAGGAACGGGATGGCCTCGGCGACGTCCCGCCGGAAGGCCTCGATGCCCCGGGCCCGCAGCTCCGCGTCGATGCCTTTGCGCCCGATGTACGCGATCTGGAAGTAGTCCGGACGCGGGATGAGCACCGCGAAACGCCCCTGCGCGGCGAACGGCATCAGGCCGGTCGCCTCATCGTCGGGCCGGCGCGGCACCCGGAACCACCAGGCGTCGATCGGCACCGGGTACTCGCGCGGATGCAGCTCCGGCTGGCGGTGGGCGATCGACCAGCGGCCGTCGGCCGCGATCGTCAGGTCGGCGCGCAGCTCGCCGGTCTCGCCCTCCTCCGTGCGGTAGCGAACTCCCTCGACGCGGTCGCCGACCCGGATCAGGTCGGTCGCCTCGGTGCGCATCCGCAGCGTGAACGACGGCTCCTCGGCGGCCGCCTTGGCCAGCAGGGCGAGGAGGTCCCACTGCGGCACCATCGCGATGTATGGGTGGCGCACCTTCAACCGGGTCAGGTCGCCGACGACCAGGGTGCGCCCGTCGGCGCCCGGCAGCCGAACCTGCGTGAGGTGACTCTGCGGCAGTTTCGCGAACTGCTCGCCGAGGCCGAGCTCGTCGAGCAGCTGCAGGGTCGATGGATGCACGGTGTCGCCGCGGAAGTCGCGGAGGAAGTCGCCGTGCTTCTCCAGGACGGTGACGTCGACTCCGGCGCGAGCCAGCAGCAAGCCGGTGACCATGCCCGCCGGACCGCCGCCGATGACGACGCATCGCGTTCGCTCGGTCATCGCGTACCCCTTATTCAACAGTTGATGAATAAGCCCAGGATACCCCGGTGAGCGCGAAAGCGGCCGCGAGCGACTCCGGTGCTAGGCGAACGTGTCCGGCTCCTCGCGCAGCAGCGTGCGCCGCACCGCGTCGAAGTACCGCGCCGCCACCAGCCCGAGCTCCGTCTTGGCCTGCTCGGCGGTGCGCTGGACGACGTCCTCGGGGATCCGGCGCAGCGGCCGCCCGGTCGACATCGCCAGCACCTGGGCGCGGGCGGCCATCTCCAGGTAGTACAGGTCGGCGAAGGCCTCGGCGACCGTGTCGGCGGCGGTGATCACACCGTGGCCGCCGAGCATCAGCACCGACGCGCCGCCGAGCGCTCGCGCGATCCGCTCGCCCTCGCTGCGGTCGAGCGCCAGCCCGCCGTATTTGTCGTCGTAGGCGATCCGGCCGTGGAACAGCAGCGCGTTTTGCTGGCACGGCTCGAGCCGTCCGCCGTCGAGCAGGGTGAGCGCCGTCGCGTAGGGCATGTGCGTGTGCAGCACGGCGCGCACTCCGTGCTCGTGCAGCGGCGCGTGGATGAAGAACGCGGTCGATTCCACGCCGTGCGAACCCTCGATGATCTCGCCGGAGCTGTCGCACAGCACGAGCGACGACGCGGTCACCTCCGACCAGAGCAAACCGTAGGGATTGACGAGGAACCGCTGCTCGTCCGGGACCGCCACGGAAAAGTGGTTGTCCACGCCCTCCTGGAAGCCGAGCCGGGCGGCCCACCGCAGCGCAGCGGCGAGCTCTTGACGCAGTGGTACGTGCGACAGCATGCCGCCAGTACACATGATTAGGCAGCGGGTGGCCAGGGGCGGCGGGCGTCCAGCTCGGCGGCCAGCCGCGCGAGGAAGTCGCGGATGGCCTCTTCGCTGTGCGGGGCCTCGATGATGTCGTTGAGCGGCTCGCCGGCGCGCAGGGCCGGCTCGATCGCCGCGTAGTAGACGGCCGGCCCGGCGGGCATGGTGCGCCCGCCGATGATCGCGTCGGCCGTCCGCCGGACAGCCGCGTCGTCCAGCGCTTTGGTGAAGATCAGCCCGTAGAGGATCGCGTTGATCCGGCCCCTCCACTCCTCGTCGACCATGCCTCAAGCGTGCCACTGGAAATGCGTTGGCGGCGGCCAGCACGACAGCTACTCTCGAGCGGTGATCTCTTGAGCCGTGTTGCGTGACCACTGACCGCCACCGCTCGCTGGAGTCTGCCCTCATGTCTTCCGTCGTGCTTTCCGACGTCTCCTTTGCCTGGCCCGACGGCACCGTCGTGTTCGACGGGCTGTCGCTCGCCGTCGCCGCTGGTCGCAGCGGCCTGATCGGGCTCAACGGGTCGGGCAAGTCGACCCTGCTCCGGCTCATCGCCGGCGAGCTGCAGCCGGCGCGCGGGTCGGTCACCGTGACCGGCTCGCTCGAGTACCTGCCGCAGCACGTGACGCTCGATGCGTCGCTGCGGGTCGACGAGGTCCTCGGGATCGCCGGCGTCCGTGCGGCCTTGCGCGCGATCGAGGCCGGCTCGGTCGACGTGGCGCAGTTCACCGCGGTCGGCGATGACTGGGACGCCGAGGAGCGGGCGCGGGCCGAGCTCGACCGGCTCGGCCTGGCCCACGTGTCGCTGGACCGGCACATCGGCCAGCTCTCCGGCGGCGAGTCGGTGCTGCTCCTGCTCGGCGCGCGCTTCCTGGCCCGGCCCGACGTGCTGCTGCTCGACGAGCCGACGAACAACCTCGACCGCGACGCCCGCGAGCGGCTGTATGCGGCCGTCGAAGCCTGGCCGGGCCGCATCGTGCTGGTCAGTCACGACCGGGAGCTGCTCGAACGGGTCGACCAGATCGGCGAGCTGCGCGGCGGCGACCTGCGCTGGTACGGCGGGACGTTCACCGACTACGAGGACGCCGTCGCGCGGCAGCAGGAGGTCGCCGAGCGGATCGTCCGGTCGGCCGAGTCGGACGTCCGGCGGCAGAAGCGCGACCTCGCCGCCGCCCGCGTCACGCTCGACCGGCGGGTGCGCTACGGCCAGAAGATGTACGACACCAAGCGCGAGCCAAAGATGATCATGAACGCCCGCAAGCGCGCGGCGCAGGTCTCCGCCGGCAAGCACCGCAACCTCCACCTCGACCGGCTCGGCGGCGCCCAGGACCGGTTGACCGCGGCCGAGGAGGCGATCCGCGACGACAACGAGATCACGGTCGACCTGCCGGCGACCTCCGTGCCGGCCGGCCGCACGGTGCTCACGCTCGACCGGGTACGGCCGGTGTTCGGCCCGGTAACCGACCTGATCGTGCGCGGGCCCGAACGGATCGCGCTGGTCGGCCCGAACGGCGCCGGCAAGACCACGCTGCTGCGCACGATCGTCGGCGAGCTGGCCCCGCTGGCCGGAACGGTCGGCGCGAGCGTGCCGGTGCGCTTCCTGCCGCAGCGCCTCGACCGGCTCGACGATGCGCTGACCGTGGTCGAAAACGTCGGCCGGGCCGCCCCGACGGCCACCGACCTGCAGATTCGCTCCCGTCTGGCCCGCTTTCTCTTCCGGGGTACTCGCGCAGACCAGCCGGCCGGGACCCTCTCCGGCGGCGAACGGTTCCGGGCATCGCTGGCCGCGCTGCTGCTGGCCGAGCCGCCGCCGCAGTTGCTGCTGCTCGACGAGCCGACGAACAACCTCGACCTGGCCAGTGTGCGTCAGCTGGCGAGTGCGCTCACCGCGTATCGGGGAGCCCTCATCGTGGCCAGCCACGACCGGCCGTTCCTCGAGGAGATCGGCATCACGCGCCGGCTGGTGATAGACCGTAACGAGTCATGACCGCGCGGTGCTCGGCCGTCCCCAGGTAACCGTCGAGCGCCGCGTCCAGCGCGTCCGCCAGAGCGGGCGCGACCGCGAAGCCCCCGTCCGCCCCGATGGGTAGATCGACCACCGTCAGTTCGGGACCGGGGCGCTCGAGCATCGCCCGGTTGCCGATCGCGGTGCTCGCCGCCGCGTCCACGACGCCGTCCCGCACCGCCCGGACCGTCTCCACCTGCGTCTGGAAGCATACGATCCGCTCGCCCGGCACCCCGGCCGCCCGCGCCGAGTCGCCCTGCACCTGACCGGTCACGACGGCCAGCCGGGCGGCCGGGTCGGCGGCAATGTCCACGTAGGACTGATAGGGCCGGTCCCGCCGCACGATCAGCCCGTCCGGCACGGTCCAGATGGGACGGCTGAAGTGCACGAGTTGTCGACGCGCTTCGGTGATGAACAATCCGGTCGTGAGCTGCCAGCGGTCTTCTTGCAGGCCGGGCAGCAGGTCGGCGAAGTCGACCTGGACAAACGCGATGTCGCTGACGCCCGCCCGGTGCAGGGCGACCGTGGCGACCTCGACGTCACAGCCGGTTGCGCGACCGTCGGCGGCCCGCCAGCAGAACGGCGGCTCGTCGAGGATCGCCATGGTCACCTTCACCGGTCCATCCTCGCACTCGTCAACCGGTCCAGTACTCGGGCGCCGATCCGGCTTACGGTCGAGGGATGAAGAATGTCGAGACCTTGCTGGAGGTCATGCCGCCGTTCCTGCCGGAGCCGGCGCACGTGATGACCGTTCGGGTCGATCTGCCGCCGGGTGATCCGGGGGCGCCGCCCCACCGGCATTCGGGACCGGTGTTCGGCTATGTGCTCGAAGGCGACCTGCGCTTCGAACTCGAGGGCGAGCCGGTCCGCGTGCTCAAGGAGGGTGAGACGTTCTGGGAGCCGGGCGGTGACCTCATCCACTACCAGGCCGGCAACGAGCGGTCCGACGGCTGGACCCGGTTTCTCGCGGTGATGGTCTGCGTGCCGGGGGCGCCCATGCTCACGTTCGTCGACGACGACGAGCTGCGAGCGAAGGGCCGGCTGCCCGGATGACCTGCGTCAGCAGGTCGAGACTTGGTCGCCAGGCGTGGGCCGGCGGGGCCGCGTAGCCGACCACGACGGCGCTCGGCAGGCCCGCACCGGTCCAGTAGCCGGGGCTGTGCAGGCCCTGCAGCAGCAGACCGGCCCGGGCCGCGCGGGCCACGGTTCGCCGCTCGTCGTCGACCGGGACGAGCGCGTGCAGCCCGGCGTTGGCCCCGCCGACCCGGATCGGCGCCAGCCGGGCGACCAGCTCGGCGCGGCGCCGCGCGTAGACCTGGCGCATCCGGCGGATGTGCCGGTCGTACTCGCCCCGCTCGACGAAGTCGGCGAACGCCAGCTGGTCGATGGCCGGCACGGCGGCGCCCATCTCCCCGGCTACGTCCACAATGGACTGCCTTAGGGCGTCGGGCACGATCAGCCAGCCGATGCGGACCCCCGGCGCGAGGGCCTTGCTGGTGCTTCCGGCGTACACGATGTGCTTGGGGTTGATCGCCTGCACGGCGCCGACCGCTCGCTTGTCGTAGCGGAACTCACCGTCGTAGTCATCCTCGATGAGGTAGCCGCCGTGCCGGCGGGCCCAGGCGGCGAAGGCGGCCCGCCGCTCGTCGGTCAGCGTCGCGCCGAGCGGGTGCTGGTGGGCCGGGGTGAGGATGGCCGCGCCGGGACCCGGCGGCAGCGCGGCCGGGTCGGCCCCGTCGGCGTCGACCGGCAGCGGGACGGTTTCCAGGCCGCCGGACGCGAGGATCTGCCGGTGCAGCTCGAAGCTCGGATTCTCCACGGCCATCGTTCGAAGGCCTGCCTGGGGGAGCGCCCGGGCGAGCAGCGCCAGGCCGTGCCGGAAGCCGGCGGTGACCACGACCGCGTCGGCGGTGGCGCGAACGCCACGGGTCCGGGCGACGTAGTCGGCGAGCACGGTGCGCAGGGCCGGCAGCCCGGCCGCGTGCGGGTAGTTGAGCAGCGCGGCGTCGGCGGTGGCCAGCACCCGACGGACGCTCGCCGCCCAGGCCGCGCGGGGAAAGGCGGCCACGTCCGGGCGGCCGGGCCGCAGGTCGAGCCGGGGCGACCTGGTGGTCGTCGCCGGCTTGTCGGTCGTCGTGACGCTGGCGACCCGGGTGCCCGAGCCGCCGACGGCGGTCAGCCAGCCCTCGGCGGTCAGCTGGGCGAACACCTGCACGACCGTGCCGCGGGCCACGCCGAGGTCGGCCGCGAGCTGCCGCGTCCCGGGCAGCCGCGTGCCGGGCGGGAGCTGGCCGCTGCGGACGCCGTCGCGCAGGGCAGCCTCCAGCGCCTGACCGAGGCCCGGCCCCTTCAGCTCGAGATGGAGGTCAAACCCCACACCGCCATCGTGTCACGGGCGACGCCTCCCGGTCGTGTGACCGCGGACCTGGCAGCGGAGGCGCCCAGCGCCGGAGCGGTGTCTGGCGGGAGCGACGGTCGTACGCCCGGCGGACCCGAGTCATCTGCCGCGAAAATACAATCGACGGCATGCCACCCTCTGATCACGCTCGGGACCTGGTCCGCGGCGCCTACGACACCCACGTGCACGTCGCGCCCGACGTGATGGACCGCATCATCGACGACGTCGACCTGGCTCATCGGTGTGCGGCGGTCGGGCTGGCCGGGTTCGTGCTCAAGTCGCACTACGTGCCGACGGCCGAGCGGGCCGCGGTCGTGCGGAAGGTGGTACCGGAGGTCGAGGCGTGCGGCGCCATCACGCTCAACGCCTCGGTCGGCGGCCTCAACCCGGTGGCCGTCGAGATCGCCGGCCGCCAGGGCGCCCGCGTCGTGTGGATGCCCACAGTGGACAGTCGTAACCAGCGCCGCAGCCGCGCCCAGGACCCGCCCGGGGCCAAGCCCCCGATGTGGGCCGCCCTGCAGGACGACCTGCGCGAGCGCGGCATGGAGCCACCGCCGGTCGACGTCGTCGACGCCGATGGAGTGCTACTGCCGGAGGCCCGCGCCGTCCTCGACCTCATCGCCCCGCACGGGATGACCCTGGCCACCGGCCACCTGGACGGGCGCGAGATCGTCGCCGTGGTCGAGGCGGCCGGGGCGGCCGGGGTACGGCAGGTCGTGGTGACCCATCCGGAGTTCACGTCGCAGCGCCTGCCGGTCGACGTCCAGCGGTCATTGGCCGATCGGGGGGCGCTCCTCGAGCGGTGCTTCACCACCCCCCACACCGGCAAGGTGACGTGGCAGCTGCTGATGGACAACATCCGCGCCGTCGGGCCGGCCCACTCGGTGCTGTCCTCCGACCTCGGCCAGCCGTTCAACCCGCCGGTCGAGGACGGCCTCGCGCTCATGGCCGATCAGCTGCTGGGCGCCGCCTTCACTGACGAGGAGATTCATCTGATGGCGGTGGTGAACAGTCGCCGCGTGGTCGGCGCTTAGGCGCCGGCGTCCTCAAGCTGTGACAACGCCTCGGCGTCGAGCTTGACGTCTTCGGCGCTCTTGAGCTCCGCGTACTGGTCGACCGTCCGGGGCCCGATCAGCACCACGCGCCGCGGGTCGGTCTGGTGCAGCATCCAGGCGAGCACCAGCTGATTGGCGGTGATCCCGAGGTCGGCGGCCAGCTTGCGGACGGTCGCCAGCCGGGCGTCGCTGTCGGCGCCGCGGTACGAGGCCATCACGTGGTGCTCGCGCGCCTTGGCCGGGTTGGCGTAGACGCCCTTGAGGATCGGCGAGTAGGACACGAGCGTGAGGTCGTCGTGCGCCCGCAGGTAACGCAGCTGCTCGGCGTCCACCACGGACGGGTTGTCCTGGCTCGGGTGGCGGCGCAGGTAGGAGTTTTCCTGCTGCAGCGCGACCGGGGCCGGCCAGCCGTGCCGGTCGCAGAGCTGGCGGATGCGCTCCAGCCGCCACGTCTGGACGTTGGACCAGCCGAGGTAGCGCGTCTTGCCGGCGGCGACCAGTCCGGCCAGCGCCTCGAGGGTCTCCTCAAGAGGCGTGGCGAGGTCGTCGACGTGCACGTAGTAGAGGTCGACGTGGTCGACGCCCATCCGTTGCAGGCTCCCGTCGAGGGCGTGCCGCAGCGTGTCGGCCCCGGCCCCGGCGTATTTCTCATCAGCCGTGCTCCGGCCCTCGCGCACTGCCTCCGGGTCACGTACCCAGGCGCTGCCCTTGGTGGCCAGGAACACCTCATCGCGCCGGCCGGTGCGGGCGAACCACTCGCCGAGCAGGGTCTCGCTCTCCCCACCGGTCGCCCCCGGCCCGGTCCACCAGGCGTAGCAGTCGGCCGTGTCGAGGAACGAGCCGCCGGCCGCGAGGTAGCGCTCGAGGATCTCGTGCGACTCGGCCGGGTCGGTCGACGTGCCCATCAGCATGCAGCCCAAAGCCAGGTGGCTCACCTGCTCGCCGGTGGTGCCCAACGGTACCGTTTGCATTCGCGCTCTCCCGCCTTTGCCGCGACCCGTCTTTGCCGCGACCATATGGGCTGGAGCGCGCTCCAGGTCAAACCCTCATTCTCAGCCTCGCCAGCTCGCCCTGGTAGTAGGCGATCTTCTCCCTTATCCGGGCCTGCTCGTCGCGCAGCGCGGCGATGCGTTGCTCGATGCTCTCGTCGTGCTCGGCGAGCAGGGCTGCCCGCTCGGCCACCGTCTCATCGCCGCCGCGGGCCAGCTCGGCGTAGCGGCGCATGCGGGCGATCGGCATGCCGGTGTCGCGGAGGCAGCGCAGGACACCCAGCCACGCGAGGTCGTCGTCGGAGAACACACGCTGGCCGCTCGCGTTGCGCTCGATGTCGTCCAGCAGCCCGATGCGTTCGTAGTAGCGCAAGGTATCCAGGCTGAAGCCGGTCTTGGCGACGGCCTCGCGGGGCGAGTACAGCATCGCGTTCCTTCCTGCCGAGGGGCTCCATCCCTAGCCTCCCTCACGAAGGTCCGTTTGCGCGCGTCAGTTCCATGCCAACGCACCGGTCGCCTCGCCCGCTGCGGCGCGGCAACTTGCCCGCGAGGACGTCGGCAGTGCCGCAGTCCCGCCGCCGTAGCGGAGCTCGTTGTGCCATCAGCCCGGGACGGTAGCAGCCGCGGATC
>Ga0070683_100001388_pt1 | contig 18582 bp, 15 predicted proteins | sample KBSC713LmetaG_FD_64662 | JGI IMG/M metagenome (GOLD analysis project Ga0070683, IMG submission 64662) | Corn rhizosphere microbial communities from Kellogg Biological Station, Michigan, USA - KBS C7.1-3L metaG | ecosystem: Host-associated > Plants > Roots > Rhizosphere ... | reverse complement strand
TCACCTATTTCGCCGCACCGCTGATCGCCACGCCGCTGTTCGGCGCCGCGACGAGCGAGCTGATTCAGCTCTACTCGCCGGTCTTCACGATCGCCGGGGTGATGATCGTGCCGTTGGCGATGCTGCAGCGGCGGCTCGAGTTCAACCGCATCGGCATCTCCGAAGTGATCTCCGCCGCCGTCACCACCGTGGTCTCGATCGCGCTTGCCCTGGCCGGACTCGATGCCGAGGCCTTCGTGCTCGGCAGCATCGCCGGCATCTTCGCCTGGGCGGCCGTGCTGCTGCTCTTCGCCGGCTCGACGCCGCTGCCGATCTGGCGCGGCGCCGAGATGCGCGAGATCGCTGCGGTCGGCGCTCCCTCCGCAGGCGCCGGCCTCGCCAGCATCGGCAGTCGCAACATCGATTACGCGATCCTCGGCGCCCGTCTGAGCCCAACTGCAGTCGGTTTCTACTACCGCGCCTTCACGCTCGGGGTCGAATACGAGCGCAAGGTCAGCGGCATAGTCGCGCGCATCGCCTTCCCGGTTTACTCCCGGACCAGGGACCTGGTCCACCTGCGCTCGGTGCGGCGGCGGATCGTGCGCCTCAACGCCACCCTGATCTTCCCGTTGATGGTCTTCTTCATCGTCGTTGCGCCGGTCGCGGTGCCCTGGCTCTTCGGCGCCCGCTGGGAGCCGGCCGTCGTCCTCGCCCAGATCCTTGCCGTCGCCGGCATGGCCGGGACTTTGAAGAACACGATCGACCCGCTCGTCCTCGCCGCCGGCAAGCCGCGTGCGCTGATGATCTTCAACGTCTGCGAAGTCGCTCTCTATGCCGTGATGCTGTTCCTCGTCTCGGCCGGCGGCGACCTGGTGCTCGTCTGCGCGGCTGTCGCCGGGTTCCGTGTCGCGACCCTGATCGGCTCCTACGCCTTCCTGGTCGGCCCGGTGCTCGAAAGCTCTGCCCTCGAGCTACTCGATGACGCCGGCCCGGCCCTGCTCGGCTGCCTTGCACTGGCGGCCGCCGCGCTGCCCTTGCGCCTCTTCCTCGATGCCCCGGTGGTGCCGCTGCTGGCCGCCTGTGCGGCAGCCGGGTTCAGCGCCTACGCCGTCGTCCTGAGGCTGGCCAGTCCGGCCTCCTGGGCCGACATCATGTTGATCGCCAGCCGCTTCCTCCCCTGGATCGAGGTCGAGAAGCCGCGCCCGGCGATCAACGGCGAGCTCACCGTCGGCATCGCCGCCACCGCCGTCGAGTAGCTCAGCTCGACTGTGCCGCGAGGGGAGTGGCGGCCGCGCCATCCCCCGTCAACGCTGCCGTCTTGCGAGCAATCACGATGAACTCGTGGTTGTTGGTCTCGGTCGCGACGACCTCGAGCGGCAGGTCATAGGCTTCGCGGGCGCGCAGGAGCAGGGCCAGGAACGAAGTCAGGGTGAAGGTGTGGAAATGGATCGAGTAGTCCTGCTCCTCAAGCGCGGCGGCGCGCTCTGAGACTTCGTCGGCCGGGGCCTTGACGGCGAAGCGCGACCATTCCTCGTAGTGCTTGGAGCGGGAGCCCTCCGGTCCCTGCTCGTGATCGTGGATCAGATGCTCGAGCGAGGTCTCCTCACGTTCGCGGTCGAAATCGGTGCGGCGCCGGTCCGGCGCGGCGAGGTAGAGGATGCCGCCCTCGCGCAGGACGCGGGCATGGGAGAGCAGCGCGCCAATCGGGTCCTGGCAGTGCTCGATCAGGTGATTGACGATGACGAAGTCCATCGAGTCGCTGGGGACGGAGGTCAGTGCCTCGCCGTCGTCGATGAAGTCGGGCGTGACCAAGTCGTAGACGTCGAGCTCGGGGTAATGGGCTCGCAGGTCCTCCACGCCCATCCGATCGACGTAGCGGGCGCGGGCGCCACGAGGAAGGGACAGCGGCAGGTGCAGGGCACCCACCTCGAGCCCGTCTCCCTGCAGGTATCGCTTCGCGAGGTGGCGGCGGACGGCGATGTAGCGGCGCTCGGAGGGGAAGATGATGCGGCGGGTCGCGTCCTTCGCGCGCCTAATCTTCCTCCGAGCCAGGGTCCGCACCCCGCGCAGAATAGACCAAAGCCGGGCCGCCCTTTGCGCGCGCAAGCGCCGATGCGCTCGACTCGTTCTTGCAGTGGATGCCGGAACACCGCCTGCTGATCATCACCCCGGTGCGCAACGAGGCCGCCCACATCGAGCGGGTGGCCCGCGGTCTGGCTGAGCAGGCCCGCCGCCCCGAGCACTGGCTCGTGGTCGACGACGGCTCAGACGACGAGACGCCGCAGATCATCGATCGCCTCGCCGCGGAACTCGACTTCATGCACGTGGTCTCGACCCCGCCCGGCTTCACCGCGCCGTCCAACGACCGGCTCAAGGTGGCGGCGGCCCCGCGCGCCTTCAACTACGGCCTGCACACGCTTGACCCGCGCGAGCTCTCGCTCTTCACCCACATCGGCAAGCTCGACGGCGACGTCGAGCTGCGCCGCGATTACTTCGCCGCGCTGCTCGGCGAGTTCGACCGCAACCCGAGGCTCGGTATCGGCGGCGGCGTTGTGCTCGAGCAGCACGGCGAGGAGTGGCTGCCGACCTCGAGCGCCCCCGAACACGTGCGCGGCGCCCTCAAGCTCTACACGCGTGAGTGCTTTGCCGCGATCGGCGGCGTCTGGGAGCGGCTCGGCTGGGACGGGATCGACGAGGTGACCGCACGCATGCACGGCTTCCAGACCCGCTCCTTCGCCGGCGCCGAGGCGCTGCACCACCGCCACACCGGCAGCGCCGACGGGCGCCTGCGCGGGCACGTGCGCTGGGGCGAAGCCCACTGGATCCTTCATCACGGCCTGCCGTGGACCGCGCTGCGCGCTGCCAAGGTCGCCCGGCTCGAGCCGCGCGTGGCCTCGGGGGCCGCCTATCTCTACGGCTATGCACGCGCCGCGGCACGCCGCGTGCCGCGGGTCGAGGTCGAGGGCTACCGCAGCTTCGTCCGCGCCGAGCAGCACCGCCGGATCTCCCAGCGCCTGCGCCGCCAGGGCGCGCCCTCCTTCCCGGGGGGATGAAAGAAGGCCACCCCGCGGGACGTTTCTCTTTCGCGGCACGAGTGAGACCGCATCGCACACCATGGAACTGGCCCGAACCCTCAAGAGCCTCTGGATCCGCCGCCGCCTGGTCGCCCTCGGCGCGGTCGTCGCGGCGATCGCGGCGATGCTCAGCGTCTACAGCGTCGGCATCTTTCCGCCCTCGATGCACAGCCGCACCAATGTCTTCGCCACGGCCTCGACCCAGTTCCTGGTCGACGCACCCGATTCGGCCTTCGCCGACCTCGAAAACGACCTGACGCCGCTCGAGACGCGGGCGAGCGTTTTCGCCCGCTTCCTGGCCAGCCCGGTTGCGCTGCAGCTGATCGCCAAAGAAGCTCACGTGCCGCTCGGCGCGATCGAGGCGCAGGGTCCCTACGACATCAACCTGCCGGTGATCCAGCAAGAGCCGACCGCCGAACAGCGCAGCTCGCAGATCATCGGCGAGGGCGCCCTCTACAGGCTGCGCTTTGAGAACAACCCGGTCCTGCCGGTGGTCTCAGTCTTTGCCCAGGCGCCGAACGAAGAGGACGCGATCAACCTCGCCAACGCCGCGCCGCGCGCCCTGCGCACCTACATCAACGGGATTCAGAAACAGCAGGACACGCCGGAAAGCCGCCGCGTCGTGATTCGCAAGCTCGGCAACGCCACCGGTGGCGTGGTCAACGCGGGAGCCAACGTGCAGATCGGCCTGCTCGTCTTCATCGTCGTCTTCGGCGCCTGGTGCATGCTGCTGATCCCGGCCCAGACGATCGCCCGCGGCTGGCGCGAAGCGAGCGCCTACGGCGAGGGCCCCGGGCCCGGACCCGGGAACGGTCGCCCGGGCGATCCCCACGGAGGGTTCGGCTTCCCGGGCGGCGAGCACGAGCGAGTGCACTGATGCGCTCCACGGCGCGGCCCCTGCCGCTGTCCGAAGACGACGCCTGGCCACACACTCGCCGGCCGCTGCCCTGGCTCTTTGCGGCACTGCTGGCAATGATCTTCCTCGTCCCCTTCGACGCCATGCGGCTCAAGGTGAGCATGCCGGTCAGCTCCGACTTCGACCGCTTCCTGGTGATCGCGATCGTGGCGGTCTGGGCAATCGGAGTGGCGCTCGGCAAGCCGAAAGCGATCGAACGCCTGCGGCCGAGCGGCTGGGCCGTCGGGATGATCGCCTTCCTGCTCGTCGCCGTCGCCAGCATCGCCTTCAACGTCGGCCGGATCACCAATCTCGGCGAATGGGAAGACGCGCAGAAGCACCTCGCGGTGCTCTTCTCGCTCGCCGCTGTCTTCGCCGTCGTCTCGCTCAACCTGCGAGCGTCGGAGCTGCGGCCGTTCTCGGTCCTGATCGTGATCCTCGCCGTGATCACGGCGACCGGCACGATCTATGAGAAGAAGACCGGCTACAACGTCTTCTACGAAACCGCTTCGAAGGTCTTCTCGCCGATTGCGACGGTCGAACCGTCGCCGACCGAAGTCAACCCCGATCCGGCGACGACGCCGCGGCCGACGATCACCGGCCCGACCCGCCACGCGCTCTCGGTCACCTCGATCCTCGGCATGGCGTTGCCCTTCGCGGTGGTGCTGGCAGCGATCACGCCGGTGCGCCGCCGCCGCATCCTCTGGGGGCTTGCCGCCTGCCTGATCATCGCCGGGGCGCTGATCACACAGCGAAAGTCGGGGGCCGTCGTGCCCGCGATGGCGCTGCTCGTCCTCTTCATCCTGCGCCCGCGCCAGCTGCTGCGCCTGGCCCCGTTCGGGCTGGTCGCGCTCGTCGTCGCCCTGGTGTTGACGCCGGGAATCTTCAGCACCGTGCGCGAGCTCGGCCAGACCTCGAGTCAGGACTCGACCGCGGGCCGGACGTCGGACTATCCGGCGGTCGTTCCCGACCTTCTCACCCGGCCGATCCTCGGCCGCGGCTTCGGCACCCTCGACTCGGAACGGGTCGACACGTACCGGATCTTCGACAACGAGTATCTCGGCCAGCTCTACCAGGTCGGTGCGCTCGGCCTGCTCGCTTTCATCGCGATGATCGTGACGCCGCTGTTCGTCGCCCGGTCGGTGCTGCGCTCCGACGATCCCGTGCGCGGGCCGCCGGCCCTTGCGGCCGGCGCGGCATGCCTTGCTTTTGGCGTCGCCTGCTCGCTCTACGACATCCTCACCTTCCCTCAGGCGCCGTACCTGTTCCTGTTCATGGCGGCGATGTGCACCTGTGCGGCCTCGGTCGAAGTGCCGGCCGGGTGGACCGCGCGCGTGCCGGTGACGATGCGCCGGGCGGTGACGGCGTGAGCGACCTGCAACCGGATCTGAGCGTCGTGATCGTGACCCACAACGGGCGCGAGATGGCGTTGCGAACACTGCGCTCGGCGCAGGCGGCGCTCGGCGACCTGCGCGCTGAGTGGATCGTCGCCGACAGTGCCTCCAGCGATGGCACCCCGGAGGCGATCGAGCGCGAGTTCGACGACATCGAGGTCTTTCGCGTGCCCAACCGCGGCTTCGCGGCGGCAAACAACATCGGCATCGCCTGGGCCCAGGGCCGCTACGTGCTTCTGCTCAATCCCGACGTCGAGGTGCTCGAGGGCAGCTTCGCCGATTTGGTGGAAGCGCTCGACTCGCGTCCCGACGTCGGCATTGCCAGCGTCATCCAGCGCGGCGCCGACGGCGAGCTGCAATTCTCGATGCGGCGCTTCCCCTCGCCGGCGAGAGATCTCGGGGAGTCGCTCTTCGCCGCGCACTGGCCGTTCTTCAAGTCCTTGCAGGAGCTGGACATGCGGGCCGTGCGTTACCGCTACGAGGTCTCCACCGACTGGGCCGTCGGTGCTTTCCTCTGCGCCCGGGCCGAGGCGATCGCCGCGATCGGGCCGATGGACGAGCGCTTTTTTCTCTACTCGGAGGAGATCGATTGGTGCCTGCGGGCCAAGCAGACGGGCTGGGATGTCCGCCACCTGCCGGCGATGACCGTGACTCACCACGCCGGCCGCCGTGACAGCGGCGACCTGATGGCCCAACTGGCTCACTCGCGCTCACTCTTCGCCCGCAAGCACCACGGCCTCCTCGGGTCTCTGGGGATCCACGCCGCCCTGGCCGTGGGGCACCTGTTGCGGATCACCCTCCGGGTGCCGGCGGCGCCGTTCAAGCGGTCCGCGCGGGTGCGGATCGGCGCCGAGGCCGGGGCACTCCGTGTCCTGCTGGGGCTCGGCAAGCCTCCCCTGCGGGCCGAGCCCGCCGAGCGCCCGAGCGACTCTCCGGCAACCGTCCTCGACGAAGCGAGGTAGGACATCTGCGGCATCGTCGGACAGGCGCGCAGCGACGGCAACCCGGTCGGGGGCGAGCTGGTGGCGGCGATGTGCGCCGGCCTCGAGCACCGCGGTCCCGACTCCCGCGGCATCCACCTCGATCGTCAGGTCGGTCTGGGCATCCAGCGACTGCGCGTGATCGACCTCGCGACCGGCGACCAGCCCGTCTACAACGAGGACCGCTCGGTCGCCGTCGTCCTCAACGGCGAGATCTACAACTACCGCGAGCTGCGTCGGCGCTTGATCGCCGACGGGCACCGCTTCGCCAGCGACGGCGACACCGAGACGATCGCCCACCTCTACGAGGAGGAGGGCCCGGACTTCGTCCGTTCGCTGAAGGGCATGTTCGGCCTGGCCCTCTGGGATGCCCGTCGCGAGGAGCTCTTCCTCGCCCGCGACCGGATCGGCAAGAAGCCGCTCTTCTATGCCGAGCGCGGCGGCACCGTCTCCTTCGCCTCGGAGCTGTGGGCGCTGCTGGCGGATGGCGAGATCTCCCGGGAGCTCGATCCGGCCGCGATCGACCGCTTCTTCACCTATACCTACGTGCCCAGCCCGTTCAGCGCCTTCCGCGCGGTGCGCAAGCTGCCGCCCGCATCGATGCTGCGCTGGCGTGCCGGCAAGGTCCGGGTCGAGCGCTACTGGAAGGCGGACTTCGGCCCCAAGATCGAGGTCGGCAGCGAGGCCGAGGCGGGAGAGCTGGTCCGCACCGCCGTCCGCGAGGCGGTGCGACGCCGCCTGGTCTCCGACGTGCCGCTCGGCGCCTTCCTCTCCGGGGGCGTCGACTCGACCGCCGTGGTGGCGGCGATGGCCGAGCTCTCGAGCGGACCGGTGAAGACCTTCTCGATCGGCTTCGAGCAGAGCGGCTTCGACGAGCTGCCGCACGCGCGCGCCGTTGCCGAGCGTTTCGGCACCGAGCACCACGAGCTGGTGGTGCGACCCGATGCGGTCGAGCTGCTGCCGAAACTCGTCCGCCATTACGGCGAGCCCTTTGCCGATAGCTCGGCGATCCCCAGCTTCTACCTGGCCGAGATGACCCGCCGCCACGTCACCGTCGCGCTCACGGGAGACGGCGGCGACGAGGTCTTCGGCGGTTACGGGCGCTACGCCCACGGAGCGCAGATCCAGCGCCTCGACGCCGTCCCGGCTGCCCTGCGCCGATCGGTTGCGGCGCTGGCGGGCCGGGTGCGTCCCAGCGGCGATCTCAACAGCCCCAGGAATCGCCTGCGCCGCGCGGCCGCGCTGCTGCCGCTGACACCACAGGAGCGCTACGTGCGGGCGATGTCGCGCTTTGGCCTCGACCTGCGCGAGAGCCTCTACACGCCCGAGTTCAGCGCCTCGCTGCGGGGCGCGGCGGCAGAGACGATCGCCGGGCCCTGGGAGGCCTCGAGCGCGCGCGACCCGATCGACCGCATGCTCGACGTCGACCAGCAGACCTATCTGCCCGGTGACCTGCTGACCAAGATGGACATCGCGACGATGGCCTACGGGCTCGAGGCGCGCTCGCCGCTGCTCGACCACGAAGTGATCGAGCTCGGGGCTTCGCTGCCGGCGAGCTTCAAGGTGAGGGGCCGCGAGAAGAAGATCGCCCTGCGCGCGGCGCTGCGCGGCGTCGTCCCCGACGAGCACATCGATCGCACCAAGCAGGGCTTCCAGGTGCCGATGGCCGAGTGGTTTCGCACCGACCTGCGCGAGCTGGCGCGGGAGACCCTGCTCGGGACCGGCGCCGCAAGCCGCGGCTACGTCCGCCAGGACGTCGTCGCCGGCCTGCTCGAGCGCCACCTGGCCCGCGAGGAGGACAACTCCTCGCTGCTCTGGAGCATGCTCAGCTTCGAGCTCTGGCAGCAGGAGGTCGTGGAGGGAGGCGCCGCAGAGCGGAGGGCCCATGCCCTCGCCTGAGCGTGGCAGCCGCGTCCTGATCCTCGTCCCCGGCAAGCTCGGCGAGCGGCTCAGCGGGCCGGAGATCCGCGCCGTGCGGCTCGGCCAGGCGCTCGCCGCCGAGCACCGGGTGACCCTGATGGCGCCTGGCGCCGAACACGACGAGCACGATGGTCTCGCCGTGGTCCCGTTTTCCCGCCGGCGGCTGCTGCGCGAGGCCCGCCGCCACGACGCGCTGATCGCCTCGACCGTGCCGCCCTTCGCGCTGGCGCTGAAGCGCGCCCTGCGCATCGTCGCGGTCTCCGACCAGTACGACCCGGTCGAGATCGAGTTGGGCACCCTCGCCAAGGGCGCCAGGCGCGCCCGCGCCACCGCTCGCGCCGCCCGCCGCCTGCAGCTGCGCAGTGCCGACCTCGTCCTCTGCGCCGGGCGCCGGCAGGGGGAGCTGCTGGAGGCCGAGATGGCGAGCTTCGCCGGCGCTTCGCGGCCACCGCTGTGCAACGTGCCTTTCGGGATCGATGGGGACCTGCCGCCGAGCAAGAGCCGGCCGCTGCGCGAGCATTTCCCGCAGATCGCCGAGGGCGACAAGGTCGTCCTCTGGTGGGGCAGCCTCTGGCGCTGGCTCGACGCCGAGACGGCGATCCGCGCCGTCGCCCTCCTGGCCGAGTCGCGCCCCGATGTCAAGCTCGTCTTCACCGCCGGTCGGCCCCCCAACGGCGACGCGCTGAGGCACTCCGCGCTGGCCGATGCCAGGCGTCTGGCGGCCGAGCTCGGGGTCCTCGACCGCTCGGTGCTCTTCTTCGAGGAGTGGGTGCCGTTCGCCCGCCGCGGCGAGTATCTGGGCGATGCCGACATCGGCCTCACCCTGCACCGCGATACCGAGGAGGCCTCGCTGGCGGCCCGCGCTCGCTACATGGACTACCTGTCGGCCGGGCTGCCGTGCGTGCTCGGTCGTGGCGACGAGACGGCTGAGCGCTTCGAGCGCGCCGGCTTCGCGAGCCTGGTCGGGTCGGGCTCGACCGAGTCGACCGCGGCGGCGATCGTCGAGCTCCTCGAGACCTCGCGGCGGGCGAAGGCGGCCGAGGCCGGCCGCGAGCTCGCCGATGAGTTCCGCTGGCAGCGGCTGGCGGCACCGCTCCTGGTCGCGCTGCGCGAGCTCGAGCCGGCGGCGAGCGCTGCCGTGGGTTCGCCGCAGCTGGCGCGCACGACCTCCTACTACGCGCGGCGCCTGGTCGACCGCCTGCTGCCCTCGCCCTGACGGGGCGCGAATCAGGGCGCCGCGTAGCCCGCGCTGAAGGGGAGCCCGAGCGGGGGGAAGGTCGTCGTGTTGGCCCAGCGCGGCGACCAGCGGCGCAGCGAGTGGGCGCCGGCCGCCGAGGCGTCGCTGGAGACGTTGTAGTCGTAGTTCCCCCAGGCGCCGGCCCGGCCCTCGGTGGAGACGTCTGGCCCGTCCCTGGTCTCGGCGAAGATGTTCTCTTCCACCCGGTAGCCGCCGCCGGGCGGGCTGCTTGCTTCGTCGCGGAAGAGGCAGCCCCAGCGGCTGCCGACGATCGTGTTGTGGGTGAAGACGAGGCCGCTCGACTGGTAGATCTGGCAGGTATAGCCGCGGCTGTCGTGGTCGAAGAGGTTGTTCCTGACCACGACCTTGCGGAAGGCGCCTTCCTGGAAGAGCAGGCTCTCCTGGGTGCCCGTGTGGCGGGCGACGTTGTCGGTGAAGGCGATATCGCGGCCGCCGCCGAAGATCTGCCATAGGTCCTGATGGTCTTCATGGCTGCCGAGCAGGCTCGGCCCGAGGAAGGTGTTGTGGTCGACGACCCAGTGGACCGGCGTCGCCGACTGCAGGTAGTCCGAGGCGGTGCTCTGGATCGTGTTATCGCGAATCACCACGTGGCGGACGGCGCCGACGCCCTCGATCCCGTAGCCGTACCCCGTTTCCTGTGTGCCGCCATAGTCGATGTCGTGGATGTCGTTGCCCTTGATCAGCACGTCATCGACCTGCTTGCCGATCCGGTAGTCGCCGAACATGTAGATGCCGTTGCGGCCGGTGATGTCGTTGCCGATGAACTGGATCCTGGAGGCCGACGGGGACACGCTTATGCCGTCGCTGAGATCTAGCGCGACAAAGCGCAGCCCGGCAGGGTCGATCAGGTCGATTCCTCTCAGCACCGCCCGTGCGCCAGGTGCGGAGCGGATCGTCACTGCCGGCGACTTTTTCACCGCGACCGCTTCGATCGCTTCGTAGGTGCCACCCTTGAGGCAGATGGTCGAGCCGCCGTGGGCGGCTGAGATCGCACTGGCGACGCTTGCCCCCGGGCTCAGCGTCTTCGTGCAGCTGATTCCAGAACCCGGCGATTTCGCCTTGGCCGGCGAGAAGTCGGGCAGCAGTGAGCCGATCTGCAGTCCAGCTAGCGCCAGGAGGAGGACTACCGGAAGCCACCAGAAGCGCACGAGCGCCATTGTGGCACGGGCGGGTCGGGTGGCAGTCGGCGGCTAGGGCCGGTATCCGGCCGCAAATGGCAGCCCAAGCGGGGTGTAGTCGGTCGTGTCCAACCAAAGAGGAGCCCAATTTCGTACTGAGTGGGCGCCTTCAGCCGAGCTATCGGTGGAGACGTTGTAGTCGTAGGTGCCCCATGTGTCGGCGCGTCCCTCTTCGGATATGTCGAGGCTTGCTTCGGTTTCGGCAAAGACGTTGTGGTCGATTTCGTAGTCGCTGCCCGGTGCGGCGGTGGCGAGGTCGCGGAAAAGGCAGCCCCAGTGGCTGCCGACGACCGTGTTGTCGCGAAAGATCAGCCCGCTCGATTGGTAGAGCTGGCAGGTATAGCCGCGGCTGTCGTGGTCGAAGAGGTTATTTTCGATCACCACGTTGCTGAAGGCGCCTTCCTGGAAGAGCAGGCTCTCCTGTGTTTCGGTGTCACGGGCGACGTTGTTGGTGAAGGTGATGCCTTCGCCGCCGCCGAAGATCTGCCAGAGGTCCTGATGGTCTTCGTGTGTGCCGAGCAGGCTCGGGCCGAGGAAGGTGTTGTGGTCGACGACCCAGTCGACCGGGCTGGCTGACTGGATGTAGTCGGATGCAGTGCTCTTGATCGTGTTGTCGCGAACCGTCATGTGGAGGACGTCGCCGACCCCCTCGATCCCGTAGCCGAAACCCGTGTCCTGATTGCCGACATAATCGAGATCGTGGATGTCGTTGTCTTCGATCAGCACGTTGCTGATCGAGTCGCCGATCCGGTAGTCGCCGAACATGTAGATGCCGGCGACCCCGGTGATGTCGTTGCCGACGAACTGGATGTTGGAGCCGGATGGGGTGACCGTGGTGCCGCTGGTGATGTCGAGCGCCTGGAAACGCAGGCCGGAAGGGTCGGTGAGGGTGATGCCATCGACCGTGGCGCGACCATTGGGGCCCGAGCGGACGGTGACCATCGGCGACTTGTGGACGCCGGAGATCGTCAGCCGTCCGTAGTTGCCGGGTTCGAGGCAGATCACCGCGCCGCCGGCTGCTTTAGCGACAGCATCGGCGACGTCGGCCGTAGGGGGGAGGCTGGTTGTGCATTCGACCGAGGGTTCGGGTTCGCTCACCGTCCAGCTGCGTTTGGCGGGCGAGGCGTCGGTGTTGCCGGCGTCATCGGTCGCGGCAACCGAGAAGGTGTGGGGGCCGAGCGAAAGTGAGCTGTAGGACTTTGGCGAAGTGCAGCTGCTCATGGGTTCGGCATCGAGCGCGCACTTGAACGTCGAGCCACCCTCGGTCGAGGTGAAGGCCAGGGTGGCGCTTGTCGATGTGGTCGTGCCGAGCGGGCCGGAGCCGATGACGGTGTTGGGCGGGGTTTTGTCCGTCGGGGGTTCCACCGGCGGTCCTTCAACCGGCGGATCCACCGGGATCGGCGAGGCTTGGGGCGCGGAAGATCCCGTCACTTGAGGCGCCGGCGGACCGGCCGGTGTGCCGGCACGACGCTTCACCACTCGCGCCGCCTTCACCCCGAACTTGTTGTGCTGCCCGCGGTGCGCCCCAAGCTTGCTGTGTTCGCTCCGCGCAGAGGCGGCGGTCGGCAATGCCGCCGCCGCGCAGAGGAGAAGCAGCAGGAGCAACGAGGCGCGCACTCGGCGATTCTTGCATGCGTCTCAGAGCCGAGACGCGCCTCGTCGGTCCGTCAGGGGCGGTACCCGGCGGCAAATGGCAGCCCGAGCGGGGTGTAGCTCGTCGTGTCTGCCCAAGAAGGGGACCAATTTCGTACTGAGTGCGAGCCGCCGGCGGAGCCGTCTTTGGAGACGTTGTAGTCGTAGGTGCCCCAGCTGCCGGCCCGGCCCTCGGTCGAGATGTCGGATCCTTCGGCCGTGTTGGTGAAGATGTTGTGGTCGATCTGATAGCCGCTGCCGGCCGCGCTGGTGGATAGATCGCGGAAGAGGCATCCCCAGTGGCTGCCGATGACCGTGTTGTTGCGGAAGATCATCCCGGTCGACTGGTATAGCTGGCAGGTGTAGCCGCGGCTGTCGTGGTCGAAGAGGTTGTTTTCGATCACGACATTGGTGAAGGCGCCCTCTTGGAAGAGCAGGCTCTCCTGGGTTTCGGTGTTGCGGGCGACGTTGTTGGTGAAGGTGACGTTCTTGCCGCCGCCAAAGATCTGCACCAGGTCCTGGTGGTCGACGTGGCTGCCGAGCAGGCTCGGGCCGAGGAACGTGTTGTGGTCGATCGTGACCGTGTTCGGAGAGGCGAACTGGAGGTAGTCGGAGGCCGGGCTCTTGATCGTGTTGTAGACGATCGTGAAGCGTGAGACGCCGTTCGAAGCGGTGACGCCGTATCCGTTCGCGGTTCCCTGAGAGCCGGTGTAGTCGAGGTTGTGGATGTTGTTGCCTTCGACCAGGACATCGGTCACTTCCGTGCCGTTGCTCTGCTGCTGGCCGTTGGCGTGGATCCCGAAGGGCCCGGTGAACTCATTGCCGACGAACTGCAGCTTGCTCGCAGGGCCGAGGGCCTCGATGCCACCGGTGAACTTGAGGCCTTCGAAGCGAAGGTTGGTCGCCTGGTTCAACATCGAGTAGCCCAGCGTGGGACTGGCGCCTGCGGCCGGCTTGATCGTCACCATGCTCGACTTGTTCGCTTTGGTGACGCTGACGCTGTAGGAGCCGGTGCCGAGGCAGATGACCGCTCCTCCGGCTGCCGATGTCACGGCATTGGAGAGGTTGGCCCCGGAGGCGAGAGTCTGCGTGCAGCCCGCTCCGGTGGCTTCGGCTTCGATCGTCCAGCTCCGTGTCGCCGGCGTCGCGTCGGTGTTTCCCGCCGCGTCGGTGGCCTTGACCGAGAAGGTGTGAGTCCCGACCGCGAGGCCGCTGTATGCCTTCGGCGAGGCGCAGCTGCCCCAGGCCCCCGAGTCCAGTGAGCACTGGAAGCTCGAGCCGCTCTCATTGGAGCTGAAGCCGAAGCCGGCGCTGGTCGAGGTGGTTGTGCCCGAGCTGCCCGAGGTGATCGTGGTTTCGGGCGGCGTGGTGTCGGCGGGGGGTGCTTCGGGCGCGGGCGCGGGCGAAGGAGGGGCGCTGGTCGCCGGCGTGCTGGCCGGGTTCAGCGGATCGGAGCCGGCAAGAACCTCGGCGCCGTCGCCATAGCCATCGCCATCGGTGTCGAACTGACGCGGGTTCGTACGCGTAACGTGTTCCTCGGTCCAGCTGCCGAGCCCATCTCGGTCGGGATCGGTGCTGCGGAAGTGGTAGGACGCCCTCTCGTGCTGCGAGACGACCACGCGAGGCGACACGAGCCGCTTGTGGTGGGGGAAATGTCCCGTCTGAGCGATAACGAGCGAGGGCGCGGCGATTAGAGTGACAACCCCGAGCACGAACGCGATGCGCGCGCGGGAGGACCTGAGGAGGGTCTGAAGTGGCATGGGCATGGCCTCCCTATCGGTGGGCGCAGCGGGCCTCAACGCCTTTGGTGGACTGGGTGGACGAAGGTCCGAGGAACTTGCGTAATAGCTACCCAGGCTGACCGGGTTTAACCGTGACGGAAGTTCGGCCGACCACGGGCCGTTTCTTGCAGAGATGCGCCAACACGTCCATCGCGTCCGTAGGTTGCTGCCGCTCTCGCTCCGTTGTGCGTTGCAAGAGCACTCGCCGAGTCGCGCCCGCCGCTGGCGCGAGATGCCGGGGCTGGAGCGCGTCTCGGCGACCGGCCAGGCCGTTCTGACCTTCGATGACGGGCCCGATCCTGCCCCTGGCGCCACCGCCGCCGTCCTTGACCAGCTCGACGCTGCCGGCGCCAAGGCCACCTTCTTCCTCGTCGGGGAGCAGATATCCGCCGCTCCGGATCTGGCGAGCGAGATCCTTGCCCGCGGTCATGAGGTCGGGGTGCATGGTCAACGGCATTTCAGGCACGATCGCGTGGCGGGCGCAGAGTCGGTTGCCGACATCGAGGCCGGCTGCGAAGCGGTCGCGGCAATCCTGGGCGCGCCGCCTCGCTTCTACCGCCCTCCTTACGGCAAGCTCAGCCCCGAGGGCATCGAGGCCTGTCGGCGTCTCGGGCTCGAAGTCGCCTACTGGTCGACCTGGGGGCTGGATTGGGAGCCCCTGCAGAGCGAGCGGATCTCTCGCCGCGTGATCCGCGACCTCGACGACGGCTCGGTCGTCCTGCTTCACGATTCGGCCCGTTACGCGGTGCGCCCGAGCGCGGTCGAGACAGCACTTGCGATTGCGGCGATCGCTGCTCGCGCTGCCGAGCTCGGAGTGGACCTCGTCACGCTCGGTGACGCCTGCGGCGCCGGTCTGCACCAAGTAGGCCCGGCGGTCTGAACATGGGGCGGGCTCGCTCGGGAAAGGTCTTGATCGTGGCCTCGCCGGGAGGTCACCTATTGCAGATGCTGGCCCTCAAACCGGCCTGGGAGGACATGGAGCGCAGCTGGGTGACGCTGCGCTCGACCGATGTCGAGTATCTGCTCAGGGACGAGGACGTCACCTATGGACATGGACCGACGCCCCGCAACGTCGGCAACTTCTTCCGCAACCTGGGGCTGGCATGGCGGGTGCTTCGCCGGCAGGATCCGAGCGTGGTGGTGTCCACGGGCGCCGGCTTGGCCCTCCCGTTCTTCCTGCTTGGCCGCCTGCAGCGCCGCCGCCTCGTCTACGTCGAGTCGATCACGCGGGTAGAGAAGCTGGCGCTCACAGGGAGGCTGGTCTACCCGCTCGCCACCTCGTTCTTCGTCCAGTGGGAATCGCTTGCCGACCTTCCTCGCGCCAGCTTCCACGGGAGCGTCGCGTGATCTTCGCAACCGTTGGCTCGACCCAGATTCCCTTCGAGCGTTTCGTGCGCGCGCTCGAGCAGCTGCCCGGCGAGCAGATGCTCGTTCAGCACGGCCCGGTCGAGCCGCCCGGGGGTGCGGCGAGGGCAAGTGCGTTCATGCAGTTTCCAGAGGTGATCGAGAGCATGGAGGCGGCCGACGTGGTTGTCTGCCACGCCGGTGCCGGCAGCATCCTCTGCGCTCTGCGCAGCGGCCATACGCCGGTTGTGGTCCCTCGCCTGCGGCGCTTCGATGAGACCGTCGACGATCACCAGCTGGAGTTCAGCCGGGCGCTGGCGGCCGAGGGAAAGGTGATTGCCGTCGAGGATCTGAGCCGTCTGGCCGGTGCTGTCGAGGCTGCGCCCTCCCGCCGCCAAACTGGAGAGCGCGGCGGCCGGTTGCTGCCGATCCAGGTCGCCGTTCGCGGGGCGTTGCAGGCCTCGCCGATTCCCGCCTGAATCCGTCAGGCAGGAGTGAGCGAGGCACGGGCGACGCCCGCAACCGCGGCCGCGTCAGCATCGCTCAGCGCCGGTCCCATCGGCAGCGCCAGCGATTCGGCCGCCGCCGCCTCGACCCCGGGCAGTGGCACCCGCGGCGTGAACTCTCGCAGGGCGGGCTGGCGGTGCAGGGGGATCGTGTAGTAGGCGCGGGCTCCGACTCCGGCTGCCGTGAGCCGCTCGGCCAGCCGGTCTCGCTCAGGGTGGCGGACGACGTAAAGGTGGTAGCAGGACTCACCGCCATCGACCTCGTGCGGCAAGTCGACCACATCGCCAAGTCCGTTGGCGGCATAGGCCGCGGCCACCCGCCGGCGCGAGCCCGTCCAGTCGCTCAGGTGCGGCAGGAGGACGCGCAGGCCTGCCGCCTGGATCTCGTCGAGGCGCGAGTTGTAGCCGACCTCGGTGTGCAGCTCCTTGTCCTCGGAGCCGTGGAAGCGCAGCGTGCGGGCCATCGCGGCGACTTCGTCGTCGTCGGTGACGATCGCGCCACCGTCACCGAACCCACCCAGGTTCTTGGAGGGGAAGAAGCTGAAGGTCGCCGCGTCGCCGAGGGCACCGGCCATCTTGCCCTCGAGCTTGGCGCCGGCGGCCTGGGCGGCGTCCTCGAGCAGACGCAGCCCGTGCGTCGCCGCGAGCTCGCGCAGCTCGGCGATCGGCGCCGGGTTGCCGTAGAGGTGTACCGGCAGCAGTGCCTTGGTGCGTGCGCCTATCAGCGGCTCGACCGTGACCGCGGTCATGTTGAAGATCACCGGGTCGACGTCGCAGAAGACCGGGGTCGCGCCCGCATTGACGACCGCCTCGGCCGTTGCGTAGAAGGTCAGCGCCGGCACCACCACCTCGTCGCCTGGTCCGATGCCCATGGCCCGCAGGGCGATGGTCAGGGCGTCGGTGCCGTTGGCCACGCCGACGCAGTGGCGGGCACCGAGGAATGCGGCGAACTCGGACTCGAAGGCATCCACCTCGGGCCCGAGGATGTACTGCCCGGAGCGCAGGACCTCGGCCTGCCGCGCTGCGATCTCATCGAACAGCGGCTCCAGCACCGGCCTGATCGCAAAGAGCGGGACGCTCAACGCCAGTGCTCCAGCAGGTCCTCGTCGGGGACTTCGCGGACGCTGCGACCCGGCACCCCCATGATGACGCTGCGCGGCGCGACGTCGGCGACGACCACGGCACCGGCCGCGACGAAGGCCTCCTCGCCGATCTCGAGAGCCGGACAGACGACGACTCCGGCACCGATTCGACAGGCACGGCGCAGCAGCGGTCCCTGTAGCTCCATGTCGGCCGGATGACGGTCCATCGTGTTGTCGTTGGCGAGCGTCACGCCCGGGCCGATGAAGACGTCGTCCTCGACGATCGTGCCGGCCGAGAGGTAGCAACGCGCCTGCACGCTCGCCCGCGAGCCGATCTGGACGCCGGGGTCCACCGAGCTGAGGCTGCCGACCGTGGCGGCGGGGCCGACCCGCGCTCGGTCGCGAATTTGGGCGTGGTCGCCGATCCGCGCACCGGCGCCGATCTCGACCCCGGCATGAATGACGACATTGCCGCCGATCAGAACGTCGGGGCCGATCCGCACGTCGGCGCCCAGCAGCAGACCAGGCGCCAGATCGGAGGCTTGGAGGGCGGCGCCGCTCACTGTGTCGATACCTCGAAGTTTCTTGATCCGGCGATGGTCGGCGGCATGCTAGCGGTCACCGCGGGCACGCAAGCGGCGGGCGATGTGATCCGTTGTCAGGGTATGGACAGTCGCTCACAGGGTCTTGACCCCACAGCCGTCACTGCGTCGATAAAGATTGGGATCGTCGGTCTCGGCTATGTCGGTCTGCCGCTCGCCGTCGCCTTCGCCGAGGCGGGTCACGAGGTCTTTGGCCTCGACGTCGACCCGCGCAAGGTCGCCGGTCTGAATGCAGGCAAGAGCCATATCGAGGACGTTCCGGATTCCTCCCTCGCTGCCTTGCGCCAGCGCCTGCACGCCGGCTCCGATGTCCGCGAGCTGGCCGCTTGCGACGCGGTGATCATCTGTGTGCCGACCCCGCTCACGGGTTCGCGCGAGCCCGACCTCACCTACCTACTGGACTCGGCCACAGGTCTGGCGAGCGTCCTCAGGGCCGGCCAATTGGTCGTCTTGGAGTCGACCACCTACCCGGGGACGACCCGCGAGCGGCTGCAGCCGATCCTCGAGGAGTCGGGCCTCTCGGCCGGCCGCGACTTCCACCTCGCCTTCTCGCCCGAGCGGATCGACCCTGGCCGCACCGATTACACGGTGCGCACCACGCCGAAGCTGGTCGGCGGTCTCACTCCCGCCTGCACCGAGCGCGCCCGCGAGCTCTACGCGCTGATCTGCGAGCAGGTCGTTGTCCTCTCCAGCCCCGAGACCGCCGAGCTCTCAAAGCTCTTGGAGAACATCTTCCGCTCGGTCAACATCGCCCTCGTCAACGAGATGGCCCAGCTCTGCGACCGACTGGGAATCGACATCTGGGAGGTGGTCGATGCCGCTGCGACCAAGCCGTTCGGCTTCATGCGCTTCGATCCGGGGCCCGGCATGGGCGGTCACTGCCTGCCGGTCGACCCCTTCTACCTCGCCTTCAAGGCGCGCGAGCACGACTTCTACCCCGAGTTCATCGAGCTCGCC
>Ga0070683_100001386_pt1 | contig 18611 bp, 13 predicted proteins | sample KBSC713LmetaG_FD_64662 | JGI IMG/M metagenome (GOLD analysis project Ga0070683, IMG submission 64662) | Corn rhizosphere microbial communities from Kellogg Biological Station, Michigan, USA - KBS C7.1-3L metaG | ecosystem: Host-associated > Plants > Roots > Rhizosphere ... | reverse complement strand
CACGATGGTGGTCTCTTCGGGCCACGCGCTGCCGCACGGGCTTTTGTTTTCTTTACAGAGGACGGTCGCGGAGGCCGAGCTGGCACCCACGAACGCCACTGCCACGATTGCTCCGACCATGCACAGGCCGAGCAGTTTCATAATTTTCATGATTCTCCCACTTTCGATTGCGATGTGTTCAGGTCGCTCCCGCAGCGTTCACCTACAAATGACAATTTGCACTTTTGTCACCTTAGGCGGCGCACACCACCGGCGACCCGAACGCATACATACCCATCGTTGCGGGGTTAATCAAGAGTGTCAAAGCAATGTGACACCGTCACAGTAAAAACTGTCGCGTGTTTATCCTGCAAGGCACAAATATCCAAGCTTTTGGTGACCAATATTCCATACTGAGTAAGCTAAGCGACCTCAAACAACCGTCCAGGCGGGGGCGCCATTCGAGTAAGGAGGGCCTCATGCAACCCGACCATCAGGGCCGATGTGAGGGGTGCATCCCCCACGCACTGGAGTTTTTCGGGCTTTCCTCGGATGACAGCTTGGAGCCATTCTGGGAGCGTGCCGCGCAGCGAGGTCATGTCCTGGGGCTTGCGGTCCGGGACGGGCACGCACCAGATCGCGCGGCCGCCGAGCATCCGCACCACCACCCCGGCGGGATTTCCGGCTCGTGGGTCTTCGGGATCGATTAGAAGAACACAGGCGCCGTCGGGAGCGTCGGGTACGTCCACCAGGGGCAACGCGAGAAGCAAGCCGGCCTCAACCTCGAGGCCTGTGACCGCTGCGCTGCGCTCGGGGATCCGTTGCCGCTCCCAGCGCACCGCGGCGGAGAGCACGGCGACCGACTCCCGGGCCCAGCGAGTCACGGTGTAGGGACTGAGGCGACCTTCCGCATCGACGCGCTCGATCAGTCCCGCATTGTCAAGGTCCCGCATGGCGCGTTCCAGCTTGCGGTAGCCGAGACCTTCGACCAAGGGCTCGAGCTCGGTGAGGGAACGCGGCCGTTCGGCCAGCCAGCGCAGAATCGTCGATCCCCAGCCCAATGCCAGGGCTTTGGTGACCGCGGTTGCTCGCGCATCTCCAACCGTAAGCCGCCCAGTGGGGGAACGTCCCAGCCAACGGTCGAGCAGACGAGCCACGCGAAGCAGGCAGCGGCCGGCCCCCTCGAGCCTGCATGCGGCCACGGGAGGCGTCTCCCTGCTCCGCTCACGGGCGATCAACGAGATGTCTTCGAGGTCGCGCAAGCGCTCGAAATAGGTGCTCCTGGACACGTTCTCGACCCGCGTCATGAGCTCGGAGCTCTCCATCTGCCCTGGCTCGAGCGAGCGCAAAATCGCAACGCTCACCGAATCGGCGAGCAGGAGCAGGGCACGACTCCCTGTCCGCAGGCGCTCCGCCGCCGGATCCGCTGCGCCTGGCATAAGTCAGCGTCGGCAATACCGTTGTATTAAAGACGCGCCCATCCTTATTTTGGTCCTTACCCGGATATACAGCAGGGCCAAACACCTCCCCTAGGTGGTTACAGAAGGCACAAGCAGACCCGCTCGCTCGCCCGCCTTCCTGCCCTGCGCCGACTTCAGGTGTTCTGGTACAGAGGCCCGTCGCCGCCCTCTGGTGTGGTCAAGCGGCCGCCCTTGGCGGTGATTGCGCCGCACTGGACGCAGTTGGTGTAGTTGACGATCACGTCGACGTCGCCGCTCTCGGGAGCGTCATCGGGGATCTCGTAGACGCCGGCGGGGCACATCCACTTCCAGGTCTCGGCGATCTCTCTGGGGACGCGCTTTTGGACGCGGATGTGGTTGGGGGCGTCGTCGCGGGTGGCGTTGCCCGTGATGAAGACGCTGGAGAGCTTGTCGAAGGTGAGCTCACCGTCGGGCTGGGGGTAGTCGTCCTTGCTGTCGCCGATGAACATCGGCTGGGCGTCGTTTGCGTGCAGCTTCCAGCGCCCGCCTGGGAAGCGCCCCCCGGTGAAGACCATTGAGGTGACCGCCGGGCCGCCTTTGAGCAGGCCCTTCTGGAAGGGCTGGCGCGTGTTGCGCTGTTCGTAGAGGTCCTTCTTGATGATCGAGCCCTCGACCGCGTCCTCATAAGCGGAGAAGTCGTTGCTGCCGTCCTTGAGCGCGGCGTAGATCTGCTCCGCCGCCAGCATCCCGGCAGTGATCGCGTAGTGAACGCCCTTCAGCGCCGCCAGGTTGACCATCCCGGCCGCGTCGCCGACCAGCACGGCGCCCGGCATCGAGAGTTTCGGCATCGCCCAGTAGCCGCCGGCGGGGATCGCCTTGGCGCCCCAGCTGATCCGCTCGCCGCCGGCGAGGATCTCGCGCACCATTGGGTGGGTCTTGAACTCCTGCAGGAAGTCGTGGGCCGAGCTGGTCGCGTCGGCGTAGTCGAGGTCGAGCACGAAGCCGATCGAGACCTGGTCCTCGCCGGTCTTCTCGTCGACCATCGGGTAGATCCAGGAACCGCCGATCTGGTGGTACTTGGCGGAGATCTTCAGCGGCCAGCCGGCCACCGTGTGGATCACCTTGTCGAGCGGCTTGGCGACCTTCCAGACCTCCTTGACGCCGAGCTCCCAGACCTGCGGCTCGCGCCCCTCATCGAGCTCGAACTCGCGCACGGCGGCGTCGGTGAGGTGGCCCCAGCAACCCTCGGCCAGGACCGTCGCCTTGGCGGCGATGTCGGTGCCGGGCTCGAAGTTGCCGAGCTCCTCGCCCTCTTTGCCGCGCCCCTTGTCGCCGGAGCGCACGCCGACGACGGCGCCGTCCTCGACGATCAGCTGCGTCGCCGCGGTCTCGGTCAGCAGGTAGGCGCCCGCCTCCTCGGCTTGGGCTTGCATGTAGCGGCAGAGCGCGGCGACCGAGATCACCTCGTTGCCGTGATTGCGCTGCGGCGGCGGTGGCGGGATGCGGATCTTCGACTTGCCGTTTGGCAGCGCGTAGATCGCCTCCTTCTTCACCTCGCCGAAGGCAAAGCCCTGCCGGCGCCACTGCTCGCGGCTGAGGTCGGGAAAGAGCTCGCCGAGCGGGCCGGGCCGCATCACGGCGCCGGAGAGGTTGTGGCCGCCGCAGGTCTTCGCCTTCTCGATCACCGCGACCGGGACCTCGCCGAGCTTCTCCATCGTCTCGGGGTCCTCGCCGAGCAGCTGCAGCAGGCGGTTGGCGCAGGCCAGCCCGGCGGTGCCGCCGCCGACGATCGCGACGCCGATCTCGATCCGCTCGTCCTCGCCGTCGAGCCCGCGCTTGACGAATTCCTTCTGCGCGTCAACCGGGGGCGGGAAATCCGCCGGAGCGACCTTGCCGTTAGCGCTCATGGGCGCGCACTATACCCGTTGACTGACTCGTCAATCAGTGCCCACTACAGGTGCAACGCGTAGCGGTCCCCATGGGACCGAAAAACGTTGCAGTGGCGCGAGCGCTCAGCCGAGCGTGGCGCCGACGCCGTGGCTGCGAAGCTCGTCGAGAACCTCGCTCATCGCCGCGACTTCGGGGGCGACCATTTCGGGCCAGGACTTCTCGGGGTGCTCGTCGAGCGTCTTGTAGCCGTTGCCGCTGATGATCGCGACGACGGTGTCGTCGGGGCCGAGCTTGCCTTCGTTGGCCAGCTTCGCCGTACAGGCGACCGTGGTGCCGCCGGCGGGCTCGGTGAGGATGCCCTCGGTGGCACCCAGCAGGTCGATTCCCTCGAAGATCTCCTGATCCGTCACCGACGCGGCCGAACCGCCGCGCGATTTAACCGCGTCGACGACCAGCGGCCCGTCGCCCGGAGCGCCGATCGCGATCGAGTGGGCGACGGTATTCGGGGTCTGCGGCTCGATCTCGTCCGCGCCCTCGAGGATCGCGGTCGCGATCGGGTCGCAGCCCTCTGCCTGGGCGACGTTGATCTTGGTCTGCGAGGTCTCGGCTAGACCGACCAGCTCGAGCTCATTGAGGCCCTTGTGCACGCGCGAGGAGAGCGTGCCGCCGGCGGCGGGGATGACGAAGTGATCGGGCGAGACCCACTCGAGCTGCTCGACCACCTCGTAGGCCTCGGTCTTCGCGCCCTCGGCGTAGAACGGGCGCAGGGTGATGTTGGTGAACTGCATGCCGCTGGCCAGGGCCAGCTCGCGACAGGCGCGGTTGGCCTGGTCGTAGTTGCCGTCCAGCTGGATCACGGCGGCCCCCAGGGCGCGACAGGCGCGCGCCTTGCCACGCTCCATGTTCGATGGGTAGAAGACATATGCGGCGACGCCCGCCTTGGCGGCGAGCGAGGAGACGGAGGTGCCGACGTTGCCGGTCGAGACACAACCAATCTCGTCCTTGCCCAGCTCAAGCAGGCGGGCGACGGCCATCGAGACCACCCGGTCCTTGTAGGAGAGGCTGGGGCGCTGGGTGCTGTCGTCCTTGAGATAGAGCTTCTTCAGGCCGAGCTCGGCGCCGAGCCGGTCGGCGTGGATCAGCGGCGTGCGGCCGCTGTAGCGGCCGACCCGCGCCTGGGCGCGAGCGTCGACGATCGGCAAGAGCTCCTCGAAGCGCCAGATGTTGATCTCGCGCTCGGCCGGCGGGATCTCTCCCAGGCGCTTTTTGGCCAGCTCGTAGTCGTAGGCGATGTCGAGCCCGTTACCGCAGCCGTGGCACCTGAAGGCGGTGTCCAGCAGCGGGTAGGTGCGACCGCAATCGCGGCAGACCATTTCGGTCGCGCAGGAGCGGGTGCGGTCTGAGTCGTTCAGCATGCGATCTCTCCTCCGGACAAGAGTACTGGCCTTCCCATGAGCAGGACGGTATAGCAGTCGGTCACCCATCGATCAAGACGTTTTGATCAAAGAACGGGTCACCTCCACAGAAAAGAAGTGGGCCCGCCCCGGCGGTGTCAGCTTCCGCGGGGCGGGCCCAACCTCCGACCAGCGCTTATCTGGGCTCTGGCCTGAGCTACGGCTGCGTCGGGGCCTTTGACTGCGCTCCCCGGCGCGACTGTCCGGCGTGGCCGGTTTCCCAGCGTCACGCCTCACGAGCGCCATGGCCCATTTACATGGCCGCCCCCCCTCTCCGGGGGCCAGGCTGCCAGAGGCGGGAGGGCGATGTGGCCGTCATTGCACCGGGCAGCGTCGCGAGCTGGAGGTGGGGCAATGCCCACGACACCGTCGCCTCCCTGATGCTCTTGTTACGGCCAACAACTCGACTCATGACTGGTCACTCCTTTTGCCATCGCAAGGCGAGTCGCCCGACTGGGTCCCCACCTCTCCACTTGGCGCTTGGTCGTCAGCAGAACTACGTATAACAGATCGAGTATGCACTGGTCAAGTCTTTTTGGTGTAAACGTCCAGAAACACTTAAATTTAGTCCCGTCACATCGGCACCCGGGCGCGTGGCTGCCAGGTGAAGGTGCGAACGGCGTCCTCGAAGCCGGCCCGCGTCAAGCTCTCCCGATCGGCGACTGCCGGCGCGCAGCCGGCCTCGGCAACCGCGATCGTCGCGCAGCCTGCCGCCGCTGCATCGGCGATGCAGCGGTGCAGAACGGCGCGCTGGCCGCGGCCGTCGCCCTTCGGAACCAGTCGCGAGGCGAGGGCCAACACGGCCACCTCGCCGTGCACGTGCATCGCCACGTAGGCCAACGGCTCATCGCCGTCGACGGCGCAGTAGCAGCGCCATCCGGGCGTGCCCGGCAGATCGAGGAAGAAGGTTGCCGCCCAGCTGGCGAAACCGAGGCTCTCGGCCAGCGGGTCGCCGAATCCTTCGTCTTCCCAGGGATCGACCCGCTCGTAGATATCGATGTCGGGCGGGCGCTCGAAGCGCGGCGGCGAGCCGTCGCGCAGCAACTTCATCGGACCCTCGAGCAGGCGGTAGTGGTGCTGCTGCAGCCACCGTTCGGCCGCCCGCTGCTCGGGCAGGCCCGAGGTCAGGGAGACGCGGAAGTCGACGTCGTGGCGCTCCATCCAGCGCACTGCCGCGGGCAGGTAGCCGTCCTCGATCGCCCCTGGCGCGCCGGCCCCGAGAACGAAGTTGAGCGCCGGCTCGCCCGCTTCCTCGGCCACGACGGCAGCCGCGATCGGACCGAATCGCACCATGTCGATCCCCAGGTCGACGACGGCATCCTCGCAGGCCGTGTCCCAAAGTCCTCTCCAGAACTGCTTCTCGGCCTCGTCGAGGGCAACCGCGTCAAACGCCGCGCTGCCTTCCGCTGCCACGCCCCGACTATACGGGTCCTACATGGGAACAGTCAAGGTTTTTTGGGACAAAGGTTGAGGGCGGAAGCCTAGGAACCGGCCGTCGCGCCGGCCGAGGCCTCGCTCAGATCGAGCCGCTCGGGCCAGGCCCCCGGCAGGCTCGCGCCGTCATCGGCGCCGGCGGCCAGCAGCAGGGCCTCGGCGGCGTGCGGGGCGAACGGCGCCAGCGTCCGCGCCAGCAGCTTCAGCGCCTCCACCTGGGCCTCTGCGTCGGCGCGGCAGAGCTCTCCACGGCGTTGGATCACGCGTTTCTCGAAGTCCTGAATGCGCTCGAAGAGCCTGGCCACGTTGCGCACCGCCTTGTGCATCTGCAACTCCCCCAGGTCATCCGTAATGCGACTGAGACCGTTGTCGCACCACTTGCAGAGGCGCTCGCGCATGAACTCGGTGTCCTCCGCGGCCTCGGCGTCCTGCGGCGCGACCTCGAGGCCGGCGAAGCGCGCTTGGGAGTAGACCCAGACGTTGTGGAGGAAGCGCGAAGCGAAGCGCAGGGCGCCGTCGTTCCAGTTGAGCGTCTTGGCGGGGCCAGCGGCATAGAGAACGGCGAGGCGAACGGTGTCGGCGCCGTATTGCTCGACCAGCTCGTCAGGGTCGACGACGTTGCCTAGGTGCTTGCTCATCTTGCGACCGTCGGCGATCACCATCTCGTGGAAGAGGCAGCCGCTGAACGGCTCGCCGTGCTCCATGAACGAGAACGGGCCGATGTCCCGCAGGGCCTTGGTGACGACGCGCTGGTCGAAGACGAAACCGCCAGAGTCGGCGCCGGCGACGAGGCGCTCGGAGGGCAGCCAGCGCTGCAGGTCGGGGTGACTGAACATCTGCTCGGCCCGCGCCTCGGGCGGCACCGCCGAGGGCACCCAGAGCCAGAGCGCGTCGAAGTGGCAATCGAGCGTGTCGGTCTCGCGCTTGGCCGGCTCGCCGCAGCGCGGGCAGTCGACCTCGACGAACGCGGCCAGCTCGGCCAGCGGATTGCCCTCGCCGGTGGGCTCGATGTCACGCGGCAGGACGACCGGCAGGTCCTGCTCGGGAACCGGCACCGGGCCGCAGTGCTCGCAATTGACGATCGGGATCGGCGTCCCCCAGAAGCGCTGGCGCGAGATCGAGAAGTCGGCAGCCCGGTAGCGCACCGCGGGCCGGGCCTCGGGCGCGGGGCCTCCTGGCGGCGAGTCCGTCGCCGCGTCGCCCTCCAGGCGCGACAGGCGGGCGCCAAGCGCCGCGTCGGCCTCATCGACCGCGGGGATCCCGAGCGCGGCGGTCGGGCCGTAGCGGGCGTCGACCAGCGGCGAGACGACCACAGGCAGCCGCGCGCCGCTCCACGGCGCCGTCACCGAGGCGCCGGTGTCGACCAGCGGCACCGACTTCGCGTCGCGGGCGCTGCGCTCCCAACCTCCCGAGCGCAGCTCGCCCAGCTGCTCGGCGACAGCCGGATCGCCGGCCCAGGCCTCGACCTCGGGGTGGCGCGGCGAGAGCAGGACGAAGCTCGCACGCGCGACCGCGTCGCGATGCGGCGTGAAGGCAACCAGCGAGGGGCCCTCGCCGTCGCCGAGGTCGACCTCAACCCCATCGCTGCGACCGAGGATGTAGCGCTGGGTCGAGAGCGAGATCTCGTCCCAATCGGCCTCCAGCTCGGGCAGGCGGGCGTCGTTCTCCTCCAGGTAAGGCGTGATGCGCAGGAACCAGGTCGGACGGCGGATCAGGCGGACCTCGTTGTGACAGCGCCAGCAGGTGCCGTCCTCGACCTGCAGCGCGGCGAGGGTCGTGCGGCAGTGGTCGCACCAATCGACGGTTGTGTCGTCGCGATAGATCAGGCCGGCCTCGAGCAAGGTGACGAAGAGCCACTGCGACCAGCGGTACTGGGCCTCGTCGGAGCTGTAGAAGACGCGCTCGTAGTCGAAGGAGAAGCCGAGCCGCCGCATCTGCTCGAGCATCCGCTCGCCGCAGCTCTCGACCCAGTCGGCCGGTGGGATCTTGCGCTCGATCGCCGCCATCTCCGCCGGCAGACCGAAGGCGTCGAAGCCGAAGCCGAAGAGGACGTCGTCACCGCGGGCGCGACGAAAGCGGGCGTAGGCGTCGCCGATCGAGTAGTCGCGAACGTGGCCCATGTGCAGTTTGCCCGAGGTGAACGGGCTCGAGGGCTTGATGTAGATCGAACGAGCGCCGTCGCTCGACGCCGGGGTGGCGAAGGCGTCCCGCTCGGCCCAGGCCGTCTGCCGCGCGGCCTCGATTGCCGCCGGATCGTATTTCGCTCTCGTCGTGCTCATCTCGCTTGCCTTCTCGCCCCGCCTGCGGACCCTACCCAGGTCGTGCGCGGGAATATTTGACCAATGCAGAGTTGGGGATTATGGTCTCCTCGGACGTCTACACTGATGTCTGTAACGCTTGTCCTCGGGCCGGGATGGGAGGACTGGGGGCAGGCAGACCCGAAGAGGGAGGTCCCAGTGACAGAGGGTAGAGAACTCGCCGCAGTCCTCGACGGTCGTTTGGACGACCGACTCGTGGGTGAGGTGGTCGACGCTGCCACCTACGCACCTACTGGCGATGCGGTGCACGACGCCGTGATGCGGGTAATCGAGTTCGCCGAAGAGGATCCAACCGGAACGCGGGAAGCACTTTGGGCACTACGCGGGGACGCGGGGGCGCTTGAAGGGCTCGAGCAGGGCCTGCCGCTCAGCGCGCCAAAGGCGACGCTTGCGCTCGGCAGCGCGATCCAGGTCGCCAGCACCGAGCTGGCCTCGGCGCAGCCGGACCTGCGTGGGCGCATGCCGGAGCTGATGCGCTGGTTGGAGGGCGATTGGTAGGGCGCCGCTAGGCCGGCTTGCGGCCGGCGAAAAAGACCTCGAACTGGCTGTCCTTCGGCGGCCGCGGCTTGCCCGTCCCGCGGAAGGCACCGGCGAACTCCATGCCCACGGAGACGTAGATCTCGGTCAACTCGTCGACCGAGTAGAGCCGCTGGCGGAACGGGATCGGGGCGACACCCTCGAAGGTCTCGCCGACGAGGATCGGCATCGTCGAACCTTCTAAGTAGCGCGTGCGGGCGTCCCAGCGGTGGTCGATCAGTTCGACCATGCCCTCGCCCGCGATCCAGGTTTTCTGCGGCAGGTGCGCCTCGGCGTAGAGCACGTTGGGCAGCTGCAGCAGGTTGCCGCCGCCGGGGCGCAGAGCCGCGGCGATCACCTCGAAGGTGCGGTGGTTCTCCTCATCGGTCTCGAAGTAGCCGATCGCGCCGTCGTTGAGGTTGAGGACGAGGTCGAACTCTTCGTCGAAGTCGAGCTCGCGCAGGTCTTTTTGCATGAACGAGACGCCCTCGACCGACTTGAGCTCAGCTTCTTCCACAGCGACTCCGATCAGGTCCTCGGCGATGTCAACTCCGACGACCTCGAAGCCGCGAGCCGCGAGCTCGATTGAGTGACGACCGGTTCCGCAAGCGATGTCGAGCACACGGGCGCCCTCAGGCGGGCGAGTCATCGCCAGCGCGCGGTCTATTTCCGACCCGGTCTGTTCGGCCCATGGTCGCGAGACCGTGTGCGACACGGGGAACGCCGAGCGGTACCAGTCCTGCGGAATCTCGGTTGCGCCGGCCTCCCCCATTGCTCAGGAATATTAGCGAGCGGGGGACTGGGCCGTACCGATTGCGGTTAGGCGAAGGTCCAGAGCTTGTTGCCGAGGAAGTTGAACGGCATCGCCACCGCGACGGCGATCGCCTGGGCAGCGAGGTCGCCCATCGAGGTCCCCCCCACCAGCGCCTCGAGCACAGCGAGGTTGATCAGCAGGGCCGCGACGCTGACGGCGAAGAAGCGCGCCGCCTGGAAGCCGGCGTGACCGTCGGCGGCGCCGAAGGTCCAGTGCCGGTTCCAGAAGAAGTTGCTGGCGAAGGCGACGCAGAAGGCGCCGATCGCGGCGATTATGTGGTGGACGCCGAGGTTGGCGCTGAGGAAGGCAAAGACGCCGAGGTTGATCAGGTAGCCGGAGCCGCCGACCATGCCGAACTTGATCAACTCCCACCAGCTCGCCGGGCGCCGGGCGGCGGCGCCGAGGCGATAGGCGAACTCGCCGGCGTTCACGGCAGCCTCCGCAGCTCGCCGTCGACGACGACGGCGTTGATGCCGAATCCGGTGTGGATCTGCTTCAGCTTGTAGAAGGGGATGTCGTGGGAGCGGTTTGCCATGTAGCGAGTTAGCGTGAGGCGCTCGAACCTTACCCGCGCCACTGGGTGGAAAGCCTTGGGCACGCCGGTCACGGCGCGGCCTTCGAGCGACTTGCTGATCACGTCGATCGTGCGCAGCTGCCAGTCACCACTGTAGATGCGCTGCGCGTGTTCGTGCAGGTAGAAGCGCACCGGGTCGGCGGCGAGCTTCCAGGTGACGATCGCCCGCGGGCCGCGCGGCGGACCCAGTTCTTCGGTTATGCCGCGGAAGTCGGGTCGCTGCAGGTTCGGCGTCTGGGTGACGTGGACGCCGAAGGCGATCCAGTAGGCGCAGAGGGCGACCGCGAGCAGCAGACCGAGGCGGCGGGCGCGGTCGGCGCCGAAGCCGAGCGCGCCGGCGATCGCCAGCGGCAGCAGTGCCGGCAGCAGGTTGCGCTCGACCACGTAGTCCTTGCCGACGAGGGCCGCGATGAGCGAGAGCACGGCGACGCCTGCGCCGAGGACGACGCCGATCAGGGCGCCACGGCGCTCGCGTCGAGTGCCCCGCACCGCGACGAGCAGCAGGGCGACGACGAAGAGGATCGCCGGCAGCAGGGCGTAGCGCTCGCGCGGCGACTCGGCGATGACGTGACCCGTTTCGCCGACCAGGAAGCTGACGCCGGTTTGGAAGAAGCGCGTCGAGAGCAGGCTTTCTTCGATCCAGCCGATGTGTGTCGGGTTGACCTGGGCCGAGATCAGCGGCACCAGGGCGAGGCCGACGAGCCCGACGGCCGCAAGCGCCGGCATGACCAGGCGCCGGCGATCGCGCAGGGCGATCAGCAGCCAGAGCGCCTCGATCGCAACGGCGAAGACGGCGAAGTAGTGGCTGCAGAGGGCCAGGGCCGAGACCAGCGCCCAGAGGGCGAGGTCGCGGCCGCGGCGGGTGCGCAGGGCGCGGACGAAGAAGAGCAGCGAGGCGGCGCAGAAGAAAACCAGCAGAGCGTAGGAGCGGGCCTCCTGCGAGTACCAGATCAGCATCGGGTTGACGGCAACGAGGGCGGCGGCGATGAGGCCGGCGCGGCGGTGGGCCAGCTCGGCGCCGATGCAGTAGGCGAGCGGCACCGTGGCAGCGCCGAAGAGGGCCGAGAGCGAGCGCAGGCCGACCTCGTGGGTGCCGAAGGCCTTTGCCCAGCCCCAGGCGAGCACGTAGTAGAGCGGCGGGTTGGACTCGCTGTTCTTGACCGCGTGCAGCATGTCGGTGAAGCTGCCGGGGATTACCCGCAGCGCCGTGATCACCTCGTCGTGGTGGTAGCTCTGCACGTCGAGGCTGGCGAAGCGCATCGCCGCGCCGAGCGCGGTGAGGAGAGCGAGGGCCCAGAGGGCCCCCTTGCGGCTGGGAGAGAGAGTCAAGGCGTGCAGGCGTCTTTCGGCATCGCGCGGCCAGGGCCGAACGAGGGCGGTGCAGCGGCGGCGGAGCTGCCCCACCTGCGGTCCGGGTGGGGTGAGAGCTCAAAGGCCAGGCCGGCGCCACGCGAGAGCGCGCACCAGGTGGTCCAGGGTTTGCTCGTGCGGTGACCGTTGAGCTGGAGGCCGCTTATGTACGGAGCGCGGCTCGGGCTGAGGGCGACGGTGTGCCTCTTCTTCCCCTTGCCGCGCGTTTCCCGCGCGCCGGCGGTGATCGTCAGCCGGCGGCCGTGGCCCAGGGCAACCGAGGCGTGGCCGAACAGGGGGCTGCCAATCGCCAGCAGGCCGACGCCCGGCACCTCCGGGTAGAGCCCGAGAGCGCCGAAGACGTACCAAGCCGAGAGCGTGCCGAGGTCGTCGTTGCCGGGATAGCCAGAGGGCGACGGGCTGTAGAGACGGAGGCCGCGTCGGACCGCGGCCTGGGCGCCGTAGGGCCGGCGCAGCCAGTCATAGAGCCAGGGGACCTGCAGGGTCGGCTCGTTGCCGAGCAGGGCGTGGTCGACGTGGGTGCCGCCGGGACCGGCGTTGAGCTTGCCCAGGAAGCGACCGAGGCGCTCCGCGGCTTTCCCCCGCCCTCCCATCAGGCGGAAGAGGCCGGCGGGATCGTGCGGCACCGCCCAGGTGTACTGGGCGGAATCGCCCTCGACGAACCCACCGCCGCCGAGGTTGTCGTAATTGGCTGGAAAAGCACCGTTTTCGTAACGCGGCTCGATCATCTTGCTATGGCGGTCGAAGAGCTTGCGCCAGTTGCCTGAACGCTGCATAAAGCGCCGGTATGTGCCGCTATCGCCGAGGGAGCGGGCGGCGAACTGGGCGATGGAGAAATCGTCGACCGTGTACTCGAGCGAGGTCGCGGCCGAGCCCCAGACGTCGTCGGGGCTGCCGTAGATCGAGTTGGCGTTGCGGACGTTGGTGTCGAGGTCGAAGGGCACGTAGCCGTGGGCGAGGTAGGGCGTCAGGCCCTGGCGCTCGAGGTATTCGCCGTTGGCGCTGCGGCATTCGCCGTCGGCGCCGCGCAGCATCGCGTTGAGGGCGGCACCGCGGTCGAAGGCGGTGGCGCCGAAAGCCGCCGCGGAGGCGATCAGCGGGTCGGCCGAGTCGCCGACCATGGTCATGCTCTGGCCGTTGGCGTAGGGCCAGCGCGGCAGGCAGCCGCTCTCGGCCGCGTCGGCGAGCAGCGAGCGCACCATCTCGCTCGCTCGCTTGGGGGCGAGGATCGCGAGCAGCTGGATCTGGGTGCGGTAGGTGTCCCAGCCGGAGAAGTCGGCGTACTGGGTGCGACCTTCGGCGCGGTGCAGCAGGCCGTCCATGCCGATGTAGGCACCGCCGACGTCGCTGAAGGTGCGCGGCGCCAGGCCAACGTGGTAGAGCGCCGTGTAGAAGGTGTCGAGCAGGCGCGGTGGGCCGCCGCGGACGCGAATTCGGCCCAGCCAGCTGTTCCAGCGCCCTTCGGTTTCATGAGCGACCGTGCCGAAGCCGTGGCCGGGATTTTCGGCGGCGAGGTTGGCGCGGGCGTCTTCGACGCTGACGAAGGAGACGCCGACGCGGGCGGTGACGCTGCGGTTGTGGCGGGTGTCGAAGCTGGCGTAGGCGCCCGCATCGGCGCTGGTCTTCGGGTTCGACGGCGGTGCCTGGCTGTCGCTCGCCGTCGTCGCGCCGGCGTTCAGCTTGTTTTCTTCCCAGGTCCCGTAGGCGCTGAAGCCGCGGTTGAAGACGGCGGCGATGTAGACCCGGTAGCGCGGCCGCTGGCCGCAGAAGAGGCCGCTGGAGGCGGTGCCGTCGATCTCGCGGTTGGCCGGATCGATGTTGACCGCGGCGAAGTCGTCGGGCTGGGCGCTGCCGCCGGCGTCGATCAGGACGCCGGCGTGTGGGTTGCGGGGGAAGGTGAAGCGCGCCATCCCGGTGCGCGTGGTCGCGGTCAGCTCGGTCTCGATCGCGCCGCCGCGGACGGGGTTGAGGCGGACCGAGTAGTAGCCCGGCCGGCCGCTCTCCTGGCCGTGCGAGAAACCGGGCTGGAAGCGGCCGTCGAGCGAGGTGCCTTCGGCGGCGGGCGAGGCGTCGATCGGCTCGGTGGTCGGCAGGAAGGGGAAGTCGCCGTAGAGGGAGCAGCCGGCGCCGGAGAGGTGAGTGAGGCTGAAGCCCCTGATGTGCGAGTCGCGGTAGTCGTAGCCGGCGCGGCCGTTGCGATCGGCCGGCGTCGTGTCGGGGCTCCACTGGACCATGCCGAAGGGGGCCGCCGCACCGGGGAAGTTGTGGCCGCCGCCGAAGGTGTCGTGACCGGGCCTGGTGCCGGCGAAGACGTGGACGTGGTCGGCCAGGCCGGCGGCTACGGCGGTTGGGGCTATGAGCGCGAGCGAGGCGAGCGCCGCGGCGATGAGGGTCCCTGCGCGTGCGAGCAAGCCCTCTACGTTACGGCGCTCGCTTAAGGTTCTCGCCAATCGTGAAGACGCGAAGCGCCGCTTTCATAGTCGTTGCCGTTTCCGCCGTGGTCGTTGCGGCCGTGCTGGCGCTGGGCGGCGGCAAGGAAGACGCAAAGGCGACGACGGCGCTGCCCGAAATCCCCGGCGAGCCGACGGTGAGCGTGATCTCGCCGCGCAGCGGCGCGCGGCAGACCAGCCACTCGGTCGTGGTCAAGGTCAAAATCCGCAACTTTCAGTTGGCGCCGCGCCACTTCGGCGGCGAACCGCAGCTGCACGAGGGCCACATTCGCTTCTCCCTCAACCGCGTCCCCGACTGCGTCTACCCGGCCAAGCTGGAAAAAGCGATCAACAGCCCCTTCGGCAACGGCCGCCTGATCGGGCGCTCCTTCGACTACGCCGAGTACTCCGGCCCCAACGGCGTCCTCGCCGAACGCATCGACTCGGCCGGCAGCTACTCGCCGGCGACGCGACCCGAGATCTATTACCACGCCCTCCCCCCCGGCTTCTACCGCCTGGTCATCACCCTGGCCCAGAACGATGGCTCGACCACCCCCTTCCACGCCGTGACGAATTTCCAAATCCTGCCGAAGCCCGGCCACGGCCCCAAGTGCACCAACGGCAAGGTGCCGAGCGCCAAGGCCGCCGCCTTCGACTGAGTCCAGTAACGCGCAACTGAAGTTGCGATTTCGTGACATTTGTGCGCCCCGTGTCGCAGACAGTTCGTTACGGTGCAACCATGGAGGCGATGAGGCAGAGCTGGACCGACGACAGGCTCGACGACCTGAAGGACGACCTCAACGAGTTCCGCGGGGAGACGAAGTCGGAGTTCGCCGCTGCACGCAACGAGGTGCGGGCCGAATTCGCCGCGGTTCGCAACGAGATGACGGTCGAATTCGCCGCGGTTCGCAATGAGATGCGGGTCGAATTTGCCGCGGTGCGCAGTGAGATGCAGGCCGAGTTCGCCGCGATGCGCAGTGAGATGCAGGTCGAATTTGCCGCGGTGCGGAATGAGATGGGAGCCCAATCCAGGGCGCTGCGGGCGGAGATGACAGCGGGGTTCGGTCAGATCAACGAACGATTCGACCGCCTGTTCCAGGCAATGATCGGCTTCGGCGGTGTGATGGTCGCTTCCCTGGTCGGGTTCATCGCGACGCAACTCTGACTCCCGGCGCTCAGTCGCCAATACTTCACTTTGTATAGTGGAGTGCCGTGCGCACTTACCGTCGTTTGATGGGGTTTTTGCGGCCTTATCGCCGCCAGCTTTGGGCCTCACTCGTCTTTGCCTGGCTTGGGATCGGGATGTCGGTCCTGATCCCCCTGCTGATCTCGCGGGCTGTCAACGCGATCGAAAGCCATGACAAGCCTGACCTGCTGCCGCTCGCGCTGGCGATCGTCGGAGCCGGGGTCCTCAGGCTGGGCCTGACCGTGGTCCGGCGCCTGGTCGCCGGCAAAGTCTCCCTCGCGGTCGAATTCGACCTGCGCCAGAGCTTCTACGCCCACCTGCAGAAGCTCGACCTTGGCTTTTTCGACAGCCAGCAGACCGGACAGCTGATGTCGCGGGCGACGGTCGACCTGCAGGCGATTCGCTTCTTCCTCGGCTACGGCCTCGTCTTCATCACCCAGAGCGCCCTGACGATCGCCCTGGCCAGCGTGGTGATGCTGTGGATCAATCCGCTGCTGGCCCTCTGCGCCCTGGCGCCGGCGCCCTTCGTCATCTACACCGCTTCGCGTTACAACCGCGTCTCCCGCCCCGCCCTGCAGGAGGTCCAGCAGCGAATCGCCGAGCTGACCGCCGAAGCGGAGGAGAACGTCTCCGGGATCCGCATCGTCAAGGCCTTCGCCCGCGAGGAGCACCAGCTGCACCGCTTCAGTCGCGCCGTCGACCGCGTCTTCAGCCAGAGCATCTACTCGACCCGCCTGCAGGCTTTCTTCTCGCCGCTGATCGGCTTCCTGCCTCAGATGGGGATCGCTCTGGTGCTGCTGGTGGGCGGCCGCCAGGTGATTAACGGCAGCCTCAGCATCGGCCACTTCGTCGCCTTCTACGCCTACGTGGGGATGCTGGCCGGGCCGATGCGGATGCTCGGCGTGGCGATGGGGATGTCGCAGCGGGCGATCGCCGCCGGCAATCGCATGTTCGAGATCATCGATCGCGAACCGGCGATCCAGAGCCCGCCGGGTGCCCCGGCGCTGCCGGCGGGCGGCGGCGAGGTCGAGCTGCGGGCGGTGACGCTGCGCTACGACGGCTCCTCCCCCGCCCTGACCGATGTCGACCTCAAGGTCGAGGCCGGGCGAACGGTGGCGCTGGTCGGGCCGTCCGGCGCCGGCAAGACCAGCCTGGTCGGGCTGATCGCGCGGTTGTACGACCCGACCGAGGGGGCCGTGCTGGTCGACGGCGCCGACATCCGCGAGGTCGAGGTCGGCTCGCTGCGCTCGCAGGTTGCCTTCGTCTCCGACGACAGCTTCCTCTTCACCGCAAGCGTTGCCGAGAACATCGCCTATCCGCGCTTCGACGCCCCGCGCGAGGAGATCGAAGCGGCGGCGCGGCGAGCCCAGGCCGCCGGCTTCATCGAAGAGCTTCCCGAGGGCTATGAGACGCGGGTCGGCGAGCGCGGGCTCACCCTCTCCGGCGGCCAGCGCCAGCGCATCGCGATCGCCCGTGCCCTGCTCGCCAACCCGCGCGTGCTGATCCTCGACGACGCCACCTCGTCGGTCGACGCGACGACCGAGTCGGCGATCAAGACCGGCCTGCAGGAGGTGATGGAGGGGCGGACGACCTTCATCATCGCCCACCGCCTCTCGACCGTCTCGCTCGCCGACGAGGTGATCGTGATGGACGGTGGGCGGATCGTCGACCGCGGCACCCACGAGGAGCTACTCGAAGGCTGCGGCTTTTACCGCGAGATCGCCGAGCACGGGCTGGCCGACCAGGTCTTCCTCCAGCGCGACCTCGAGAGCCGTGAAGAGATGGCGCGCCTGTGAACGCCCGGCTGCGCAACGTCTTCCTGCTCTTCGGCGCGCTCTGGCGCCTGGTCCGGGGCGAGGATCAGCGGGCGCGCAAGGTGCGCTGGATGATCGGCCTGCTGCGTCCCTACCGGGGGCGGATGGTGCTGATGTTCGTGGCGCTGCTGCTCGAGACGGGGGCGGGCCTGGCGCCCCCATATCTCGCCGGTCGCGCGATCGACGCCGGGATCAAGACCGGTGACCTCAGCGCCCTCGACCTCACCATCGCCGCCTTCGCCGCCGCGGCCCTGCTCTACGCCGCCGGCACCTACGCGGAGACCTACCTGGTCGGCTGGGTCGGGACCCGGGCGCTGCAGGACCTGCGCGAACGACTCTTCTCGCACATCCAATCGATGTCGATCGGCTTCTTCACCCGGCGCAGCCCGGGCGTGCTGATCTCGCGGATGACCAACGACGTCGAGGCGCTGAACCAGCTCGTCACCTCGGGGGTGGTGACGATGTTCTCGAGCACGCTGACCCTGGTCGGCGTCGTCGTCATCCTGCTCGTCCTCGACGTCCAGCTGGCCCTGGTCACCTTCATCACCCTGCCGCTGCTGGCGATTGCCAGCGTCGTCTTCCGGCTCGTCTCGGCCGGGACCTACCGTGCGACCAGGGAGAGGATCGCGGCGGTGACCGCCTACCTGCAGGAGACGCTGAGCGGGGTGCGGGTGGTGCGCAGCTTCGGCCAGGAGCCTCGGCACGCGGAGGTGATGACCGACCTCAACGAGCAGAACCGCGCCGTCAACATGAAGACGGTTTACCTCAACGCGTCCTACTTCCCGGCGGTCGAACTGCTGGCGGCGATCGGCACCGCGGTGATCCTGCTCTACGGCGGCAGCCAGGCGATCGAAGGGGCGATCCAGATCGGCGTGATCGTCTCCTTCGTCGGCTACCTGGCGATCTTCTTCGAACCGATCCAGGAACTCTCCCAGCTCTACACGACCTATCAGCAGGGGATGGCGGCGCTAGACAAGATCTTCGACCTGCTCGACACGCCGCCGGACATGGTCGACGCCGAGGGCGCGATCGACCCCGGCACCCTGCGGGGGGAGATCGAGATGCAGGGGGTGTCCTTCTCCTACGCCGAGGACGCGTTGGAGCGAGAGACCGCCGACGAACAGGTCGAGTGGGCGATGCGCGACATCGACCTGCACGTGCCGCCGGGGCAGACGCTGGCGCTGGTCGGGACAACCGGGGCCGGCAAGTCGACCTTCGCCAAGCTGGTCGCGCGGTTCTATGACCCGCAGCGGGGCAAGGTCCTCGTCGACGGCCATGACCTGACCGGCGTGCAGCAGCTGGCGCTGCGGCGCCAGCTCGGGATCGTGCCGCAGGAGGGCTTCCTCTTCTCCGGCAGCGTGCGCGAGAACATCGCCTTCGGCCGGCCCGAGGCGACGCTGGAGGAGATCGA
>Ga0070683_100001385_pt1 | contig 18616 bp, 20 predicted proteins | sample KBSC713LmetaG_FD_64662 | JGI IMG/M metagenome (GOLD analysis project Ga0070683, IMG submission 64662) | Corn rhizosphere microbial communities from Kellogg Biological Station, Michigan, USA - KBS C7.1-3L metaG | ecosystem: Host-associated > Plants > Roots > Rhizosphere ... | reverse complement strand
GAACCTCATGCGCGCCGGCGTGCCCTCCCTCGGCACCCGGATGGTCACCGACGCCGACGCCGAGGTCCTGGTGCGCTCCAACGTGGTCCTGGAGGGCTACTGGCAGCAGCCCGAGGAGTCCGAGCGCGCGCTGGCCGGCGACTGGTTCCACACCGGCGACGGCGGCTATCTCGACGACGACGGCTACCTGGTGATCGCCGACCGGAAGAAGGACGTGATCATCACCGGTGGCGAGAACGTCTCCTCGATCGAGGTCGAGGACGCCATCTTCAGCCACCCCGAGGTCGCCGAGGTCGCCGTCATCGGCGTACCGGACGAGAAGTGGGGCGAGACCATCAAGGCGCTCGTGGTGCGGACCGAGGGGTCGACGCTGACCGAGCAGGACCTGATCGACTACGTGAAATCGAAGGTCGCCCGCTACAAGGCACCGTCGACGGTCGAGTTCCGCGACGTGCTCGCCCGCACCGCGACCGGCAAGCTGCAGAAGTTCAAGCTCCGCGCGCCGTACTGGGAGGGCCGCGACCGCCAGGTCAACTGACCCCGGCCCCACCCGGCTAGGGTCGCGGCATGCCGACGCTGGGTGAGGTGGTGGGCCTGGTCCACGGGTGGTACCCGCCGGAGACCGCCGAGGACTGGGACGCCGTGGGGCTGGCGGCGGGCGACCCGGAGGCGGGCGTACGCCGCATCCTGCTGGCCGTCGACCCGGTGCAGCCGGTGGCGCGGGAGGCGGCCGACTGGGACGCCGACCTGCTGCTGACCCACCACCCCCTGTTCCTGCGCGGTGTCCACGGTGTCGCCCAGACGACCCCGAAGGGCCGCACCCTGGCCACGCTCACCCGGGCCGGCTGCGGTCTGCTCACCGCCCACACCAACGCCGACCACGGCCACCCGGGGGTCTCCGACGCGATCGCTCGCGCGCTAGGGCTGCGCGACGTGCGGCCGGTCCGCGCCACCGGCACGCCGCTCGACAAGATCGTGGTCTTCACCCCGCTCGGCGACGCCGAGCGCGTGCGCGCTGCCCTCGCCGGCGCCGGCGCCGGGCACGTCGGCGACTACGACACCGTGTCCTACTCGGTCGCGGGCGAGGGCCGGTTCCGTCCGCTCGACGGCGCCGACCCCACCGTGGGCACGGTGGGCGAGCTGGAGGTCACCGACGAGCTGCGGATCGAGGCCGTGCTGCCCCGGTCGCGGCGTGCCGAGGTGGTGCGGGCGGTGCTGGCCGCGCACTCCTACGAGGAGGTCGCCTACGACGTGATCGAGCTGGCGGATCCTGCGACCGCGACGACCGGCGCCGGACGGGTCGGCGAGGTCGACGAGACCACGCTGGGACAGTTCGCCGACCGGGTCGCGGGTGCCCTGCCTGCGACCCCGCGTGGGGTGCTCGTGGGCGGCGCCCCGGAGCGCGTCGTTCGCCGGGTGGCGCTGATGGGAGGTGCCGGCGACTCCCTGCTCCCCGAGGCGGCGACCAGCGGAGCCGACGTCTACGTCACCAGCGACCTGCGTCACCACCTGGCGGGCGAGTTCCTCGAGCAGGGCGGCCCGTCGCTGATCGACGTCAGCCATTGGGCGGCGGAATGGACGTGGCTCCCCGAGCTGGCCGTGCGTCTGGGCCATGCCTTGGGCGATACGGTGGAGGTCCGGGTCAGCTCGATCTGCACCGACGTGTGGCAGACCCGCCGGTGAACCCCGTGAGCACAGAGGAGCGCGTGTGAAGGCCGACCCGTCCGCCCAGGTGCGGCTGCTCGAGCTGCAGGACCTGGACTCGCGAGCCGACCAGCTGCGCCACCAGCGCCGCACCCTGCCCGAGCACGCGCGGCTCACCGAGCTGACCGAGGCGCGTCGACGCGTCGACGGGCTGGCCGTCGACGCCCGGATCGAGGTGGACGACCTGACCGCGGAGCAGACCAAGGTCGACTCCGACGTCGAACAGGTCAAGACCCGCCGCGAGCGCGACCAGCAGCGCATCGACCAGGGGCTGATCAGCAACCCCAAGGACATCCAGCGGATGCAGCAGGAGATGGTCTCGCTGGAGCGCCGGATCACGTCGCTGGAGGACGAGGAGCTCGAGGTGATGGCGCGGCTGGAGGACGCCCAGCGGACGCTCGACGACCTCACCCGCCAGCTCACCGAGACCGACGCGCAGATCGCCGAGGTAACCCAGGCGCGCGACGCCCGGCTGAGCGAGCTCGACCAGTCCCTCGGCGAGGTCGAGGCACAGCGCGCGCCGGCCGCAACGGGCCTTCCGGAGGACCTGATGGCCCTCTACGACCGGCTCCGCGAGAGCAAGGGTGGGGTCGGTGCGGCCCTGCTGCGCGCTCGGCGGTGCGAGGGCTGCAACCTCGACCTCGACAACGCCGAGCTGGCCACGATCCGCTCCGCCGCGGACGACGACGTGATCCGGTGCGAGGAGTGCAGCCGGATCCTGGTCCGCACCTCGGAGAGCGGTCTCTAGCGCCAGGCCGATAGCCTCCGCTGGTGGTGAGCACTCTCCGGCGCGTCATCGTCGAGGCCGACGGCGGCTCCCGCGGCAACCCCGGTGCGGCGGCGTACGGCGCGCTGGTCAAGGACGCCGAGACCGGCGAGGTGCTGGCCGAGGAGGGCACCACCCTCGGGGTGGCCAGCAACAACGTCGCGGAGTACCGCGGCCTGATCGCCGGTCTCACCATGGCCGCCGAGATCGCGCCCGACGCCGATCTGGAGGTCCGGATGGACTCCCGGCTGGTCGTGGAGCAGATGTCGGGGAACTGGCGGATCAAGCACGCCGACATGAGGCCGCTGGCGCTCGAGGCCAATCGCCTGGTGACGGCGCGGACTGGCACCACGACGTACACCTGGATGCCGCGCGAGCACAACACGCACGCCGACCGGCTCGCCAACGAGGCTCTCGACGGCAAGCGGTCCGGCATCACCTGGCACGTCGGGGAGCGGTCCCGGCTCGACGAGCAGCAGACGATCCAGGCCCAGGTCGCCGGGCACCGCGGCTGGTCGGCGCCGGGCGGGCCCGTGACGACGCTGGTGCTCGTCCGGCACGGAGCCACGTCGCTGACCGCGGAGAAGCGCTTCTCCGGCGGGCTCGCCAGCAGCAACCCGGGCCTGACCGACGAGGGTCGCGCCCAGGTGCGCGAGGTCGCCGACTGGCTGGCGCCGATCGCCGAGGCCGTCGACGTCGTGGTGTCGTCGCCGGTACGGCGTACCCGGGAGTCCGCCGAGATCGTGGCCGAACGACTCGGCTCCCCGCTGGTCGAGGAGCCGGGCTTCGCCGAGATGGAGTTCGGCTCCTGGGACGGGTTGACCTTCGCGGAGGTGCAGGAGCAGCGACCCGACGAGATCGAGGCGTGGCTCGGCTCGCTCGACGTGGGGCCCGGTGGCGGCGAGTCGTTCCGCGAGGTCGAGAAGCGTGTGCTCGACGCGCTCGGGCGCCTGCTCGAGAGCCATGCCGGCAAGACCGTGGTCGTGGTCAGCCACGTGACGCCGATCAAGACACTCGTCGCCCACGCCGTCGAGGCGCCGCTGAGCGCCCTGTTCCGAATGGAGCTCTCGACCGCCTCGGTGAGCGTCGTGTCGTTCGTCACCGAACCCGGCGGCGACGAGACCCGAGGCTCGATGCGGCTCTACAACGCCCAGCCTCCCGGCGCCGGGCAGATGCTCGACCCCCAGCGCTGGTAGCACCGAACCGAACGCCGGAACGGTGCATCTGACCTGTCGCACCTCTCGGTCGGCGAGGTTCGGTGAAGGAGTATCCGTGAGCAGCAGAGTCGTGGTCGTGACGGCAGTGGCGAACGTGGCGCTCGGGCTGGGTGCCGTAGCGGCGCCGGCCGGTGCGCACAGCGCGGTGCCTCGCTGCGACGGTCGAGCGGCGACGATCGTCGGCAGCCAGTACGGCGACACCCTCCAGGGCACAGCCGGTTCCGATGTCATCGTCGGCCTCGGGGGTCGCGACCACATCGACGGGGGCGGTGGGAACGACTTCATCTGCGGCGGCACGGGCCGCGACCACATCGACGGGGGGGTCGGCAACGACCGCATCCACGGCAACCGCGGGCAGGACACGCTCGCCGGGGGCGACGGGAACGATCGCCTGTTCGGCAACAGGGGCACCAGCACGACCTTCTACGCCGATCAGGGTGACGACCGCATGGCCTCGGGCTCCGGGCGCGACCACCTCTCCTACGAGAATGCACCACGGGGGATCTCGGCCGACCTGGCGACCGGCACGGCCACCGGCTGGGGTGCGGACAGCTTCCACATCGGGTCCGAACGGCTCTTCTTCGTCGGCTCCTCGCACGATGACACGCTGCTCGGCACCTCGGGGGCCGACTGGCTCGACGGCGGACAGGGCAACGACACCATCGCCGGCCGCGGCGGCGACGACGACCTCTTCGCCGTGGGTGGCTCGATCGCCGGCGGCGCGGGTGACGACGACATCAGCGCGCCGCCGGACGGATCCTCCGGCACCGTGACGATCGAGGGTGGCGCCGGAGACGACCTCCTGCAGACGCGCAATCCCGGCCAGGTCCTGGGAGGGCCGGGTGACGACGTGGTGTCCGTGGAGTGGGACTTCGCCACCTTCCCCACCGGCCTCAGCCTCGACGGCGGCGACGGGATCAACACGCTCTCTCTGTGGCGGTCCGGGTCCCCCCTCACTGCGGTCACCTACGACATGGGGTCCGCCTCCTTGTCGGTGGACTCGGTGGCGGCCACCGCGACCCAGTTCGAGGACTTCGTCGGCCACTTCGGAGCTCAGACCGCCATCACGGACGTCACGGGCACCCGGGCGCCGAACTCGATCTCGGTCTACGGGAACGCCACGACCACGATCCATGGGCTCGGCGGAGACGACCGGCTCCGGGCTGGCAACGGCGACGACCTGATCGACGGTGGCCCCGGCGCGGACACCGCCGACGGCAGCTTCGGCACCGACACCTGTGTCGCCGTGGAGCACCCGAGCAACTGCGAAATCGTCAGCGGGTAGCGACGCCCGCTCACGGGGCGAGCACACCCCGGCGGAGTCTCAGCAGGGATCAGACCTCGCCCACGACCACGTCGAGCTGCGTGCCGCTCGCGGTCGCTGCCCCGGCCTCGACCGTCCAGCCGAGGTCGGTGAGCAGGGCCGCGAACGACGTCGGCGTACGCGGGTCGCGACCGTCCTCGAGCACGGCCCTGACCAGCCGTCCCTTGGTCGCCTTGTTGAAGTGGCTGACCACCTGTCGGCGGCCGTTCACCTCGTGCAGCACGCGCACGGAGACCACCCGTCGCGCGAGGTCGGGCGCCGGCCGCCAGAACGCGGCGTACGTCGAGGAGCGGAGGTCGACCACGAGCCCATGGCCGGCCAGCTCGCGCACCACCGGGTCGAGACGGGACCGCCAGTGGGCGGCCACTCCGCCGAGGCCGGGCAGGGTGACGCCTCCGGCCAGGCGGTACGGCGTGATCCGCTCGCCGGGTCGCACCACGCCGTACAGCGACGACACGATCGCCACGCGCGACAGCGCCCGGCGGTGCGCGGAGGCGTCGAGGGTGGTGAGCCCGAGCGCCTCGAAGAGCACCCCGGTGTAGATGCGCTCCGCCGCCGCCGTCGGGAGCTCGGGCAGCCGCGCGTTGCGGCGTACGTCGGCGAGCTGGCCGGGACCGAGACCCAGCGTGCGGACGGCGGCGTCCTCGGACCCCCGGCACAGCGTGACCAGTGCCTCGAGGACCGGTCGGCGAGCATCCGCCAACGTCCCCGTCCCGAGGTCGAGCGGCTTGCCGCGCCGCGGCTCGGCCTTCCCCTCGCTGGGCGGCAGCAGGATCAGCACGCGGCGAGGCTAGCGGTGGTCGCTGCATCACTAAGGTGGGGGCATGTCCTCGAGTCGAGTGGTGCGGGTCCACGCCCGAGACGACGTCGCGGCCCGGACCCTGCGGGCCGGGATCGTCCAGATCCAGTCGGAGCTGAAGGTGGAGCCCGCCTTCGCCCCCGAGGTGGAGGAGGCCGCCGGCCGGGCCGCGGCCGCCCCGCGCCTGCCCGACCTCGACCGCACCGACATCCCGTTCGTGACCATCGACCCCCCGTCGTCGATGGACCTCGACCAGGCCCTCCACCTCGAGCGCAAGGGGTCCGGATACGTCGTGCACTACGCCATCGCCGACGTCGCGGCGTTCGTCGAGCCGGGCGACCCCGTCGACGCCGCCGCCCACGAGCGGGGCGAGACCCTCTACGGCGCCGACTCCAAGATCCCGCTCCATCCGACCTCGCTCTCCGAGGACGCGGCGTCCCTGCTGCCCGACCAGGTGCGGCCCTCCCTGCTGTGGACCATCCAGCTCGACGAGACGGGCGAGGGCACCGACGTCCACGTCGAGCGGGCCCGGGTCCGCTCGCGGGCCAAGCTCGACTACGAGGGCGTCCAGAAGGCGGTCGACGACGGCTCCGCCGACGAGGTGCTGATGTTGTTGAAGGAGGTCGGCGAGCTGCGGCTCCAGCGCGAGGCGGCGCGCGGCGGCATCTCGTTGCCCCTGCCCGAGCAGGAGGTCGAGGTCGTCGGCGACCAGTGGTCGCTGGAGTTCCGCTCGATGATCCCGGCCGAGACGTGGAACGCCCAGATCTCCATGCTCACGGGGTTCGCGGCGGCGTCGCTGATGGTCTACGCCCGCGTCGGCCTGCTCCGCACCCTGCCGCCTCCACAGCCCCGCGACCTGCAGAAGCTCCACCGGGTGGCACGAGCGCTGCACATCGACTGGCCGGCCGAGCAGTTGTACCCCGACTTCATCCGCGGCCTCGACTCCCGCAGGCCGGCCGAGGCGGCCATGATCACCGCCTGTGCCAGGCTGCTGCGCGGCAGCGGGTACGTCGCGTTCGACGGTGACATGCCGGCTGACCCGATCCACGCCGCCCTCGCCTCGGAGTACGCCCACGTGACCGCGCCGCTGCGGCGGCTGGGCGACCGCTACGCGGGCGAGATCTGCTTGGCCCTGTGTGCCGGCACCGACGTCCCGACCTGGGTGCTGTCCCGGCTGGCCGAGATCCCCGACATCTTGAAGGACGCCGGCCGCAAGGCTGCCCAGTACGAGTCGATGGTGCTCAGCCTCGTCGAGGCCGGCGTGCTGCACCGCCGGGTGGGGGAGGCCTTCGACGGCGTCGTCACCGACGTCGACGAGAAGGACGACACGCGGGGGAAGGTCACCATCCAGGAGCCGGCGGTCGAGGCGCGGGTGACGTCGGCTGCGGCGCTCCCGCTCGGCACGGAGGCGCGGGTCAGACTCACCCAGGCCGACGTGGACTCCCGGTCGGTGGCCTTCGAGCTCGGCTGACGCCGTGGCGACGGTCTCCGGCAGAAACTTCCTCGAAGATTTCACATCGGGCGACGAAACCGCTTAACCTTCTCTTGAGACTTCGTCAGGTAGTGACCGACCGGCAACCCCCCCCGCCGGATCTCGGGAGCACCGGGCGACGGGCCCGAGGCACCCCCCTTGCCAGTGGCCCTCCTCCGACCGCCCCGTCCGCGCGCCCTCGGCGCCGCGGATGGGGCGGTCAGTTCTCCGGCCACGGACGGACTCGCCGGAATGGGTCGCCCCGGTTCGGGCACGATGGGATGGCCGACGACGGGAGCACACCATGGACGACCAGCCGAGCAAGGACCAGAAGTCGGGCCCGGCCGCGGGCCGCGACCCCCTCCGGGCGTCCCGGACGAGCCGCTCGTGGCTCTCGCTCACGGCGCTGGTGGTCGTGCTGATCCTGCTGGTGGTGTTCATCGCCCAGAACACGCAGAAGGTGCAGGTCTCGTTCCTCGGCTGGAAGGGTCACCCGCCGCTGTCGGTGGCCCTGCTGATCGCAGCGGTCGCCGGCGCGACCCTGGCGGTGATCGTCGCGACCCTGCGGATCTGGCAGGTCAGGCGCCGGGTCCGCCGGTCGGGCTGAACGTCACCTCGGAAGGCTCCCTGCCCGGCCACATGAGGGTGGTGACCGGCGGCGGGGTGGTGGCGACGACCCGGCCGTGAGCGACCACGTGCGTCGGCCGCACCTGGCGGCGTACGGCGTCGTACCCGTCGGTCGCCGGCAGCAGGATGAAGCTCGCGGGACCACCCGCGCGCACGCCGTACTCGTCGGCGCCGAGGCCGAGCACGGCTGCCGCGCGTGAGGTGACCATGCGAAACGTCTCCTCGATCTCGTCACGAGAGAGCAGCTGCGTCGCGTGGGTGCCGACATGGGCGACCTGGAGCGGGTTGGCGGTGCCGAGGGGGTACCACGGGTCCATCACGTCGTCGTGGCCGAAGGCGACGTTGACGCCGGCGGCGAGCAGCTCCTTGACCTGGGTGATGCCGCGGCGCTTCGGGTAGTCGTCGAAACGGCCCTGCAGATGCAGGCTCACCATCGGGTTGGAGACCATGTTGATGCCGGAGCGCGCGATGATCCGGTGCAGCTTGTGGGCGTAGGCCGGGTTGTAGGACCCCATGGCCGTGGTGTGGCTGGCCGTGACGCGTTCCCGCAGCCCCGACCGGGCTGCCCGGGTGGCGAGCACCTCGACGAAGCGCGACTGCTCGTCGTCGATCTCGTCGCAGTGCGCGTCGACCCGCAGGCCGTGCCGGTCGGCCAGCTCCACGGCGTACTCCACCGAGCGGACGCCGTCCTCGCGGGTGTCCTCGAAGTGCGGGATCGCGCCGATCACGTCGACCCCGCGGCGTGCCGCCTCGGCCAGAAGCTCCTCGCCTCCGGAGAACGAGCAGATGCCCTCCTGGGGGAACGCGACCAGCTGTAGCCCGATCACGTCGCGCACCCGGTCACGCACCTCGAGCAGCGCGTCGAGGGCGACGAGTGAGGGGTCGGTGACGTCGACGTGGCTGCGCACGTGGAGCGTGCCGTTCGCGGCGTACCACCGCAGGGTCCGCTCGGCCCGTTCGATCACGTCCTCGCGGGTGAGCATGGGTTTGCGCTCCGACCAGCAGGCGATGCCCTCCCACAGCGTGCCGCTGCGGTTCCAGCGGGGCTGGCCGGCCGTCAGTGCGGCGTCGAGGTGCACGTGCGGCTCGACGTACGACGGGGTCGCCCAGGCACCCCCGCCCTCGACCACCTGGCCCGCATCGACCGGATCGTCGGCGACGGGGGTGACACCGACGATCCGGCCGCCGTCGACGTGCAGGTCGGCCGCGGAGACCTCACCGGTCTCCTCGTCGCGGACCCGGACGTCGCGGACCAGCAGGTCGATCACGACCCGGACCCCGCGCGGGCCATCAGGCAGCAGATCTCGTAGCCGAGCGTGGCCGCGGCCAACGACGTGACCTCGGCGTGGTCGTAGGCAGGGCTCACCTCGACCAGGTCGGAAGCGACGATCTGGTCGCGGGGCAGCGCCCGCACCAGGCTCAACAGCTCGCGCGAGGTGAGACCGCCCATCTCCGGGGTGCCGGTGCCGGGGGCGAACGCCGGGTCGAGGACGTCGATGTCGATCGAGAGGTAGATCGGGTGGTCCCCGGCGCGGCGGCGTACCCGGTCGGCGATCTCGGCCACGCCGAGCCGGTCGATGTCATCGGCGCGGATGATCTCGAAGCCGAAGCGGGCGTCGTCGCCGAGGTCCTGGGCGCTGTAGAGCGGTCCGCGGATCCCGACATGGCTGCTCGCTCCCTGGATCAGCAGCCCCTCCTCGTGCGCCCTACGGAAGACCGTGCCGTGGGTGCGGTCGGCGCCGAAGTAGCTGTTCCAGGTGTCGAGGTGGGCGTCGAAGTGGATCAGCGCCACCGGGCCGTGCTGCCGGGCGACGGCACGCAGGCCGCCGAGGGCGATCGTGTGGTCGCCACCGAGCAGGATCGGCCTGCCACCGGAGGTCAGCAGCTCACGGACGCCGTCGTCCACCTGCTGCAGCGCGGCGTCGATGTCGAAGGGGTTGCAGGGGACGTCGCCCGCGTCGACGGCCTGGAGGACGGTGTACGGCGAGACGTCCTGTGCGGGGTTGTACGCCGGCCGCAGGTGGCGGGACGCCTGCCGGATCGCGCTGGGCCCGAAGCGCGCCCCGGGCCGGAAGGACACTCCCCCGTCGAACGGGGCGCCGAGGAGGGCGACGTCGAAGGCGGGTACCTCGTCGATGCGGGGGAGGCGGGCGAACGTCGGGGCGCCGGCGTAGCGGGGCACCTGGGTGCCGTCGACGGGTCCGAGCGGGTTGTCGGTCATCAGAGCTCCGGTGGGGGGAAGGCGCGGGGGGTCAGGGCGAGCGAGCGTACGTGTTCGGCGACGTCACGAGCCGGTACCAGCCACAGACCCGGCAGCGACTCCATGGTCTCGATCAACGTCTCGAGCGCGCGCAGCCGGCCCAGTCGGCCGCTGAGGAACGGGTGGACGGTCAGGGTGAAGCAGGAGCCGTGTCGGTGGGCCTCCGTCAGCTCCGCGGTCCACATCGCCAGCGACTTGGCGGGGTCCTCGATGACTCCGGGGCCGAACAGCTCGGGGACGAACGCGAACTGCTCCCAGTCGTCGAGCGCCCACGCCACCGGGATCTCCACGATGCTGCGCGCTCCGGCTCCGGGACGCTCGGCGAGCTCATACGGCACGTCGGAGTCCATCAGGCTGGAGTCGTAGCGGAAGCCGCGGTCCAGGAGCAGCTCGGCGGTCGCGTACGTCGTCTCCCACATCGGTGCCCGATAGCCGACGGGGCGGACGCCGGCGACGCGGTCGAGTGCCTCCAGCCCGCGGTCGAGCACGTCGGCCTCCTGCTCACGGGTCATCCCGGCCATGGCCTCGTGCAGGTAGCCGTGGTGGGCGATCTCGTGGCCCTCGTCGCGGACCCGACGCAGGACGTCGGGGTAGCGCTCGGCGGTGTACCCGGGACAGAAGAACGTCGCCCGCAGGTCGTGGCGCTTCAGCAGGTCGAGCACGCGCGGGACCCCGGTGAGCGGTCCGTACGCCTGGTGCGACATCGCCGACAGCCGGTGCCGGCTCTCGGGGTCGACCGTGAGCGCGACGTCCTCGGCATCCATGTCGAAGCCCAGCGTCGCGGCGGCCTGGTAGCCCTTGGGCCAGGAGATCGCACCCGCCGGGGCCGTCACGTCGTGGGTCGTGCCCGAGTCTGCTGACATCAGGCCGGCTCCACGCCCACCTCGGACGCGGGCGCCCGGCGTGACAACGCGACGTACGACAAGACGCCCGCGACCACGGCACCCGCCAGCCACGAGAGGTCGATGCCGCCGAGGGACTTGGCGAACGGGCCCTGGAGGTAGCTGGGGATGCCGTACTCGAACGACCAGGTCGCGACCATGCCGAGCACGAACGGGATGATCGCTCCCCAGACGATGTCCGGGACCTTCGGGGAGCCAGGTGGCTCGAAGAGGGCATCGACGTCGATCTGCTGCCGGGCGATCGCGTAGTAGTAGACCAGCATGATCGCGCCCCAGGGGGCGACCCAGGTGACCAGGCCGGCCAGCCAACCGTCGAGGTTGGAGGCGAAGTCGCCGTTGAGGATCAGGTAGATGGTGAACAGGGTGGCCAGCACCCCCACGCCGTACGAGAGCTTGCGGCGGTCGACGTTCCAGTCGAGGGTCTGGGCGCACAGGCCGCAGGAGTAGATGTTGAGCACGTTGGTGGCGATCGGCCCGTGGATGACCAGCAGGAGCACCGGGATCGCCAACCCCCCGAACGCGTTGACGACGAGCTGGCCGGGGTCGACCTCCTGGGAGACGGTCGCCAAGGTCGCTCCGAAGATGCCGAGCCAGACCGTGGGCAGGAACTGGCCCAGGACGCTGCCGAGGTAGAGCTTGCGGCGCGAGACGCTCCGCGAGACGAACCGGGAGTAGTCCGAGGCATAGGCGAACCAGGTGATGCCCCAGCCGATGCCGATCGCCGTCATCAACGTGGTCAGCGAGCTCCAGAGCGCCTGGCCGTGCAGGCCGGCGCCGGCGTACCCCCAGTCCACGTTGGTCTGGTCGGACGTCCACGCCACGATCGTCATGGCCAGCAGCACGACGATGGTGACCGGCACCGTCCAGCGCTCGAAGCGGGCGATCGCTCGGAAGCCGATCGCAGCCAGCCAGACCTGGATCGCCATGATCACGATCACGACACCGATCTTCAGGCCGTTACCGCCGTGGATGCCGATCTTGTCGAACAGCGCGATGACCAGGTCGAGGATGATCCAGGTGTTGATCGCACACCAGCCGACGGCGAGCAGTCCCTGCATCAGGGCCGGCAGGTAGGCGCCCCGGCGGCCGAACGCCGCCCGCGACAGCACCATCTGGCTGACCGCGGTCTGCTGGCCCATCAGCACGAAGAAGCCGAAGATCGACATCCCGATCAGGTTGCCGATGACCAGTACCCCGATCGTCTGCCACAGGCTCAGGCCGAGGAAGATGCCGAGCGCGCCGAGCACCCAGTTGATCGGGGCGATGTTGGCGCCGGTCCAGATCCAGAACTGGTGGGCGACCGTCGAGGTCCGGGCATGCTCCGGAATCGGGATCAGGGTGTGCTCGGCCGCTTCGGTGACGTCGAGCTCGTCGGCGTTGATCGACACGGTTCCTCCGGGGGCAGGGGTCGTCGAGATGGCCGCGAGTCTTTTCTGGCTTGTCAGAAATGTCAAGGAGTGTTGTTTCATGTGGCAACATCCGATTCATGACCCCGGCGCCGGACACTCTGGACCCGCCAGACGGCGAGGTCGGCCCGCGCCTTCGTCAGCTCCGCGAGCAGAAGGGCATGTCGGCCCGTCGGGTCGCCGGGCTGGCCGGCGTTTCGCCGGCCTACCTCAGCCGGCTGGAGAACGGCCGGGTCAGCCCCACGGTCGCCACCCTTGCCCGTCTGGTCGGGGCGATGGGGGAGACGATGGCGACGCTGTTCTCGGAGCCGCCGGGCCCGGACGAGGTCGTCGTACGCCGCGACGCCCGGCACCTGATGCGCAGTCGGGGGGTCCTCGACTCCCAGGTCACCCCCGGCTGGGCCCAGCGCCTGGAGATCCTCGAGTCACTGGTCGAGGCCGGCCAGGGCAGCAGCGACAGCCTGCACACGCACGCCGGCGAGGAGGAGTGCGTGCTCGTCCTCGAGGGCGAGCTGGACCTCTATCTCGGCTCCGACCGACATCGCCTGCTCACCGGCGACTCCGCCACCTTCGACAGCCGCACGCCCCACCGCTGGCGCAATCCCTCGAGCGAGCAGGCGCGGGTCCTCTGGGTGATCACCCCCGCCAGCTATTGAGGACGGGCCTAGGCGCGGACCCAGAAGTCGAGCGGGTCCGCGGCGGGGCGGAACCCGGTCGCTCCGGCAAGGGCCACCGCCGCCGCGAAGCCGCGGGCCACGAGCTCGGGACGGTGGGCGTCGGAGGCGAAGGAGACAGCCTGGCCACCGGTGTCGTGCCACCACCGCAGGATCGTCGGCGGTAGCGGCACCCGGGTGTTGATCTCGAGCACCTTGCCGCCGTCGCGGAGCAGGCCGAGCACGTGCCGCAGCTGGTCCTCGAGCGGCCCGAGGTCCAGCGGTGTCGAGACGGGCCAGGTCCGCAGGGGATAGTCGATGTGCGCCAGCACCTCGAAGTCGTCGTACGTCGTCACCAGGTGTTCCACCTCGGTGAGGTACTCGGCGTACACCTCGTGCGGGCTGAGGCGGTCGAAGCGGACGCCGACGTCGACGAAGCCGGTGTCGACCGCGGCCGAGTGGACCGAGGCCAGGACCCGCGTGAACGCACCGGTGGCCAGGAGGTCGTCCACGACAGCGCGATGCCAGTGCGGCTCGCCGAGCTCCACCCCGGTCAGGATGCGGAGCCCGGGGAACTGGGCCCGGCAGCGCTCGATCGACTCGAGATACCCTTCCGCGTTGAACGGCGGAGGCACCAGCGAGCCGTTCACGACCCCGTGCCGGGTCCAGTCATCGGGGAGGCCCTCGCCGGTCCCGACGTGCCAGGCGGTGTGGTCGGCGTGCTCGGTGAACGCGACGGAAGGTACGCCGATGTCGGCCGCCCTGGCGCACGCGGCCTCCATGTCACCGGCGGAGGTGTCCCAGGACCACTCGCTGTGGACGTGGTCGTCCGCAGGAAACGACGGCCGGCCCCTCGTGCCGAGCCGCGGTGAAGCGCTCACTCGTCGCCGGCCCGCGTGCTCCGCACCGCGGACACGCCGGGGAACTCGCTGAGCTGCGAGGCCAGGTCCACCATGTCGCCGCGCCCATTGAGCAACAAGAAGACCTCCACGACTCCGTGCTCGAGCGCGGGCCAGAGCCGACCCTCGGCGGCCGGCTCACCGTCGCTGCGGGTCGTCAGCCCGGCGATCGAGAAGCCGTGAGCGGTCGTCTGGTTGACGATGCCGCGCAGCACCCCGGTGCCCTGCCGATAGCTCACCACCAGACCGAGCTCGTCGCCACGGGGCCCCAGCCACCGCCACAGCGGTCGCAGCCCGTACTGGATGAGGAAGTACATCGCGGTGACGACGCCGGCCAGGATGCCGAGCCCGGCCCCGGCCGCAGCTCCGACGGCGGCGGTCAGCCACACGCTGGCCGCCGTCGTCAGGCCGCGGACAGCGTCGCCGCGGACGAAGATCAGCCCACCGCCGATGAACCCGACGCCGCTGACGATCTGGGCGGCGACCCGGGACGGGTCCAGGCTGATCCCGGGACCGATCACGTCGGTGAAGCCGTACTTGCTGACCATCACGAACAACGCCGATCCGATCCCGACGGTGGTCAGGGTCCGCATGCCGGCGTCCTTGCGCTGGAACTCGCGCTCGGCTCCGATCAGCAGCGAGAGCACGAGGGCCAGGAGCAGCTCCGAGACCTGGGTCCAGTCCTGTCCGGTCACCGGGCCGCGTGGTCGCTCGTGGTCGAGCCCGCGGACGACCGCTCCGCTGCGCGGTCGACGTGCTCGGCGTACGGCGTCGAGATGCTTGGCCCGGCCATGCCTCACGCTCCTTCCAGGGGCGGCGGATGCCCGGCACATTACCGACGTCGCGAGGCGCTGAAGCAGCGAGCGGGCCGAAGGACGGGCCGCAGCCGGCATCGGCTCGACGAGTGTGCACAGTGGGCGAGATCCGCCGGCCGGATCCTGGTCAGGCGGAGGACGGGACCGCGGCCCCCGCACCCACCTGGAACGCGATCACGCCCGACACGTAGTGGTCGACGCCGAGCTCGACGATCCGTCCGTCCCGGGTGAACGTCGTGTGGCCGATCTGGAGCAAGGGGCTGGAGCGGCGTACGCCGAGCAGCCGGGCGTCCTCGCTGGAGGCACCGACCGCCTCGATCAGGTGGTCACCGACGAGGACCTCGATGCCGTGCTCCGCCAGCGCTGCGGTCGTGGAGACCACGTCGTCGGGCATGCTCTGCACGAGGGGCGTCGCCCAGGGCGCCCAGGTTGAGCGCTCGACCATGACCACGTGCCGGTCGAGCGTGCGCACCCGGATGGAGTGCAGCACCGGCTCGTCCAGTCGCAGCCGGAGAACGCGCGCGTGGATCGCGTCCACCGGCTGCATCGCCCGGTGGACGATCCGGCCACCGTGCTCGCGTCCGTGCTGGGACGCCCACTGTGCGAACGAGCGCATCTCTGCCAGGGGCTGGGTCTGGTGAGCAGAGTGGACGACCCAGCCCGAGTTCGGCCGGGAGGCGAGCGCGCCGCTCCGGGCCAGAGCCGCCAGCGCCGTACGCACGGGGCTGCGCGTGGTCCCGTACTCCTCGGCCAGGGCCTGCTCGCTGGGCAGCCGGACCCCGGCCATGAACTCGCCCTGGTTGATGCGACGGGTGAGGTCGGCCGCGATCGACGCGTGATCCGCTGCCTGGCGCCGGCTGCTCGTCACGCCCGCCACCATAGTCAGGCGTTGATCACCGCTCAGTCGCCGTTCTCGGCGTCGGACAGCCGGATCTCGACCATCAGCTCGTCGGCGATCGCCTCCAGCATCCTGCGCAGCTCCTCGAGGCCGGTCTCGGGCGGGGCCTCGAGTACCGCTCGGGCCTCGAACAGCGTGCCGCCCGCCATCGGTGCGTCGCGAAGGCCGGTCGAGAGCTCCTCGATGCCGATGCCCTGGGCCGCGAGCGCGGCGGAGATCTCGGCGACGATGCCCGGATGGTCGGCTCCGAGCAGGTCGAGGCTCAGGCGCACCGACGGGTGGCCCGCTGGCGGGTCGGTCCGCTCGAGGGTCACCTGCAGGCCGATGTCCTGTAGCGCCGTCAGATCGGCGACCAGCGCCTCGGCGTCGTCGTCGGCGACCTCCACCAGCAGGACGCCGGCGAACTTGCCGGCGAGGCGGGCCATCTGGCTCCGCTCCCAGCTGCCGCCGTGTGTGCTGATCGGGGCGGAGAGGGCCGACACGAGCCCGGGCCGGTCGTCGCCGATGCAGGTGAGGGTGAAGGTGGCCATGGACGCAGGTTACGAGATCGGGCCGCGAGGGTCGCGCGTCGAGTTCGCAGAGCGCGCTCGTCGGGAGCCTCTCCAGGCGCGATGATGTCCTCACCCGGCGGGTACGCCGCCAGCCCGTGCAGAGGGAGCATGCGATGCCGTCCACCCGGTTCACCGTCCACACGAGCCTGTCACCCAGCGAGGTGCTCGAGCTGATCACCGACTTCGGGCCCGACCGGGCCCGCCACTGGCCGAACATCGACGAGGCACACTTCGAGGTGCACGACCAGGGCCCGGACTGGGCCGAGGTGACCGAGGGCAACGCCATGGGGTGGGAGCGCGAGCGCTACTCCTGGGACGCCGAGGCCGGCACCGTGGCGATCACGACCCTGGAGTCCAACCTCTGGGGGCCGGGCAGCGGCTGGCGCTACCGGCTCACGCCGGGGAGGGAGGGCACCGACGTCGAGGTCACGCTGACTCGCGTCGCCTCGTCGCTGAAGGGCAGGCTGGTGGGCGTGCTGATCCCGGTGGCCGGCGCCCGCGCTCTCGGCAAGCAGTTCCGGTCGGTCCTGCAGGCCGCCGAGTCTCGGTGACCACAGGCCGCGACAGGACGAGACGAGGGTCACTCCGCGAAGCCGGTCGATGATGAGAATCGCGGGCGTAGCGGGTGCTACATTTGCATCGGCGAGAGAGCCTCGCCTGTGTCTGAAGGAAGCACCATGCCGCACGTCTCCGCCCCCTCGTCCCGCCCGCGCACGGCCACCGTCGTGCGCCTCACCGCGGCCCTCCGCCGCAGCTGGAGCGAGGCTCGCTACGCGGACCGCCAGCTGATGGAGCTGCGCACCAGTCTCACCCGCCACGTCGGCTGACCTCGGCGGCAGAGCCAAGCCGTCGGCGGCCCTGCCCCGGGGCATCCCTTACGGAACCCTGACAGCGCTAGGACGGGCTGGCTCGGCGGCCCCACGCTCGTCACACTGGTCGTCGGGTGCGTGGCACTCGGCACCGCGGTGACCCCACGGCGTACACCGGTGCACGCCGGGGGAGGTGAGTATGGCCAGGGTGATGGTGGTCGACGACGACGTCACCGTGCGCGAGGTGGTGGTCACCTACCTGCGCGCCGGGGGGTACGACGTCGGGGAGGCCGCGGACGGCGAGTCCGCCCTGACCGACCTGCGCGACACCCGAGCCGACCTGGTCGTGCTCGACCTGATGCTGCCCGGCATCGACGGTCTCGAGGTGTGCCGCCGCATCCGAGCCAAGGGTGACGACGTGCCGGTGATCATGCTGACCGCGCTCGGGTCCGAGACCGACCGCGTGGTCGGCCTGGAGCACGGTGCCGACGACTACGTGACCAAGCCGTTCAGCCCGCGCGAGCTGGTGCTGCGGGTGGAGTCGGTGCTGCGACGGGTGGGGGAGCGGGGCACCGTCAGCGGCAGCGTGTCCGACGGTGATCTCGTCGTCGACTCGACGGAGCACACCGTGACCCTGGGCGGCCGCCGGCTGGCGCTGACCGTGCGGGAGTTCGACCTGCTGCGGTTCTTCCTCAGCAACCCCGGGCAGGCGTTCTCGCGCGACGAGCTGCTGCAGCGGGTGTGGGGCTGGTCGTTCGGCGACCAGTCGACCGTCACGGTCCACGTCCGTCGCCTGCGCGAGAAGATCGAGGTGGACCCCACCCACCCCGTGCGGCTGGCCACGGTGTGGGGTGTCGGCTACCGCTGGGAGCCCGGGTCGTGACCCACGACCAGGTCGACATCGTCCTCACCACCGCCGCCTGGTCCGGGGGCGTCGGCCTCGTCGGCGGTGGCGTCGTGTGGCTGTTCCGGCGCGGGTCGATCGTGTGGCTGACCGTCGGCGTCGCGACCACGGCCGTGCTCGCCGTCGTCGCCGGCACCGTGGCCACGTCGCGTGCGATGTTCCTGTCCGGTCACGACCTCGGCGTGATCAGCCTGGTGGCCTCGGTCGCCGGCGTGGTCGCCCTGTTGCTCGCCCTGGCGGTCGGTACGGCGCTCGCCCGCTGGTCGCGCCAGCTGCGCGACGAGGCACGGCGCTTCGGCGAGAGCGGGCAGTTCGTCTCCGAGACAGCGGGGCCCGCCGAGTTCACCGAGCTGTCCGACGAGCTGCGCCGCACCAGCGAGCGGCTGGCCGAGTCACGGAGCCGCGAGCTGGCGCTGGAGCAGTCGCGCCGCGAGCTCGTCTCGTGGGTCTCGCACGACCTGCGGACACCGCTGGCGGGACTCCGCGCGATGACCGAGGCCCTCGAGGACGGGCTGGCCGACGAGCCGGGGCGCTATCACGCCCGGATGCGTGCCGAGGTCGACCGGATGGTGCGGATGGTCGACGACCTGTTCGAGCTCTCCCGGATCCAC
>Ga0070683_100001384_pt1 | contig 18619 bp, 20 predicted proteins | sample KBSC713LmetaG_FD_64662 | JGI IMG/M metagenome (GOLD analysis project Ga0070683, IMG submission 64662) | Corn rhizosphere microbial communities from Kellogg Biological Station, Michigan, USA - KBS C7.1-3L metaG | ecosystem: Host-associated > Plants > Roots > Rhizosphere ... | reverse complement strand
GCCACCCGCAGCCTGGCCAGCTTGTCGGGCAGGTCGCCGAAGTAGGTGTCGAGCTCCTCGGTCTCGTCGCTCATGCAAACGAACACCAGGCCGCTCAGCTCGCCGACCCGAAACTCCGGCAGTCGCACCGCCTCACGGTCGAGGTTCTCGAACCCGCGGGCCTCGGGCACCGCCGCCAGCTGCCCGTCCTGGCGGTACGTCCAGCCATGGTACGGGCAGCGCAGCACCTTCGGGCAAGTGCCCTCGCCGTTCAGGATCTGCGCCGCCCGGTGCCGGCAGACGTTCGACAGCGCCCTCAGCCGGCCGTCCTTGTCCCGCAGTACGGCCACCGGCTCGCCGGCGATCTCGGTGGTCCAGAACTGGCCCGGCGCGGCCACGTCGGAGACGTGGCAGGCGAAGATCCAGGACTTCATGAATACCTCGCGCATCTCCCGCTCGTACACCTCCGGCGAGACGTAGGCGCGTGCCGGCAGGGTGACGCCGGACGGTCGGGGGATGACGCTCATACCAGGCTCTCCTTGGTCAGGGTGACTGCAAGCTCCTGCTCGATCGCGCTGCGGATGACGTCGGCCGCCACCTCGTGGCTGATCAGCCCGCTGATGATCTGCAGGCCGAGGCCGTCCACCACCGCGGTCAGCCGCAGCGTGACCAGATCGACGTCCGCGACGGGAGGGATCGAGCCGTCCTCCGCTCCGTCGCGGATCAGGTCGGCCACCTGGTCGGCCCATGCTCGGTTGGACGCACTCACGCTGGAGCGCAGCCGCTCGTCGAAGATCGCGCTGCGCCACATCTCGACCCACAGGATCCAGTCCTCCCGGAACACCGGGTCGGCAGCCGCGTAGACCACCAGCAGCCGGGCAAGGCGGTCGGCGGCCAGGGGGATGCCCTCGATTGCCCGGGTGGCGGCCTTGTCCGCCTCGCGATCGGCATGCTCGAAGGCGTTCACCAGCAGATCGCTGCGGGTCGCGAAGTAGTAGTGGATCAGCGCGCTCGACACCCCGGCCTCGCGGGCCACAGCGCCCATGCGCAGCCCGTCGGCGCCCTCACGGGCGATCACCCGGCAGGCCGCTTCCAGGATCCCGGTCTCGCGATCGGTCATCCACTCATTTTGACTGACTAATCAGTCAGTTGCAACCGGCCCCGCATCCTGGTGCCGCCACGGGGCCGCCCGATCGGCGATGTCATCGCGGAAGTAGGCATGCACCAGCCCGCCCAGGACGCCGCCCGCCAGCGGCCCGATGATGTAGATCCAGACGTCGGACAGGTCGGCGGCGACGATCGCCGGCGCCAGCGAGATCGCCGGGTTCAGCGAGCCGCCGGAGATCGGCCCGATCACGCTGGCCTGGGTGAAGATGAACAGGCCGATGGCCAGTGGCGCGAACACCCCGTTCCAGGGCGCCCGGGAGTCGGTCGCGACGGTGGCGATCACCAGCACGAACAGGAACGTGAAGATCAGCTCCACGACCAGCGCCTTGCCGTCCGAGATGCCGCTGCCCGGGGTCGTCACCAGCTTGTCGGCGGCCTCGCTCGAGAACACGATCCGCACCGTCAGCGCGGCCAGCAGGCCACCGCCCAGCTGCGCCACCCAGTAGGGCACGACATCGCTCATCGGGAATCGGCCACCCGCCGTCAGCCCCGCGGTCACCGCGGGATTGAAGTGGCCGCCGGAGATGTGGCCGAAGGCGAAGATCATCGCCGCCAACCCGAACCCGAAGCCGATCGGCACGTACACCGGGGCCCCAGTCTCGACGATGGCGGCGATCCCGGTGTAGCCGATGAGGAAGAACCCGAAGGTGCCGACGAACTCCGCGGCGAGCTTTCGAACCAACTCAGGCTGCATGTCATTTTCTCCTTGAAGACCGATGCGTGCGTCGGGGAGACGATATCGGCCGCCGCGGAAGGAACGCCGGGGGCACCCGTCGAAAGGGGTGCGCTCATGCTCCGGAAACGTCTCCCGATCGCCCTCGCGGCGCTGCTGGCGGCCGCCCTTCCGGCGCCCGCCGCGGCTGCCGCCTACCGCGTCCAGTGGGGCGACACGCTGAGCGGGATCGCCGCCGCCCACGGCGTCTCGCTGCACCGGCTGGCCCACGACAACGGGCTGCGCGTGAACGGCGTGCTGCTGGCCGGCACGTCACTCAGGGTGCCGGGGCCGGCGGGCGGATCGTCGTCCGGCTGGTCGGGCCGCTACACCGTGCGGTTCGGAAACACGCTCTCGGGGATCGCGCTCAGCTTCGGAACCAGCGTGCAGCGGGTGGCGCAGGTGAACGGTCTGCAGCCGTACGGGATCCTGGTCACCGGCACGGTGCTGCGGGTGCCCGGGCAGGGCGGCGCCCCGCGGCCGGCATCCGCCGCGCCCGCGGCGACGACCATCGGCGACGGCTGTGCCAGCGTGCGCTGCGCCCTCGACCGGTGGTCGGCCCACTACGGCGTCGACGCCGCCCTGGTCCGGGCGCTGGCGTGGCAGGAGTCGGGCTGGAATCCGGCCGCCGTCTCCCCGTCGGGCGCCCGCGGCGTCATGCAGGTGATGCCGAGAACCCGTTACTGGGTCGAGCGCTACCTGCTGGGCAATCCGGCGCGATGGACGGCATCCGGCAACATCCGCGTCGGGGTGGCGTACCTCGGGCATCTGCTGCAGACCTTCGGCGGCAACGAGCGGCAGGCGCTGGCCGCCTATTACCAGGGGCCCGGTTCGGTGGCCGCCCACCGGCTGCTGCCCTCCACCCGGCACTACGTGGCCAATATCCTGGCCCTGCGCGGACGGCTCTGAGCGGACTCAGCGCACAGCGCGGGCGCGCGACTCGAGATGCCGGCGCAGGCTCTCACAGACGGAGTCGCAGAGGTTGAACACCGACTCGTCGGCGACCCCGTAGTACGACCGCAGACCGTCGCGGCGGCGGCTGACCAGGCCCCCCTCTGCCAACATCGCCAGGTGTTTCGAGACGTTTGCCTGGGTACATCCCAGGTCACCCGCCAGATCACCGACGGTTCGCTCTCCGTCACGAAGCAGATCGAGCAGCCGCAGCCGGGTCGGCTCCGACAACAGCCGGAACCGCTCCGCCAGCGGCTCGGCGAACTCGGCGGGAAGCGGATGCGGAAGGCCCATTTGCGCAAGCGTACCAGATCTGCAACTATGTAACCAAGTAGTTGAGAATCCGAAAGGACATTGATGACCCCGATCGATATCACCAAGGACAACTTCGAACAGGAAGTCCTGAAGTCCGATCAGCCCGTGCTGCTCGACCTGTGGGCCGCCTGGTGCGGACCCTGCCGGATGGTCTCGCCGATCGTCGACGAGATCGCCCAGGAGTACGACGGCAAGCTGAAGGTCGGAAAGATCGACGTCGACGCCGAGCAGGAGCTGGCGACGGCATTCCAGGTGCAGAGCATCCCCATGATTCTCGTCATGAAGGACGGCGAGGTCGTGTCCGGCGCACTCGGCGCCCGCCCCAAGGCGGCGCTGATCGAGGCGCTCGAGCTCGACACCCACACGGCGGCCGCAGCCGCCTGACCGGTTCCTCCGCGGGGCGCCCAGGCGGGAGCTCGGGCGCCCCGCGGCTAGCATCAGCCTCGTGCTGACCGTCCTCGAGGGCAACACCTTTCTCGTCGCCGACGACCACGGCGAGATCGGCGGCCGAACGGACGGCCTCTACTTCAACGACACCCGCTACCTGTCGCAGTGGCGGCTGCTGGTCAACGGCTACCAGCCGGAGCTGCTCAGCTCGCGCACCGTCGACTACTACTCGGCCGCTGTTTTCATGCAGAACCCGCGGACCGAGAGCCTGGCAGCGGGCTCGATCTCGCTGATCCGCGACGTGTTCGTCGGCGAGGGCGGCATGCAGGAGAGCCTGCGGGTCGAGAACCACCTGATCCACGCGGTGCCGCTCGAGCTGGAGATGCAGTTCGACGTCGACTTCCTCGACCTGTTCGAGGTGAAGGCGCGGGCGTACAACGAGGAGGAGCTGGTGTTCACCGACACCACGCAGCCGCCGATCGACGTCAGCCGGCACCACGATCAGGGCGAGAACTCGTGGACGTTCTCGCTGGACGACGGCCGCTTCCAGGCCCAGGCACTGATCTGGTCGTCGCGCCAGGGCGAGGCGAACGAGCGGTCGATCTGCCACCGGCTGGAGCTGGCCCCCGGCGCCTGCTGGGAGTGTCGCAGCCACGTCGTGCTGCTGCACGGCGACCAGCAGCGGGAGCCCCGCTATCCCAGCTTCTATTTCGGCGACGAGCGCGAGCGGGTCAGCGAGTCGCTGCGCGCCTGGCAGCTGAGCGTGCCCGAGCTGGAGACGGCCTCCGAGGATCTGCGGCACACCTTCGCCCGCTCGATCGCCGACCTGGCCGCGCTGCGGATGCGCCCCCGCCAGGGCGACCGGGCGCTCCGCGACCTGCCGGCCGCCGGGCTGCCGTGGTTCATGACCGTGTTCGGCCGCGACACGCTGATCACCTCCTACCAGACGCTGTCGCTCGGGCCGTCACTGGCGGTGGGCACGCTGGAGGCGCTGGCCGCGCTGCAGGCCCGGGAGCGCGACGACGTGCGCGACGCCGAGCCGGGCAAGATCGTGCACGAGCTGCGAGTGGGCCGAGTAGCCGCCCAGGGCGGTGCCTTCCCCTACTACGGCAGCGTCGACTCCACGCTGCTGTTCCTGATCGTGCTGTCGGAGGCTCACCGGTGGACCGGCGACGACGATCTCGTCCACTCGCTGCGGGACAGCGCCATGCTAGCGCTGCGCTGGATGCGCGAGGAGTCCGATCTGATGGGCAACGGCTACGTGTCGTACCACCGCCGCTCGCCGCGCGGGCTGGAGACCCAGACCTGGAAGGACTCCTGGGACTCCATGCGCTATCGCGACGGCACCATCGCACACACCCCGATCGCCTCCTGCGAGGTGCAGGGATACGCCTACGACGCGCGCCGCCGGATCGCCGAGCTGGCGCGCGACGTGTGGGCCGACGCCGAGCTGGCCGACGAGCTCGAGCGCGAGGCCGACGATCTCTGCCACCGGTTCAACAGGGACTTCTGGACCGACGAGGACGGCGGCTACTTCGTGCTCGGGCTCGACCGCGAGGGCCGCCAGATCGACTCGCTGTCCTCCAACATCGGCCACCTGCTGTGGAGCGGCATCGTCGACCCCGGGCGGGCAGAGCGGATCGCAGGGAGCCTGCTCGCCCCGGAGCTGTTCTCCGGATGGGGCGTGCGGACGATGTCCCACCTCGACCTCGGCTTCAACCCGATCGGCTACCACACCGGGACGGTGTGGCCGCACGACAACAGCCTGGTGGTCGCCGGGCTGTGCCGCTACGGACACCGGGAGGCGGCCAACCGGATCGCCGCGGCGATGATCGAGGCCGCCCGCCACTTCGGCTACCGGCTGCCCGAGGTGTTCGCGGGCTACGCCCGACCACTGACACCCTTCCCCGTCGAGTACCCGACCGCCTGCTCGCCGCAGGCGTGGGCAGCCGGCGCGCCGATCCTGTGCCTGGCCGAGATGCTCGGCCTCCGGCCCGATCCGGCGACCCGCGAGCTGACCGCCGACCCCATGCTGCCCGCCGAGCTCTCCTCGGGCCTGCGGCTGTCCGGGGTGACCGCGTTCGGCAAGCGCTACGACGTCACGGTGAACGACGGCGAGTGCGACGTGCGGCTGCTCGACTGAGCGGGAGAGAAGTTGCGGGCCGGGCACCGGCGGCTGGCGCATCGGCCCGCACCCCCATGATCGGCATGGCCGGCCCCCGCCCCCTCACGCCGATGGTGGTTCGCCCTCCCCATTTCGGGGTGGGTCGACCTCACCCGCGACGCTCAGACGGTGAGCCGGCGCTCGAGCGCGGCGTCCACCGCATCGACGTCGGGCACGATCGCCACCGTGTCCACCGTCGGCTCGACGGCGTCGATGGTCTTCAGGCCGTCACCGGTGATGTACAGCACAACCGTCTCGTCGTCGCCGATCTCGCCCCGCTCCGCCAGCTTCTGCAGCACGGCCGTGGTCACCCCGCCGGCGGTCTCGGTGAAGATGCCGGTGGTGCGGGCCAGCGTGCGGATGCCCTCCACGATCTCCTCGTCGGTCACCGACTCGATGGTACCGCCGGTGCGGCGGGCGACGTCGAGCGCGAACACGCCGTCGGCCGGGTTGCCGATGGCCAGGGACTTGGCGATGCCGGTCGGGCGCACCGGGATCACGTGATCGGTGCCACCGGCGAACGCCTGGGCGACCGGCGAGCAGCCGGCGCCCTGCGCGCCGTGCATGACCGGCGCCGGGCCCTGGTCGGCGATCCCCGCCACGCGCGCCTCCTCGAACCCGCGCAGGATCTTGGTGTACAGCGAACCGGACGCGATCGGCGCCACCACCCGGTCGGGCACCTGCCAGCCCAGCTGCTCCAGCGTCTCCAGTGCGATCGTCTTCGAGCCCTCGGCGTAGTAGGGCCGCATGTTGACGTTGACGAACGCCCAGGGACGGTCGTAGGCCAGCTCGGAGCACAGCCGGTTGACATCGTCGTAGGTGCCGTCGACCGCGAACACCGTTGCCCCGTAGGCCGCCGCGGAGAGGATCTTCTCCCGCTCCAGGTCGTCGGGGACGAAGATGTAGGTGGGCAGGCCGAGGGCCGCTCCAGCTGCGGCGGTGGCCCCCGCAAGGTTCCCGGTCGAAGCGCAGGCCAGCGCCTCGAAGCCCAGCTCGACCGACTTCGCAGCTGCCACGGCGACCACCCGGTCCTTGAACGAGTGGGTTGGATTGGACGTCTCGGTCTTGACATGGAGCCGGCACGAGAGCCCCAGCTCCTGGGCCAGGCGGTCAGCCTGGATCAGCGGTGAGTTGCCGACCGGCAGGCCACGCGACGGCGCCGCGACCGGCAGGAACGCGGACCAGCGCCACAGCGTGTGCGGCCCCTGGGCGACCGACTCGCGACTGATCGCGGCGGCGATCGCCTTCCGGTCGTAGGCCGCCTCCAGCGGGCCGAAGCAGCGGTCGCAGGCGAAGCGGGCGTCCAGCGGGTACTCGGCCGAACAGCCTTTGCAGACGAGATGGGTTGCGTACATCGGGATCCTCAGGTCGGGCCAGGTGGCCGGTTCACATCATCCGGAGCCTGGCGGCTCCGCCGGATTTGGCACCTTTCCCGCCGGGGAAGGTTGCCGAGGCTTCGAAGGGCCGGTCCCTCCACCTCTCTTGATGCGACATTGCCGGGAAGCTCCCGACGACATCCGCACTGCTCGTGATCAGATCGTAGGGCCCCCGGTGGGCAGGCGTCAAACGGCGACCGCTGCCCGGAGCGCGGGGGAACCGGGGTTGATTGATGCGCGTCAGTCGAGCTCGAGCAGTTGGCCGACGTGATCGGAGAGCTGATCGACGGTGAGGCGGCCGTCGACGTCCAGCGTCTGCAGCTCGAGTGCGGCACAGTCGCGCCGGACCTGGTCGGTGAACAGGCGATCGCGCTCGAGTAGGTTGGCCAGCGCGCGCTCCGGATCGCTGGTCTTGCCCGCGATGGTGGACATCGAGCCGCGGCTGGCGAACGCGTGGCGGCGGAACCCCGGCGTCGGCAGGAGCCACACCGCCCGCAGAGGCGTGCTCACCAGCGGAGCCACGAGTCCCGGCAAGAGGCTGAAGCCCTCGGCCAGCACCGGCCGGTCGGCCGGCAGGGCGAGCAGGTCTTCGAGGACGAGCGGGAACGTCTCGCCGCGAAAGGCGTGGAACGTCCGCAGCATCACGTCGGGCGACCGGTGCACCCAACGGTTGTCGATGTCCATCGCCGCGAACTCGTGCAGCAGCGGAGCGTCCGCCGGAGTCGAGCGCGCCATGTGCTTCGAGAACGGCTCCGTCTTGTAGATCGTCAGGTCGTGGTGCTCGGCCAGCCGTGTGGCGACGGTCGACTTCCCCGCCCCGCTGCCGCCCCCGAGCCAGCGGACGTGCGCCAGGCGCCGACGCAGATCGTCGACGGCGTCTGTCAGGCGGCCACCTCGTCGGGCTGGCGCGACACCTCGATGCCGATCAGCGACGCCAGGCGGGCGTCGGCCTGCTGGTCGGCCCACTCGCCGAACGTCTGGTCGGCCCGTCGCTCGCCCTTGTAGGCGCGCACGATCCGCTCGACCGCGTACTTGGCATCGTCGGCGGGGATCGCCTTGGAGGCGACCCGGCGGCCGAACTGTGCACCCTCGCCCAGGCGGCCGCCGATGTGCAGGATGAAGCCCTGCACCTTGCCCTGCTCCGGGTGGCGTGCGATCCCGCCCTGCAGCCCGATGTCCGCCACCTGGTACTGGGCGCAGGCGTTGGGACAGCCGTTGAGGTTGATCCGGATCGCCCCGTCCAGTGCGCCCACCCGCCGCTCCAGGTGCTCGATCAGCTCCGAGGCGCGCTGCTTGGTCTCGACGATGGCCAGCTTGCAGAACTCCATGCCCGTGCACGAGATCACGCCGCGGCGAAAGGTGGAGGCCTCGGTGGGCAGCCCGAGATCGGACATCTCGGCCTGCACCGTCTCGACGTCCTCGTCGGGCACGTCGAGGACGATGATGTTCTGACGGTTGGTGCAGCGAAGCTGGCCCGACCCGTACCGGTCGGCAATGTCGGCGGCGCCGATCATCTGGTCGGCCAGGAACCGGCCGCGCAGCGTGGTGCCACCGACGTAGTAGCGGCCGTGCTGGGCCTGCGGGTGGACGCCGAGATGGTCGCGGTGGGGATCGATCGGGTCATTCGGGATCACCGATGTCGGCAACGTGCGGCCGAGGTGGCGCTCCAGCTCGGAGCGGAACCGCTCCACGCCCCACTCGTCGATCAGGAACTTGATCCGGGCTCGTGTCCGCTTGGTGCGCTTGCCCTCGTCGCGGAAGATCTCGGTGATGCCGCGGCAGATCTCGACGGCATCCTCCGGCGCGGCGAACACGTCGAGCCGGCGGCCCATCCTGGCCGACGCGCCCAGTCCTCCGCCGACCCAGACGTCGTACCCGACCACGCCGTCCTTTTCCACCGCCACCAGCCCGATGTCGTTGATCTCGTGCTGCGCGCAGCCATGCGCGCAGGCTGACACCGACACCTTGAACTTGCGCGGCAGGTTCGAGTACTCCTTGTGGCCCACGAAGGCGCTCTCGAGGGCGGCGATCAGCGGCCGGGTGTCGAGCAGCTCGTGGCCGTCGACTCCGGCCAGCGGGCAGCCGACCACGTTGCGCCAGACGTCGCCACAGGCCTGGGTGAACGAGAGGCCGACCGCGTTCAACTCGTCGAGCACGATCGGGATGTCCTCGATCGCCAGGTTGTGCAGCTGGATGTTCTGCCGCGTCGTGATGTCGCCCATGCTCTGGCCGTAGCGCTCGGCCAGACGGCCGATCAGCCGCAGCTGCTCGGAGTTGACGACGCCGCCCGGAAACTTGATGCGCAGCATGAACAGGCCATCGGTCTCCTCCGACGGTCCGGGCACGCCGCTGGCGGCGTTCTCGGCCGCCCGCTGGGTGTAGATGCCGTACCAGCGGAACAGCGCCAGATCGTCGGGCTCGATGGCATCGAAGCCCAGCTCGGCATACCGGTAGATGTCGGCCAGCACGTCGAGGCCGTCCTTCCGCTGCTTCACATGCTCGATCTCGGGCAGCTTGACTGCGGTGTCTGACATCCCTGGCCCCTCTCTGCCGTGGCTCCGTCTGGAGCTCGCACCGTAGCCTCTTTGGATCCAAACTTCAACTTTTAGGATACGAATAGGCGGGGGGTGGATGCAAAAGCCGGTTGATAGGATCAGGGACGTGCCGCCCCGCGCCCCGAGCAGCCCCAGCAGGGCCGACGACCTGGCGCACGAGCTGCAGGTCGAGATACTGACCGGCCGGATCGCGCTCGGCACCCGGCTCCGGCAGGAGGACCTGGCGGCTCGCTTCGGCGTCAGCCGGACGCCGATCCGCGAGGCGCTGCGCCAGCTGCAGGCGATCGGGCTGGTCGAGCAGATGGGCCACCGCGGGGCGCTGGTGCGCTCCTTCTCGCCGGATGAGTGCCGCAACGTGTTCCTCGTCCGGGCGGAGCTGGAAGGCCTGGCGGCGGAGCGGGCCGCGGGCCGGCTGACCACCTACGACAACGCCGACCTGGCCTCCGCGCAGGCGCTCCTGCGGGCCGGCCATGCTCGGCACCAGCAGCTGCCGCCGACCGCCGAGGCCGAGCGGCTGATCGCGCTCGAGCAGTGCTCGCAGGCGAACGAGCTGTTCCACAACGTGATCCTGGCCGCGGCGAACTGCCCGCCGCTGCGCGAGACCGTGCAGTCGCTCGCCAACCGCGTTCCCCGCACGCTGGCCTGGCACACCTTTGCCGCCGACCCGGGGATCGTGCTGAAGAGCGCCGACGATCACGACCGGATCCTGGAGGCGATGAACCGCCCGGAGCCGCGCAAGGCCCGCAAGCTGCTGCAGGACCACGTGCTCGACACTGGCGAGACGTTGGCCCGCTGGCTCGAGCGGCAGGGCGCGCGCTCCTAGAACTCATCCCATCGGGACGATGGCCGGCCGCGCCCAGTCACTAGCCTCGTCGTATGAACGATGACGACTCATCCGGACTGGGTGCCGGCTTCTACCTCAAGATCGCGGGTGTCTCGCTGGTGATCGGCGTGGCGGCGTTCATCGTCGCCTGGATCTTCTTCGAGACGCTGTTCGCGTGGGGGGTGTTGGGCGCATTCGGGTTCCTCGCGGCCGTGTCCCTGGGCGCGGCCTGGCTGATGGACCGGCGGCAGGCACGCCATCCGCTCTAGCGCCGCAGTCAAGCGACGTCGAGCGCCCGCTCTGCCATCAGCGCGAAGGTGTTGCCCTCGGAGTCGCGGAGAAACGCCATCCGCCCCTCGACGGTGTCGGTCGTATAGACGGTCTGCGGCTCGTGGATCACCTCCACTCCCCTCGCCTTGAGCGCCTCGAAGGCGGCGTCCACCGAGTCGACGTCGTAGTAGATGACGCCGGTCTCGGCTGTCGAGCCGGGCTCGCTCGCAGCCAGGAACAGGCGCACGCCGCCGCAGTCGAAGAAGGCCAGGCCCTGCTGCTCGACGTCGAACAGGAATCGCATGCCCAGGGCGTCGCGATAGAAGGCGATCGCACGGTCGATGTCGTGCACATAGATCCGGATCTGACCGATCCGGTCGATCCGAAGCTGCCCATCGCCGGCCATCGCCGCGAGAATACCGAACGGCAGGGTCAGAGCTCTTTCAGGAAGAACATCACCGGCTCGCCACTCGGCCCGAAGCCGGCCAGCGACCCGCACTCGGTGAATCCGATCCGCCGGTGCCATTCCTGGGGGCCGGTGTAGTCGGGCCGGGTCGAGCTGAGCAGCTTGCGTCCCCCGTTCCGCCGCGTCTCCGCCTCGACGAACGCCACCAGCGCCCGGCCGACTCCCTGCCTGCGGTGCGGCTCCAGCACCCGCACCTGGGCGATGTGCGGCAGCACCGACCACAGATGATCAAGTCGCAACAGGCCGACCAGCTCGCCCTGTGCACGAACCGCAACCACCACCTCTCCGTCGCGGATCTTACGACGGAGCGCCGCCTCGCCGAGATGACCGTCATGCGCCGCCAACCACTGAAGGTCGGTCGCCTCATCTGCGTGACGAACGATCAGCCCGGCGGCCACAAGGCGAGCGTAGCGCGTCTTCACCTTTCCGAAGCCGGCGCGACTACGATGCGACCCGCGAATCCGTGGTGCCACGTTGCGACGAAGGGGGCAGACCGTGACCGATCGGCCATACCAGACAGCGCAGATCGCGGACATCGAGGGCAGCGAGGGGTGGTCGCCGATCCGCCGGCGCATGGGTGTGGGCGCCTTCGGCATCAACGCCTGGACGGCCCACCAGGCCGACGACCGGCTGATCCCCGGACACGACGAGGGGCCCTCCGGCCACGAGGAGCTGTACCTGGTGACGAGCGGACGCGCCGCCTTCACCGTCGCCGGCGACGAGGTGGACGCTCCGGCCGGCACCATCATCTTCGTGCGCGACCCCGCCGCGAGGCGCGAGGCCTGGGCCCGTGAGGCGGGGACGACCGTGGTCGCCGTCGGCGGACGGCCCGGCTCGGCCTACCGGCCGCGCGCCTGGGAATCCAACCGCGAGGTGCTGGCGCTGTTCGACGCGGGCGAGTTCGCCGAGGCCCGAGACGTGCTCACCGACGCTCTCGACCGCTACGAGGATCGCGGCACCGTCCTCTACAACCTGGCCTGCGCCGAGGCCCAGATGGGCCAGACCGACTCAGCCGTCGAACATCTCCTCGAGGCCGTCCGCGAACAGCCCTCACTGGCCGAGCACGCCGGCGAGGACTCCGACCTCGAGCCGATTCGAAGCGACCCCCGCTTCGCGGAGGCGGTCGGCGGGCGGGTCTAGCCGACCCGGCGGGCGCCGACGAAGCTGGAGGCGTAGGAGCCGGAGAGGGAGCTGATCTTGACCACGTCGCCGGTGTGGGGCGCGTGGATGAAGGCGCCGTTGCCGACGTAGATGCCGACGTGCCCGAGGCCGTAGAAGAAGACCAGGTCGCCGGGCTGGAGGTCGCTCATCGGGACCGCGGTGCCCATCGAGTACTGGGCGGCGGCGTTGTGCGGGAGGCCGACGCCGAGCTGGCCCCAGACGTACATGGTGAAGCCCGAGCAGTCGAAGCCGGCCGGGCTGGCGCCGCCCCAGACGTAGGGGGTGCCGAGGTACTGCATGGCGATGGCGGCGGCCTGGCCGCCGAGGGTGCTGGCGGGCGGGATCGGGACGCTGCCGCCTCCGCCGCCGCTGGTGGTGCTCGCCGCGGCCGCCGCGTCGATCTGATCCTGGCGCCGCTGCTCGGCGGCGATCAGCCGCTGGATGTCTTTCGAGATGCTGGCCTTGCGGGCCTGAAGGGCGGCGATGTCGCCCTCGATCTGCTTCTTCGCGGACGCCAGCTGCGCCTGCTGGGCGGACAGCTTCGCGGTCTCCGCGGCAAGCGACTTCTCGGCCTTGGCGATCTGCGTCTGGTAGCCGGCGACGGTGGTGACGAGATCGCCGTTTGCGCCCGTCGCGCGCTCCAGGAGCTGCATGTGGTCGATCAGGTCGTTGAACGACCTGGACGCCAGCAGATACGAGAGGACGTCCTGCCCGGAGCTCTTGTACGCCTGGGTCAGGCTGGCGGCGAGCTGGATGCGCGCCTGCTTCAGGTTGGCCTTCGCGACACGGAGCAGGATGCGGTTTCGCTGCAGCTGCTCACGAGTCTTCAGGTAGTCGTCGTGGACGCTGTTGTAGGCCTCGATCTTCATCTCCAGCTGGTGCTGGGCGGCGTCGATCTCGCCGGCGACCCGCGCGGCCTCAGCCTTCTTGGCCTGCACCGACGGCGTGGCCGATGCAGGCGCTGCCCACGCGGCAAACGCGAAGGCTGCGAGAAGCACGAGTGTCCATGCTCGGGTTGTGTGCGCGCCTCTTCCCCCGCGCGCACGCCGTCGGGCAACGACCATGGGGCGGGAGCGTACCAGAGGCCTCAGCCGGCACAGCCCGCCAGGCCTGCGGGCAAACCGAATCCTTACAAGCTCGGTACTGTCGTCGAGGCGGCGCCCCGGAGCCGCTCGCCCCAGAGAGTCGATGAAGGAGCCACCCCATGCTCAAGACACGCATCCCCGCATTCCTCGTCCTCGCCCTCGGCGCCATACTCCTGGCGGCCGGATGCGGCGGCGGAAGCAGCAGTTCATCCAGCGCGCCCGCGGCAACGACCGCGATGAGCAGTTCCGGCGGCGCGGCCCAGACCGTCGAGATCGACGTCGCGCAGACGGGCCTCGCCTACACCACCACGAGCGCGACCGCCAAGGCGGGCACGGTCACACTGAAGTCGATGAACCCGCAGAGCATCGAGCACGACATCTCGATCGAGAGCAGCGATGGCAGCATCAATCAGAAGGGCAACCTGGTCGCGAACGGTGACGTGTCAGAGGTCACCGTCGACCTCAAGCCCGGCACCTACACGTTCTACTGCTCGGTGCCCGGCCATAAGGAAGCCGGCATGTCGGGCACGCTGACCGTCAGCTGAGCGATCGCGGCGCCGGGGACGGGGAGGCACGACCCGTTCCCGCGCCGCTCAGCGGCCGCCGATGCCGGCCGGATCGTTTCGCATCAGGCGCTGGGCCAGCAGCACCGGGATGAACGTGAGAACGATCACCGACACGGCGACCACGTTCACCTGCGGGGCCTGGTTGGGAAGCTTCAGCTGCTGGAAGATCCACAGCGGCAGCGTCTCCTGGCTGCCTGCCGTGAAGTACGTGACGATCACCTCGTCGAACGAGAGCGCGAAGGCAAGCAGGCCCCCGGCCACCAGCGCCGTGGCGACGCTGGGTAGCGTGATGTGGCGGAAGGTCTGCCAGCCGTCGGCGCCCAGGTCCATCGACGCCTCCTCCAGCGAGCCGGGCGTCCGCCGCAGGCGGGCCAGCGCGTTGTTGTAGACCACCACCACGCAGAAGGTGGCGTGGCCGGCGACGATCGTCAGCAGCGACGGTGTGATGCCGCCGTACTGCATGGCGGACAGCAGGGCGAGGCCGGTGACGATACCCGGTAGCGCGATCGGCAGCACCAGCATCAGCGACACGGTGTCGCGGCCGAAAAATCGGAAGCGGTGCACGGCGAAGGCCGCCGCTGAGCCCAGCAAGACCGCGATCGCGGTGGCCATGGCGGCGACCTCGACTGAGGTCTTGAGCGCGTCGCGCATGCGGGTGTTGTGCCAGGCGGTCGACCACCACTTGGTCGAGAACTCCGTGATCGGCCAGGCCGGGATCTTCGACTCGGCGAACGCATAGACGCCGATCAAGAGCAGCGGCACCCACAGGAATGCGAGCACCAGCGCGGCGGCCGCGGTGACCGAGATCCGAGTGCCCCGTCCCTCCATCGCCTACAGCCCCTCGAAGGCGCCCAGGCGCCGGACGATTGTCAGATAGATCGCCATGATCACGATCGGCACCACGGTGAACGCCGCGGCGAAGGGCAGGTTGTTCGCCACGCCCACGTTGGAATAGATCACGTTGCCGATGAACTGGGTATTCGAGACCAGCACCGGCGCGATGTAGTCGCCCATGGTCAGTGAGAAGGTGAAGATCGACCCGGCGGCGATGCCGGGCAGCGCCAGCGGCAGGATCACCCGCCGGAAGGTGACGCCGATGCGCGCTCCCAGATCCCCCGAAGCCTCCAGCAGTGAGGGTGGGATCCGCTCCAGGGCGGCGTAGATGGGCAGGATCATGAAGGGCAGCCAGATGTAGCTCTCGGTGATCCACAACGCCCACATCGAGTAGGCGATGTCGACCGAGCCGAACCCCAGCTTCTCGAGCGACCAGTTGGCGAAACCGTTGTCCGACATGATCAGCCGCCAGGTGTAGACCCGCACCAGGTAGCTCGACCACAGCGGCATCAGCACGCCCACGAACACGATCGCCCGCCAGCGCGGTGAGGCGATCCGCACCATGTAGTAGGCGAGCGGGAAGGCAAGGATGGCGTCGGTGATGGTCACCGCGGCCGCGATGCCCACGGTGCGCAGGGTGATGGTGCGGTAGACGTCGGTCTCCCACAGCGTGCGGAAGTTGTCGAGCGACCACGTGCGCTCGACCTCCTGCGTCAGGTCGTTGGTCGTCCACAGCGAGTGGGCGAGCAGGGCTGCCAGCGCGCCCAGGTAGACCACGCAGATCCATAGCAGCGGCGGCAGCAACAGCAGAAGCAGCTTGAGCCACCGGTGGCGGTAGAAGAACGCCGACAGGCGTGTGCGGAGCGGCTGCGGGTTCGGTGCGGCGGAGACGGCCATGGCTGGTGGGCCGGCCGCAGGCCCGGGGCGACTGCTGCACCCCGGGCCCGGGACGGCCGATCAGGCGTTGATCAGCCCTTGATCTCGGCCCATTTCTGCGTCCACACCGAGTAGTCGGTGCAGGTCTGGCCACGGTCGTCGCCGCAGTCGGTCAGCGGCGTCTTCCAGAACGCGATCTGGTCGAAGTAGTTCTGGTCGGTGACGTGGTAGTCGGCGCAGAACTTGGCTCCCAGCAGGTCACATGCCTTCGGGTTTGCCGGTGCGGCGCCGAACCACTCGGCGACGCCCTTCTGCACCTCCGGCGTCGTCGCCCAGGCCATCCACTCGTACATGCAGTTGGGATGCGCCGCCTGCGACGACATCATCCAGGTGTCGGCCCAGCCGGTGGCGCCCTCCTGCGGTAGCACGGCCGCGACCGGCTGCTTGTCGAGCTTGAGCGCGTTCACCTGATACGGCCAGGCGGTGCCGATCACCGCGTCGCCCTGCTTGAAGAACTGGATCTCGTCGGAGAAGTACGCCCAATACTTGCCGATCTGGGAATGCTGCTTCTTCAGCAGCTCCACCGCCGCGTCCAGCTGATCCGGAGTCAGCTCGTAGGGATCGGTGATCCCCAGGTCGGGCTGCTTCGTCTTCAGGTAGAGAGCCGCGTCGGCGATGTAGATCGGGCTGTCGTATGCCGTCACCTTGCCCTTGTAGCTGGTGCCGTCGAAGACGACATCCCAGCTGGTCGGCGCCGGGCTGACCTCCTTGGTGTTGTACATCAGCACGTTCGCGCCCCACGCGTAGCTGACGCCGTAGTGCTTCCCGTCGATCGTGTTGTGCGGCGGCGACTGCAGCGCCGGCGAGATGTCGGCGAAGTCGGGGATCAGGTCGGTGTTGATCTCGACCACGTCGCCGCCGGCGATCAGCCGGTTGGAGGCATCGCCAGATGCCGACACGCCGTCGTACTGACCCGTCTTCATCAGCGTCACCATCTCGTCCGAGCTGGCTGCGTACTTGGACTTCACCTTGCAGCCGGTGTTCTTCTCGAACGGTGTCACCCAGTCGTAGTTCTTGTCGTTCGAGCCGTCCTCGGTGTAGCCCTCCCAGGCAATCAGGTTGAGCGCACCCTCACCGGCCCCGACCGACGTGGGCAGGCTCGAGCCGCCCTCGGATCCGGTGGCCGTGGCGCCGCCGCCCGATGTGTCCGATGAGCTGGAGCCGCACCCTGCGGCGATGGCCATCGAAGCCACGAGGAGTGACGCGATCGCGAGACGCATCCTCATGCTGAAACCTCCTTCAGATTCTCCCTTGACGCTTGCGTGTCCGCCACCGACCGGTTGTGCTGTCGGTCCCATACGAGTCTCACCCTCCGCCCTTTCGCCGCCAGAGCCTCCATCGACGAGGTGGAGAGATTCTGCTGGACAACGACCAGCTCCCCGCCGTTGTCGAGGGTGACGATATAGCGGGTGTTGATGCCAACGTAGACGACATCGCGGACGGTGCCGTCCGCCGAGCATTCACCCTCGCCGACCGAGGTCGCAAGGTCAGCCATGCGGATCTTCTCGGGCCGCACGGTGAAGGTCTCGCGGGTGCCGCCGATGGCGGCTGCCGCGTCGCCCTCCAGCAGGTTCGACGTTCCCACGAACCCGGCCACGAACGCTGTGGCCGGCCGCTCATAGACCTCGGCCGGCGTCCCCACCTGCTCCACACGGCCCATGTTGAAGACGGCGATCCGGTCGCTCATCGTCAACGCCTCGTCCTGGTCGTGGGTGACGAAGATGAAGGTGATGCCGACGTCGCGCTGGATCGTCTTCAGCTCGATCTGCATCTCCTCTCGCAGCTTGAGGTCGAGCGCTCCCAGCGGCTCGTCAAGCAGCAGCACCTTGGGCCGGTTGACCAGGGCCCGCGCCAAAGCCACCCGCTGCCGCTGGCCGCCCGACAGCTGTGATGGCTTGCGGCCCTCGAAGCCTTCCAGACGCACCATGGCCAGCGCCTGGGCCACCCGTTCGCGGCGGTCGGCACGGGGCACCCGCTTGACCATCAGGCCGTAGGCAACGTTGCCGCCGACACTCATGTGCGGAAACAGCGCGTAGTCCTGGAACACCGTGTTCACGTCGCGCTGGTAGGGCGCCAGCTTGGAGACGTCACGGCCGTCAAGCAGCACCTCGCCCTCGGTCGGCAGCTCGAAGCCCGCGATCAGGCGAAGCGTGGTCGTCTTGCCCGACCCCGACGGGCCGAGAAGCGAGAAGAACTCGCCGTCGGCGACCTCGAGGTCGACGCCGTCGACCGCGTTCACGTCGCCGTAGGTCTTGCGTACTCCGCGCAGGCTGATCGCCGGGGCGCGCCCGGCCTCTTCAGCCAGCGGCAACGAGACTCTCCTCGAGCCGTTCCAGGCCCGCGTCGAGATCCTCACGAGGCGCGTTCAGCGGCACAAGGATTCGCAGCACGTTGTCGTAGATGCCGGTCTTCAGCAGCAGCAGCCCGCGATCGAGGGCGCCGCTCACCGCAGCGGCGGCCAGGGCCGCGGCCGGCTCTCGGGTGTCGCCGTCGGTGACCAGTTCGATGGCCGCCATCGGCCCGATGCCTCGTACTTCACCGATCGCCGGGATCCGCTCCTGCATCTCGTGGAGCCGGGCCTGGATGTGCTCGCCGGCCTCCTTCGCCGCGGCCAGGAACGCCGGGTCGGAGATGGCCTTGATGCTCTCGACGGCCGCGGCGCAGGCAACCGGGTTGCCGCCGTAGGTCGACCCGAGGCCGCCGGGATGCACGGCATCCATCACCTCGGCCCGGCCGACGACGCCGGCCAGCGGCATGCCCGATGCCAGCGACTTGCCCACGGTGACCAGATCGGGAATCACGCCCGAGTGCTCGATCCCCCACAGCGTGCCGGTGCGACCCATGCCGGACTGCACCTCGTCGTCGATGTAGA